>Ga0163146_10005160_pt1 | contig 15493 bp, 19 predicted proteins | sample OliLakLV19MP7G1_FD_148648 | JGI IMG/M metagenome (GOLD analysis project Ga0163146, IMG submission 148648) | Freshwater microbial mat bacterial communities from Lake Vanda, McMurdo Dry Valleys, Antarctica - Oligotrophic Lake LV.19.MP7.G1 | ecosystem: Environmental > Aquatic > Freshwater > Lake >...
GGATCGGATGTGGACTCGGCAGAGCGGCGGCTGGAGCAAGATCGAGGTTCGGAGTGAGGGCGGCAACGACAGGCGGTGGCGTAACCAGCACTGCGTGCGGCATGGTCACCTGTACCGTCGAGATCGATGCCGGGACTACAGTTATCGATGGGAGTGCAGACGCGGATGGTGCTGAAGCCGGCGGCGACGGAGGGGTTTCTTGGGGGGAATGTCCACCTTGCGGATCAATTATTTTTTGCTCAAGCGTAGCCATAAGGGCCTTGATCAAGGCGATGCTCTGCCGCGTCTCCTCAGGGCTGTCCATGAGTAGTCGGTGGTGCCGATGCTCTTGGAATTCAGGGGATTTCTCGCCAAACGTGCGGCGGATGCACTCGCGGAATTGCAACTCCGTTCTCGCCCTAGCTGCGTCGAGATAGGGGAAGCCTTCTCGGCCAAGGTCTCCCACCTGTGCAAGAAGCTCCTGGAGCTCTCTCGCGCCACGAGTAAGGTCTTCAACCGTGGCAGTCTTAGACCGCACGCGAGATGGTTCAGTTGTTTTTGCTCGTGCCATAGCGTCAGGGGAAAGTCTAGCTCAGCCTTCACAACGTGGCAAGAAAACATGGGAAAACTGGCAGGGAGCCTGTGGGACGGACAAGAAAAAATTGCCCTGTGTACTGAGAACAAAAACAGCAAGTGCGGATGGTGCGGATTGGTGCCCCCGACCGGAATTGAACCAGCGACAAACGGTTTAGGAAATCGTTTTATGCGCACAACGGAACCCCGCGAAAAACCGCGAAACCCACGATGAATACTGGCGAGAGGGCGTGTGTGGCATCTACCGTCCTCTCCCGCCGTTTACCGTCTTTTACCGTGGTTTCCCCTTTTTTGTCCCCCCGAATGTCCCCGCGCTTTTCTCGCTTCAAAAGGGACCAACAAAATGGGGCTGGTTGCGGGGGCTCGATTCGCTCACGATTTAACCCCTCGGTGACGATCGCCCTGACGGCGTGAAACCCCGCTTGATTGCACACGGCAACTAGTCCCCGCAGCTGTCATCATTAACAGGAAAGGAAATGTTCTCAAACTCGGAGCTCCCCTGGCGGTGTTCGTGAGCCTTCCGGTCGCTCGTTACGGAGAGCAGGGTTTGCGTTCCTCTTCCATAAGGTTCATCGTCGAACTCACTTCGAGCTCGACAAAGACTCCACACCGAGCAGTCCAGAATTTGGCCCTGGCAGGAGGGGTTGGCGGTGGCGGCGGCGGTTGATTTAACTCGGGAGGTTGGATCTGGACGTTTACGATCGAGCGCTCCAACGGAGACGCCATCATCCGACTGTCATGGCGCTGCATGGCATCGCCACTAAACTCACGGAGCGTTCTGCCGGCCTCGGCCTCTGTGCCCAGCAGAGCAGGCAGTACTACTGTTGAAACCAAGACCCACCAGCCAGAAGATATGACACCCGCGAATCTGGAAATAAGTCTGGAAAACATGGGACCTTTTTGGTTAGGCATGGGCCGACACTGTACTCAGTTTACGTGATCCGAAGATCTTGGGGAGCTAGGAAAACTCCTAGTTCCTTCACATAACGTTCAATATTGATGCGTATCCGCGCTTGCAGCAGACCCTTCATGAAGAATGCGGATGAGGAAGAAAGACGAGAAAGATGGGACACGCTAGTGCGAAACAGATTGGAGTTGAACGAACAGGCGATGTGATTGGGCACGAAGCTGGGCGATTCGCTGCCGAATCTTATTAAGAAGGGGGCCTTTCGTTTACAGAGACCCTGTGGGCAACATCCTCCCAAAACTCTAGCGCAATTGTCATACGCCCCACGGGTCCCATCGCTCAAGTTTGGAAAAATGGCATCTGGAGCCATTTCGTGGTTACGAAGAATGACGGCGTGAAACCAGGCGCTAGCCGCGACGGCAACGCACTTTCTTCTTCCGCCACTCCCACGGCGACACCGGCTGCAAATCTGCCTTTCCGCCCTTCTCGCGCTTCGTTCTCTAACGCTTCCAGCACCGTATCTCCTGGCGCATACTTCCTGTACCACCAGCGCCAGGCGTCTTTGGCAAGCGAGTGATTGACGTTGATGCCACCCGGTAGAAGCATATCGACATGTTCTGTTTAGCGCTTTTCTTGACAGAGAACTCCGAGGTGGTAAGGTTGCCTAGGGCATCGTCAGGTTTTCACCTTACTAAGGAGAATAACGTATGAGTTTTCAACGTAGGCTGGCGATTAGCTTGGCAATTATCTTCCTGTTACCCATGTATGGGCATGTCATGGCCAAGGAAACCAAGGAGGCCAAGCAAGAACCTCAAGTGAAGCCATTATACGTCGGTGTATTTGGGGGATTGTCGTTTCCCCAAGACGCGCATTTAAGGCCCGGTGACTCGCTTACGATCGATATGCAAGGAGGCTTCTCTGGAGGGCTGAAGGCAGGGTGGGTGTTACCCCCATTGAGCTATGACAATTGGTTCAACTGGGAACTAGAGTACTGGTACCAGAACAACAGGGTCAAACAGCAGACAATTCCCGGTGTTGGCACGACCTCCGGGGCAAACGGGCACACGCATATTTTCTCCTCGAACTTCATTCTTCGCCGCCCTACTGGCGTGATTCAGCCGTATATAGGTCTTGGACCGTCCCTTGTGTATATGGATTTAAACGGTCCAAAAAATGGGGCTACGGTTTTTGGCCCAGGAGATCAGAGTGCAACTTCATTAGGCCTCAACTTACTTGTCGGCACACGAGTCAAGTTCACCGACAGTCTTGGAATGTTCGTTGAGTACAAACGCAACACGGCGTTTAATGCGGCTTTCGACAGTGGACGATATAGCCTCACCACGAATGCGCTTGCTGTAGGGCTAACTTGGGATTTTGACTCCGTATCTCTGCCATAAGAGATAGTCTTTATAACCAAAGTTTCTTAGGAGCGGCGCAGTGGGGGATTGCTTAAGCCCTTGTGGGCTCGGCAACCCCCCTAGTCCTGCACTCCTATCTGGCCTGACCTCAAGCCTCAATACATTCAGATTAGGACGCTTCGAGTTATTGCCCCTCTAGGCAGCCTCGTAGTTCGTAGAAGCTATTAGCGGGATCACATGGATTGACGCTGCCTGTACGCTGCGAGATTTTCACGGTATCCTGGCTCAAAAGCAATGCCCGATCGGCACCGACAATTTCCACTAGCGTCGGTGCGGGCGTAGTTCCTCCGCTTGACGGTTTGCCTGCTTACACCGTACTCACGAAAAATTCCGGAGCGATGAGTCCACTCACTAAGATTAGAAAAGCCACGCTGCCCACCAAAAACCTGTTTTTGTTGTTCACGAGGGACCTCCATAGTTTAAAAGACTAATATCTTCTGCGCATGGGTGAGGGCGACACTGTGCCACAACACACAATCGAGCAATACCCCTTGGGGGGAGGGAAACGGAGAGTCTGAAGCGAGCGAGAATGAAAAACTAAGCCTGTTCGTCGAGTTGTTTGAGAGCTTTCCCACCCTTAGTTTTCCAGGCCGTCAGTCCGTTTGCGCCCCCCCCATGTATAACGACTGCCGCCGCAGATGGACTTGAAAACTCCGCATCCTTGGTGAAGACTAAGAAACCATCCTTCTGGATTAGGGTGCCATCCATTATTAGTTGTTTGCGCTGGGCTACGACGGAGGGGTAACTTTCGGCAGATGGGCGCTCCTCCAAGACCGCGGTCGAGCAAACTCCACACACGCCTAATAGCGGACTCGTAGATGCTGGGCGTCATAGGTTTAACTGAGCCTGAGGGACTGTGACTAGGGCCCGGGTGTTCGTTCCCCTTTCGGGGGGGATGGATATCTGGGCCCTTTTTTTTTGTGCCAAAACCTTTAACGTTGAAGGAGGTTTACATGTTTCTCAAAGAAGAAGAACGACGAGAGAACCGCATTCGTAAACTGGCAATTCGCCGCGGCTACAGAGTTCGCAAAGACAGGGCACGATCCCTCAACCTCGATCATCACGGACTCTTCAGCTTAGTGGACTCTGACACAGGCTATGTCGTGAGGGGAGTACGCTTCGAGGTCAGTCTGGAAGAGATTGAGAATTTTTTAACCGGTACTGATTAGCAACGGAGGTGTGAGCGATGGAAGACATTCGCATCGAGAACGTCGCTAAAAAATTATCAGCGCTGAGGCGACAGGGCATAAGTTCCCTAGAGCAGGCTCAAGGGATGCTTGCTGAGATGGAACGCATGGGATTGGTGAGAAGGACTGGAGAGGATCGGAATGGACAACCTCTATATGCCCTAACCTCGGAAAAGGCACAAAAGGGCGCGTAAACATCAGTAGGCATCGGGTTTCCGCCTGCCTTTCTTCTTCGCTAGTGGTTAGGGTATAATTGCCTAGGCAGTTAACCCTAACGCTAGCGAAAGGAGACGGCATGAAAAAGAAGAAAATTGTGGTTCTCCTCCCCAGCGATCTCAAGGCGCAGTTAGACCGCAAGCGCAAGAAAGAGGGCTTTTCGATTGTGTGGTACGTGACGAAGGTCTTGCGCGAGGCGCTGAAGAGGAGGGCGGCATGAGCCCCCGATGCCCGAAGTGCGGTGACCCCGCCCCGTTGCATCGCGAGGCCTGTGAGCGCCTGAGGGACCTGGATGAGTATCACCGGCTTGTCGGCTATCTGCGAGCGAACGGTCTTACTGAGGCACAGGCCCACTCTCGGGCCGAGGAGGCAATGATGACACCCAACGAATCGTACGTGCAGAACATTTTAGAGGAAGCTCTCTTGTCGTATGCGGAAGGAACCGGAACGGAAATCAAAACCCGAACCTATGAGGACGCCGGGATGCTCACGCGCGACAAGGGGGTGGTCGTCGAAGTGGAGGGCAGCCGCTTTCAGCTCACCATTGTGAAAGTCTAAGGGGGGGGGGACCATGAACAATCTGATGCTCGGAATGATCTTGGGCAGCCTCCTGGCAGGAACCCTCGTGAGCGCGGCCCAGTTCTACGATTCCAAAGGCCAGCCGGCTGCGCCCTCCGGCAGTATCCAGCAGTTTGATTATTTCCGGCAGCGGCAGCAGTTCATTGACTTGGGCGCCTCACGCCGCATTCAGGAAGAGGCGACCCGTCAGAACAAACTGACTCCATGTGGAAGGTGACGATCATGAGCGCAAAGAAACAGAAGGGGCATCATGGAATCTACCAGCGTGGAAACACATGGTATTGGGAATCCTGGATCGAGGGCGTCCGTTACCGGCGACGCATCGGCAGGGACATTCCACGGCAACTCGCGTTGGACATTGCCCGCAAATATCGCGTGGAGATTTTGGGTGGGAATTATGGCTACGGGACGAAGGCCAAAGACGTGTCCTTTGAGGACGCCCGCACGCAGTTTGAAACCTGGGCCGCGGCCAATAAGAAGCCGCGCACCGCTCACTCTTACCTCGAATGTTTACGCCGCCTCGCGGAGTCGTTCAGCGGGAAACGGTTGAGCCAGCTTTCATCGTTTCATGTCGAAGGGCATCGCCAAGGTCGCATTAAGGCGGGAGCCCGTGTGCGGGCGAATCGAGAAGTGGCCGTGCTCAAAAATATGTTCAATCGGTGTCGGGAGTGGGAGCTCTTCGACGGAGCCAATCCGGTCGAGTCGGTGAAGCTGACGAAGGAACCGAAACAGCGGTTGCGGTTTCTGGATCGGGAGGAGGAGGACCGCCTGCTGGCGAAGTGTACGGAACCACTCAAGACGATGGTGTTGATCGGAGTCCATTGCGGCCTGCGATTGGCAAGTGAGGGGCTGACGTTACGATGGGCGGACCTCGATTTCCGACTCAAGACGTTGAGCGTCCAAGCCAGCTATGCCAAGACGGGCGTCAGCCGCGCCATCCCGATGAACTCCCTCGTCCTCGCCGCCCTCACTCGACTTCCGAGACACAGCGACTATGTCTTTGCCAAGCCCAATGGAATGCCGTTTCGTGTCGTCCAAGGCTTTCGTGCGGCATGCCGCAGGGCCGGTCTCCACGATGTGACGCCCCACACCCTCCGCCATACGTTCGCCACGCGATTGATCGAAAACGGCGTGGACCTCCGAACGGTGCAGGAACTCGGCGGGTGGTCGAATCTGAAAATGCTCGAACGCTACGGCCACGTCACGCCCAGTAGGAAGGCCGAGGCGGTCGAGCGGCTTGTCCCCCCGAATGTCCCCGCGCCTGAAATGCGCAAACTCGTAACCGCTTGATATATTGGTGCCCCCGATACGAATTGAACGTACGACAAACGGTTTAGGAAACCGCTGCTCTATCCAACTGAGCTACGGGGGCGTGGTGTGAATTTAGCGTACTCACGGGTGGATTGAAAGGGGAGATTGAGGAGACACAGGGTCTGCCAGGTCTTGATACGGTCTCAGGGACGACAGAGAGGCCGATCCGGCTATTGCGTGAGCTGGAAGGTTACTTATTATTCACGGAAAGATACATGGTGACCCGCCCACTTTTCTTCACGTCAATGAAGTACACCCTGATCGCCGAATTCGTTCCTGGTGCATCGGCAATGAATTTGTCTGTCTTGGTGGACAACTCTGCGTCAGATTCCACATCAAGATCCGTTCCGGTCCAACCATCAGGCAGACTGTTGCGCAACCGTGTCACGAGTGCCTTCACCGCTTCGTCGGCTTCCGACCTGTCTGAAAACTTGAACGTACAACTCCATCGTGCGCCATCAGCATCGTCCCTGTCTCTCACCAGGCATTGCTTGGCACCGGCAAAGGAAACGTTGGGTCGCCATGTTGTCCCGGTAGGATCGACCGCTTTATGTCCTGTACGTAACGTTGTAAAGTCTCCGGAAGATGCAGCGAGCACGGCGTGAATCACTGCACGATCGTCTTTGCCGGCGATGCCATCTGCAACGTGAACGTTGTCAGATGGACAACCCTTCCCGGTGCAGGTAATTCGGTACAACGTCTGCTTCCACTTTATCTTTGCGAGAAATCGTTCGAAGCTGACCTCATATTGGCCCTCATTTCCTCCTGACATATCCATATTGGGTTGATAGGGGTTTCCTATCCAGAGGAAGCGGTCGGCTTCGAAGGGGAACGGATCGTTCACGGTCAGCATCAGCTTGCCGGAACGATCGTCATAGCCCACGATGAGGGCCATATGTTGAGCGATGCCGTCTATCTTGAACCCAGACGGAGACACGCCGGCAATAATAGGGCGGCCCTCATTGAGCTCTTGTTTCACGTCTGCCTCAGAAAGACTGCCGGCCTTCGATTGGACTGTCAACGCGATATCGCTCGCCGCTCCACCCCGAACAGCCAGTACCGGATACTGTTGAAGCATGTTCATCACGGCAGCGTCATCACCTTCGGGAAGATCGCATTCGGAACAGGTCGGTGTCCCCGCGCACAGCGTTCTCGTCTGCACGATCCCACACTGATAGTCTGTCCGATGCGTAGCGGGCACGTCATAGTATTTGAAGACCATCTCTCCTACCGCTGCCCAACACCAACTCGGGCGTTCCTGAAACACCGGAGGAATATGTAACTTCACCTCCGCTGCCATGGTCGGGGTGACCGGCGCCGACAGCGCAAGACATAGCCCGAGTCCGAATGCCGCCATGCTGCTTTTCACTGGATTCCACTCCTTCATGCTTGATACGTCTGGCTCAAGTCCCGAATTCCTTCTTCCCGAATCCGTTGACCAGGCCGCCTGGTTACTCGGAGAGCACTCCATACGCCAATCGCTCCACATAGTGCTGGAGCCGGGCGCGAGTGTGCGGCTTGATTGCCAGATTCTCCACGGCAAACTCCTGCCCTCTCGACCACCGAACCACCGCTTCAGGAATCTCGATCCGTTGTTCGTTCGGGAGCGTGACCGTCAGCGAAAGGTTTTCCCCCGGTCGCATCGGCAGGTCTCCTGAGATTCGCCAGCCCGTGCATGAGAGGTTCCACACCGTGCCATGGCCTTGGAATAGGCCCGCGTTGTACGTGACGGAGCACTGCACAGGGAAGCGGCGGAATGGTCGAAGCGTGAAGGACATAGTGCCTCGCAGGGACCTGTATTGTAGGAGGGATGCAAAAGCGGACGCAAGAGGCTGGGTGATGGCATGGTGATCTGTCGCGACAATCGCGAGCCCATGCTGAACAACTGGTGAGGATCGGCGCTGTCACGTTCCACCTGCAACGGGTGAATGGTGGCGCAGGGACACAGAGGCTTCCAGGACGTGGCGACGTGAAGACACGTTGGGTTCCCCATGTCGTCAGGATACGCGCAGGCGAGGAGACCTCGGCCAGATGAGCCCACACGTACGGCCAAACCCCGTGGTCCAAGAGCGTGTGTGGCCGCCTGGATCGGGCGGGTGAGAGCCCGACTATTCAGAAGCCAACTAGGTTGCGAGGAGTTGTTTCGTGTCGACCGGAGAGAGACGACGGAACTTTCTGCCGTCGCGGGCGCGATCTAAGATCGCCACCTCCAGACTCTCCAGCGAAAGCTTCTGATTCCCAATCTGTTCAAGGGCGGTGAGACACAGAGTGAGCGCGGTTTTGAGTTCCGGGGGCTGCGTCAATCCTTTCTCCTTGAGCAGCGCCTGCACGGCCTCGGACTTGCCTCCGATGACCGCAAAGGTACGTTCGTCGATGATGCTGCCGTCGAAAGAAATACGATACATCTCGTTGGGCTGGCCGTTATGCCCGACTTGCACCACGAGAATTTCCACTTCCAGCGGCTTCAACTCCTGGCTAAAAATGGTGCCGAGGCTTTGAGAGTAGCCGTTCGCGAGGGAGCGAGCCGTCACGTCTTCCCGGCTGTACATGAATCCTTTGAGATCCGCGTGCCTGATGCCGGCCTTTCTGAGGTTTTCAAACTCACTGTACTTGCCGGCCCCCGCGAAGGCGATCGTGTCGTAGATCTCGGAGACTTTATACAGCGAGGCGCTTGGGTTTTCCGCGACAAGTAGTATCCCGTGCACATATTCGAGGGCGATGATGGAGCGGCCTTTGGCGATGCCCTTCTTGGCATACTCCGCCTTGTCCTGCATCATCTGCTCAGGCGAGACGTAATAGGGCATCGGCATGCTTAGTTCTCCTTGGAGCGACGAGTGGCAATCAATCCATCATAGATGCCGCGGATCTGTTGGTCGGAGACATCGGTAATACCGCTCGCGTTGACGACCTTCGCAGTGGGGTAAATGCCCCGCACAAGATCCGGTCCCCCGGTCCCAACGTCATCGTCTGCCGCATTGTAGAGAGCCAGAAAGGCCAACTTGAGCGCGTCCGATTCAGCAAGGCCCTTGAGGAAATGCTCCCGCATGGTATTTCGCGCATCTTTCCCGCCCGACCCGATGGCATGATAATCTGACTCTTCATAGCGGCCGCCGGCGAGATCGTATTTGAAAATACGGCCTTCAGCACGCTTCAGGTCATAGCCGACATAGAGGGGCATGACGACCAGCCCCTGAAACACCATCGGCAAATTGGCTTTGACCATCTGGCCGAGCTTGTTGGCCTTCCCCTCACAAGACAATTGCACACCCTCTAACTTTTCGTAATGTTCCAGCTCGACTTGGAACAGCTTAGCCATTTCGATACAGGGACCGGCCGCGCCGGCGATCGCCATCGCGGAATACTCGTCGATCTTGAAGACCTTCTCGATCCGGCGCTCGGCGATTTGAAACCCTTCCGTCGCTCGACGGTCTCCGGCAATCACCACTCCCTGTTGATACTTCATCGCCAGCACTGTGGTGGCCTGGGGGATACTCATCGCTCCGGCCCCGCGCATCGGATCGGCCATGGCCTGCGCCTGGAGGAATCCACTGCGACCGGTCGGCGTCAGTGCGGGATGGTGCTGGGCCAAAAAATCGAAGAAACTCGAGTCGTCGTGGTTGGGGAGAAATGGCAATTTCATAGCATCAATCGCGAGGGGGGTTGTTCATCAGGCCTTGAGCTTCGCCAGCAATGCGTCGACAGTCTCGACCTGATCGAGGAGGTCGCTCGTCAGCGAGGCTGTGCCTCTGAGCGGGTCCATTAAGGGCACTCGTTTCACCTGATTGTTGCCGACGTCGAAGAGCACCGAGGTCCAACTGACCCCATAGAGCGACTTCGCAAACTTGCTCACACATCGTCCACGGAAGTAGGCGCGCGTTCCCGGAGGCGGGGTGAACTCCGCTCGCTCGACCTCGACATCCTGCACGATTCGCTCGATCAGGTGGCTGCGTTCGAGCGTAAAATAGAGTCCCTTGTCGGGGCGGACATCGTGATATTGCAGATCCATCAGGCGCACTCTGGGATCGTCCCATCCACAGCCCTTTCGCTCCATATAGGATTCCATCATCTGACGCTTCGCCACCCAATCCAACTCGCGCACCAAGAGCCGAGGATCTTGCTCCAACCTATCCAGCACGTCTTCCCAGCGGACGAGAATATCTTTGGTGACCTGGGAGAGATCGCGGCAAGCATAGTATCCCATAGCGGCCTTCAAATAGGCTCGTTGAATCGCCACCGCCGTCGTCGCGCGCCCCCCCGTCAGTGCAAGCGGCTCCTTCATCGTCAAATCGCGCGACACGTCTTTAATACTTCGGACTGGATCCTTCAATTCGAACTGCGGCAGATCGGCGCCGGCGTCGAGCAGATCCAGGACAATCGACAATGTGCCGACTTTGAGGTAGGTCGACAGCTCCGCCATGTTGGCATCCCCAACGATCACGTGTAACCGCCGATACTTGCCATACTCGGCATGCGGCTCATCGCGTGAATTGACGATGGGGCGCCGGACCATGGTATTGAGATCGACCAGGCACTCAAAGAAATCCGCGCGCTGCGAGATCTGATACTCCGCCGGGCTGGTCTGATTCTCTGCGCCGACCTTGCCTGCCCCTGCGAAAATTGGCCGCGTCACAAAGAACGGCGCCAAGACCTTCACCACGCGCTCGAAGGGAACCGCGCGCGACATGAGATAGCTTTCATGATAGCCGTAGCTGTTCCCCTTACCGTCCGAGTTGTTCTTGTACAGCACACAATGATCCCGCCCGGTGGCTCGCGCCATCTGCGCGAGGCACTGCGCAAGGATCCGCTCGCCGGCTCGTTCGAAGGCGACAATTTCTCGCGGGTTGGTACATTCGGGCGTGGAGTATTCCGGATGGGCGCCGTCGACATAGAGACGGCCTCCATTGGCCAGCACCTTATTCAGCTGACGATTGTACTCGGGATTGGGCCGCTCTCGCTCCCCCTCGACCTCGAAGCCACGCGCATCGAGCAGCGGGTTCTCATTTTCATAGTCCCACACGGCCAACGGTGCCGGCAGACCCGGATAGTGCCCAATGACGGCGATGGAATTGGAGACGGGGTCCGACGCGGCAGGGTCGCGTGAGGCGATGCCGAATTCCGTTTCTGTCCCCAGGACGCGGGGAATCGTCGATGCGCGAGGTTCCTGCATAGGTGTGACGTCTTAGAGATAGTGCCCGGTCGTCACCGTTTCGATCTGACGCGAGTCGTCTGGGCTCCCGCTGATCGTCCGAAGATGCACGATCCTCTCACCTTTCTTTCCGGAGATCTTCGCCCAGTCGTCAGGATTCGTTGTATTCGGCAAGTCTTCGTGCTCCTTAAACTCCTCACGAATGGCGCGGATCAAGTCCTCGGACCGAAGGCCACGGCCTTCCTTCGCGATCGCCCGCTTGACGGCAAACTTCTTCGCGCGCGACACGATGCCTTCGATCAGCGCGCCACTCGCAAAATCCTTGAAGTAGAGCACTTCTTTTTCACCGTTCGCGTAGGTGACTTCAATAAACTTATTCTCCTCCGAGGAGGCATACATTGCCTCGACCGTGAGGTCGGTCATCTGTGCGACAAGGGCCTTGGCATCCCCTCCGTGGCGTTGCAAATCTTCTTCGGCAAACGGCAGGTCAATACTCAGATACTTCGAGAAAATATCCTTGGCCGCCACGGCATCGGGACGCCCCACCTTGACCTTCACATCCAACCGTCCGGCGCGGAGGACTGCCGGATCGATGAGATCCTGGCGATTGCTGGCGCCGATCACGATCACATTGCGCAGCCGTTCCATGCCGTCGATTTCCGAGAGAAACTGCGGGACAATCGTCGATTCAATGTCGGAAGAGATCCCGGTGCCGCGCGTCCTGAAGAGCGCGTCCATTTCATCGAAGAACACAATGACGGGATTCCCGTCCGTCGCACGCTCTTTCGCTTTCTTGAAGACTTCGCGGACTTGGCGCTCGGACTCACCGACATACTTATTGAGCAACTCGGGGCCCTTCACATGCAAAAAGTAACTCCGCACTTCTTTGCCGGTGAGGTGCCCAAGCTTCTTGGCGATTGAATTCGCCACAGCTTTGGCGATCAAGGTTTTTCCGCATCCCGGCGGTCCGTAGAGCAAGACCCCCTTGGGCGCGCTCAACTTGTACTCTGAAAATAGGGCCGTATAAAGAAACGGCAACTCCACCGCATCGCGAACCTGCTCCAACTCGTGCTGCAACCCGCCGATGTGCTCATAGTCGACATCGGGCACTTCTTCCAATACCAATTCTTCCGCGTCGAACCTCGGTAACTTTTCGACGACATAGCCGGAACGTGGATCGTAGAGCAGATGGTCGCCGGCGCTCAATCGTTCGGCCAGCAGCGGGTCGCCGAGCTCTGCCACTTTCTCTTCGTCGAAATGCAGCGTCACGAGGGCACGGTTACCTTCCATCACGTCTTTGAGCCGTACGACTTCGCCCTGAATATCGAACCCTTTGACCTCAATGATGTTCAGCGCTTCGTTCAGGACCACTTCCTGCCCCTTACGCATCGCCTTCGCATCGATCGACGGATGCACGCTGACTTTCATTTTTCGTCCGGAGACATAGACATTGCCGGTTCCGTCGGCATTGAGGCTGGAAAAGATGGCGTAGGCTGATGGCGGCGCAGTCAGTTTCTCAACTTCGGCGCGCAACGCTTCAATCTGCCCCTTGGCTTCCTGGAGAGTCGCCACGAGCTTCTCGTTCTGTGTGGTGGCTTGGTCGAGCTGGTAGCGGGACTGGTACAGCCGACGGATTTCTTCTTCCATCGACTGGATCTGTACACGAAACTTTTCTACTTCCCGAAGATGTTCGTCGTTGCGTGGTGCCACGTCCGTTCCTCCTTCAGTCAATCGCTTCGTGATCTGCGTGACGGAATCTCGGAGAGACCGGAATCGACTCGGACTTTCTTTCTTGCCGTCCATGCGCGACTCGAAAAAATCTACACCCTGTACTCAATCAAGAAGTCCTCGTCTGGGCGGATTCTAACACCCGTTCATGGGGTGGTCAACCAAACGACGTCATCCTTCTGCGCGATGATCGTGCATGACACACGTCACGACACGTTCGTCACAGCATCGAGTAACTCGCGCGTCGCCGACGCTACATCGTCTGCACCGAGAATCGCCGTGATCACCGCCGCACCGAATGCTCCGGCTCGCCGCATCTCACGCGCGCGCGCCGCCGTCACTCCGCCGATCCCGATAATCGGGATACGAACCAGCATGCATGCCTTTTCGAGTGTGTGAATACCCAGCGGTGGACCGAACATCTGTTTAGACGGCGTCTCATAGATCGGGCCAAGCACGATGTAGTCCGCGCCCTGCGACTCTGCCGACAGTCCCTCCTCGACTGAATGCACAGAAATACCCAGCAGTCGCTGCGCCCCCAACATCCGTCGTGCGACCGACAGAGGCAGACTATTGCTCCGCAAGTGGACGCCGACTCCTTCCAGCGCCAATGCCACATCGATCCGATCGTTGATGAGGAGTTGGGACGTGGAAGAGCCCATGACCGTCTGCACCTCACGCGCAAGCGTCACAAGTTCCCTCGCAGAGAGATCGCGTTCACGGAGTTGAATCGCAGGCGCCCCGGCTGTGAGCACCTGCTGCAAGAGAGGAACCAGCGGGCGCCCGTTGGTCTGATGACGATCGGTCACGACAAGAAGACGGCTGGAAAGTGTCGGCATTAGGGAAGCAGTCAGTACTGAGTCCTGGGTGCTGAGTCCTGACTGCCGAGTTCTGAGGGAATAGGTTTGGCTCTATTCATATCGGCCATCTCAGCACTCAGCACTACCAGCTCAGCATTTCCGTTAGAGCATGCCTTCGATAGGGCTGCTCGCCGTCGCATACAGTTTTCGCGGGATTCGTCCGGCCTTGTAGGCAAGCCGGCCTGCCAGCACGCCATATTTCATCGCCTCGGCCATGGCGATGGGATCTTTCGCGCCCGCAATGGCCGTGTTCATGAGTACCGCGTCTGCCCCTAATTCCATTGCAAATGCGGCATCAGACGCGGTCCCAACCCCGGCATCGACAATGATCGGCACCTTCACCATTTCCATCATAATCTTGAGGTTGTACGGGTTGCGGATACCGAGTCCCGACCCGATCGGCGCCGCCAACGGCATGACCGCTGGACATCCCACGTCGACGAGCTTCTGGGCCACGATGGGATCGTCATTGGTATAGGGCAATACGATAAAGCCTTCTTTGACAAGAATCCTCGCCGCTTCGATCAATCCAGCCGTATCGGGGAAGAGGGTCCGCTCGTCGCCGAGCACTTCCAGCTTGATCAAATCCGACACGCCGGCGGCCCTGGCCAAGCGGGCATAGCGCAAGGCGTCTTCCACGTTGTAACAGCCGGCGGTGTTGGGAAGAATGGTGTACTTCTTCGGGTCGAGGTAATCGAGCAGATTCTCCTTAGAGCGGTCGGTGATGTTGACGCGCCGCACCGCCACCGTCACCACATCGGCTCCCGACGCCTCAATGGCCTTCTTGGTTTCGGCAAAGTCCTTATACTTCCCGGTCCCCACAAAGAGCCTGGATTTGAACTCATGCCCCCCGATCACTAGTCGATCATCAGCCATACGTGCCCTCTCTGAATGTTCCCTACTGATGCACTCGCCAATGGCATCATCTACTATGAGCCACCGCCGATGAAGCTCAAGATCTCCACTCGATCTCCTTGTTTGAGACGTCGTTGATCGAACTCTTTGCGATCGAGGATTTCTAAATTCAACTCCACCGCCACCCGCTCGGTCTTGATGGCGAGCTCACGCAATAAGTCACCCACCGTCGCATCCGCCTGACAGCCTCGCTGTTCGCCGTTGACCTGAATCTGAACCGTCTCCCCCATCGTCACTCATCCTAGGGGACCAGAATTCCCAAAGTCAATGCAGCTCCCCGCAGCAGCAGCACAGCCTGTCCAGCAAGACCGCAGTCTGCTAACTCTCCCGAAGGCGACGCCGATCCCACTGCTTCTCTGACCGTACCTCCTCAATACCCCTTACGCCTCACCCTTCACCCCTTACCGCTTTACCCCTCACCCCCTCACCCCTTACGGCAAATCACTGCCAGCTGGCTGCCAGCACCGTCTGCACATCCTGAGGCCGTTGCTCGATGGCCTGTTCCCACGTGAGCCCGGTCTGGGCGGTGAACCCGGCCATGGCCTGAATCAATTGATCCACTTGCGTATTGAGGAGCACCTCTCCATCACCAGCCTGGATAATTTCAACCTGGTTCGACGTGCTGGTGTACCAATTCTGGACCGTGACATAGT
>Ga0163146_10005172_pt1 | contig 15465 bp, 17 predicted proteins | sample OliLakLV19MP7G1_FD_148648 | JGI IMG/M metagenome (GOLD analysis project Ga0163146, IMG submission 148648) | Freshwater microbial mat bacterial communities from Lake Vanda, McMurdo Dry Valleys, Antarctica - Oligotrophic Lake LV.19.MP7.G1 | ecosystem: Environmental > Aquatic > Freshwater > Lake >...
TGGGGCTCGGCAGCGGCATATTCATAGCCCGCCGCCGGAAGTCAACGGCAGCGGAATAGTCATCTACAGTAGCGGCCAGGGTTATCAGCCCTGGCCGCTCCCTGCAGCATTGCCGCGATAGCGGGCTCCTGGTCCAGCGCTGCCTGTAGATCGGCCGGCGCCGTGCTGCCAGATTCTGCGGCGGCAGCGGACTCCGCCGCAGACAGAAGCAGCGCCGCCGAGCGCAGTTCCCGCCCGAACAACACCCCCCGCGCCTGGAGCAGCTTGGCGGCCCAGGCCTGTCCGGTGTATTGCCCGTCGACCCAGTACCACTGCCATACGAGGCGGCGCTGCCCGTCCGGTCCGGCCAGGCGGGTACGCAGGACGCGGAGGGGCGCGCCCGAAATATTCACGCTGGTCATGCCGCTCGTCATGTACCGCCAGTGCGTCCCGTCGTAGGCGCGATTGTTCCAGGCGATCAGCTTGCCCGACGGCCTCTGCCGCCAGTAATAGGCCACGAAGAGCTCCACCGGCTGCGTAGCGCTGCTGAGCACACCGTGCACCCGGGCGCTGGCTGTCGGGAAGGCGGGACGCCACGCGCCAGCGTCAGTGGGTAACTCCGGGACCCGCTCGATGGACCCCGGCAGGCACAGCGCGACGGGCGCCGGGCCGGTATCCGGCTCCAGGAGGTAGCGCGCATAAGCGGGGGCCAGTGCGGCCAGAAAAACGCAGCCGCCGGCCGCGACTACCAGAGAATGACGCACCGCCCGCGCTGGAGTTCCAGCATTCACGGCCAAATCGTGGTCAGCCCCGGGAGCCACTCCCGGTTGCTGAAAGCGCAGCCCGATCGCCATCTGCCCGACCATGGCGAGAAAAAAGAGCAGCCAGCCGTAGGCGGCATGATCGGCGGCCAGGTCGATGCCACCTGCTGTAAAGAGGATCACGGATATCGTGCGCAGATTGTTCGCCAATATGGCCACGGGCAGCGACGCGAGCACGTACCAGGCCTTCCGGGCCGTCGTCCGGTAGATCAGATTGGCAAACACCAGGGAGACCAGGAGATTGCCCAGCAGGAAGTCGAGCCCGGAACACTCCTTAATTATCGTGTACCGCGTGCCGCCAACGACAAGCAGGTTCCCGTCCGCGACAGCAACGCTGCCAAGCAGGCGCAGCCCGTTGATGGTCAGGCTGGTCGTCAGCTCCATTAGCGCCGGAACCAGCAGGTCACCCACCGGCACCATGATCCAGAGGAGCAGCAGCGGAAAGAGCAAGCGGCGGCAGACCTGCCAACCCAGCATCGTGAGGCACACCGCCTGCAACATGCCCACCGCAGCGACCTGGCTGCCGATCGAGAATTGTGTCGCCTGGGCGAACAGCCACAGGCCGCTGAAGGGGAGCCCGTAGAGCACACCTAGAGCCGACGGCGTCGGGCGGAGGCGCCGGATCTCCGGCAGCCGCAGCCAGACGAAATAGAGCGACAGGACGGGCACCAGCAGCAGGAAGCGGTAGGCCTCCGTGGAGGACAGCACAGCAAGCAGACTGCTGAAGCCCCCGGAGTAGAACGCCAGTACGGCAGCCGCACCCAGCAGGGCGCCGCAGAGGGCCAGCGGCCACTCCGCAGGGACGCTGACGTTCCCTGGGATGCCCAGGGCTACCCGCGGTTCCGGATTGATGGCACGTACCCCTGCAGTTGATGCCCGGATTCTGCGCAAGAATCCCGGCCGGGCGCGGCACCCAGATCACACAATGCGGAGCCGGACGGGCCGGGTGCTCCGGGGCTCAACTGGGGTTATCGTAGGCCCAGCCCATAACCGGGGATCGCCCATGCGCCTGTCCTGCTGCCTGTTGCTTGGCACCTCGGTGCTGACCGGCGCCGCTGCTCCGACCAGCGCCGCTGCTCCGACCAGCGCCACGGCGGTGGCGCCCGCGGCCTACGACGAACAGCTGTGCGCACTGGCTCAGCGGATGCTCGTGAACGCCGACGGTGCGGACCCTGCGCCCTTTACCATCAGCGTGCTCCGGGGCGTGAGTAACGGCTTTCACACCATCCAGATGGACGTGGACGCCGCCACGCGCACCGTGGTCATCGCGACAACCTCCGGCAGCGTCCAGGCCGACGGCAAGGCCCTGACCACCCACGTGGCCTGCAAGCTCGTCGACCGCGAGCGGGTCAACGACGTGCTCGGGCTGGCGCTGGCGGGACCCGGGCGCAGCTGCCGGGACGTGAACGAGCACACCTACCGCCTGGCGCTGGAGAGCCTGTCCCCCGACGAGCGCCAGCGCTACGCCGCCACGGGCCGGCCCCTGCGCTTTGGCGCCGACCACTACACCAGCACGGGCGCCGAGTGGCTGCCCGTAGCCGTGGAGAAGTACATCACCGCGACTGCCGGCACCGGCACTGATCCGGGCTATCTGGAGATTCGCGCGCCGGCGGTGGTGGTGCCCTGGAGCCGGACAGAACGGCAGTTCTTCCAGGGCACGCACCACTGCAAACTGATCACGCTCGCAGCCCTGCAGCACTGGATGCGGGTCGGCGCCCTCACCCGGGAGGCAGCGCTGTTCCCGAGCGCTGCGCCGGTGTGCGACGCACCCTCCTCCATGACCTCCACCGCCGGCAGCTGCGTGTTCTATTTCGCGCCGGCCAATGCTCGCTACTGCCAGGATTACAGCGGACCCGAATGGAAACTCGAGTCGGCTCGCCAGGAATGCGGCAAGCGCCATGCCTCCCCGGAGGCACTGAAGGCAGCGGCAAACCGCTACGCCGGCGCCGGTGGCCTCTTCAGCGACGCCAGTTGCCGGGAGCGGCCAGAGCAGTTGCCCCTGGCCGGCACCTGCGTGTTCCACTGCAAGCAACCGGACGAAGCCCTGTGGCATCCGCTGGCCACCGCGGCAGGCGACGCCAGCAGTGGGGCGGCGGGCGCGATGATGAGCAAGGCGTGTGACTTGTTTGTGCCCTAAGGCACTGCATCAGGGCGTCAGGTCAGCGTTGCTCCTCAACTCTTCGCGCAACCGCCGCCGCATCTTCCGGTACTCGATCAGCGCCGCGTCGCTCGGCAGCAGCCGATCCGCATCCGCGTCGTCCACATTGACGGGGCGCTGGGAGGCCAGGATGGGCAGGTCGTCATGGAACACGACCCATTGGGAGACCAGGCCGAGCACGTTCAGTAGCGGCCGGAGGAAGCGCAGCCCGGCTGGGTAGTACCAGCGCACATACACTTCAGTGTGAGTGTCATCCACCGGCGCAAAAATCGCCGCCAGCACGTAGCCGGGACCGATGCGGTTCAGCCAGACGTTGGGAAAGATCAGCTCGATAAACTGCCGGTCCGGGGGCTCCACAGTGCGCCAGGCCCGGAAGCCGTCGGCGATGGACTCCACGGCAACAGAACACTCGGGGTTGCGGGTCAGCCGGCCGATGGTGTTTGGGTGCACGAAAGGCAGGTGGCTGTAGTCGATCACGCCCTCGATACACCGGGAATAATGGCCTTTCCAGGTCCAGGTGGTTTCGCCGTGGGCCAGGCCTGCCACCAGCGCGAGCCGCGGCAAGGCAGGCAACAGCGGCAGAGCTTCCGGGTCCACCGCCGGTCCGCGCCACAGCCACACCAGGCCGTCGCCCTCCGCCACCGGGTACGCCGCGACCTTGAGCGACTCCGGGATTTTCCGGTCGCCTTCCACCGGCACCTTCACGCACCGGCCTGTGGCGTCGTAGCAGAGGCCATGAAAGGGGCAGACGATTTGCCCGTCCCGTACGCTGCCTAAACTCAAGGCCGCGCCGCGATGGGCGCAGCGATCCTCCAGGCACACGGGCCTGCCGCTGCTGTCGCGCCAGAACACCAGGCGCTCGCCAAAGCGGGTCCTGGCCACGGGGCGACGGCGGAGTTCGTCCGAACTCAGCACCGCATGCCAGTGGCCGCTGGAGTAGTTCATGGCGGGGACTGCAGGACTCTAAGACCCACAGCCGACAACAGCACGGCGCCGCAGACCAGGTTCTCGCCCCAGTCCATCAGCACGGCCGCGTAGCCGGCGACGACGATGAACGTGAACAGTCCCTGCCGGCGACGAACATCATGGCGGTGAAGCTCAGCAGCGGCCAGGAGGGCCAGCGTCAGCAGGGGCAGGAAGACGGGGAGCCGGAGCGACCGGTGGATGAGGTCGGCGATGGAGCGCATGGACGCTACTTTATACGCAAGGGGTGAGGTCAGCCTGCGGCGACGTCGCCATCAGACCCAGAATGGCCTCTTACACCTGATCAAACTGGCACCGCGTGTCCGCATCAAGTTGCGGCAATCTCGACCGGTGGCTGGGCGGACTTCGGCAGGTGCGCCAGCATCGGCAGTGGACAGGGTCTCAGGTCAGCTTCAGCGCCGTAAACAGCAGCATGACCAGCGCGAGCATCGTAGAGCCGAGGCGCACGGTGATGTCCTTGGACAACGCAGCCATCTTCCCGGACAGGATCTCGATGTCCTTCCTGATCACCGCGCATTCCTGGCGCACCTCCGCGAGATCCGACTTGGTGGCCATCTCAAGCCGCAGAAACTGCAGTTCGGCCTTCGTGGTCAGGCGCAGGTTCTCAATATCGGCCGTTGTGGTCAGGCGCAAGCTTTCCAGGTCGGCCTTCATGGCCAGACGAACGGTTTCAAGATCAGCCTTGGTGGTCTGGCTCAAGCTCTGCAGGTCGGCCTTCATGGCCAGACGAACGGTTTCAAGATCAGCCTTGGTGGTCTGGCTCAAGCTCTGCAGGTCGGCCTTGGTGGCCACGCGCAGGTGGTCCAGATCGGACTTGGTGGCCACGCGCAGGTTGTCCAGATCAGCCTTGGTGGCCACGCGCAGGTTATCCATGTCCGCCTTGGTCGCGAGTGTGGTGCCCATGTCCCGCTCCATCGCATCAACGACAGCCCGAGCCTTGTCGTTCGGGACGTTGATGCTGACGAGGGCATCATACAGCGAGTAGAGATAGTCCACGGAGAGCCTCGCAGGTCGTGTGGCCGTTAACGTTACGCCACGATACCGGGACCTTGCTGACGGGGCAGCCGGACAAACCGGGCATAACCTCGGGATTCAGAGTGGTGCCGCTTGCTGCCAAGCCCAAGGATAGAACCGGTCGCCTGTGCCATGCACCCGCTCAAGTTTGAGTGTGCTCGACGCCTGGCGTTCGCGCTTCATGCCGTTCGTGCAGGGTTAATGCCCGCCGAAATAGTATTTCCGCGGGGCCGAGAATGATCGGCCAAGGTTCCCCCGAGGAGAGACCCATGTCCCAGCAAACATTGCCGAAACCGACGGCCTTAAGCGCCGGACTGAGCGCCGGCCTGACCTCCGCGTGCGTGGTGCTGGCACTGGCAGCGGCCGGTTGCAACGGTGGCAGCGGAACACAGGGGGCCCCAACCTCGGTGGCCGACACGTCGACTGTCGCTGACACGACCCGCGCCACCGAGCTCGAGGCTCGCGCCAGGGAGCTGGAACAGCGTGAACAGGCAGTTGCCGCGAAGGAGCAGGAGGAAAGCGCGCGGCAGCAGGCCGCGGCGGACACCGCCGAACAGGAACGGTTAGCCGCGGAGACGGCCGCAGCCAGTCGCAAAGCCGCAGCCGCGAAAGCCGCGTTGGTAAAAAAAGCAACCCTGCGGGTCGCCACGGCTCAACCAGCGGCCGTTGCTCCGGCGCAGCTTCCCCCTGCGGTCCAGGTCCCGGCGGGCACGGCACTGACGGTTGCGCTCCTGACGGATCTCTCGACCAGGACCGCGAATCCGGGCGATACCTTCGAGTCGCGCCTGGTTTCGGACCTCATGGTGGACGGCCATCGCGTGGCGCCCGCCGGGGCTCGCCTCACCGGTACGGTCACCCAGGTCATTTCCGGCAGCAAGTCCGTAGGCGCCACCCCCACGCTTGCCCTGAGCCTGGATCATCTGGAACTCAGTGACGGGCAGCAGACTCCGATCACCGCGGCGTACAGCCAGCAAGGCCAGAGCGAGAAGGGCCAGGACACGGCGAAGATCCTGGGTGGCGGCGCGGTCGGCGCGGTCATCGGTCACAAGATCAAGAGCGGGAAAGGCACCGTGCTCGGCAGTTTGCTCGGCGGCGCAGCGGGCGCCGTGGTTGCGAAGAACACCGGCACCGAGCTGGACCTTCCGGCAGGATCGACCGTGACAATTCTCTTAGGGCAGGGATTCAGCGTGGCGGGAACCTGATCGTGGCGGGCGCAGCTTAGGTGACGGCCTTGTCAATCTACTCGATTGCGGTGCAGACATGCATACACGGTCAGTTGGGCCCTAAATAATCACGCTTCCCGACCGCCACGCCATTGTGACGCAGGATGTTGTACGCCGTGGTGCAGTGGAAACAAAAGTTCGGCATTGAGCGATGGAGCAAAAACTGCAGGCCGCTATAGTCCACTGAGACATCGCGGCGCGTGCGGGTAATTGTTTTTTCTTCCGAGCCGTCGATCTGCGCCGGCTTCACAGTCTGCATAAACGCCACGGTCTGCTCGACGCGCGCAATGAGTTGGGCCAGGCTCTTCTCGTTTTCCTCGACCTTCGGCGGCTCCTGCCCTGCCAAAACAACGACGTTACGCGCGTGGTTGGTGGCCTCCTGCACCTGCTTCGCGAAGGGGAACATATCCGGATATATCCGATAAGTGAGCAGGCTCGTCTCGTCCCACTTGTTTTCCGCATAGTGGGCAGCGGCTTTCTTCAGACAAGTGGCCAAGCCGTTTAACATATTTATATAAATGGGCACGGACGCCTGATACATGGATAAGGCCATGGTCTGTTCTCTCCGTAAATGGGGGATGCGTTCAGGTCAGCTTGAGGGCCGCGAAGAGCAGGCCCATGGCCACCACCAGCATGGAACCTGTGCGCAGGGTGATATTGCTGGAGAGCGTCGTGGCCATGATCTCCATATCCTGACGGATGAGGGCGCACTCCTGGTGAAGCTCGGACCGGAGAAGTTGCGAATCGGCTTTCGTGGCGATTGTTGTAGCCATGTCCCGCTCCATTGCATCAAAGACGGCCCTAACACTGGATAAGTCTGGCCCTGTCGTTCGGGACGTTGATGCTGACGAGGGCATCATACAGCGAGTAGAGGTAGTCCATAGAGTGCCTCGTGGTGGCCGCAACCCTGACATGTCACGGCACGTTACCAAGCACCTGCCCGATCAGACAGCCGCATTTCCGGCGACATGATGGGGAATTGCAGCGCCGTCTCAAACACGCTTTCGCGTTTCGCCCTCGACCACCGCCAGGGGACGGAGGCTCTTCATTTTGCCGGGACCGATGCCGGTCCAGTCAGTCTTTAACGTAGACTCAAGAACGCGAAGATGCGAGTGACAAAATCCTGGCTTTTTGGTGATGCGGGACGCTTGAACAGCTTGCGGAGATCCTAATGAAGAATCTAATGGCACTGACGGCCCTCCTGCTTCTGGCTGGCGCAGCCTCCGCCACGGATACCGGTCGCCGGTATGACTCGAAGGGCAACTTCGAAGGCACCTATACGGTCACGCCTGGCGGTGGACTCCGCTTGTACGACTCAAAAGGCAACTTCGAAGGGACTGTCGTTCCCCGGAGCGATGGCGAGGGTTATCGCCGCTACGACGGCCTTGGCAATTACGAAGGCAATGTTGAAGGGGTGGAAGAGGACGAGAGCGACGAATGAAGACCGACGGCGCTAGCCGTCCTGCCAATCGGTTCCCGGCATGATCCGGCGCATGAACTCGTCGAACAGCGGAACCGTAAACGCGGTGTCGCCGTGATTGGGGCTCCAGATCATCCCCTTCGCAATGAGTTGGCCACGGGTTGGCCCGAGCGACGTCACCGCCCGACCAAGCTGAACAGCGATATCACCGGACCGGTGGGGACCCGGGCCCAGTTCTGCCATGGCGCGGAGATAGCGCTTTTCGAGCGGCGTCAGGCGATCGAACCGCACCCGGAAGAAACTCTCGTCGAGAGCCGCTATCGCGGATTGCGATGCGCGCCGGACATCGTCTCCCGAAATCGGTGAAGCCGTGGCTGTGTCCCAGGCATGCTTGCCCCACTCCTGGAGAAAATAGGGATAGCCCCTCGTCTGGCGCAGGATGCTGGCCATGGCGTCCTCGGCCACGGTGACACCGTTATCTTCCGCCGGCTTGGCAATTGCCGTCCGGGCCGCAACTTCGGGCAGTGGCCCGATTTCCGGGAAATCGAACAGCCGCTCAGCGTAAGACTTGGCGCGACCCATCTGGCCACGGAGTTGCGGCAGGCCGGCACCCACCAGAACCACCGGCAGCCGACGTTGCGCCGTGCGGTGCAACGCGGTGATCAGCGCCGCGAGTTGGTCCTCTTCTACGTACTGGAGTTCATCCACGAACAGGACGAGCGCCGTTCCCGCAGCCTTGGCTGCGGTACCGACGGCTTCGAGCAGCGCCTGCAGGTCGTGCTCAAGATCCCCGTTATCGGCCAGCCCCGGCTCCGGCTCGAAGTCGAAACCAACCTCGATGTCCTCATACTTGAACTTCAGGGCCTTGGCGAAGCCCGCCAGTCCGCGCAGGGCCCGCTCCGCCATAGCCTTCGCCTTGTCCGTTCGGGATAGCCGCAGCAGCGCCTGTCGCAGCTGCGGTGCGAGCATCGCCGGCAGTGAGCGACCCTCGGGAGCTTCGATGCGGACTGTCTGCAGGCCGATAGCTTCCGCATCGTCGCGCATGCGGTCGAGCAATACGGTCTTGCCGACGCCCCGCAGCCCCACCATAAGGATGCTTTTTGTGGGCAGGCCCAGGCGCACCCGCTCCAGAGCGACGCGCACCGTTTCGCGGAGCTGGTCGCGGCCGGCGAGCTCGGGGGGCGGCGTGCCGGCGCCAGGCGCATAAGGGTTACGTACCGGGTCCATTGGCGAAGGTTATAGGTAGATTAGCTACTTTACAAGATTCTTGTAAACTGGCTAATTCAGAACAAACCGTTCGGCCATCAAGCGGCCTGCCGGACGGAGCTGGCAGCGCCTTAAAGGCGGGTCCGGCCTTGGCTTCAGCCAGGTGCAACTCATAGGGCTTCTGAAGATTCAGCCAGAACTCCGCGCTGGTGGACGGAGTACGGACCCGCTGCGGCTCACCCCCGACTTCCCTGATGCACAGGGAAAGTGCAGGGAATTCCCGGCGGAAAGGCCCTGTGAGTGGGTGCGTCGATGCACCTCTGAGCCTGGTTTCATGCAGTCGATCCGCGGATTTCCCTGCACCAACTAGCAGGGATCTTGGACCAGAGACGCAGGGAACGCGTCTCAGAGTGCAGCGAATCTTTCGAGCGCTTTAGAGGCAGCGGTTGCGCTGCTGATCTGCTGGCGATTCGAGTCGAATGGGCAACGGATCGATCTCGTCAGCAACCTCAGTTGCCCACGTGATCCAAGACGCTACGGAGGCGCTCACCGCATCACGGGATTGGCTGGCTTGGCATCGAACCGCAGCCACGTAGTCCCGCAGCAGCTGCGACTGGCGCCAACGCTCGGCTTCCGCCACTGCATCAGCCTTCTGTTTGGCGCTATAGGCATCAAGGCGCCGACTCAGCTCGATCAATTGCTTGGCAAGTCGCTGTTGCTTCAGTTTGGCCTCGTACTCGTCATTCCGGGCTTTGTGTTTCCGGTCATCAACCCGGTCCCGAACAATCTGGCAGTACCCCGCCATAAACACGTCGTTCAGTCGCTGCTCGAGCGGTTTCTCAGGACGGTCCCGGAACTCTTTGGACTTCCCCCGGTACGTAGGACATCTCCGGGCTGCCATCGGACTTCCCATGATGCTCCTCCGCTCAGAACAAATTACAGCCGGCTGGCCCGATCCACCCAAACGGGAGGAAGTGTATTGTAAGCACGTCATCGTCAATCCAAGGGTCTTCGTCGTGGCAGCAAAGACTCCCCAGGGAATTTCGCCGCGCGATCGTATCGACAGAATTCTGGACGTGATCACGTCCGAACTCTGGCCAAAGCTGCGGGCCACGCGGGATCTGCCGAATCGGCCTGTCCCGGGCGGCAACTCAACTACCCCCTAACTTGATCTCCGTAAAGAGGTGGACCTCGACCTGTACGTGTGCCTCGCAGTGATCAATTGCGACGACGCTGAGGAGACTTCGCAACAAGCATGCGCACCCTCGTCCAAAGACTGGACCCATCACGGAACAGGACGTGCAGGTTGCAGCGACAAACCTGCGCCGCCTGCTCGGCTATTTTGGCCTGCACCAGGCCTCAACGAAGGTAGGCACTTTGGCCCAACCGCCGGCAATCGCCTATGTGGCAAAGCTGCGGGAAGTCCTGATCGCGGTCGCTAAGAGAAATGCACGGATTAGCTATGTGGAGACGCTGGGTTTTATCGGGCTACCCGTTACGGATAAATCTCGCCGGCAGCTGTACCGACAACTTAACGTGCTCGCCGTTAAACAGATGATCCTGGGTGAACCGCAACTCTGCGCGCTGGTCGTTCTGGCCGACAAAGGCATACCAGGAGACGGCTTCTACTGGGTTGTTGACCTGCCCGATAGTCCTACCGAGGAGAGCAAGCGAGCGGCGCACGAGCGGCAACTTGCGCAGGTGTAAGGATATGGGTGGTAGGCGAGCGTCTGAGGCACAAACAGTTGATAACTAAGCTTCCGAAAGTAGTCGTTCATGCTGATTGGAGTACCCAGGCGAATAAGCGGTGGGTGGCCACGGCTTTGATGGACGGCCCGACCTACACCATCTGCCAACCCTCCCAGTTGACAGATCCTGGCAGGTTCGTCCCTGATATCATTCACCAGGCTGGCCCGGGCTCGTCGCTGATTGGCTTTGATTTCCCCATCGGCATTCCGGAGTCATACGCTCGCCTGGCTGGCATCTGCCGGTTTCCGGACTTTCTTCGTCGACTCGCTCAGCCGGAATGGCGGGACTTCTTTCGTGTGGCCGAACAGCCAGCTGACATTTCAAGCCGTCGCCCGTTTTATCCGGCTCGGCCCGGAGGTACGCGCCAGCAGTTTCTCCTTGATGCCTTGGGCATCAAGGCTATGGAACAACTGCTGCGGCAATGCGAACTGCCGCACGGTACCCGCCAGGCTGCTTCGCCCCTGTTCTGGACCATGGGGGCAAAGCAGGTGGGCAAAGCCGCGATCGCGGGTTGGCGGGACATCCTGCTACCAATGGTCTTGCTTGAACCCAGTCCCATCCGCATTTGGCCATTCGATGGCACGCTCCGTCATCTTCTCTCGACGGGATACTGTGTGGTCGCCGAGACCTATCCCGCGGAAGCATGCCTTCACTTGGGGTTCGACCCGCCGGGCAGGGGCTGGAGCAAACGCAATCAAGCGGACCGCAGGTCCAAAGCCGAATTGATCCAGATGTGGGCGGAACGGCGAGCAGTGAGACTTGAGCCGATGTTGACAGGTGCGATGAAGAACGGGTTTGGATCCTCTGCAACCGGAGAGGACGCTTTTGATTCACTGATCGGCTTGTGCTCCATGCTGGAGATCGTCTTGGGGCACAGGGGTGACGGCGCACCGGAGAGTCAGGCAGTCCAGGATATTGAGGGGTGGATTCTGGGTCAGTTTGGGGCCACTTCACGTCAGTCATAGCGCAGGTACACAGGCCGACCGACAGCTCAGTCGCAATCAACAATCTCAACCGGGCCGTTTCTTGCTCAATCTGACAGAAACTGTGCTGGATCAGTTGGCGCCAGGCGCGCACGCTGAGCCGCAGGGTGAGATGCGAGCGGCCGAACGGCCGCCGCGGGGTGAACAATGGCGCAGCTGCCAACAATGGAGATCGTAGCGGATCGAATCCATATCATTCGCAGTCAGCGTGTGATGTTGGATGCCGATGTCGCTGCGCTTTATGGTGTGCCCACGAAGAGACTCAACGAACAGGTCCGCCGCAACAGCGACCGGTTTCCCGGCGACTTCATGTTTCGCCTCAACACAGCCGAATGGGGCGCTCTGAACCGGTCGCAAATTGCGACCGGTTCCCAACGTCACCGGGATCCAGCGTCGCTGCCAAACGCCTTTACCGAGCACGGATGCCTCATGCTGGCAAACGTGCTGCGCTCGGCAAGGGCCGGGCAGGCCAGCATTCTGGTCGTGCGCGCATTCGTGCGGCTGCGCGGCGTCCTTGCGGCCAACACTGAACTCGCTGCGCGGGTGGATCAGCTCGCGGTGCACCTCGAGAAGCATGACCGCAAGGTCGCTGTACATGATCAGGCGATCTTGTCGCTGCTGGCAGAGATCCGCCGGCTCACGCGCTTTCCGGAGAGCAACAGCCGGCCGATCGGGTTTACTGCCGACCTGTCGGGCACTGCCAAGGCCCGCAAGTCGTGAGGCATTTTTCGCGCCATCCGGTTCGACGTTAAGGCCCACTCCAACGGTTACACCATGCGGCCTCGGACCTGGCCTTCTACGGGGAACACGCCTCGAGGGTTGACTCCCGGACATCCCAGTGAAGTACCGCCGGCTTACGCCGCATACAGCAACTGCCGGTCCCGCCTGATCTCGGCGCGGACGTAAGGGTTGCGAACGGCGCCGGGCATGACGATATCCACCGGGCGTCCGAAGAGCGCTTCCAGATCGTCCTAGAGACCAAAGTATCGATCCAACGCCGGTAGCCCGATGGCGGCACGCTGCCTCAACCTCCGAAAGCCTGGATTCGATCAGTGCCCGCATGGAACTTCGCAGGGCTGGGCAACCGTCTCAGCCGCGATGCTAACGAGACCTGCTGCTCAGTCACGTCTTTGGACGGCATTTCCCGGGCCCAGTCCCGTTCCTCCGGGGTCGGGACCTCGAGCAATTCGGGAAGGTCCAGCTTCCCCTCTTTGAGGGGGTCGCCGTTTACTCCGTACCGCATACCCGCAGGATCCCCGTGGCTGTTTCTTCCCTATCCATCTAGGTGTCCCGCAGAACACCACTCAGTGCACTTCCCTCCTGCACCAACACTTCCAGCCGGACCATGGCCCTGGTCATCCCACAGTACAGAACCTGTCGCCAGCGCTCCGAGGCCGCTACCCGCTCGTCGATGTCCATCAGGATCACCGCCGGTGCCTGCTGGCCCTTGAACCGGAAGACGGTATCGAAGAGCAGTTGGCCGTCGGTGTAGACCTGCTGGTGCTCAGCGTCGTATTCACCGGTAAAGCGCCTCAAGGGGATGGAACCGACTTTGTCGCAGGCCCCCAGGGTTGAAGCGTCCAGGCCCCGACAGGACAACACCACGATGTCGTCGCGCTTGAAACCGATCCGGACCAACTCATTGACCCGATGTGCGATGACCGGGCCCTGGTCGGCGGGCTTCTCGTAGGCATGTACGGCCACGCCCAGACCGGGTAAGGGATTGGCGGGTTCGAAGTCGACGGCCAGAATCCTCTGGATAAATCGTGCAATGGAGGTGGGCGTGCGGAAATTCCGCGAATCCCGATACCGAACAAAGCCGTCCAGCGGCGGCGCCTGCTTGCCATAGAGGTTCTGCCCCTCGTCCTCGAGCCACAGGACCGAAGCGTCCGTGCTCAGGAACAAGCGCAAAATCTCCCACCATTCCGGATCGAAGTCCTGGCCCTCGTCGACAATCAGGCAGTCGTAGCGCCCGGCCGCCGGAATATCAGCCGCCGACACCCGCTCCTGGATCTTTCCCCAGAATTGCCGGTCACTACCCGCGCGACCGAAATCGACAGACTCCCCGATGGAGTTCAGAAAGGTGTGCAAGAACCCGTGGTAGGTGTTTGCCACCCCGCCCGCCGGCACGCTGCGCAGAAAGCGCATGGCCAGTGGCCGGTTGAAGCAAATAAACGCGGGTCGACGCCCGGCCTTGACCGCGCGCTGGTAGAAGTCCCGAGCCACCTGGGTCTTGCCCGAACCCGCCGGTGCTTGCAGCCGCAGTCGGAAGGGCTCGAACTCCAGGCCGCTGACCACGCGGTTCAGCCCTGTCGTCAAGCGCGCAAAGGTTCGCTCCTGGGAGGCGATGTAGGTACTCACGTCCGGCACCAGGTCGAAGGCCTGGTCCAGGAAGTGGGCCACCCGGTCGCCGTCCGCACAGCCGGGGCCCGTCTCGGTGCCCAGCAAGCTACTGATGACGTCGGGCAGTTGCTCGGCCCGCGACGCATCGACAATCCGGGAGGGATCGAGGCCGGCCGCCGCTGATTTCAGCAGCCGATGTTCCGGGCAGAACAGGAGGTAGTCGATATCCAGCTTCGCGCCACCGCCACTCGTGCGCTTGAACTTGTCCCGCAGGGCATCGATGGAGCGATGGATCTGGCGCACGACGGACTTGTCGCCATCGGCATAGCCCTTCACCAGGCCGTCCTCGCCTTCCTTCAGTGGACCGTTTTTCTGCTCGATGGCCAGCAGCCGGCCCGCCTGATTGACGACGATGAAATCAATTTCCCCAAACAGGGTGAATCGCGGCCGCTCCAGGGACCAGTGGACGTGGTGGTAGATGGTGTACGTATCGGGCAGCTGCTTCTGCAGGCGGAGCAGCGTCTCCATTTCCCCGGAACGATGACCGGAGAGGGACTGGCGTAGAACGTCGGGCGGGACTAGGTGAGCCATGCGGGCCTGCCTTCGTCAGGGGTCGCCACCCGCACCGCTCCCCCCGCCACCGGCAACAACAGCCACGCCTCCACCACCGGCCGGCCCGTGGCCAGAGTCAGGGCTGCCGAGTAGGTCGCCAGCTGCCCGCCATAGTCTGTCGCCAGCTTTGGCCACTGGCTCTGGGCCACGGGACTGGCCTTGTGGTCAATGAGGATCCAGCCCTGGGGTGCATCGATCAGGAGATCGATCCGGCCGTAGACGATCTGGCCATTGGGCAGGAGCGCCTCAATGGGCACCTCCGCCAGCCGGGGACAGTCGGGCCAGCGTGCAGTGAGCCATGCATCGAGCGCCCTCACCTGCCGGACGACGGCAGACGCCGGCAAACTGCTCTCGACCCCAAAGGCGGTCAGCAGGCGACCGGTCCGCTCCTCATCCAGCACGACGCCGGGCACGCTGAACGCTGCGGCCAGGCACGCGTGGACCGCATTGCCCAAGGCCGCGGCGTCAGTGCCCGCCGCGATGGGAATCCGCGTGCCGATGACCACCTGCTCCGCCACACCGCAGGCCACCGGCGCGGCAGCCGAGGCCAGCTGGACGGCGGGCAAACGGGGGACGCGACCCGGCGCGGTCATGAACCAGCGCAGCGGCTCCGTGACCCCGGCAGGGGCGAGCGCTTCCCCCGGCGGCTCGAGCGCCCGATGCTGGCACGGGACAGCGCCACCACCCGGCAAGTGCAGGGCCGCACCGGGGACCTCGGGCGTGAGCCACGGGGCACCGAGAGCATCAAGCCACTCGCCCGATGGGCTCTTCGCAGGGAACGCCAGAATCAGGCAATCCCGGGCGCGGGTCATGCTCACGTACAGCAACCGCTTGGCCTCTTCGACCGCTACCCGTCGAGCCTCCACGCCCGCCGGTTCCGCTGCCATGCTGTCGGCCAGGTCCACTTTTTTCTGCGCACCGAAAGGCCACGGCCAGTAGCGCACCCAACGGCCCCGCAAGGGCGCCGCCACAT
>Ga0163146_10005176_pt1 | contig 15458 bp, 14 predicted proteins | sample OliLakLV19MP7G1_FD_148648 | JGI IMG/M metagenome (GOLD analysis project Ga0163146, IMG submission 148648) | Freshwater microbial mat bacterial communities from Lake Vanda, McMurdo Dry Valleys, Antarctica - Oligotrophic Lake LV.19.MP7.G1 | ecosystem: Environmental > Aquatic > Freshwater > Lake >...
CGCTGCGGCCCTCGGCGGACGGCAGAACGCCAAACGCTTCGTGACCTTCTTTTTCTCGAACGGCGTCAACGAAGGCCTCTGGAATGGCGGGGGAGCTGACGCCGCCTACACGTTGCCCGAGATCCTACAACCCATGGATCCCCTCAAGAACAAGCTGGTCCTTCTCAACGGGGTGGGCATGCGAACCGCGCGCGATAACGACGGAAATGCGCACGTGGTCGGGATGACTAACCTGCTCACCGCGCGCAAGTTCACCGACGGTCAGGGCTCGGAACACGGCATCCTCGGCTGGGGCGCGGGCATCACGCTTGACGTGGAAATCGGAAAGAGACTTCCCACGCCAGGCGGCTTCGAGTCGTTGCAGTTCGGCGTGCAAACGATGAAGCACTACGCCACCGCCGCCGAGTCTTACCTCAGCTACTCGGGCTCTAAGGCCCAAGTTCCCGCTCAGGATGATCCGGCCAAGATGTTCGAGCGCGTCTTTGGCGGCCTCTGGGCGCCACCGGCCGGAAGTGGTGTCGTTCCGAGCACAGGGGGACTCGATCCTGCGGTGCAGGCCGCGCTGATGCGCAGGAAGAGCATCCTCAACTTCGTGATGGACGATTACCGTTCTTTTGTCACCAAACTCGGGCCGGAAGATAAGCGCCGCGTGGACCGACACCTTGAGGAGATCGACGCCATCCAGAAGCGCATCGATTTCAGCGGGGCCGATCCGATGGGCGGTACCAGCGGCGGCGGGGCGGTGTGCACGACGCCGGAAACCCCCAGCTTTGGCGACGTCAACGACAAGGCGCAGTTTGCCAACAACGCGGAGGCACAGCAGAAGTTGCTGACCGCCGCGCTCGCTTGCCGGCGGACACGTTCGGCAACCTTCCAGTGGTCCTGCGCTCAGTCTGGAACCGTTCATAGTTGGGTGGGAGCGAGCGAGTACCATCATCCGCTCTCGCACAAGACGGACGGCGGCGCCCAAGATCAGCTCAAGAAGATCCAGACTTGGTACATGTCGAGGCTCTTCGACTTCTGCAAAGCCCTCGACGACATCCCGGACGAGGGTGGCACATTGCTGGACAACACGTTGGTGCTTGTCTGTAGCGAGGTTGGGGTGGGTCACACGCACGACTTCGGCAAGATGCCGTTTGCCCTGGTGGGTGGTGCCGGCGGCGCGCTCAATACTGGACGCCTGCTGAAGTACACCGACGCCAGCCACAACGATCTCTACGTCTCAATCTTGAATCTGATGGGACTCGAAGCGACCACGTTTGGCGATCCCGCCTACTGCAAGGGCCCGCTGCCAGGCCTTGCGTGATGGGCGTGCAAGAAGGGCCGGCTCGATGCCTGGCGGGACGGCGACACGCCCGAGCTTTACGAAGAGATGATCGAGGTGAGCCCTGAAGTCGCCTGTCAGGCGCTCTTCGGGGTAGACTCGGCGGTGCTTCGACCCTTCATTCGGCGGGCGGCCACCGCGGTGCAACGCTGGCACCGAACCGTTGAAATCCGGTGCTTGCCCTACCCGCATTACCTTCCCACCCTCGCGAACCTGCGGTACCGAAGCGCCAACTGGGCTCTCGACCGTGCGGTCTTTGCCCTCATCCGCGAGGAACGCAAGCACGCGCGGAACGACCGTGGGCTCCTCAGCACGATGCTTCAGGCTCGTGACGCACGGGGACGCTGCTCCCCTCACCCAGCGGATCGCTGCAAGGATTGGTAGTAAGGCCGAGCTGCCCGAAATCTACGGTGTTGAAGCTCCCCCCTTCGCCGGCACTCACATACAGGGCGCCATCCGCACCAAACGCGAGATCCCCAATAGAATGGCTCGAAAACTGCTGGCAATATTCCTCGTTAAGCAAGATCTGTTCAGTGCCTACCAACAGGTTATCTCCGCCAACCTGCAGCCGCGAGAGGCGCCCCATGACGATGCAGCTACCGTCGTTGGAACTCGTGCAGGCGTCCGAATAGGCTGGTGTCATTCCACCCGGAGGTGCGTCGAGCGTGTACAGCACGTACACGTACGGCGCATTCGGGAAGTTAGGATACAGCGCCATGCCCAAAAGCCCGCGATCCGATTGGGACATCACTCCTTGCGACAAATCCACGAAGGTGTCAGGGGTGGTGTCGGTGAGCGAGGAGTACACCTTGATGGTGCCGCGCTTCTCAGCCACAAACACTCTCCCATCCGGAGCGAACTCTAGCGCCGTCGGCAGGGTGAGGTTGGTGATCACCACTTCCTGATCAAAGGCCTGCGCGTGGGCGTGCCCTCCTATGGCGAGCGTGAAGAACGCTGCCCCAAGCCCAGCTACTAAAGAGTTCCGACCCATACCTGCCTTAGCCGCTCATCGTCGCCATGCGCGCTTGCACTTCTTCGGGCGTTAGATCTTCCTTGTGCGTCATGATCGACCAGCGCTGCCCGAAAGGATCTTTCACCAAGCCCGCGCGATCGCCGTAGAACTAGTGCAGCGTCCCAGAAGTAACGATCGTTAGGCTCGAATCATGGAAATAATTTGAGGTACCCGTCCGTTTACCCGTGGAATCGAGTTGGGACTCGACGAAACCACGGGAGACGGACGGATGAGGAAAAGGGTAACGAAGTATCAGGTTAAGCTCAACCACAAGCGAAGGCGACGGCTTGAGGCGCTCGTACGGCGGCGAAGCCCTCAACATTGGATGGTACAGCGCGCGAAGATCGTACTTCTTTCCGGGAAAGGCTTCAGTGTTGGGCAAATTTGCTCTTCCTTGTCTTTGGACCATCAAGTGGTCCGGCGTTGGCTGAAGCGCTACCTTGCAGCCGGCTTCGACGGGCTCCGCGACCGCCTCCGATCAGGCCGCCCAGCATCTATTGAAGCCTGCGTCTGGCAGAAACTCGCGACGCTGGTCGTGCAATCGCCATGAATACGGGAGCGAGAACATTCTGCCGCTCACCCGCATCAGATATGCTGACGGTACCATTTCAACCTTTGAGCACGGTGAGGATGAAGCTGCGCAGCAGCATGCCGTGCGTTATGACGACGCGGGGGCGGAGGGCACGCACCGCCGGAAAACAGTCTATTTTACGCGGGAAGAGTACGTGGATCCCAATACAGGTGAAGTGGAAAACTCGGTACCGTATCTAATTCGACGCGCGTTCAACGGCTCTGGAGAGCTCGCCTACATGAACGAGGAAGATGAGTCGGAGGATCTTCCTGTGGTTTACGCCTACATGGCGGACAAAGGCTACGTGCGCATCACTTACGATCTGAGCATTGATTCCTTCATCTCGGAGTACGCAACGAATTGGACCTTGGGCGGGGACCCGCGGACCTTCACTTACGAAGTGAATCGCAATATCTCGCTAGATGGGTACCTGAGGCCTGGAACTCGCATTGACGGGCTCGGGCAGCGAACCGAGCTCGAGTACGATCTTCCGACGGGGAAGATTTCCAGGGTTGTACATCCGGACAACACCGTCGAGACGACCACGTATAACCAGTTCGGTTCTCCGCTTCGGCAGGTAAGTCGCGACGGTCGCACTACGGATCGAACTTACGATTTAAAGGGGAATCAGCTTTCGGAAACCCGAGGCGTTGGGAGCGGTTCAGAATCAGTGTGGCGCCATGAGTACAACGCCAAGGGTCAGATTACGCGCACCACGGATCCAAACTATGTTGCGTCAGCACCGGAGCTACACGCTACCAACTATGTTTACGATAGCCGAGGGTTCTTGACCCAGCGAATTGAGCCTGCAGATGCCCCTTCCGGCGCGCGCCCGACGTCAACTTACGTTTGGGATAGCGCAGGAAGGTTGGTCCAAAGCACGGGGCCATCGGGCCAGCTGCTTCTTTATTCTTATGATTCAAGAAATCGGCTCGTTGCGATTACCTTTGGGGATGGATCTACGGAAACCAAGACGTATGGCACTGGGGTCGACGCCAACCTGCTGATTCAACAAACAGACCGGAACGGGAACGCTACACGCTACGCATATGACGCAACGGGGAGACAGACATCCACTATTCGCGCCTTTGGAAAGCCTGAGGCCATTACAAGTTCTTGTTTCTACTTAGCAGGGTCCCTGCGTCTCCCAACTCGATGCGTTACCAACGGTAACGCTACGGACTACGGCTACGATGCACGCCGCCGGCGCACGATAGAAACGGTGCATGTCAATGCCAGTGTTGCTCTCACTACCACCGCCAAGTTCAATGCGAACGGCCGCCCGATCTATCGGGAAGATCCCTTTGGGAGAGCTGAGCTATTTGGCTACGATGTCAATGATCGCCCTATCCGAAGCGTAAGGGAGGCATTGCCGGCGGCTGTGTCAAGAACCGCGAACGTCGCGACGCTGACACGCCCAACGGGCAGCAATCCGGCCTTCGTCATCGAAGACACCCTGTACAATGGTGACGGAGACACCGTGCGAGTCACTGACCCTCGCGGGACGAACCGCACCTTCGAATTTGACGCGCAGCGCAGATTAATTGCATTTATTGAGGCATCGGGAACATCCCTTTCCGCTCGCGCCGAGTATTCCTATGACAAGGCAGGGAACCGGACGCGGGAGCGGCGACCTCGCGCATTTGTTGAGGCAGGCTCGTTCGAATCGATGTTCACATATAGTGGCAGAAATCTCCTGCAAGCCGTGACAGAGGGCGCGGGTTCTGCTGCCGCAGCCACCAGATCGATGACCTACACGCCCTCTCGGAAGGTTCTCTCGGAGACGGACTTTCGCGGAAACACCACTGGCTACGGCTATTCAAGCTGCTGCGACCGCCGGACGAGTGTGACCGACGCAAGCGGCGCGGTGACGCAAACAGCCTACGATTCTTACGGCAACGTATTGTCCGTTACGGATTCTTACGGCAACGTAACCCGGATGACCTACGACGCCAGGAACCGGATGCGCACACGGAAGAACGGCGCGAGCGAGACCACCACCTACGTTTACGATGACAACTTGACGGACGGCGTGGGGGTCGACGCACAGAGCAGTCGCGTTGTGGGTCTGAACCTAGGGGTGAACGCGGTTGGAGCGGGGGTTCAAGTCCTCGACCCGCTGGGGCACAGCTCGTTCGAACTTCGGGACGGTAACCAGCGCGCGATTCGAAGCATCGATGGCAATGGGAACGCTACAACGACAACACTTGACGTCATGGTGAGCGGGTTACTCGAAAGAAAAGTGACCGATGCGCTCGGGCACTCCATGCGCACGCGCACCGACGGCCTTGGCAACCTCCGGCGTCAGATCGACGCTCAAGATTGCAACACCGTGCGCACCTTCGATGCAAACGGCAACGAGCTCAGCATGAGTGATCCCAATTCAACGGGAATGACCTGCCAGTTCGACGTGCGCAACAGGAAAACCTCTTGCGCCGACACCCAGGGCGATACACGAGCGTTCGGGTATGACTCGGAGAGCAACCTCACCTCGCAGACGGACGCACTTAGTCAGGTAACGAGGTATACTTATGACGCTCGAAACCGGAGAGTCACCGAGCGTGATCGCCTTCAAGGCATCACGGCGTGGGCTTTCGACGGGGACGGCAACACCCTCAGCATGACGGACGCGGAGGGAAGCGTCACCAGTTACCTCTTCGACAACCGTGGCCTCTTGACCCGCGAAACCCTGCCAGCTCAACAAGCAGGGGTGCCGAACGTGCGGAATTATGCCTATGACGCCGGCCGAAGAATGGTATCCCGTACGGACCAAACGGGCCTCATCACTCAGTTCGCCTTTGACGCAGCGAACCGGCTCATTGGGCGCACCTACCCGGATGGATTGAACGATACGCTCACCTACGACGCCGATTCGCGCCTCACCAGCGCGACGAGCGGCCGCTACGGCACCTCGGTAACACGTACCTATGACGCGGGCGATCGGGTCGTAAGCGAAGTGCAACGGGTGGATAACGTCAACTACACGGTTGGCTTCGCGTATGACGCCGCGAATCGCAAAACATTGATAACCTACCCTGACGGCTCAGTGAGCGCTCGCACGTACACTGATCGCGATCAGGTGAAAACCGTGAAGCTGGGCACAACCCTGCTTGCGACCAGGGCCTATGATGCTGGCAAACGCTTGACCAGCACCACGTTTGGCAACGCTTTGATAGAGGCGCGAACCTACCGCCCAGATAACCTGGTGGCGACCATTTCTACGCCCGGGATCAATCAGCTCAGCTATTCCTACGACGCTAACAAGCGTGTCGTGAATGAATCGAACCCCCTCTTGCCAGCAGAGGCGTTGACCTACGGGTACGATGTCGAGGACAGACTAACAGCGTTTCAGCGCGGCCCGTCAGCAGGCCCCCTGCAAACGCAATCGTGGAACCTCTCGCTGGTTGGAGACTGGGCGGGCACCACGCGAGACGGCGTAGCGGAAACACGAACGCACAGCGCGGTGCATGAGGTCACAGCCGTCACCAAGAGCGGCACCCCCACAGTGGCCCTGAACCACGACGCCAAGGGGAACCTGGTCCTGAACCAAAATGGCCAAACGCTCGTGTGGGACGTCGAGAACCGGCTGAGCTCCGCCGGGTCCGCGCCAGGCCTAGCGGGCGGCCAATACAAATATGACGTCCTGGGAAGGCGCCTAAAGAAAGCCGTCGGCACCCTCTCAACTGTCTTCGTCCACGACGGCGACCAGATCATCGCCGAATACGAAAACGCAGCCCTCAAGCGCCGTTACGTATACGGCACCTACATCGACGAACCTTTGGCCATGGTGTCCAGCACAGGCACTCGGTACTATCACCAGAATCGGATCTACCACGTGATGGCGATGACTAATTCGAGCGGGCAGCTTGCCGAGCGTTACGGGTACACACCGTACGGTAAGCGACGTGTGGTTTCGCCAGGAGGCGCGACGTTAGCTGCAAGCGGCGTGGGGAACCAGGTAGGATTCACGGGGAGGTATCACGATCAGGAGACAGGGCTGACCTATTTTCGGGCTCGGTATCAAGATGCGGAGTTGGGGAGATTCCTCTCGCGGGATCCGCTCAACGATGCTGACGCAGAAATCACGCTTTGGGTCAGCCAGTTACGCACTGGGGGGTCGACTTCGGCGGAAGATTTCGAGCGCTTGAAGTGTACTCCTACGCGGATGGGAGCCCCGCCGATCAGATCGACCCAACGGGGTATGCACCAAAAGACAAGCGAATGGGGTACTCGGACGAATTCTGGAGATGGGTTCACCGGAATGTGCTTCCCACGGGTAGGCAAAGCGAGCGGCGAAATCTAGACCCAGAGGAAGTGCGCGACGCACACGAAGAATGGGTCCGACAGGGGAGCCCACCTGCCGATAACAAAGGAAAATCCAGACCGTTAAAGTTTGATTTCTGTGAAGCCAACCCGGCGGTGTGCGCTGCATTGAAAGCTGCCGCGGTCGCAGCTGCCAAATTCGCCGAAGAGGCCGCCAAAGTCTTCAAGGGTCTTCCAGGTGCAGCTCAAGGCATGTGTCCAGTACTGATCCCGACCGAAATGTTGTCCCCTCCACCTCCGGGAGCCTAACAGGCTCGCTCAGGGTGAGTTTTATGTATACTGTCGTATTGCGAGTGTGGGGCACCGAGACTGCGGTGGCAGAAGCGGAGTCCCATTTGTCCGCCGACGACACTGTTGACGTTAGGTGGTCTGCTGGAGACGCCTCGCCACAGGGGCGAGGGAGCATGGAAGATTCAGGTTTTCACGTCTCCTTGGCAGAGGATAGCGGCTTGCAGCGATGCGTCGAGATCGTTCATCGGAGAATTGCAGCCCTGGGTCCAATGCTTGATCGTCTGGCATCCGCGGACGGGAGTGCGATTCTGGATTTCGGAATCATTGCCCGTTTTTATGAAGTGGACGTCGTAGGGATCCAGTTTTCTGTTTCGTTTCTCGCGTTGCTTGCGCAGCATAATGTAAATCTATGGGTTTCGACCTACAGCGCGAGCGAACCCAGCGGTGAGACAGTTGAGAAAAGCGCGTCGGGGGATCAGGCTGCCCAATCAATCTCACGCTGGAAGTGATCGGCGATAAATGGAGCCTCCTGATCCTCCGCGACATCATGTTCGGTCGCAAACGGCACTTCCGGGAATTGATGCGCTCGGAGGAGGGCATCTCCTCCAACATCCTGACCGATCGGCTGAAGAGATTGGTCGAGCAAGGGCTGCTCACCAAGGCAGAGGACCCCACCCACAAGCAGAAGGGGCTTTATACTCTGACCGAACAGGGGATAGAGCTGCTGCCGGTTCTGGCCCAAATGTCGGTGTGGGGGCGCAAATATCTGCCGGTGAGCGAGGAGCTCGGCATCCGGGCTCAATTGCTCGATGAGGGTGGCCCCGCGTTGTGGGACGAGTTCATGTCCGAATTGCGGGAAGCGCACCTGGCGGCACCGGCGCGCCAGCGTTTGAAATCGGACGGGACTTCGGTCTCTGCCCGTTTTCAAGCGGCTTACGAGGCCGTAGTGATGAAACGCAAGAAAAAATCGAGTGCTCGTCGCGCCTAGGCATCTGAGCCGTCACGACCTAGCATGGCGTCCTGCCAGCCTTCGTACCAGATGGTGACCGTCATCGTCGCCCGGGGCGGCGGATCTCCATGCTAGTGGTCTCGCGCCCACGCCGCGCCAGCAAAGGCGAGCCAAGTGGTCGTGCGACGCGACCCAAAGTCGAACGCAAGGTCGCCCATCTCATAGTGGCACCTCGGCGTTGGCCAAGACTTCGCTTTGCTTGGCGCCGCCGTGAATCTCAAACGGCCCGCCACCCTCTGGGCGAGGGCGCCGCCGACGGACATCGCGGCGCTGGTCGAGAACAAGCGAAAAGCCCGCGAGGGTCGCGGCCTCGACCGGTTGTATCACTCGGCCCCGTCGTCGCGCGGGCATCAAGCCCCGCACTCCGCTCACAGGGCGTCTATCGAGCATAAGCCATTCGAACTGAAATCGGTCGGTCGTTGAAGAGGAGAAGCAAAGCGTGGCCGCGGCCAGCAGTGCCTGGTCGCAGCATTTTGGGAGCAGTCGCCGTTGACCGAGCAATGGTTCAATTCCTCGACTCAAAGAGATCAAGTCCGATCGACGTTTCCCGTGGCACTCCAAACATCCCCTCCCCTGAAAAGAAATACCCCAAGGTTGATTTGAGTTCCTTAAAAACGTACAATTACGTACACAATTGGGTACAAAAGGAAAACGAATGAAAATCACAAGTTTTTCGGAATTCCGCAAGCACGCGGCTGCCTTCATGGACGAAGTTGAAAAAGGTGAAACGGTTCGAATTTTGCGCCACGGAAAACCTGTGGCGGATTTTACCGCCGTGGTTCGGGAAGAAACGCCCTCCTGGAAAAAATCCCCGCCTCAAATTGCATTGAACGGTTCTTCCTTGTCGAAGGCGATTCTCCGGAATCGAAAAGATTCGCGCCTGTGAAAGTCTTTTTCGATTCGTCCTCATTGGTCAAGCGCTATGTTTCGGAAAAGGGAACGGACGAAGTTCTCGATTTGTGCCAACAGGCGACGGAGTTGGGGTTGTCCGTGATTTGTTATCCCGAAATCATTTCGGCCCTGTGTCGGTTGCGACGAGAACGAAAACTTGATGGACCAAAGTATGTCAAGGCCAAGCAAGCCATTGCCGCTGATTTACGAGATGTGGAGTTGCGCAATATCACCGAGATTGGTGTTTTACAAAGCATTCTCCTTTTGGAAGAAAATACCTTGAGAGCGATGGATGCTATCCATGTTGCAGCGGCTTTAGAGTGGGAAGCGGATTTATTTGTTTCCAGTGATGCAGACCAAATTAAAGCAGCAAAAAAAGCCGGATTACGCGTGAAATCAGTTTCGTGAAACCACCAGGTTTTAATTCTTAAAATGAGCGAGTCCACCCGTCGCATTCTCCACGAGGTATTGGGTTTTCGTTCTTTTCGCGGAGTGCGGGAAGAGGTCGTGGATCACGTCACTCAAGGAAAGCGCATGCCGGATGTGCCGGATGTGACCGGTTTTGATCTTGCGCCAGATTGGGTCTGCGAAGTGGTCGGACGAGCTAACGCCCCGCGAGAACGAGAAGGTAACCATCGAGATCACGCAGCCAGATTTCGCGGTGGCCAGCGTTCGGGTTGACCGCCTATCAGTATAAGTGCCCACGTTATTGAAGGCTTCACAGAGCTTACCGGCGTTCAGTTGCGAGCGGGAAGGGCGAGCGTCGGCGTGCGCGTGCGCGGCTTGGCAAGCTTGCAGTAGCTCAGCTTGCCGTCATCGGTGAGAGCGATCAGGTCTGCGCCACAGGTTACCCTGGACTCATCCGCGAGCGTGAACTTGGTGACCCGGCGTAGCGCCGCGCTCGAGTACTGCAGGAGCATGCGGGAGTTGCAGTATGTGAAAGCGCGGCGGTTGGCGTGGAGGGACGTGGCTGAGCCGAGCTTGCTTTTCCCCACGGACGTGATTGTGCGGCCCTTCGTGGCGGCGCGCTGTGATGGCGATCCGCTGTTTCTGCAGCACGACGCGGGTCGGGTGCTGACTTTAGGGGCCAAGCTGCACCTATGCGACGAGGCGTTCGAGAGCTCGCAGTCGAATCCGTTCGTTGGGCCGTTCGCCTATGGGCACGAGTGCGTGGCCGAGGTAACCGCCTGCGGCTCCGCGGTGCAGCAGTTTACTAGGGGAGACAGAGTTATCGTGCCCTGGGCCATCTCCTGCGGGAATTGTGCGATGTGCACAGCCGGTCTGACTTCGAAGTGCAGCGTCACGCGCGGAGACGGCGCCCTGGCGGCGTATGGTTTTGGCGCGGCCTTCGGCAAGCACGGCGGGATGGTAAGCGACGCGGTGCGAGTGCCGTTCGCGGACGCGATGTTGGTGCGCGTGCCGTTTGGGGTCGATCCGCTGGCGGTGGCGAGCGCGAGTGACAACCTGACCGATGCGTACCGCACCGTGGCACCGTACTTGCTCCGCTCACCAGAGGCTCCCGTGTTGATTGTTGGCGGCGCCGCCAAGAGCGTCGGGCGAGATCACATGTTACATATCGAAAAATTTGGGCGATTCGCTATACCGACAGGGGCACGGATCAGCGCACTCGCGCTAGGATTTCAAGCGATCGCGTGTGGTGACGGGCAGGGCATCTAGAGCGCAAACACGACCTCGGCTCTACACGCAGCGTCTGGATCGGACATTGGACTGCTGAGCGAAAAGTCACGTGTGGAAGTCGAGCCCCAGGCCTCGACGTCGTGGGCGGGAATTAGCACCGGGATTTCTCGCGGCAATTGGAAGTTTATCGGCGAGATGAAGTTGGCCGATTCAGACGCCAATCCCGACGCCGAATTCACTCTACCAACAGCCGAATTCACTCTACCAACAATGGACGCAAGTCTTCCAAATGCACCGGACTTGCATCCGAACTCCGTGGTGATCGGCGATCCGGCTACTAAGAAGATGTACTCCGTCGAACTCGATCGGAACGAGCTGACCGAGCTCGGCTCGGTTCTTCAAGCCGCGGGCTACGCCAACCCGTCCCTCAAGGACAGCGACACCACTAGCCTCGCCACCGAAAATGCGAACGTGAAAAAGGGGTGGAGCTCCGGTATCGACAATCGCATTGACCGCGGGGATGGCTATACAACACAAGACGCTTGGCCGTATCGAACGATCGGACAGCTGAAACTCAATGGAGCAAGCTCGACGACCAACGGTTTCTGCACGGCGACTTTCGTCGGCAGCGCCGGAAACGCCGACACGCGCTACATCATCACCGCTTCGCACTGTCTGTGGAGCACGACTAACGGTACCTACAACGATCCGGATTTTTGGCCGAGGCAGGACCGTTGTCTGGACAACCTCGGCGCTGCGGTCGCTGGCTGCTCAGAGGCTCCCTACGGATCTTGGGACGGCGGTCAGTGGATCATGATGCAGTACTTCGTCGACAATTGTGCGGGCCTCGCTACAATTAGTGATGAGTGCGAGGCGAATGACATTGCCGTGATGCGTGTCAGCCGCGAGGCAGGTGGCTCGTTCCCAGGTGCTCAGGGGCTGGCCTATTGGAGCAAAGCTTCTCTCGACGGCGTATCGAAGTACCACCGAGGCTATCCAAACTGCGGAGGAGGGGGCGATCCCGTTCCGGTGGCACCCAAGGTTTGTTTGCCCAGGACCCTCTATGGCGACAACGCTTTCACTCTTGGAACCGGGCTCTCGGTCGATGGTGATGGCTGGCCGCGTCGCTACAAATACAGCACCGACACCAGTGGCGGTCACAGCGGCGGACCGTCGTACTTCTCCTCCGGCGGAGGCCACTACGTATTCGGTACAAGCTCCACGGAGGATTGCGCGGGCTCCGCGTGCACGGTCTCACAGCCCAACACGATGCGCCCGCTGGACGCTTTCTTCTACAACTCTGCTCTCAGCTTCATGGGGCTCTGAGTCTACGGCGATCTACTCCGGTCCGCTGGGTTGACCGGAGTAGCCGTTCGCATCTTACAGGATATGGAGTTTTGCAGCAGGGCGGAGAACGTTATAATCAGGAAGCAGCATGATGATAGTTCACCGACACCTGCTAGGCCCCCTGGCCACGATTGTGATTTTGGCTGCTTGCGGAGGCAAGACCGTTAAAATTCCTCTCAACGGCTCCGCAGGGTTCAGAGGGCACGCGGGTGGCAGCGGCGGGGGCGGGGGCTCGGCAGCCTTGGAGTGCGGAAGAGCCCAAGACTGCGCTTTAGGCAGTTCGTGCGTGTTTGGGTCATGCGTCGCAGACGCCAAGGAGTGTCGCCCTTCACGCGCTTTGTGTAAGGAGGCCCCACCGAGTTGCCCAATGGGGCAGGCCGCGTACTTGGTGGATGGCTGTTGGGCGGGTTGCACGCCATTGAGTTCGTGCGGATATCTCGAAGGTTGTGGGTTGTGTCTCGCCAACGGGCAGCTCTGCCTGGAATGGCAAGACGAGCTTGAACCCGTGTACCAATGTACTGATCGCAAGGCAGACTGTGCGTCCCCGAGATGCAGCTGCCTAGGGCCAACAATTTGCGGTCCGCTCTCTTGTATCGACGTGAAAGATTCGACGGTCAGCTGCCTGCCCCTAGCGCGTCCGGAAGAGGGAAGCGGAGGCAGTTCGGGAAGCGACGTTGGGACCGGCGGAACGTCCGCTCCAGGGGGTTCAACGCCCGGCGCGACCGGAACAGGGGGAGGCTCGACCGAGCCGCGTGACCAGCCCCGGCCTGAGCTCGTAAAGAAACCCGAAGAGGGCAGCTATCTCTATGGTCGGGGGACCAACTGCGGCTCGTGCGGATGGGACAACTGCGATCCTGAAATCGTTCTCTGTCTTTCGGGCCAGGACTGCTCGCAGTGGAACGGCTGCTTGATATTTTGCGCCGGCTACCAGGGAGCGGAGCTCGATAAGTGTCAGCTCAGCTGCTTCTCTGGGGACGAGGCAATGAAGAATCAAGCGCTGTCAGCGCTTGCGTGCCTCGGTAGCAAGTGCTGCTCGCAATGTGGCGCGCCCTGCCTCTGACAGGCCTTTCAGCCATTGCGTTCTCGCTAGTTGGCTGCCGCTCGCCCGATTCCCCACCTTCGGGGTCGTCGACCGCGTGCTTGGTTGCGGGCGGACCGAGCCCGAACCTGCTGCGACTCTCGGAACGAGAGGTCAACGCCAACGTTGCTCTCACCTTTGCTAAAGGTGCAGAGAAGGGCGTCTGCTCGGGAGTCGTGGTTGGTGCTTCGGCTGTCCTCACCGCGGCCCATTGTGTGACGTACGCCGATCCGGGGGAACTGAAAGTCATCGTTGGCGCGAGCCTGGCTTGTCCAATAGCTGCCTTGTCGGGGCGCGTCGCACGCGTGCACGACTCGCTAGACTTGGCGCTGGTTGACGTAGAGGAACTCCCCCAAGTGAGCGCCGTGCAAGCGTTGCCTTGGAGCCGTCATTTGCTGGGACCTGACTCGGTCGGCCACCTGGTGCAGCTGGCGGGGTACGGCAGCGACGTCTGGAGCCCGCCGAACGAACGACGATTCATCGCCGAAGCAATCAAAGCGGTGAGTCAGGATCATATTGAAGTCGATGGGCTCGGTCGCTCAGGTACTTGCTTGGGCGATTCCGGTGGCGCCATGTTGGCGCGCGACGAGAGCGGGGCCCCAGTCGTTTTGGGCGTGCTGAGCGAAGGTGCCGACAGCTGCGTCGGGGCGGACTTCTATGTCCGGCTCGACATCTTGGACGAATGGCTGTCGCCCCAGGTGTCGCGCCCAATCGGGTCCCGGGATTGTGGCGGTGTCGACGCGGCGGGCGCGTGTTTCAACGGTCGCGCGGTGCGCTGCGTCGCAGGCGTGCTCGATGCGGAAACCTGTGAAGCGAATCAGTTCTGCGCTTGGACGCGCGCTGAACGTTACGGTTGCTCGAGCGCCGCGGAGACCGCGTGTGGCACTCTCGACCAGCTGGGCGAATGTCGCGGTTCGCTTGCCCGCCGCTGCGACTACGGCGCGCTCGTCGAGGACGATTTTCAGTCGACGGGAACGATCTGCGCCCGTTCTTCGATCAGTGGTAGCGCTGAATGCACTGAACCTTGATGCTAACTCAGACTTTCCGACGGATCGCCGACTTGGCGGGTTGGGTCAGCCGGACTACACTTCTCTCCACGATTCATGATGGACTTCTCGTTGAATATTCGGAGTGTGCGGGCGTTTCTGACGCTGGCGCTTGCCCTCTCTCAGGCAGCATGCGGGTCGGTAGCTCACGAAGCGGCAGCTGTTCCAACGGGTGGAGGTGGATCATCAGCATCGGGGGGCCAAACTAGGTGCTTGCACGCCCGGCGCAGCCTGCACAACGGAAGCAACCGGCGGGGGGGGCCAGCACTCCGTCCCGGTGGTTCAGCCAGCGTCGTGAGCACAAGACATTCGAAGTGCGAAATCAGTCGGAAGGAGGAGCATAGGCAAGAGCAGGCCACCTAGCCGACAGCACTCTGACCCTGCTCACCACGTCACCGAAGCTCAAGGAGCGGTGAACCCGACCCAATTGGGGGCCAAGAGCCTACGTTATGCAGGCACCGATAGATCTCCGCCCTGACGTGCTCACTTTCAACAAAGCAAACATCCCCCGGGGCAACAAGAGCCCGGCGTCAGACCCTCAACAGAACTTGAGCCGGAGCTGCCCGAGCGAAACCCGAGGTGGCGTCGGCGGAGGCTGAGGAGCAAGCCCAAGCTTGGCGAGCAGCGAGGTGGCAGCTTGTACGGTGGTGGCGGCTTCGAGCCAGCGCATGGGCCCGCCGCAGTGCACACAAGTCTCAAGATCTGCCCGGAACACATGAGCCAGCAGCCAGGCCCAGCGTTTACGGGAAGGGCGAGCGTCAGGTTGGGCGTTGAGCTTGGGGAACTCAAGCTGGTCTCCGGAAGCCGGAGGCGGCCTGAAAGCGGCAGAATCCTGTGGCGGCTTAGGGACTACTTCGGAGCGAAACTTGGAGTGGCTTGAGAGGGAGCATAAGACAATCGAACTGCGAAATCGGTCGGAAGGAGGAGCAGCGCCAAGAGTAGGCCATCCAGCCGACGACGCTCTGAACGCTGCTCACCACGTCACCGA
>Ga0163146_10005191_pt1 | contig 15429 bp, 14 predicted proteins | sample OliLakLV19MP7G1_FD_148648 | JGI IMG/M metagenome (GOLD analysis project Ga0163146, IMG submission 148648) | Freshwater microbial mat bacterial communities from Lake Vanda, McMurdo Dry Valleys, Antarctica - Oligotrophic Lake LV.19.MP7.G1 | ecosystem: Environmental > Aquatic > Freshwater > Lake >...
GTCAGGGGATGGGTCGGGGATTGGGTCAGGGGATGGGGGCGACTGCGGAGATTTTGTTTCCGACTTGCGGAACCCTCGGCTACGCTGCACTCTGTCTACCGACAGGGCGCGACTCTTCGCGCCGCACGCGCCTCGCACGCACGCGAGGAACTTCGGGCAGGAGGTCCCCGGCGATGCTGGTCATTACCCGACGAGAAGGCGAAGAAGTGATCATCGGGAACCCGGCGGCGCCAATCGGCATCGTCCGCGTCGCGACGATCAAAGGTGATCGAGTCCGGCTCGCGTTTGAGTTTCCGCGCGAGATCGATGTGCACCGACGTGAGGTCGCCGAGCAAATTCTCGCCGCAGAAGCGAATCAGCCCGAGATCGTTGGCTCGATCCGCCCGACTGGTGAAGCCGCGACGTCGTAGGCATTGCGGCCTCGACTGGTGCGCATCGCGACGATCTCAAACGGGCTGAGCTTCAGACAGTGTCGCCCCATTTTTGTGCATGTTTCCTGAGGGTTCTTGCCTCAGGTTCTTGGTGTCGTACGCCGCGAGAACCAACGGCTACAAGCAAAAGCCCCGGCCGCGCGTGGGCGCGACCGGGGCGTGTACTGGGTGCCGGGCCTGCGCAGCGATTCCATGCCGCGACGGGTCCGTGCCCGAGCCGATCCATGGCTCGGTCGCGCAGTCGGGAGAGGTCATGAGCATGACCTCGAATGTGCGGCGGTCGCTCACTCCGTCGCAGGAAGTTTCAGGTTCCGCCGTCCTTGGCGGACTGACAACTCCACACACTCGCACCGATCGAAACCGGCGCTCCCTGTCCGAATCCGTCGCCTATCCATGGCAGCGGGTTCGGGCGTTTGACTTGGCGAACTGCGTAAGAGCCCTTTCGGGCGCTACCGCTTCACTGGCTTTCCGATCGGGCTTTCCGATCGGGCTTTCGTGTCTGGCTTTTCGGGGCCTTTCACTTTCCCGCGTCCATACGACCTGATTCCGTCCGTCGCCGATCTGCGAGAGCTTGTCGAGCTCGTCGCCAGATTTCGCCCTGCGCTGGTTGCAGTCGTGCCTGCTCGGCCTTCCATACTGCTGGCACTGCGAGTTCCAAGTGGTCTCGCACACCCAAGATCATCACGCTACCCGTGAGCCCAAACGTATTGAGGAGTCGATCCGGAACCCGAACTCGCCCCGCGGCGTCGATCGGCAGTCGCGCGGCTTGCGAGAAAATGAGCCGCTCGAACTGCTGCATGTCCTCATCACCGAGAAGCGACCCACCCAAGGAACCCGAGAGATCCTGGAATGTCTTCTCGGGCCAGAGCCAGAGGCTGCCATTTCCTCCGGGAGCCGCAATGAAGGCCTTGCCGTGAAGCTCAGGCTTCATCAAGTCCCGAATCTCAGCTGGGATTGCGAGCCGCTGCTTTGGATCCAGCGAATGCTCGTACTCGCCAAGGAAGAACAAGGGTCACCTCAGTCCTGACAGGGGCACATTACCTCACGCCGCCCCACCTTGCAACACTTTGGCCCACAGGATGACAATTTTGGCGGAAAATCTCTGCGCGATCCGAACGAAGATTCCTTGCTCGGATGAACTAAGCGTGGCAAGCTACGAGGGTTACGCGGTTGTCCACACCTCTTCCCGAGGATGCATCCGTCGGGTCATCTTTCTGAGGTCACGACACTCGCGCCTTGTCGAGGCTCTCCCGAGGAGTTCCACGACGACCCCACTGACCGCCCCACCGACGGATTGGTGGCTAGAGAGTCAATCGACGAATGGGTCCACGCGAACCGAAACCAACTCGTGCGAAGGAGACTCCTGCGGCGAAGCTGCCGCCGGTGAACGGAGGTGGTGCCCTTTCGCCTCCAAGCTCGTCGAGTAGGTTGAACGGCAACAATTCGAACGGACACGGGAGCAGTCACAAGAACGGCGCGACGAATGGAACCCACGCAGTCCAAACCGACGCGAGCCCGCTTGGCCGCCTAGCCTCTGCCGTGCACCACACCGTTCCGATTCCAGAACTCGTTGACGTGGCGGTTGATCCTCGCGTCGCCGCGCTCGCTCTGATTCCGCATGGCCGATTTGTGCTAACTGCCGCTTACGGCGAATGGCGCTCCGGCGTGATCGTCCGCTGGGTGCAGCAGGTGTCGGCAACTCCGCTCCTCGTCATGGTTGCTATTGAGAAGGGGCAGCCGCTCAGCCCACTCATTCGCGACAGCCGCCGGTTCGCGCTCTGTCAAATTGGCCCCGAAGATCGCGTTCTCAGCAAGATCTTCGAAGCTGGGCGCGAGGACCCTTCCGATCCGTTCCTCGGGCTCATCACGATCAAGTCGCCAGGCGGCGCGCCGGTCCCCGTGAAGGCGGCGGCGTGGCTCGACTGCGAACTGACGCGGCACCTCGACGTTGAAGGGAACTGCGAGCTCTACATCGGACTCGTTCACGCCGGTGGCACACTCGAACACCGACCGACGCTTCCGCGGGGTCCAGATCGCGTGCCGGATCGTGTTGGGGAGAGGCCCTCCGAGAAGCGAACGCGAACCGGCGCTCCGCGCCGTCGTTGACCCGCGGCGCTCCCCTACTATCGCGGCCCATGAAGCCCCTCGCCGTTCGTCCGCGCAGCGGTCCCTTTGTCAATCAGTCGAATCGTTTTGGATTCGATTACCGCGCCGAGGCCGCATCGTTTCCACGTCTTGGCTTCTCCATCGTCGACGTGCACACGCATATCAACGGGCCGAGGGCGGCACCGATGATGCTCGAGGCGATGGATCTGTACGGCATCGGCAGCGTCTATTCCATGACGTTGCTCGAACAAGTGCCGAAGATCCAAGAACTCTTCGGCGACCGAATTCGGTTCATCGCCATCCCCGACTGGGGCAGCAAGGATCGCAAGTACGCGAACACGATTGGCTTCCTCGAGCGCATCGAGAAGTTTCACACGCTCGGTGCCCGCATCGTGAAGTTCTGGCAAGCACCGCGTCTCATTGATTTCGCGATCGAGTACGGCGACCCGAAGTTGTTCGCGCTCGACTCCCCCTACCGCATTCTCGCGATGGAACTCGCCGACTCTCTCGGCATGACGTTCATGACCCATGTCGCCGATCCGGACACGTGGTTCGCCTCGCGCTATAAGGACACGACGAAGTACGGTACCAAACCGTCACACTACGAACCGCTCGAACGGCTGCTTGACCGGTTTCGCCACCGGCCGTGGATAGCAGCGCACATGGGCGGTTGGCCGGAAGACCTCGAGTTCCTGACCGGACTTCTCGCCCGTCATCCGAATCTACACCTCGACACCAGTGCAACGAAATGGATTGTCCGCGAAGTGTCGAAGCACCCGCCCGACGAGGTGATCGACTTCATGCGCCGTCATCGCGGGCGCCTGCTCTTCGGTTCTGACATCGTGACCGCCGACGAACATCTCGTTGCAGCTCCAGAGAAGACGGAGATGCAAGCGAAAGCAAGCAGCCTCGAAACGGCGTTTGACCTCTACGCGAGCCGTTACTGGGCGTTACGCATGCTCTGGGAAGGCGAGGGCGCGATGGAGTCACCTATTAGCGATCCGGATCTCGCAATGGTCGATCCTTCGCGCTTCGGGAACACCGACGCTCCGACCCTGCGCGGCATGCACTTGCCCTCGGACGTGCTGCGTTCCGTCTATTTTGAAGCGGCCGATCAACTACTCGGTCCGCGCACCTGAAGCGTTACAGCATTCTGCTTCGCACTCGAACCTTGCCGACGCGCGAGTTCAAACGCTAGTTCCTTCGTCTCGCCCGCCTTCACGCTTGACTTGAAGTCGGGCGTGCGGAAGTCGAAGAGCGTCGGCGCCAGCGCACTCTTGAAGCTCACATCGCCGTCGATTCCGAAGCGGAACTCGACGTCAATTGCGTCGCCGCGGTAGTTGCGGATGCGCTCGACGCGGTCTTCGTGATCGGTCCAGCCCGACACTTTGTCGGTGGCCTCCACGCGGTCGCCTTTGTCCGGTGAGTAGAGCTTCTTCGGATCCTTCCGCTCAAACCAAAAGTCGTCGCGCCAACTGCGCTTGCCGATGCGCTCCAGAATGACTTGTGGATCGCGGCCAAGATTGAATTCGAACTCCTGTCCGATCGGCACATACTTCGTCGGCACGAAGCCGATTACGGAGAGCCCGCCGGTCGGCTGCACGCGGAAGAGGCGCACGATGCCGTCGGGGAGTGGCGATCCGCCCAAGGTGCTCTTCTCGTCGTTCCGTACGAGGAACATGCGCACGAGTTGCTCTCCGTACTCGGCGGGTCGGTAGCGATACACCGTCGTCAGCGGAACCTTCGCTCCTTCGAAAAGGCGCATGCGCTTCGACCAGCCGTTCTTGATCGTCTCGGTGCCCGGCACCGTGAAGATAAAGTACTCCGAGAGTCCTTCCTTCACGATCTCTTTGCGGTCGAATCGAGCATCGATCTGATCGAGGCTCTGCATCAAAATCACCCCAGCTACCTGATGCGTGGGTGCGTCCATCTCAGCGAGACCATCGCTGTCCTTGAGCCCCGCGAGGGCGGTCGAGGTCAACCCGCTGCGCTGCGCGAGGTCGCGGATCTTTTCCACGAGATTGATTGTTCCGACGACCATGCGAACCGACGCGCCGTCGTAATCTTCGCCCGACGCGTTCGTGATCGTCACGTAACCTTGCAACGCCATCGATGATTCGTTCAAATCCGTGATGCCGACGTAATCCGCAGCCCACGAGATGCCACTCGTGAAGTAACTGATGTCGACCTTCGCGTCACCGTCGCGCTCGGACCGCACGTTCCAGTACAGCACCTGCGGCCGGTCGTGCGGAAAACGTGTGTCGACAAGTTCGAGCCCGTCGGGGTTCGCGCCAAGCGAGAGCGTGACACTCGTCGGATCGATCAGCGTGTTTGCCCACGAGAACTGAAGCGAGTTCAGTCCCTTCTTCACCGTCACGTGACGCGACTCGCGCACCAGCGTGATGTCTTCACCGTTGTAGATCGTGAGCTGCACCGCGTCGCGCGGCGGCAGCGTCGACATATCTATATTCTGGCCGACAGCGGCGGACGCAATCATGAGCGATAGGACGACAGCGCCCCATCTCCACATCTGCGTAATCTGCGTAATCTGCGGATGGATCGAAATCGACCCCGCGATGGACGCCCCGCGCCGAGCGAGACGCCGTCCGCTCGCTTGAAGAAGAGAATGCGAAGGCCATCCACAGATTGCGCCGATTTCGCAGATTCCGATGCAACGCAAGGTGTCGCGAATCATGACTTACTTTCCCTCCAGCGTCACGGCGTTCTGCTTGGCGCTCGTGCCTTGCTTGCGCCCGATCTCGAACGCCAGTTCCTTGGTCTCGCCCGCCTTCACGCTCGACTTGAAGTCAGGCGTGTGAAAGTCGAAGAGCGTCGGTGCGAGCGCGCTCTTGAAGCTCACATCGCCGTCGATTCCGAAGCGGAACTCGACGTCGATCGACTCGCCGCGGTAGTTCCGAATGCGCTCGACGCGATCTTCGTGATCGATCCAACCAGACACCTTGTCGGTGGGCTCCACGCGGTCGCCCTTGTCCGGTGAATACAGCTTCTTCGGATCGTTGCGCACGAACCAGAAGTCGTCGCGCCAATTGCGCTTGCCCACTCGCTCGAGAATCACCTGCGGATCGCGCCCGAGGTTGAATTCGAATTCCTGTCCGATGGGAACGTACTTCGTGGGCACGAACGCGACGACGGACAGTCCGCCGGTCGCCTGCTTTCGGAAGAGCCGCACCCAACCGTCCGGCAGCGGCGTCGATCCCAGGGTGCTCTTCTCGTCGTTCCGCACGAGGAACATGCGCACGAGCTGATTGCCATACTCAGACGGTCGAAAGCGATACACCGTCTTGAGCGGAACCTGTGTCCCTTCAAAGAGGCGCATGCGCTTCGACCAACCGTTCTTGATCGTCTCGGTGCCAGGCACCGTGAAGATAAAGTACTCCGAGAGTCCTTCCTTCACGATCTGCTTTTTCCCAAGCCCCTCGACGCCGCCAATGTCTTTCGTCTTCTCCGCGAGCATCAATCTTCCCGCGGCGCGAGCGTTCTCGGGCATGTCGCGCAGCCTGTCGCCGTAGACCAGAGTCTGCACGAGTTCATCCGGCAGCGCGCCGCGCGACGCGAGATCGCGGATCTTCTCGACGAGGTTGATCGTGCCCACCACCATGCGCACTTGCGCGCCCTCATAGTCTTCGCCGGATGCGTTGGTGATCGTGACGTTGCCATCAAACGACATCGACTGATCGCCCGCATCAGTGATGCCGACGTAATCCGCGGCCCAGGAGATGCCGCTAGTGAAGTACGTGATCTCGACCTGCGCGTCGCCGTCGCGCTTCGACTCGACGTTCCAGTACAGGACCTGGGGCCGATCGTGCGGATAGCGCGTATCGATGAGCTCGAGGTCGGTCTCTTTCGCGCCGAGCGAGAGCGTCACGCTGGTCGGATCGATCAGCGTGTTGGCCCACGAGAACTGAAGCGAGTTCACGCCCCTCTTCACCGTGACGTGGCGCGACTCGCGCACCAGCGTCAGATCCTCGCCGTTATAGATAGTGAGCTGGACCGAGTCGCGCGGCGGCAACGTCGACATGTCGATGTTCTGACCGACGGCAGTCGCGGCGACCGCGAGCACGCACATTGCGAGCGTCAGGGGAGAGTGGAGCATGGCGTTCCTTTCGAGAGAACTCGTACTCACCACTCGTTCTTCATGACCACGTGCAGCGTCTCGGTCTTCTTCACGGCCTTTTGATCGGCGCCGCGCGGAGGTGCCGCGACCCGGAAGACGATGCGGTCCGACGTCGACTTCGCGTTGTCCTGCTCCTTGAGCGAGCCGGTGCTGCCGAGCACCCACTCCACGGGGCGTTGCACTTCGCCGATCACTTCGCGATGCAGCGCGTTCATCGATTCGGCAAGATCGATCGTGACCGGCGCGTCCTTGAAATTCTCAATCTCGTACTTCACGACGAGGTCGTAATCAGACAGTGGGCCCGCGGTTTGTTTGCGATCGCGCTTCTCGATCGTTCGCGTCACGACGATGTCCTTCGCGACACCAATGAAGAGCTTCAGTTCGTCGTCCTTCGCTGCGAATGCCGCCCAGTCTTCGCCGAGAAACGCACTCGTACCGTGTCCATCGTCTTGGAAGATGCGCGCCTTACCCGGCTGAAGCGGAAAGCGGCCGAGGCCGTGCGTCGCGTCGTTTTTCAGCACGTAATGCATGGGAATCTTGAGTTGCCGCTTGGCTGGATCGAGGAAGCCAAACTGCGCCAAATCCGCGGTGTAGGTCTTCGCGATCGGCACACCGTCGAACCGCGCGGCCAGAATCTTGCGCGTCTCGTTCGCTCCGACTGGACGTTCGAGCCGCTCGCCGTAGCCGGTAAACATGTCGGACTCGCCGAAGGCTTCCGGCGTTCGATTGTGCAGCTCGACGTATTGCCAGAGCGTGAGCGCTTTCTCGTCCTTGCCAGCCTCGGCGCGATATTCATAACTCTTGTCGACGCCGCCGATCACATAGCTAATGCGCACCTTCGCCGGGCCGGCGGTTGGCGACGAAACCTGCCACGTCAACGCGTTTTCGTTCGGCGGATACGAGACGCTGATGACCTGCACTTTGTCCGGGTCGCTGAGGCAGCGGAACTGCACCGTCGACTTGTCGATCGCCGCGTTCGCCCACGCGAAGACGACCTCGTTCGAACCGGCGGCGAGCGGAACCGTGCGCTCTTCTTCGATGAGCGTCAGGCCCGGAACTTCGAGTTGGATTTCCACGCGCTCGCGCTGCGGTAGCGCGATGAGCTTGACGCCCGAGAAGGCGGCGGACGGGAAACCGGTAAACCAAGCGGGGACGAGCACTGCGGCGACGAGAAGCGACGAGAGACGATGCGCGTTCATAGGGGCTCGCAAGTTGGAGGAACTGGTTTGAAGAAACCGGCCAGTAACGACGGTTGATCGTGGACAGCGCGGCGCACTGGCCGCCCCCATGGCCGACCTGCATGGCGCGCGGACGGTATCCGATCGGGCACTTTCACGAACCCGTGACAGCCACGTGACGGTCGCAACGCGCAATCGCGAGCAGCTCGCGCGTGGCCGCAAGGGGGTCGTCAGCCTCGAACACCGTTGCACCCAGCTCCTTCGCGAGCGAGTCGTCGAGCGCCCCTCGTTCCGCGAGAATGGGAATACCCGCCGCGGCGGCCCAGCACGCTGGCAACGGGGACATCGCAACCTCGCGGCCTGATCGACGAAGCCAACCACGGGACCGTGAGGCCGCACCCGCCACCGTCACCGCATCGCGAAGGACGATCGCGGCATCGAGGCCAGCGACGACCTCCCAGGGCCGCGCCAACGCTACGTCCCTCGTTAGAAACATCTTCACGTCGACCTCGGAAATCCAGCGCCACGTCCGCTCGGCTCGCGCTGCGTGGGGATGGAAGACGAGTCGTACGGGAAGACCTCGGACGGCCGCGATCCCCACGACGTCTGCAGCGCGGCGAGCGTCGACGGCGTCCGCTGGCTCGCCGAGGAGTCCGATGACGACATCCGTAGTACGCGCCGACCAGCGCCGCCGGATCTGCTCGCGATCGCGCCGGAGGAGTTCCCCGCGCACGCTTGGAGGGATTCTTGACACCGCTGTCGTCACGCCATCGCCGAAGCTGCCGCAACCGCCGCCAGGCCCGCCCCCGCGACACGCGGAAGCGGCGAGGTCGGAGATCGCCACCGCATTTGCTGGCCGAAACGACGCGAATCCCGACATGAGCGCAGACCCGAGACTGGGCTCCGGTCCGCCCGCGCAGCCGAGCGTCACCTTCCACGTCGGCATTGCTCGCCTTGTTGCCGCTGCCGTTGAGGTGCTCCAGCACGTCGCGCGATCGATTGCTGGGTGCGCAGCCCAGACCGTTTGAAGCACGCGGCGCCACGAACGCAGCCCGAGCACTGTCTCGCCGAGGGGCGGCGAGAATGTAGCGACCGGCGCGAGTCCAGCAACTCGAGCGTCACGCTCGCCCGCAAGGGTGCCGACAAAAACGGTCGGCGACGCAGTCTTCCGAGCGAGCTCGGCAACAAACGCGGCGAGACACGGCCCCCCTTGCACAACATGCACGACCGAATCCCCGCTCGGATCTCCGACCCGGTGGCGCGCACTCACTTCGAGCGCGGTCCTAGGTTCTCACCGAGATCGAGCCGCTCGTGTTGGTAGAAGAGCTTCGCGATCGAGTCGCCGAGTTTCGCTGAGAGGCGCTCCTCAAGACTCCGGCGCTGCGCGACGGTTTTGAGTTGGTCGGAATCTACCTCGCGCAGCGTCGCCACGACCTCGCGCCCGCTGTCGTCACCAATCGGATAGGGCCGCGCGTTGTTGATGACGTCGATGACTTTGACCGACGCCTTCGCCGTGGGCGTAATGCCGACGCCACTTCCGGTGGTATTCGCCGAGAACGTGCCGTCGCCCGAGATCGCGAACGTCGTGACCTGCACGTAGATGACCTGCTGACAATCGAGCTCGCGCCCGATCGCAGCGATCGAGAGCGGCTTCGAACCGCCCTCTTTTTGCCGCGTCAATGCGATGGCTTGCTTGGGGTCGACCGCGCTCGGAATCGCGCCCTCGGTCAACAGCGCGGTCGACACCGTCTCGCCGATCGTCGCACGAAGCGTGGTGCGCGGGAGCACGTTCTGACGATCGTCGACGAACACCACCGTCCGCGCCTGCGCGAGCTCATGCTCGGCGTCGATCTTGCCCGGTCCGAACAGCGCGTACGAGACCGGCACTGCGATGTTGCAACTCGAGATCGGAGCGAGCGCGCAGGCGGCGATGATCACACTCGAGAGCGCACGAGGTCCAACGCGCGCGAACTGGCCAGCGCGGTGGGCGCGAAGGACGGCTTGAACAACTGTGGCGATCGATCGCATCGGGCTCACTTGTCCGGATACTTGTCTTCGATGTGCGTATGGAAGAGCCACGCGCACTCCTGAACGAACTTCGCCATCATGCCGTTTTGCATGTTCGCTTCGGAAATGCTCTCGCGCGGGAGCGGATCTTCCGTCGTCGGGAAGGCTGCTTTCACATCGAAGCTCTCAGCGAAGGTGTCACGGTCGGTGCCGTCGCGCTCGATGATTCCGACGGTCGCGGCAGCTAAGCCGTCCCACACGTATTGGTTACCCGGTGGATTCAGGCGGAATTCATAGATGTCAATGAAGACGACGCGCTCGACCCCGAGTTCATCGGCGACTTGGCCATAGGGCAGCGTCGTCCACGCTGGTGTCTGGTACTGCCACTGAATGACCGTCGCGGGCGCAAGCACCGACACACCCTTTACATTCGACTGAATCCGAAACGCGACGTTGCCAGCGATCATCGCGCCAGCAGTCGGATACTCGTACAGCGTCGACGCGTCGGCATGGACGACCACCGCAACAGAGCGGTTCTCAAGGCCTTCGTACTGCGCGAGCACCTCAATCTTCTTGTGCCGTTCGGCTTCGTTGCCGAGAGCACCGATCAGCCCCGGCACGAAGCAACCACCGAGCGCGAGGCACGAGAGAAGCGCTGCACCCGCAGCCCCAAACCGGCCAACGAACCGGCCAAAGCGGCCGGCAAAGCGGCCGGGGCGGCCGAGTCCGGGCGGGCTGTTTCGCCCGGAGCGGGTCAAACTTAAGTGCTGCTTTGGGTACCGCATAGTTCTATTCATGAAGGGAGGTCACGGAAGGAGGCCGCGAAAGCTCGCGATCTTGTACGCCCACGCCGCAAGGGCGAGCCCCAACACGTACCAACCCATCTTCGGTCCAAACGCTCGGAACAGGTGTCCACCGAGTGCCGAACCAGTTCCAGCAACATACGCAGCGACCACTGTCGCGGCGGCAGTGGCTATTGCAAGCAAGCACCCAAATGGTTGGGCGAGGAACGATCGCAGGAGATTTCCGTTCGCCGCGTGCGCGAACGCGGTGGTCATGCCGCAGGTGGGGCATGGTATCCCAAGGCCGGTCGTCCAGCCGCACGGAGCGAGGTGGAGTTGCTGGTGGGTGCCGATCCCTGATGCGTCGGGAGTGAGCCAAGCCGCGACACCGAGCACGCTCGCGCAACCGACGAAAATGAAGGCCGCGCCAATCCGGCGCGTGCGCCTCGTCTCGGCCATGCCGATAGGCCCAACCGCAGCAACCGGCGGAACCGGTGAGTCGTGAAGGGGCATCGGAGGCGCTGACGAACCGGTCATGAAGCGAAGAGACTACCGAACACCCGGTCCGGCGACAATGCCAAGTCGGCTGCTTCGACAACTCTCCCGACGGTTCCTTCTCAGGGTTCACTCCGTGAATTCACCCCAAGCACCCCACTTCTGGATCGACGGACACCTCGACATTGCGTACGTCGGACTCCTCGGGCGGCCTTTCGGCGATCGAATGCTCGATCCTGACGAGGGTTGCCTCACGCTCCCCGACCTGCGCGATGCGCCGGTCCGCTGCGCACTCGCGACGATCTTCACCGAGGCTCGCGCTCCGGGGCAGCCCGCGGGATATCACGATTCCGACGACATTGAGGGTGCCCACCGCGCTGGCGTGGCTCAGCTTGAGTGGTACTTAGAGGAGGAGCGACTGGGGCGGGTCCGCATCATCAAGACGCGCGAGGACTACGAAGTCGCGCTTGCCGATGAACGTCCGGACGCACCGCTCGGCATCGTGCTGCTGATGGAGTGCGCCGACCCGATCCGTTCACCCTTCGAGGCGCAGTGGTGGTTTGATCGCGGGGTACGGGTCGTCGGCATGAGCTGGGCGTACGGATCGCGCTACTCAGGCGGTAACTCGAACGGCGGGCGCATCACGCCGGTTGGGCGTGACCTTGTTGTGGCGCTCGACGCGCTCGGCGTGCTGCACGATGTCTCGCATCTTTCGGGCGCGAGTTTCGATGATCTCTGTGCGCTGACGGCCGCGCGCGTCGTCGCAACGCACTCAAACTGCGGCGCACTGCTGGAGCCCAAGGAGCGGCATCTCACAGACGCGCAGATTCGCACGATCGGCGAGCGCGACGGCATGGTCGGACTGAACCTGTTCGGCGACTTCCTTGCGGAGAGTCGCGAAGCCATGATCGACGACTGCGTAGCGCACGTCGCGCGAGTGTCGCAACTCATTGGCTTCGAACGTTGCGGTCTCGGCAGCGATCTCGATGGCGGCTTCGCACCCACAAAACTTCCGATCGGGCTTCGACATCCACGACACTATCGCGAACTCGCGTACGCGCTCGCGCGAACCGGTGCGCCGCGCGGCAGCGTCGACGGTTTCGCGCACGGCAACTGGTCGCGAACGCTGCGCGCTGCGCTGCCAGCATCGCTTACGGCGACCTCAGACCGAAGAGCCGTCCAGCCTTGATGACTGATGAAGCGGCGGCAGGCACGCTCGCTTCCCACGCGGGATTTCCCGATCGAATCCAACCAAGAACCTCGTCGGGATCGATACCGATACATGCCTCGGTGTACGCCTGGAGTCCGACGACGTTCCGATGCTCGAGTAGGTGGGCGTAGAGATGGCGGAGATTCGGCGCGACTGGAAGATTCGCCGCGGTGAGGATCGCGCCGGTCGCTCGATCGCGCGACGCAGCAACGTAGACGCGAACGTTGCGCGCGAAGAGTCTGCCCACCGCTTCGAGTGAGCTTCCCGGGAGATCGCCGTAGTGCTCCTCGTCCATGATCGCGCAGATTGCTGCGATTCCAAGCGCGATAGCGATCGGCTGCTGCGTGTAGCGCAAGAGGTGCTCGACGAGACGGAAGTACCGCGCGTGATTCGAAATGAGTACGAGATAACCAAGCGTGTGCAGCACGTCGACGCGCGCCAAGAAATCAGCTTCATCAATGTCGCTTTCGGTCGTCGCGCCCGTACCGGCAGCCGGTTGTGACCGGAGATCGCGCACGGTCAGCTCCGCGACGACCACCGGCACTTCACCGTTGAGTTCTGGCTCGACGCTGAATTGTGTAACGGTGCGCTCGATCAAGTCGACCGTCGCCAGCGTGGCGGGGCGGAAGCGACCGCGGGCGATGACCAGCGGCTTCTTGAACAACACTTCGGCTGGCTGCACCACCTCACCCTCGGGCGTAAACATGGTCGCCTCGGTGAGACCGTGCCGAACGAGGCGCAGTGCCATCACGCGATTGTCGATCTTCGTGAACGCGGGACCGGTGAATCGAATCATGTCGATCTCGACGCGGTCTGGAAAAACGTTGTCGCGAAGCGAACGAAGAAACACATCTGCGTCATCGCGATGAAAAGTCGCTGCGTAGATGAGATTCACTCCGACGATGCCAAGCGCATCTTGCTCGCGAACGCGCTCAGCGTCGCGCAACAACATGTGCACCATGACCTCGGATGGCTCCACCCCTGGCACGTCCTGAAAACGAATTCCGAGCCAACCGTGACCGTCCTCAGTCGTACCTTGTCGTCGCGTCGCGGCGGTGTCGGCAAACACGAAAAACTTCGTCGTTGCACCGCGCGTCTCTCTTAACCGCTCGACCAAGAGCGCGTACTCGTGGGTCAACATCGCCTCAAGGCGCATTCGGCTGACGTAGCGATCGCTCTTTCCATAAATCGCGTCACTGATGGTCATGTCGTAGGCCGACATCGTCTTGGCGACTGTTCCTGCGGCGCGGCCAGCGAGGAAGAACCAGCGCGCCACTTCCTGACCGGCACCGATCTCTGCGAAGGTGCCGTACACGGTGGTGTCGAGATTCAGTCGGAGCGACTTCTGAAGGGTGCTGAGAGGCGATTCGTCCATGGCTCCAGCGTTCCTTCAGGAAGAGATCGGTCAGGAGAGATCTGCGAGCATACGTCGACCTTTCGAGGAGTAGCACTGTTGAGCGAATCGACCGATCACGCCACCGAGCCTCTCGCAACGCTTCCCCAAGCGAGGGCGACGCCGCTCATCGCCACGTGGCACTCGCCGCAGCGCGGGGCGTTTCGTTTCGCGTTCTCCTATTTCACGCTCTACAACGCATCGGCGCTCATGGGCATCGTGGGAGGCTTCGCGGCCACAACGGTCACATACATTGCGGGCCTTGTGTCTGGCGCGGCAAGTCCCGGCGCAGGCACGGCCACGAACAGCGCGCAAGGAGCGATCTACGGCTTCGTCTACGCACCGATCACCGCGTTTCAATTAGTCATGCGCACGGTCGTTCCGTGGGTAGGCAAACACGTACTCCAGTTGCCGAAAGACATCACGATCTTTCCGGCTGGAAGTGGCGACACCACGTACAACTACGTCGAAATTCTCGTCTTCGCGGCGATCGCGATGCTGATCACGGTGGTCTGGTCAATCGTCGCGCACATCCGGAGGAACGGGCGGCATGCGGCGTACGTCCGGCTCCATGATCTGCTGCGCATCCAGTTGCGGTACGTCTTGGCGATGACGCTCATTGGCTACGGACTCTCAAAGGTTTTCGTGTCGCAGTTCCCTGCACCGAGCCTAGACGCCCTCGTTACCACCTACGGCGAATCTTCGCCGATGGGAATTCTCTGGCGCTTCATCGGCGCGTCGGCGCCGTACGAAATCTTCAGCGGCGTGATGGAGTGCTTGGGCGGAGTGTTGCTGTTGTGGCGACGTACGACAACGCTCGGTGCACTCGTGACGATCGCCGTCATGACGAACGTGGTCATGCTGAACTATTGTTACGACGTACCGGTCAAGCTGTATTCGTCACACTTGCTTCTGATGGCCGCGTTCTTGACGCTTCCCGAATCGCGACGCCTGTTCCGCCTTTTCTTCTTGAATCGACCCGTCGAAGCCGCTGTGTTACGTCCGGTCGTAGCTCCGCTCTGGTGGCGCCTCGCCCGCTGCGGCGCGAAATACGTCTTCCTCGGTGTCACGCTCGTCACGACATCGCTGAGTCACTACACAATGTCGCAAAGGTACGGCAGCGCCGCGCCGAAACCAGCGCTGTACGGCTTGTACGACGTCGAATCGTTCAATGCTGATGGCACCGATCTGCCGCCGCTGCTCACCGATACGAAGCGCTGGCGCCGGGTGATCGTCGATCGTTGGGGCGGCGTGAGCCTCGCCAAGATGGACGGCGGCCGCGAGTACTACAGCGTTCTTGTCGACGAGACGGCGCGCACGATCGCGCTCTCAGCGCCGCGGCAACGATTCGCCGCAGCTTCGAGCACCGAGCCAGCGCCAACACCGCTCGCGACATTCGCGTTCGGGCGTCCAGAACCCGATCGACTCATCATCGAGGGAACGCTGAACGGCGTGAAACTCGACGTGAAACTCAAGCGCGTCGACGAGTCGTCGATGCTGCTCTTGAACCGCGGATTTCATTGGGTGAACGAGTATCCGTTCAATCGATGATGATCGGAGAAAAACTACGGTGTCCAATTGCCCAGCACCTCGGCGAGATCGCGCGGACCGATGACGCCGTCGCCGTCAATGTCGGCGCGCTCGATCACCGATGTTTCGCGCGGACCCCAACATTCAAGAACGGCAAGAAGA
>Ga0163146_10005192_pt1 | contig 15428 bp, 8 predicted proteins | sample OliLakLV19MP7G1_FD_148648 | JGI IMG/M metagenome (GOLD analysis project Ga0163146, IMG submission 148648) | Freshwater microbial mat bacterial communities from Lake Vanda, McMurdo Dry Valleys, Antarctica - Oligotrophic Lake LV.19.MP7.G1 | ecosystem: Environmental > Aquatic > Freshwater > Lake >...
ATCTTCAATCCAAGATAAAAACTTTACGTGCCACCACTTGCAATACTAAAGCAGCCTGATATCATAATAAGAAGATGAGCACCCAGAGCCATGATCATCAAATTTCAACTACGCTAGAGACATCCCCAGAATTTATACAAACCAAACTGACTAGCGACTAAATCGAGACATCAGGACTTTTGCTGATGGCTGAAACATGCACTTTTGGACTGCATGACTTAGCAGGCACCACACGTGATACCTACACGCCAGGAGGAAGCACGCTGCGACTCGCTTGGTCCCGCATCAAGATCCGGTGTTCCGTTGATAGTCCATTCAAATAAAGTGAGCCCACCGCATTTACCCCCCAGCCTTTGTTCGCCTAAGGATACCGCACAGTTCTATTGGTCTACAAAAAAAACCGATATTGCAACAAAAACAATGACACTATAATTGGTACCAAATGCAGCATGACAATTTTGCAAGACCTTTAAACTGAACTTTGCCAAGCTAACATCGCCCTTTGAGCATTTTCGCACACCCAAGAATCAGATCATCCGACTTCGGATTGGCGATAATGTCAATGATAGACTCGGTTGGTACGTCAGCGGCGATTGGCCGGCGGTCGACGAACAAGCGCGTCAAGGTGTTTTCGGCTTTTATGACAACCAGAGACCGGCTGGGCCGTTTGGTACTCGAAACAAATAAATCTGTCCGCAAACCATCATGCGTCGGTCATGCTTGGCTTGACTCACATTCAAGGCTGGCCATCGGTCGGCAAATCGGTGTGATTCATAATTTGTTGGTTGATCAACAGTACCGCCAGATTGGCATAGGCAAGGCGCTCATCAATATTGTGAAAAATATATTGCATATTCGCATGGTTTTTGGCTGGGCGAATCGCATCAAAATGGCCAGCAAAGCGCATAGTTTTTGGACACCAAGGCACTTTAAAATGCGATTCACCGGCCAGATTCAGGCGCACGCAGGAAGAAACGTGATACTACCCTTAATACCATCAGGCGAAATACGAACCACGGCCGGCGAACTGAAATCTGACGATCTAGGGACAGTATGAATCTGGCGAAAGATTTAGAACCAGGCGTGAGGCATTTAACACCTTGCCCATTTCCATGGAATGCTCAGCTCAATTGATGGCTTTCTCTGGAACTCCGGCCGAAGCTAACAGTTGATACAATTCGGAAATCCTTGTTCGCCCACCTCCGGAATAAGTGAACACAACTCTCTGCTTAGCGCGCGATAAGCCGACAAAGAAAGTCGCCTTACCCTCTGGGTTCGTTGACGAATAACTCCACCACGCCGAATCGTCCAGACCCATAAAAATCACGGTGTCGTATTCGAGCCCTTTGCTTTTATGCACTGTCAGTAGCGGCAACTGTCCAACTCTGTCAACTCGCTGAATGAACTCCGACCAGCTTGTGGAGTTGGTTCCACAAAACCGCAAATACTCGCGCATGGATTCCATGAACATGTGAAAATTGGGCGCCGCATAATGCTGGGGAAACGCACCGCGAATAGTCTCCTCACCAATCCTGGCGACAATGCATTTAAGAGACTCGTCAACTTTGCTTTCAAAGTCCGAAAAGGAGTTGAACAGCGGCCTCAGCTCTTTCCGTGTCAGCGTTTCTAAGAGGTTTCGCTTTTTCGGATTTGCATCCTCATCCTCGGATGGAAAGAAATACTCAATACACGAAGAAGCGTATGCCCAGGAACTAGCGGCTCCTCGTTCGATGCAGACTCGAATCAGGCACGCCAGGAACACAAACAACTGGTCAGAAACAATATCTTGCAATGAGAGTTTTCCGAAGCGTTGCGCTTCATTGCAGACGACCAACCCCTGATCGAGGAAGGCTTCTGATAGGTTAGAATACGCTTCATCAGGTTTCTGGCGCACCAACAAGGCATAGTCGGAAGGCAGAAGGTTTCTCTGCTTCATGTCGTTCTTGATCCATTCAGCCACATATCGAAACTCGGCATCTGCGCGGTCAAACTTCCAAATTTCGGCGATATCTTTGTCAATTTTCGCTGGTGCTGCCGACTTCGCTGGCTTGCACGCCGGTTCTAAACTGCGAGCCAGAGTATGGTGAATTCTTACGAGCTCAGGCGAAGAACGAAAGTTCATTTGAAGTTCAAACGGCTTTTTTGCCTTAAAGTCTTGGATGAATTGATTAAACGCGTCAGGCTTTGCTCCAGCCCATGCCATGATCCGCTGCTTGTTGTCACCGACAATGGTGACTTCTGACTGAAGCTTGCTAAGCAACGTGCAGAGAAAGTCATATTGGGCATACGTCGTATCTTGAAATTCGTCGACGAGCACATACTTATACGTCATTCCCATCGCTTTGCAGATCCTCGAATTTGTTCTCAGAATGAATTCGGCTAGTCGATTGATTGTGAGAAAGTCAAGGTTACCTCGCAAAATGGACAAGAACCATTGATGACAAAGATAACCATTCAGATCTTTGGGCTCATCGGTCTGCATCTTGAAAGTGCCGAGCAGCTGGTGCTGAAAGAACTGTGTTTGAATAGCTTCGATTTTGAACGCGACATTCGGATTACTGTCGCGCATATCACTCAAGAAGCGACGGTATTGCTGGTCCTTGAAATTTACCACTTCGAAATTGTGTTTCGGTCGAAGTTGCGTGGGTAGCGTCAACCGAAATCTATCAACAATACCCTTCGTAAATGCATCAAATGTCACTGAATCAAAACGCCTCCCGTCTTTTTCTGAACAGCGCTCGCGCACCCGTTTCGTCAAATTTTCGGCCGCGTCCTTTTTAAAGCTAATGGCAAGAATCCGGCGCGGCTCTGCGCATATTTTGTTTTCCAACAGGAAAGCCACTTTCTGCGCTAGGAACTCGGTTTTACCAGAACCTGGACCAGCCACGACACAGCAATTGTCGTGGCACTTCAAAGCCGCCCATGCCGCAGGCTCTAGATCGTCGATACCTTTCGGGTGCCAAAGATCAGTAGTCATCTATTTCAGTGTGTTCTTTGATGCAGTCAAACAACTCTTGGATAACGTCAGGAGTGTTTTCTAAAAGATTGTCTGCGGATGCAAGTGCCATCGCCTTCAGATGACTCGCAGGTTTGCCACGCCCGAGGAACAAGTATCGGTACCAAAGAAAATCATCGTCCCATTCTGATCCATAGGAATCCAATGTTCCCTTTTTCTTTAGCGCCGCTTGCTTCGCAGGCGCGGCGTCGTCGCCTGACGGACCAGTCGCCCCACTGTCCAAAACACGATATTCATCTGGAAATTTGTCGAGCATCAGGAGATCAATATCTAATGGAGTCGAGAAGAAGACGTTCTTTTCTTTTAGGAGCTTGATCCAACTCTGCACGTTCTCGTCTTCTGGTGGGCTGCCGCTGTCAGGGTTGCCCATAATCAGTTTGTAGTTCTCTTCGTCGAGTTGCTCAATTTGTCTCAGTTGTTTGCATGCATACTTAATTCGTCCCCAGCCGCCGCCATCGCGTCCGTAGTCATAATCAAGCAGCGTTGCGTATGGAATGTTCAAATCGTTTAGAAGACGCCAAAAATGATTAACATGCCGCCCGCCCAAAGGTACGATCGCAACGAATGATGGATCGATGAGAAGGTCCGCGGCTTCTGCCAATTTTGGCAAAACGATTAGTTCTGAATCGCCCTCACCAAGCACGACAAATTTCGCAAAATAGAGTTCAGGGTAAGCTTTAACCGCCTCGCGAACATACTTGCCGGCCTCAGTGGCATCGTCCGGTAGCGTTATGAGGTTGACTAGAACTCTGGCCTTTGAATCTTTTCTAAAATACCGGATGTGCTCAGGTTCAACTCGCGCCAATGTGCTTGCCGAATGGCTTGAGATGACGGCCTGCATATTGTGCCTAGATGCGATGTCCTTTAATTGGCGCAGAATTCGCGATAGATAGAATGGCGCCAAGTTGTTTTCCGGCTCTTCAATAGCCAGGAGCGACAAATCAGGAATCACCAGAGATTCATCCGTAAAACCAGTGCAATCCCCATCATTAATGCTCGCTTCAAGATCGAGCACTGCTGAAGTCAACGAGATTTGAAATAATGAACGCTGTCCATCACTAAGCTGATGGATGGGGCGATCTCCCCCTGACTCTGTCGGCGAAAATCTTGGTTCGATTCGTGAGGAAAATTTATCGAAAGCTGCGTCCATCGGCGAAAACAGTATCGATGAATCTGTGCCCGCTTTGTGTACTTCGCTCCATCGATCATTCAGCTTAGAAGTTATCTCTTCTAGCGCTTCTTCAGATTGGAAAACAGAATCAAGACTTTCACGAGCATCCGAATGTACCTTCTTCAGCTTGTCCGACCAGGCAATCGCTTTCCATATCGACGCTTTTAAGATTCCGATGATTTGAGCGGTCGCATTTCTGATGGCAGGTACGTATGTGATTCTGATCCGCGCCCGATCAGCGGGATTCAGTTTATTCTTGTCTTTATTGTCAAACGGATTGTCTAGCGAAGTTATGACGTAACAGGCTTGCTCTATATCACCTTCAATTGTTCCATCATCGGTCCAAATCGCTTCCAGCCTAATCCGACATTTAGGTATACCATCTTCCGTAATGGTCATGTGCCTGAAGAATTGGGCAACCCCTGGCGAGTCGTCTGCTGAATCATCTTCAAGCTCGGGAAAAGCTATCATCGCCTCCACGAACAGAAGTTGTCCTGACTCAATTTCTCCCTTTTCTTTATCAAGATGGAAATCACTTCGGCGAACACGCCGTTGATCACCGGTTTGTCCGAATAATCTCAAAAGTCCATTTAGCACCGCAGTTTTGCCAGATCCATTCGCACCAATGAATACCGTCAGATCTTCGGATAATGAGATCTCACTAGGCTCCTTGCCGAAACACCAAAAATTGCTCAGCCTGACTTGCTCGACGTACAAACGGTCACTCCTCCGGGAGATTTAAGTCGTTCTGCCTTCAACTTTTCTTGAAGTTTCGCATGCAGAATTGCTATTGCCTTTTCTTTATTCGTCCACCAATCAGTTGACCAAACGCGGTAAAGAGACCATCCTAATCCATTCAGAACGGATTGGCGGATCTTATCGCGTTCGCGCGCATAAGCCGAACTGTGATACATCGCGCCATCGCATTCGATACCAGCCAGGTAATTACCCGGGGCATCCGGATTGGTCACGCCCAGGTCTATTCGATAAGCTGACACGCCAATTTGCGGATGCACTTCCCAGCCGAGATCTTTCAGCGCCCGGGCTACCGCAGTTTCGAATGGAGATTCAAAATCTCCGATTGACCCTGTGGAGAACGAACCGATAACTGATGGTCCTCTATCTGCGTATTCCAAGAAATGCTTCAGATGAGAAATCGCGAGAGATTGCGTCCGCGATAGATCAATTTTGTCAGCAGACAGAGTCGAAAAAACCACCATCTCTTCTCGAGCCCTGGTCATCGCAACATTCAATCGACGCTCTCCACCAGTTCTGTTTAGAGGACCGAAATTCATCGTGACATGTCCACTTTGATCAGGTCCATATGTGATGCTAAACAAAATAATGTCCCGTTCATCGCCCTGAACAGTCTCCAAGTTTTTGACAAAAACTGGCTCTAAAACATTCTCGGTAGAGAACGCCCATTCGATACCAGGATTCTTGGAGCACGCATCATCTAAAAGGTTTTGAATCAATGATTGCTGCTCACTATTGAAGGAAACAACTCCGATAGATTTATTCCTGACTTCCGGATCGGCATGTGTCAATCGGCGAATAATCTCAGCGACAATTGCCTTGGCCTCGCCTTCGTTATGCCGAGCTCCTCCCCTCGCATAGAATCCTGTGGGCTTAATCAGCCGGACACCTTTATCTGGAAAAACTGGTGCCGGGAATGTCACCAAACAATTGTCATAGTACTTCGCGTTGGAGAAGGCGATGAGGCTCTCTCTCCTCGAGCGATAGTGAAGCGCCAAAGTTAATTTCGGAACGCTAGCCCCAAGCATTTCATCCAGAATGCTTTCCAAATCAGCTTCGTCCGCGGAAGTCTCGCCCTCAATGTCACCATCACCGCGAGCAAAGAAATTAGTCGGTGGCATCTGCTTCGGATCACCGGTTATGATCACCTGCTTACCACGCGCGATTGCTCCAACGGCATCCCAAACAGTGATCTGCGAGGCTTCATCAAATATCACTACGTCAAACGGTTTCTGATTTGGTGGAAGATATTGAGCCACTGATAACGGAGACATCATCAAGCAAGGCGCTAAAGTTGTCACCACCTCTGGTATCTCTTGCATCAACTGACGTATTGGTTTGTGACGCGTTTTCTTTTGGAGTTCGTGGCGAAGCACTCCCCACTGAGAACTCTTTTTGACATCAGCCTGTTCAGGCAAGTTACCGCTTAAGGTCGCTGTGATGTAGTCTGCTGTCAGGACTTGAAACTTTGTATCCAACTCTCCGAACTTAGTGATGTCGATTTCGTGCTCTGCTGTTGAAAAAGTTCGAAGCACATTGTCTTCACCAATAATCGCAGCAGACCACCAGGCACAATACGCCGCTTCAAAACTATCAACGATATTTCCGATGCTGATATGCCCGTTTTCAATAGCTCGGACAAGTGGCAGTAAGTCCAGATCAACAGCCTCTGTGCGTCTTTTTCGCCACGAGCACCAATCACGCAACTCACGGTGTTTAGCAACTACAGATTCTGCGGCTATACGTATTGATTCCAACGCTTTTTCGGAGTTACTGAAATGCTCTCGTACAGACTCACCCGCAGTGTTTTCAAAATTCTTGGTACATTCATTTAATCGACTCAAAGTTTCATTAAAGGTATTTGCGGTACGTGCCAGCACCGAATCCGGTGCCAACAGATCATTACCATCCTTCAATAACGTTCTGATCTTCGCACGAAGTTCCAACAACTGATTCGTGTCATCAACGAGCTTTCCAACGGCCACCCGAATTTGCTGGCCCAGTATTCCAATTTCTTCGGCGCTACTCGGTTCGGTAAGATGTCCTTTCCACTCCTTGAATTGGGATAAACGTGTTTCCAGTGCGTCGATGGACTCGCCATGCTTTCTGAGCTCTTGTAAAACCTGCGCATCCTTTTCTGGATTCGGTTTTCCTTTGGCTCCTCCAAGCTGCATATCCTTAATGATTTTGCGTTGACTCAATATTCGGATCAGCCACCACTTTGATTTACTTTCGTTCCAACAGTTCTCGATCTCGGCACCGTCTAAATTCCTCCAGGCCATCGGCTCATAGGCACAGCTAAGTGCAGCTTGAGACGCGGCATAGCTTTTTAAGCGAACAACAGCGGTTTCGAGCGCTTCGATTTGAGCCGGTCCGTCAGCTTCGAGCGCAAAAGCAGCTTGCGTGCGATAGCACTTCAACAATAAAGCGGCCAGCTCACCCAAAGAGTCGAGTCGAACAAGTTTTTGATCCGGCAACGCGATGCCGAGGCGTTCGCAAAGATCTTTACTCGCCCGCTCAAGAGCACTAGACTCGGTGGCAAGATTGCCGGCGGTTTCGATCAACTGGGTTTCCCATTGCGGAGACCAATCGCCGTTCGATACCAACGACAGTGTGGTATCAGAAAATCCACCGACAGCTTCTGCTTGGATCGCGAGCGTTTCGACACACTCACGCATCCGCTTCAGAGCGTTCTTGTCGTGATGAAAAGCACCTGGCCAAGACAATTTAAACGAGGATGCAAGTTGATGGTCTCTAACGCGAATTCCAATTGCGTAGTGAGGTGTGAGTCCGTTGGGATGTTCCGTATGGAGACGCGAAACAACATTGTTCAACTTGTCTCGGAGCTCGCCCAGCTTCTGCGCGTATTCTTTCCAGTTTTTGACAGACTTGTTATTCGAACCTTCCCAATTAGTTCTGAATTGATTCAGAACATCCGCTTTGCGCGCTTTGTTGGAGTGAACTTGGAGACAAAATCGCCCCAAGCCTACTTCGTTCAACCGCCTGTAGACGACCTCGAGAGCTGCGGTTTTCTCGGAAACGAACAGAACCGTTTTTCCTTTACCGAGCAAGTGCGCGATCATGTTAGAGATAGTCTGGCTTTTCCCGGTACCCGGAGGTCCAATGATGACGAAATCTTTTCCTTTTTCTGCTGTCGCAATTGCTGCCATTTGCGACGCGTCAGCAGGACGCGGAACGAGTAGATCTTCTGGAAGAAAATCTCGATCGATTTGACGACCATCAACAAAATCGATATCACAGGCGTAGGATTCGCGCGGCGTATCAATCAAGTGACGAACCATTTGATTTTCTCGCAAATCGTTCGTGCGATCTACCAAGTCTTTCCACATCAAGAATTTAGCAAAAGAGAAGTGCCCTAGAACGACATCTTCGACAACCTCAAAACCTACGGCATCCTTGATCGCAGCTCGTACTGTATTCCAAATCAATGCAACATCGACACCGCTGTGATCAGTTGGGAGTGAATTGTCCAACCCTTTGATATCAATTCCAAAATCTTTTCTAAGCATCTCCAGAAGTGTCGTATTGAATCTAGGCTCATCATCGTGTGCCACCATTTTGATACCACTTCGAACAGATTTTCGTTCCAGGGCTACTGGCATAAGAATAAGCGGCGCTCGAAATCGCTTGTCGTCGGCTTCGTCTCTTTTCCAGAGGAGAAATCCTAACGCCAAGTAGAGCGTATTCGATCCACCCTCTTGAAGCGCAGTTTGCGCCTTTCTATAGATCTCAACTGACCGCTTCGCTAACTCGGCTTCCGGTAGATCAACCAACACTTGCTTTTTCTCAAGTGCAGCTCGTGCATATTCCTGAGCAATTGACTCGCCGGTACGTCTCTTATGGATAGCTTCATCTTGCGCGGACGAAGATGCCTGGGGCACGTGATTTATGGAAATCCGTTCACCAGCTGCAAGTTTATCCTCAAGCTTATCCGGTTCTGGACAAACAAATTTCAAACTTGTTGTGGTGGCTTTGTGATTCAGTAATGGATTTCTATTTGTTAGATCAAGTAATTTTCGCTGCCATCTTTCCACTCGCCCCTGGGGAGTTTCAACTTTCGCATCATTGCTTTGATCGAGCGAGAAAGTTGATAAAGCGGGGGCAGTATCAAGACCCATCGCCGATCTGTCTCCAGCGCCGCCCTGAACGCCTGCGATTTGAATGTCTGGGGCAATTCCAATCGGCGAAATTCTATGCATCCTGGCGCGCTTTATATCGATGGCAGCGTTGAAGGAATTATCATTTTCAGGAGCCAAACATACGATCGCCTGATTCACCGCGCTCGAAAAACTCGGTGGGTTGTTGTGTGTGATGCAGGTCGACTCAACCAAAAGCATCTCGTTTAACTGACTTCGCTTCCTCAAAATTTCCGCCTCTTCGGTTACAACCGCCGAGAGTTCATCGGGCTGTAGCCAAATTCCAACAATCGCGTGACCTTGAGGAAGGGCAATAATTGGATTTAGTCCGGCTTGTTCTAGAACTGACGCAAACAGAATCGACGTGTCCAGGCATGTGCCGACCTTGGACTCAAGTACTCGACTTGGAGTTCGAATTTTCTGTCCATCATTTTCGAAACTAGCCGGCGGTTCGGAGTAAGAAATTCCGACATTTACCAATGCAGAATAAATCGCAGAAGCAATTTCCCAGACGCGCTGGCGACTGCCAGATTGATATCCATCCATACCTGCTGGTTTGCCAGCTTTTCTCAATATTTCGCTGGCACTGTGCAAAATATGATCGATCGCAGGATCATTAGGTGTGACGAAACTGGCCAGGAGTTCCGGCATGTATCCGGCGCCCCCCCATTCGTTTTTAGCAAGCAGCTCAACGACGTTGCTCGCCTCGGCAATCAACTCACCTTTCTTCTCCACCCGAATGGTGATTGTGCCCTTGAGACCATCTACAAGATTCATCAAGAACGAACCGTCCAGCACAATGTCGCGATCTTGAATTGACAAAGACTTGTTGGCGGAAATTCTGTCGACATGCCATGTTTTTGGAGCTAAAAAACCCGGATTAGAGACTAGAGTAACTTCCAGATTCTCAAGACTTTCTGTTGAATTTAGATTTTCTAACCGCAGCTCTCGCAAAACAGGATAGGAATTTTGGTGGCAGGCGAAATTGATTTTAGCTGCTACTTCGAGAGTTACTGAGACCTGTTGTTCATTTAAGACGGTGTCGTGCATTTCCAACCTCGAAGATAAGCGTGACGCTATAATTCTCATCGTTAAATTGATGAGCCTGCAGTGACCTAATTCCGCGCAGAATTAGCACAATATAAATTTCGACTCTGCCACGAGCCATCGACAAACGCGCACCAGAAACGGGAGCCACAAAACTCCCGACAGCTGAAACAAGAAAAAGAGATTCCTCGCGCTTTGTACCATGACAAGACGAAAAAGAAAATCACTCTATTCGGTTATTGCGAATTACACTCACATATGCTCCACTGGCAAGCAACTTATCAAAAACCCTTACAATTCCGTCCCCATGGCGCAGAGTAAACTTATTTGTTTGGGTTGCGTTCCTCTCTAACGATGTTGTCAGAGCTCACTGCAAATAACGTGCAGCGCCAATGAATTATGAAGAAATTATCGTTCAATACAACAATCGGGTAAGCCAACTCAAAGATACTTATGAGAATCTTTAGTTCGAAGACGCGCACCACATTTAACGCCTAGCAATATTCGAATTTCGTGCTTCTAAACGCTTCCAGTCGGATGGAAAGATTCACATCTTCGTGAATTTGAAATCGAGCATGATTTGAATACTCAGTCAGAGGACTTGCGAATGAGCGCATTCAGCCAGCTCTCATCGGCCCGTTCCGGTCTTACATCGGACGAGAGCCACGAATCAAGCAGGTGTAATAACGGGTGCTGGGAAAGCCGAGCCGTCAGCTTTTCAGCAGAGTAATCATTGAAGAATCTACCGTTCCTGATCGTCTCGCTTGTACCATGCTTAAATGACGCGTAAAGGACGCCCTGGTTCTTGAGAGCATTCGAAAGCCTGACCAATACATCGTCCATCTGCGTCTCTGGAACATGTAAGAGAGACGCACAGGCCCAAATACCGTCAAAACTGTCATGGAACTCTAGCTCTTGGAAGGACATCTGAAGCACTTCTTGTCCACTAAACTCCGAGGCGAGAGTCACCATATCCGGTGACTCATCAATAGCCGTTATCAGGAATCCACGGTGGCGAAACGCTTTGATGTCTCTTCCTGAACCGCAACCAGCATCAAGAATGTGACCAGCCTTCGGAACGTATTTCAAGAAAGGCTGATATAGCGAGTCGACCGGCAAATTTACCGTCGCTTCCGCGAACTTTCGTCCATGCTTTTCATAATATTCAGACGACATCTGGTTGACCTAGAAGACAGGAGCATGCTCGACTCTGGGGCTCCACTTGTGAATAAGCCGGTCGACAGCGTTCGAATAGTATTTATTCAGAAAATTGCATCGTTCCATGTCGGTAGAACCAGTCTGCTGAATTAGCGTTTCGCGTAATGGATGTTGGCTGCTAATCAGGAATTCATTTCGTTTGTGAAGGCGTTCTAGAAATCGGATTTCTGGCAGCCACGCAAACTTGCCACCCGGTCCTCGATTGCAATCGTAGCATGAAAGGACGAGATTCCAGACCGAATTGATGTCCTTAAAACCATCATGTTGCTTGAGTGCATGCGCGAAGAAATGATCGACATCAGTAATCTGACCCGACTCGCTGTCATTTAGAGACAAATCGACGAAACAGTAAAAGCACTTTCCCTTCTGGTAACCATTCAGCGCAGACTTACTTGATGTAATGTTCACTCGACTAAGAGAGCGATCGCGCGCATAAAAACTCTGCGATTCGTCATCATGAAACACAGTAATCAAACTTCTCGAAATATTCAGCGCCCAAGCTGTTTCTACAAGCCGCCACCGTGACTCTGCTTCCTTTGATAGATTTTCAAATTGCGGAAATTCACTAAGCTCGAAAAACTGATCAGATAAATCTATACCGCGCTTGTCTGAGCGCTCGTGGAAAAACCGGACTGGTATCTCCTTATTGTTGACTATGTGAAACGCATCGATAACATTTACAAAGCCCAGCTTGGCGGTTGTAGAGACTAAAGCATCTTGTGATAATTCGTTCTCATTGAATTTGCGGCACGCATCAAGAAACTTACTACCGCTTGATGTACCTTGTTTGTCTGCGAGTTTCAGATGCTCGGTGATGTGGGTTGAGAATGGGATGGCAAGCTCTTCGTACGTGACTGTTGACCTGTTCTGCGCTGACAACTCAAGAAGAGATTTGGCAAGCGCAAATTTGTATGAGGCTACATTGCGACCGAACAGAACCACTGCACGCCAGTAGTTTTCCAGAGAGGGGTTCTCGTCTTCGAATGTCGCCATATGTCCACCACTTGTTGCATCTCCAAGATTCTAGCCTACATCGGTTGTACCGATCAATCTCCCAAGCACATGAAATTCATTATTCTCATTAAGATCGTCTATTTGTGCCGGTCTCCAGTCGGGTTACCATTTCAAACGAGTCCGCAACGAACTGGAACGGAGATCAAAAGAAATAATACAGATGCAATCACTCCACAAAACGAAGTGAATGTTTTCGTCACTTCGTGCAAGTAACTGCGATAATCTAGGAGCCTGTGTTAGCCGAGGTAATCATGAACAGCCTTGAACGACTCACCCGATTAATCATGTCCGGACTGCCAGACAAAGGGAATCGGTCAAAATTGAACGACGAGACAAAGGCGGCAGTCGATGCAATCTTTGGTGATCGGTATCACTCGCGTTCCAAATATTCAAAACGAAGTGTTTTATTAACTCAAGATGACAAAATATCCTTCGCAGGATTAGTGCACCATGACAGCCCGGATAGTGGCGTATATGGTGGCATGTCTCTGATATGGTTCCCAATCGAAGCCGACGATGATGGAAATGCATCATCGCTTCTAACATTTGTGTGCGGTACTCGTGGCTTGTCACCGGACGAACACATCCTGGGTCGCCCAGGCCACGTTAGACACCTTCGGGCGCTGCAACGCCACCTGATCAAGAACACCGGCGTACCTGCATGGATAAAACAAGATCCCACAGATCTAATTGAAGCGGTTCCAAAATTGGTGCAGAGAGGTCTTGCACGATTCGAAGAAGTTTTTAAAAGATATGGAAGTCATATTTACGCTTGCGTTGAAGTTCCGGACGATTTTGAAAAGGCCAGCAAGATTGTGTCAGGCTTCTTCGATATGTATGCGTGGGAACGAGATTGGCTGCCTCTTAAGAAACACGTCGCCGAAATCGAAGAGTTTAAGTTACAACTGAGATCGTGCTTGTTTCCCAAGACAAGCATGAATGAAGTTATCCGCCTCCTTGAACAGCGACGCTTCGTAATTTTGCAAGGACCACCAGGCACAGGAAAAACCCGTATGGCTACGGAGATTAGAGCGCACCATTACGGTGGCAACGGCTTCACCGTTCAATTCCATCCGGCGGTCACCTATGAATCATTTGTGTCGGGCATCAGCCCGAGAGTTGATGGAAAGGATCTCAATTTTGAAGTCAAACAAGGATGGTTGTTAAATGCCATTGCTCATTGCAATGGACAACAGTTTCTGCTGCACCTTGACGAAATTAATCGCGCGGATCTGTCTCGCGTACTTGGTGAGGCCATCTATTTATTTGAGCCGCGAGAGATTTCCAAAGGCATTTCGCGGGAGGTTCAGCTGCAACATGCAATTGACGTCGACGGAAAAAATTTCGGATTGTCGATTCCAAAAAATCTTCACGTACTCGGCACGATGAACAGTGCCGATCGCTCCATCGCGATCATGGATATGGCAGTGAGGAGGCGTTTTGCATTTGTGGATATTTGGCCAGATATTGACGTGGTGAAGGAGCAGAAAATTGATCTAGCAACTGAATCCTTTTCGCAACTGCAGGATATATTTTCACAATACGCGACCGACGAAGCATTCAATCTTTTACCTGGTCATTCTTACTTTCTGGCAGATACAGAAGCTGAACTCCGTGATCGGCTCAAATTTGAGCTTCTAACGCTTTTACGAGAGTATCTACTCGAAGGAAGGCTGACGTCCTGTGAATCAGAACTTCGTGCTTACATTGATTCCATTGCTGTGATGGAAAGTAACTAGTGGATGATAGTGGTATCACTTTAAAATCATCGCGCATGCGCGGCAGAAATTTGCTCATCCTTCCTGATCAGGGTCGAGCGCAACGAATATCGCCCGAATTCTTCGGTATCCGCGCGCGCGATCGAAGCTGGAATGCCTACCTCGACAGCTTTATCAAAGCAAACAAAACATTTTTTGACGCTTTAGAAATCGACTTGAGTTTTTCGACTTCACCTGGTGAAATCGACATCAGCCTGCGAGCCAACGGCGTCATCGGCGCCGTACCATTGCTCGCACCAGATACCCATAAGGTCGTTGGTGGAATCATTGTGCAACCGCGATACGGATGGAACAGTATTGGCTCGATGTTCTCCGCAATCGGGTGGTCGGCCCTACCGGATATTCTTAAATGCCCGATGGTTCCTGGCTCCGCTCGAGAAATTCCACCGTGGGTGATAGCCGGTCCGGCAGTGACTCGCCTCGAGCAGTTGATGCGTTCGTCCGGTCCAAGATTCCGACCCAAGACCGATATTCGAACGATGCCGCGAGGTCAAATTATATGGAATCGATACTGCTCTGAACAACTTCCGCGCGGCGACTTTCACAAACTGCCGTGCTCCTTTTCAGATCTTGATATAGATGAAAATTTGTTTCGGTACATAAGATGGGCTCTCGAACGCGTCGAGTATGAATTATCGCCACACTGCATGACCGATTTATTTGCTCGGCGGCTACAAGATCGAGTGGTATCTTTAATTAGCAGCTTAGGAACTCTCCGCGCACTATTCCCAGACCACAGAACACTCGATGCCCTAGAACGAGATCTCGGCAGGCGAAATAAATTAGCGCATTCAGGAATTGAATCCATTCGGTGGATTTTGGATGAACGTGGTCTTGCTGGAAAGATGAATACAGATGGACTGTCATGGCGTCTGCGAATGCACGAATTGTTTGAACAGTGGGTTGTGACAATTGTCACTCAATGGTCGAGGCAAATTGGTGGTCGCGTTCTTACTGGACGAAGCTATGACTCGGTCGCACCAATTCAATGGGACCGCTCTTGGGTAAGTAGCTTGACCAGCTTGGTACCAGATGTGGTTACACAAACCGAATCAGACACGTTCATTTTTGATGCAAAATATAAAGGGTTCCTCGACGATATTGACGAACGACGATGGAGGGACTATAGCGTGACTCTGCGCAATGTTAACGGCGCACTAAAAGCGCGGAAATACGGCGAGGTCTGCTGGCTTGAAGCATGTGCATTTGCAGAAAGAAAGGAAGGTGCAGCGTTAGCAGCAGCATCTTCCTCTCTTTTTGTTTCCGCTGTT
>Ga0163146_10005204_pt1 | contig 15398 bp, 14 predicted proteins | sample OliLakLV19MP7G1_FD_148648 | JGI IMG/M metagenome (GOLD analysis project Ga0163146, IMG submission 148648) | Freshwater microbial mat bacterial communities from Lake Vanda, McMurdo Dry Valleys, Antarctica - Oligotrophic Lake LV.19.MP7.G1 | ecosystem: Environmental > Aquatic > Freshwater > Lake >...
TCCAAGCGGGCGCGTTTAAGCGCTTTGATCGGGTCGATCTGTGTCTGGGTGTTCTCGAACACCTCAGCGTCGGTTGACAGGCAGCGTGCGATCGCCAAGTGGCGAAGCAGGATGCTGTTCTGGACCGGATCGCTGCGGTCGCACGAGAGTGCGGCCGTGATGCGGATGTCGTTGACGGTGCGCTTGATTACGAACTCCGAACCGATGACAGCCTGTTGAGCCGTGGATGTCGGGTCGGCGATCGCGATACCGAACGCCTCGAATACTTTGAGGGCGTGCGGCATCGTTTCATGCAGCAAAGTGAGCATGAAGCTGTAGACAGTGGCGTCGGTTTTGAAGTCGGCGTGCTGCAGGACGTATCCGTTCGCTGCTTCCTCCTTGACGATCGCATCTCTACGCTCTGAGGCTGAGGTGGGTGCGAAGGATGCTGCTGGGAAGTTGATCCCCTTGGCGGCCTTCGCTCCCTCCTTCCACCTGCTGACATACACATCACCGTTTTCCTTTGTCTCCACCGCGACAAAACTCGCTTTGGGAGAGCCGGGCTTACGGAGAGTGACCTTGGACATTACTGGTCCTCCCCGAAGTGCTGTTCGATGATGTGATGCACCGTGGTCTTGTCGCCTTCGCAGAGTCCGTTGAAGAACGCAAAGCCCATGGCGTATTCCGCGACGTTCACCCCCTTAGCTTTGAGGTAGGCGAAGCGGCCCATCAGGTCGACCCAATCGATAACCTCGGGCCGAGAAATGGGCTTAGAAAGCCGATTCCCGTCCAACGTACCTTCATAGGCCTGGCGAATCTTGGTCACGACCTTCGCGACACTGCCGACAAACGCTTCGGACAGCGTTGGGAACAGCTCGGCCAGGAACGCCTTCTCCGTGGCTTCGGTGGGGTAACCCATCCGGAGTTGGAAGAAGCGCCTCAGTGTCGAGGCATTCTGGCTTCGCGTGCCGTGATACACACCTTCCTCATCGTCTACACCTGAGGTGTTCGACGTTGCGCTAACGAAAAATCCGCGCGCAGCGATGAACGAGTCACCGTTTGGCATAGTGATTACGCCCTTTTCGATCACGTCGTTGAGACTGACGAGTTCGCCGGGATCGGCCAGGTCCAGCTCGTTGATGATCAACGGCAGTCCAAGTCGGGCCGCGATGACGATCGCTTGATCCTTGTCCAGCAGCATTCCGTCGATGAGCACCTTATCGGTGATCATTTGGTCGGCTTCCCGCTTCGGATTCCAGGTCACGCGAACAACGGGTACCCGTAACCGAGCGAAGAACTGCTCGGCGAACGAGGACTTGCCGCTGCCGGTCGGTCCAAAGAACAGCACCCCCTTGCGGTGGCGATGATCAGGACGCTCCCATTCGCGTGTCCAGGCCTGCGACATCAAACGCATCGCGTCGATGTTGTCGAACTGGTACTCCGGATCAATAGGCACGCTGTAGTGGCTGCCTTCCATTCCAGTGAACCCTGGGAGAACTGCACCTCGGTAGGCATCACCGAAGCCGGCATCGGCCAGATCCACTGGCACGGTGTGTGTGTTGCTGTTCATCGTTAACCTCTCTTAAAAAAGAAAGGGGAACGGTGCCCCCAATATCGGGAGAACACGTCCCCCGATTGGGTGGTTTGAAGTGGTGCTTGTGGTTAGGCTGCGATTGATCGATCCATCGATGCATTGACGGGTAAATCGATCTGGCTGCGAACGGATTCAGGCTCAAAGCCCAGAGCGTCGCAACACGACACGAAACCCAGTGGGTCGCTGGCATCAGCCAGGCACCACTCGATTGCATCTGGATCTCCTGTTTCGGCAGCACGAATGCCGCGACGCAGAAGCCCAGCATGTGGCGGTAGCGCACCGAAATTCTTTCGAACAAGGTGTTTTGCTAGCGCCCGCAACCCTTCCGGATCTGCGCCCCGGAAGTCGACATCGACTTCGGGAAACGGATTACGAAAGGCTGGATCGACGGACAACTCACCGGCAATCGCCACGCAGGCGTCGAAGGTGAAGTCGCCCATGCCTTTGCGCTCGATCCACGTCCAGATTTCAGCGGCGCGAACCGAGTCAATCTCTGCGTGGTCTCTGAGCGTGATGAGCGTACCGACGAGAAGAATGTAGTGAAGGCGACGGATGTCGTTATCACTCCATGCTTCATCGTTACGCAGCGCGTGCTCTTTGGAAGCTTTGCTGCGAAATGCCAACTTTCTTTCCGCGTTGCGGATTCGAAGCAGCATCTTGTACTGCAGACCCTTACCCCGTCGCTTCAATTTCCGCTTGAACTTGGGCCGGATCTGATAGACCAGCGTGCTGTTCGTGAAGCCGAAGAAATCAAGTTGCGTCGGGGTGGCCGGGGCCGGTGAAGCAGCCGATACGCTGTTTTGTTGATGAGGCTTGATCACCCACGTTTGCGATGCGCGGCGGAATCTCCGACGAGCGAAAGCAGCGCGTTTGCTAAGCGATTTTATTGCCACTTTAGACATGGCGTCATCTCCAGTGAGAACGACCGGAGAAGCCCCCAGACACGGGAGATTCGTCCCGGTCGGGTGGTGGTTGTGAGAGATTCAGGCCGCCGCGAGGGCACCTTCACGCGAGGTGTCGGTGCAGAACGCTCCCGACAAATCATCGTCCGACAGCAGATCAAGCAGCTGTTCGAACGTGGCGGCTTCCGGATTGAAGACCGGATCGACGCGACGCGCGTGTCTGAGTTGAGTACGCACCTTGCCGAGCTGACGCTCAACGGACTCGATGCGATCCCAGACATCTCCATTTGTCAGGTATTTCTGGCCCAGCTTGATGTCCAGGTGAATCTGTTGGTGGGCATCCTGTAGCTTCTGAACCAATCCGCTTTCCTGTTGAAACAGAACCGCGATCTGCTGCTGACAATTGTTGTTGGTGTTCATGGTGGACTCCTAAGGCAAGAGAAAACCGAAGGAATCCCCCGAGATCGGGAGGTTCTCCCGGTCGGGTGGTGGTGTGGTGGCGCTTGGTTTACGTGGTGACTGTCGCTAGGCGACGGACATCTTCGAGTGTCGTTACCGAAAAACTGGAACCATCAAGGTCCGTGTCTTGGTGCGACGCGAGGATGCTTTGCACGTCATCGTCATCGAGACAATTAAGTGCGCTGAACATCAGTCCTTCTGCGCGCTGCAAGTTGGCAGCGAGCTCAGAATCGGAGATTCCTTCAGGATTGATGGTGCAGTCGTACGCAAACTCATACAGGTAGCGCAGTGCAACTACGTCACTGACAGCAATGGCGGCCGCTTCATAAGGCGATTGAGCCGGGAAGCATGTCGTCAATTGCTCGTGGATCGGAGTGCTCTGGCATACAAGCGCAAGAGTGGTGTGGTGCATGTGGACTCCTCTGGAAGTAACCGGAGGAGCCCCCGAGCATCAGGAGAGATCTCCCGGTCGGGGTGGTTGAGCCTGAACTTGAGCCTTCAGGTAGCTTCTTTGGAGTCAATGACTCACAAAATTCTGCAAGGCCAGAGGAGCCTTTTTCGTGTCACCTAGGGCGTCACGCTATGACAAATAAATACCACAAAAAAGGGCCCTGCAAAAGGGGCCACACGCAGAAATGGCTCCCCTCCATCGAAAGCGCGATGAACTGCGCCTTCGAGCGAGGGGACCGGATTGCATACCGCTAACCGCACTTGCTAAAACCGCACGTACACACTTTGCAACCTTCTGAGATACGCGCCGTGTAGGAGCCGCAACCTTCACAAAGAAGCCCTTTCGGCCTGCCTTCGTGGGTCGACGGTTCCTGCCGCGCCTCCCGTTCCGCTCCGAGATCAATGACCGCGGAATCGTGGGTGGCCTCACCGCGATCGTTTACCAAACCGACCACATTGAGTCGACGCAGGATCAGGCTCGCGATGTAGGCGACGGTAGACCCGTAGAGGGTCGACTTATCGCTACCCGGGACCTGCGCGAGGAAATCCCCGCGAGGCTCGGTTACATCGAGAAGCTGCCGCAGCTTGCGCGCCCCCCAGTCGATATCGCTAACCCGCAGATCAATGGAGAGGCACTTGGCCAAGCCATCGAGCGAAGGGGCGTATTCGCCTGAGAACCATACCGAAAACGGCCGACGTTGCCCGTTGTCGAGCACTGCTTCTTTGAGGAACATCTCAAAGTCGTCGCCTGTCGCGCAATTCCGTATCGAGAAGTTAGGAGCAAGCGTGCCGTCCGGACCGGCCTTGGGTTCCTTTTTCGACATCAGCGCGTCGACAAGAGGTGTGTCGGTGAGCTTTTCGTCATCGAAGGCACCCAGTTCGGCGCAGCGGTATCGGACAAGTTGAGCAAAGGCCGCGACGTCGCTCTTGACCCGTACCAGCGTCTCGTTCGGCATGACCATGTCGAACGCTTCACCCGGACAGTTGCTGAGTGAATCGAGCTTCATTCGGAGCCACCCGCGATCGCGCGATCGCATGTCCATGGAAAGCGACTTGCAGACCGCGTTGAGACCGCGTGGTGCCTCGCCAAGCACCCAGCACTCAAACGGTTCGCCCTTGGAGTCGGGACCGTTTGGCACATGCCCCACAAGCACGCCGAAGCGACCGTTAGGAGAGTCAACCATATACGTCCACGACGGGTTTCCGCCGGCGAGGCGCGGCCGCTTTTGCCAGCGCAAACTGGAGGCAAGCGGCCGGGGCACTTTGCTGAGCACAAGCCGACGGTCCATATCGTTCGTGAAACCGTCTGACTTGGCTATGTTGTTGTGATCTTCGGGGCGAAAAATGCTGTACGCCTTGATCTTGTGTTCAATCTGGATCGTCATGCGAATCTCCTTTCGGACGCTGGCGTTGTGCCAGCGTCCATTCCAGTTGAGTGATGAACATGCGGGGCTAGTAGCGGCCGTACATGCCTTCTTTAAGGGCGTCGAATAAGTTGGCCGCACTGTGCAGCTCGCCGTCGTATTCGATTTGCTGGTTGCCTCTCGCCAACACAACCGTTCCGTCTTCTAATTCGAAGCGGTAAATGGTGTTCGCCAGGTCCTGCTCCTTCACCAGCACGCCTTGAAAGGCCTCCGGATTGAAGCGGAACGTGGTGCAGCCCTTTAGCCCTTTACTGGCGGCGTAAAGGTAGATGCCTTTGAACTCATCGAAAGGGATCTGGGTGGGGACATTGCACGTCTTTGAAATCGACGAATCGACCCACCGCTGGGCAGCGGCCTGGACGTCGATGTGCTCCTTTGGTGTGATGTCGTCAGCGGAAACGAAGTAGTCGGGAAGACTGATCTTCGGATCGTTGCTGCCGGGCATCGCCTCGGGATTCACCAGCGTTCTCCAGGCCAAGAGCTCGAAACTGAAGACCTCGACTTTCTCTTTGGTCTTCTTGCCCTCGCGGATTACGTTGCGGCTGTAGTGGTGCGCGAAGCTGGGTTCGATGCCGTTGCTGGCGTTGTTGGCCAGACTCAGGCTGATCGTTCCAGTCGGCGCGATTGAGGTGTGGTGCGTAAAGCGAGCGCCCACGCGAGCCAGTTCCTCCACCAGTGCCGGATCCTCTTTGGCAATCTGCTGCATGTACCTGCTATAGCGCGCATGCAACTCCGCGTTGAGGATGATGTCGCCGAGCTTGTAGCCGTCGGTGACCATCTCGGGGCGGAGCCTGAGCAGTTCGGGCGTGACGTGCGTGCAGTCGTTGAGGATCGGGGCAGGGCCCTTCTCTTTGGCGAGGTCCAACGCGACGCGCCAGCCTTCCAGAGCCATCTGTTTGCTCACCTCATCGGTAAACTCCAGGGACGCTGGTGAGCCATAGCGCAACCCAAGCATGGTCATTGTTGAGCCGAGGCCCAGAAAGCCCATTCCGTGGCGGCGCTTATTTAGGATCTCCTGTCGCTGTTGCTCTAGCGGCAGGCCGTTGGTCTCGACAACGTTGTCGAGCATGCGGGTGAAGACACGCACCACGCGTTTGTAGGTGTCCCAGTCGAAGCGAGCCCTGTCCGTGAAAGGCGACAGAACGAACTTTGTAAGGTTCACCGATCCGAGCAAGCAGCTGCCGTAAGGCGGGAGCGGCTGTTCTCCACCAGATTCCTGTTACTTTCGACGCGTACACGCGTCTACTGACCGGCAAAGTGCCGGCGGGAGAACCGCTTCGGATTCTCCTCTCCGCTTTGTGCTGGGCAGTCGCATGTGGCGCTGCACAGCCCCGGTATGGCGAAGCTCAGACTGTCGCATCCTTCGAGGGAATCGTAAGACGATACCTCTAAGGTCCCTTCGTTCAGTCGTTCACGCTGCACGGGCTGATGCCCTGCTTGCGCCCTGTCGCCCACGGCTGGGCTTCCAAGTCAATTAGAAGAGATTTTCCATGCGTTACGCATGGCCGCATTGAAACGGATTGGTCGCACGGATATTTTCGATCCACCAGTTATTGTTCATCTCGTTGACGCGATCGATGAGGATGAATCCTAGTTCGGCGAAGTCGAATGTTGCCGCCATGATCTGATCCCAGAGCCTGTTGGCCGGGATCGTTGCATAGACCTTGCAGGCGACCATCCCATCCTCGCGGATGGTGTAGCCGTCGTCGTGGTCGGGCCACTCGCGCCAGATCACCTGCGTCGAATCTGAGAAGTCAATTTCTGCCTTCTCCGACGCCATGACCGGGAACACGAGGGGCCAGGCTGCATTATTGCGGACGGCTTCAAGAAAGCTGTCCGTGATCAGCAGCGACAGATTGAACTGGCGCAACCGACCGTTTTCGCGTTTAGCGCGTACGAAGGCGCTGACGTCAGGATGTTGCACGTCAAACGTTGCCATCTGCGCCCCGCGCCGCCCACCTGCACTGCTTACAGTCGCGCAGACTTTGTCGAAAATGTCGGCGAACGACAGCGGCCCGCTGGTACTTGCGCCTGCGCCCGCAACATACGCGCCCTTCGGGCGCAACGTTGAGAACTCGTACCCGATACCTGCCCCGCTCTTCAGTGTGATCCCGGCCTCGTGAACTTTTGTAAGGATGGAATCCATCGAATCGCTGATCGTGTCGGACACGGTGCAGTTGATGGTGGAGGTCTTGCTCTTGTGTTCCAGCGCGCCGGCATTGGACATGATGCGGCCGGCGGGGATAGCGCCATTACGCAGCGCCCAAAGGAATTGCTCATACCAGTAGTCCTGATACTGCCCTTCTTCCTGCTCCGCGAGGGCACGCGCCACACGCTGGTAGGTGTGATCAATGGTCTGATCGATGATGTCGCCAGCCTTACTGCGAAGCCGATATTTTCCATCCCAAATGTCGATGGAGGTCGGCTGCATCGCAATGCGAATGGCTGTCGAGAGCCCGGCGGTGTCGGAGGTAGATTCCGTGGCCGGGTCGATGTTGTGTAAATCGAGCATGGTTGTTACTCCTGATTGGGCCGCGACCGCCGAGGCCTCACGAAGCCCCCCGTGTAAATGAAGGCTTAGGGAGGCCCCGGAGGTACGGCGGCAGTGAGAAACCGCAGGAGAACGCACATGACGCGCCCATAGTGGGCGAGACAAGCACGCCCTGAGCGGGTTGAGGTGACACGGGAAACCGCACCTGGAATGCGAGCACGTAGCGCGCGTGGTGAGGCGTGACTGGAGGTCACTGGATGCTGCGGAACTGTGAGGTCTTCCGCTGCCTAATTTCACCTGATGGTGAGAATTACGAAAACGTCACCGCTAGGAAGGTGTCCGGTCAAGGGCCCAAAAGATAATTTCTTGGCCACTTACATTGGGCGTGATGCGCTGGTAAATCGTTAGGTGATCTCACCGGGCGAGCCGGTCAACCAAGGAATGGTCATGATGATGAAGCATTGGATGCAGGGGCTTGCTATGGCAAGCATGGTGGTCGCGGCGGGTTGCAGCTCGGACGCGAAGACGACTTCAGGCGACACGATTGCCGAAGGTCGCGTGACGACAGCCGTGGATGTGGGACACGAGCAAGGCTCGCCGATCACGAAGGCCGAAACGGTGGCCGCCAAGGGCGGGCCGGCTTCGACTTCGCTCCCGACGGAGTCACTGGACGTGATCGCCATCTCGGATGCGGCGGTCGAGCAGATCAATGGCGAGAGCAAGGGCGAACGGCTCTGGGAGATCACCGCGTCGATACACAACGGAGGCGCTGTTGAGCTGCCTGGTGTGGAGCTGGTGGCGGACCTTTCGACGGCAAGCGAGGAGCATGCCTTCGCTCGAAACAGCGCCGAGGTACGCTTCCCTGTACCGCTGAAACCTGGTTCGACGTTTGCCTGGCGCTCGCTGTCGCCGGTCATCGGCAAGCCGCCGCAGGGCGAAGCACTGGTTTCGGTCAAAGCGACTCGCCGGCTGGAAACGCTGGCGGCCGTTAGCGACGGTTGGAGACCGCTGGATCCGGCAACTGCCGTTCCCAAAATAGTCGGCAAGCCGGTCATCGTGCCTGCCGCCAAAATGGCCACGCGTGGCGACTAAAGGTGCGCTGCGTGCGTTTGAGCCAACGCGTACTTTTCTCGCTGGCACTGGGCGTAGTTGCAACTGCTGAGAATGCGAACGCTCAAAGCATGCCGTCCTATCTCAAGATCGACGGTCGGTACTACGCCGCGGGACCGAGTGAGTATCTTCTGTACCCCGACCTGCGAGCGTTGGTCGTAACCGATACGGTGGCGACGAACTGCAGACGCGCCAACGGCTCGCCGGTTACGGCGGCAGGCGCCCTGGTCTACTACGGACCAAACGTCGTGGAGTTGAAGGTGCGTCCACCAATACGGCTCTTTTACACGGGCAACCGAATCGCCGAGGTCACCACAGTCGACGGCGACGTGATTTGTAACGGAGAGGTTCCTGCCCCAACGCCCGTTGATCCGGGGCGCGTCTTCGCAAGCGGCTTCGAGTCATAAGGCGACACGCAATGCAGAATGGGTCGATGAGATAGCGACCGCACCATTACAGGTCGGGGAGTAGGAGCGGCGACGCGAGGAACATCGCATCGACATCGGCCTGCGTTAGCGTCGATGGCACCTCCGTCGAGTCAGTTGAGTCCAGCAAAGCGGAGGACGTTTGTTGCGTTCGTGAGAGAACGTCGAGGGCAACGGCTTTGATCGTGTTTGCGCTGACGAGCCAGTACACCGAAACCTCATGTTGAGTGGCGAGTCGATGGGCGCGGTCTCTCATTTGATTCATGCGGCCGACGTTGATCCAGGGATTAAGTACACCGTGTCGCACTCAGGACAATCAAGCCCTGAGGTGCCGAGCTTAACGGTGCAAACGAGAATGTCCACCGGGCCGCTATTGAAGCGAGCGAGCGAGTTGTCACGGACGAGGCGGCCTTTGATGAAATGCTGGAAGGCGCCGGCGCGGATGGCTTGAAGCACATCATCAAAGGCCGACAGACGCGGGGGGTGGCCCAGCTGCAAACCGCCAGTCAGATGATCACTCTCGCCAAACAAACTGACCCGCTTCGCCGGTGGAACTGACCGCTACCGGCAACAAGTTGACCGGCTCAGGTCGACAGCGAGTCGAACGACCGCAATCGGCCAGCAAGAGACGGTCGAGTCAGGCCAACGTGAGCTGCCGGAAAGCGGCCATTCGTCCCTCTCTCGGCGAGGGAGGCACGGCATCGAGCACCTTCCATGGCCGGCCTAAGCCATCGAACTGCACCGCCGTGGGGTTGCTGACTTGATCGATCGTCGTCGTGCCGCCGTGCGCGCGACCCATCAGGTCGTAACTGACGCTGAGTAGAAATGCGATTGGCTGGCCGCCATCGGTCGCCGTGGGCAGGTAGTTGCCGGTCACGGTTTCTGTCGCCAGCTGGCCACGGCCGTTCGCGGCGGTGTCGTAGACCATGCTCGTGGTCGATTCGAGGAGCCCTTGCTCGTTCTGCACGCGCTTCACAAACACCCGACCACGCGCGTCATACCGCTGGCTCACGCGCTGGCTCTGGCCCGCCGCCAGCGGAATCTGCTCGATCACCTCACCCGCCGCGTTGTAGACGGTCTTCCATGAGCCCGCATCCGGATCGTTACTCTGAATCTTGCGACCCATGTCGTCATAGATCATCGAGGCTTCGATGTTCCCGCGGCCACCATCGCGAATCACTTTGCGCAGGCTGCCGACCGCGTCCATCGTGTTGGTGATCGTCAGGTTCTCGTGGTCACGCACCGCGACCAACTCACCTAGCGCGTTGCGGAATTCTTCGCGCTTCTGGTTGAGTGGGTTGAACAGCCGCGTGGTCAGACCTTCATACTCAAACCGCGAGGTGGCGATGCCAGTGTTGTGGGTCGTGCCTGTTGCGGCTAATTCCAGTCTAACCCCGAATATTCCCATCTAGCTCCTAATATGGATGAGGTGTAAGCCCCCATGGGACCTTCATAGGTCTGATAGAAACCAAATCAATAATCGCACCGCCGACTCTGTTCGTGTCACTTATCCATACGGTGCTGGAATCAAACCTACCAACCACTCGTACGTACTGGCCACTGAAGTCCGCGATCGCGACTCCACTACTCTCCATTATTTTCCCGCTCGATACGGAAACAGCACTCGCTGTATCAGAAATATCTGCAAAGTCTTTGCTTATAAATAATAAATCTCCTCTAGCACTTGCGACAAGGTAGCCGATGACAACCACAAACTCATTCGAAAAGCGCTTTTTATTAGAAATCAATTCAGTTAGAGAAATATGACAAGCATTCCCTTCGACTCCTCCATGCGGAATGCAATACGGATCACTACCTGGGGACGCCACCGCTGGTGTGGTTGCCGTGAACGACACGCAGGCAAACAAAATTGCGACAGACACAAATTTTTTCAATGTAACGTTCATTGAGTAGATTCCCTTATTCTCAAGAATGCCGGCGGCTCAAAACCAGAGACAGTTGGTGCACCGTAAGAATTCCTAATCGCAGTATTCATGCCATCGTATCGCCACACATCAATCGCACCATTCGGCAATGAAACATAAGCATCGATACCTTTATCCCATGCTGTTGAAATATCCGAAGGAGGTGCCATGTAGTTAAGGCTTCTATACCAAGTTGCCCCTGAGAAACTTATGTTAACCGGATGAGAATGGACAAAAGATTTGAGTGTACCATTAGGTATCCGGGGGCCGTTCTCAATAAGCCCACTAACGTTACCCCTCGCTCCTCGAGACCATGCCCCTGCTAGTGAATATCCACCCTTTACTTTAAAAATGAGAGACCCAACTTCAACTCCTCCATATTTCTTCGAGATCGGCTGAATGACATCAGCCCAACGGATGGCGAGTTCATCACTTGCCATTGGCGTACCAACCAAGCCAGCCTTTCTTAAGGCCTCGTTGCTCTCGGAAATAATGGCAGCGGCGATTTCTGGATTTCCTGCATCTTTGTCCGAGTTCAGATTGATTGAATTTCTGGTTCTCCCCACCGCCCAATTCAGCGCCGCCGTTACCGCGCCATTTGCAAACTTCCCACCCGTCAGTGCTGAAACCGAACCACCCACAATCACGCTGGCGACGAACTGGCCGGAGCTGGATTTGACCGCGCCTTGTATCGCACCCGGCGTCAGTACACCCGCACCTGCGGCCAGAAACGCATTCCCAAAGCTGCCTCCCTGCAGTGAACTCATCACCCCGTTGACGCTTGCTGTCGCCAGCGCCTTTTCGTAGATCGTGGCGCTTGAGTTGCCGATGCCAAACGTCAGTGTGGCGGTGAATGCACCATATAGCGCACCCTTCCAACTCCCCGTCGCAATACCACCCACCACGGCACCGGTCGCCGCCGCGCCATAGACCGTCGCACTGCACGCGGGACAAAAATAGAAGGCCGCGACGGCCACCACTACCGACGCCCACTGCCGCTCCTTCACCCCAATAAACCCGCTCGGGTCAGTCGCATTCAGCGGGTTGTTCCACAGGTAGGTGTAGCGGTTGTGGTTCTGCGCGTTGCCGGGTTCCTGCACAAACGGGTCGACTTGCAGGAATCTGCCGATGCGGTTGTCGAACACTCTTCCGTTCATGTGCACGACGTCCAGGCCATCGAGCATTTCGTGGCCGGTGTAGCCGCGGTTGGTGGCGGTGGGGATGCTGATCGGGCCGCGTGGGTCGGACCAGCCGCGGCGTTCGCCGAACGGACCGAAATCCATACCCGCTTCCAACACGCCGCTGGCGCTGGCCACGCGCACGATCGAGCCTAGGTGATCGCCGAACAGGTAGCGGGTGGTGACGGTGCTGCCAACGATGTCCTGCACCGCCACACCGGCGACGTAGCGCTTCATGCTGGTGGCGGCCGCGACGGTGATGATCTCGACGTTGCCGACATACAGCGTGCGTTTGATACCGCTGCCAATGCCGTCTTCGCGCTTGTAGCGACTGCCACCGGCGTACCAGAAACGGCTGCGTGCGGTTGGGTTGGCTTGGCTGCCGAGGCCGACTTCCACCGCTTGTTGTTCGGCCGAGTAACGCAGGTAACGCGCACCCACGCCGCCGCCCGCCGCACGGGTGTTCTGGTTGCCGTACAGGTCATACTCGTACGCGGCACCGCCGACATTGGTCACCGCATGCGGTCGCCCGGTGCCGGCTACGCCGCTGCCGGGTAGGCCGGAGCCGTTCATGCCGCAGCCCGCCGCACCCGCATAGCCGTAAACCTGCGGAGTCGCACCAATGGTCTTCGAGCACGGGTTGCCGAGCTTGTCGTAGGTCATCGCCACGCTAACGAGGTTGGTCGCTGTGCTCAGCACGCGGGTGTAGCGGCCCGACTTCAAGCGATTGAGCGCGTCGTACTCGAAGTCTTCTCGATACTGACCTGCCTTGTCGCGGTAGCTCAAGTTGCCGAGGGCATCCCAGCCATGGCGCTCGTCCTGCAAGATCTGGCTCGCGTTCGGCACGCCGCAGTTCGCCACATTGCCGGCGCACAGCTGATCCAAGCGGCCACGATCCGCCGTGTAGCTGCGCTTGACCTCCATCGCCGCCAGATCACCGCGGCGTTCCAACACCACGTTGCCACGTGCGTCGGTTTTCAGATTGCGCAGGTAGGTGCTGGCCCCAGCCGGACAGGTGGCGGCTTGATCGCCCGCATTGGACTCGCACTGTGCGAGCGCATGCCCACGCGGGCCGAACTCGGTCTTCAGCCAGCGGCCGCTGGCGTCCAACACCTTCCATGGCCGGCCTAAGCCATCGAACTGCACCGCCGTGGGGTAGCTGATCTGGTCGATCGTCGTCGTGCCGCCGTGCGCGCGACCCATCAGGTCGTAACTCACGCTGCGGAGAAATGCGATCGGCTGGCCGCCATCGGTCGCCGTGGGCAGGTAGTTGCCGGTCACGGTTTCCGTCGCCACTTGGCCGGGACCATTCGCGGCGGTGTCATAGACCATGCTGGTGGTCGACTCAAGCAACCCTTGCTCGTTCTGCACGCGCTTCACAAACACCCGGCCGCGCGCGTCATACCGCTGGCTCACGCGCTGGCTCTGGTTCAAAGCCAACGGAATCTGCTCGATCACCTCACCGGCGGCGTTGTAGACGGTCTTCCATGAGCCCGCATCCGGATCGTTACTCTGGATCTTGCGGCCCATGTCGTCATAGATCATCGAGGCTTCAATCACCCCGCGCCCGCCATTGCGGACCACTTTGCGCAGGCTGCCAACCGCGTCCAGCGTGTTGGTGATCGTCAGGTTCTCGTGGTCACGCACTGCGATCAACTCGCCCAACGCGTTGCGGAACCTTTCGCGCTTTTGGTCGAGCGGGTTGAACAGCCGCGTGGTAAGACCTTCGTACTCAAATCGTGAGGTGGCGATGCCGCTGATGTGGGTGGCGTCGGGTTGCGGTTAAATCCAGTCTGACCCCGAATATTCCTGACCCCGAATATTCCAGTTCTGTGCAGCCGACCACGGCCACATGGACGCCAGGGCAGCACCGATGCGTGTTTGGGGCAGCGATGCCTGGGGCTCGCGAGGGCCTAGTTCCAGAAGGGTGACTAGTGCGGCCAAGGATGCGCGAGAAATTTTGTCTGCCCTATTGACACCCGCGGCGCAATGGTGACCCCATTGATCGCGTGACCCCATTGATCACTCTTCAGGCGTGCGCCCGACCCTAGTGGTCCCTGATTTCGCTGAGGACACGGCACTGTCAAGGTTTACCTTCCGGTCAAACTCTATAGAGAACACAATTCCGTTTAAGCACCAAACTTCCGCAGTTGCCAAAATACCAGAGGCAAAGACAACGTCGACCTCCGCCAATAGCGCTTCTCCATCTAATGACAATTGATAGTTCCTTCTCACCCTTGGCCCAAGTATCGAAAAACTATAAAGATTGACTTCCGTTCGACCTTCGTGTAGACGCTGAATATAGTTAACTTCAGTTAATTGACTGCGAAGTAATTCAGCATCTAAGGGTGAAAGTGTGTCCTCCACCGCAGCCAAAACTCTGAGCTCGGCAGGTTTCCAACGAAGGCCCCGCAAGAGTTTTGGCCAATAGAGCGGCGCGAGCAAAATACGGGCCCATTTAGGCGGTATTGGTTGATTTTGAGCCATCGTTATTTCCTAAATCAAGGGTCGACCGTTGCACCCAGGCCAGCTCCAGCAATAGCGGGTGGTGTGCGCAAGACCTGCGCGTACGGTCCTGGTATGGATGGTACGACCGCTTTCCACGTCCTCGGTAGAAAGCGGTAAGCTGCCTTGTCCGTCATTGCGTGAAACCATCCAGGAACACGAGTTCCGTTGACTACGGTTTGTCCAAAAGCTTTAGAAAGTCCGAATCTCCTTAAAATCTTATCTGGAACCCAATGAGAGTATTCCCACCCAGCCCTACCTCTGCCAAGGCTTCCCAAGCTTCCACCTAATGCAAAGCCACCATGGATTCCTCCAATTGTGAACGAACCTTCATATACCCTTTGGTCGCCATTAAAGTCACTTACACCGGCGACTCCCCTGACCGCGCCAAGATCGCCTATTCCCAACGTTACAGCCTTGTAGACACCGTCGCCAAAACCAACGACAGCGTCTGAAGCAAACCCAGGGCCATACTCAACCAAATCATCCGCCCATCCACCATGCGCCTCCTCATTAAACGCCCTCGAAAACGCCGCCGTCACCGCCCCATTTGCGAACTTCCCACCCGTCAGCACCGATACCGATCCGCCCACCAGCGCCGCTGCCGCGACTCGCGCCCCGCCATTGCCGCCGATGTTGTCTATCTTGCCCGCGGCCGCTTGGGTGACCGCTGCTGACACGAAGCCATGACCAAAACTGCCGCCTTGTATCGCTGACATCACACCGCCGGTTGCGCCGTGAGCTATCACTTTGGACGCGAATTGTGCGGGTGTCAGCCCAGTGCGCATAAACATGTTGGCCATGGGACCTTGGCTGACGTTGTTCCCCGCGACCTGCGCAAAGCCACTTCCGATCCCATAAAACGCCGCCGCGCTCAGCCCACCATACAGCGCGCCCTTCCAGCTCCCCGTCGCAATGCCGCCCACCACGGCACCGGTCGCCGCTGCGCCATAGAC
>Ga0163146_10005205_pt1 | contig 15395 bp, 19 predicted proteins | sample OliLakLV19MP7G1_FD_148648 | JGI IMG/M metagenome (GOLD analysis project Ga0163146, IMG submission 148648) | Freshwater microbial mat bacterial communities from Lake Vanda, McMurdo Dry Valleys, Antarctica - Oligotrophic Lake LV.19.MP7.G1 | ecosystem: Environmental > Aquatic > Freshwater > Lake >...
GAAGAAAGCGGTCGCGGGCATTTGCTACTAAAGTTAGACACAGGGGGCAATGATGAATAACTTAAGCAAAATCAACATGCGTGATGAGGCGCTACAGTTTGTCACATCTAAAACGATGTGGGACATCTTTTGCGGTAAAGGCGAAATGTATGAGTTATTCTATCGCGAACGCTTTGAGGGGGGCGTAGCGGTAGACAAACACCCTAAGGCTCTGAAGCACACGCGATTGGCGCGGTCGGCTTCGTGGGATGTTGTTAATTCTGATGCAAGCTTCTTTTGCCGAACTACGCCCAACGCGCCCGAGTATATCGACATCGACCCCTACGGCACAATGATTCCAACCCTAGACGCACTACTAGCGAATGGGGGGGAACGGCACGTTATCGCATTTCATGATGTGGTAGCGCGCAATATCGGAATGGGGCAAGCTAACGCCCTCATCATGGCGTGTAATGACGGCGCGTTTCCGTACAACATCAAACAGTACGTTGAGCATGGACATCAAAAATTTTTGATATGGTTGTGCGCTAAACACGGCTATAGAATCATGACGTACCGTAGCGAGCAGGCTGAAGATGTGAACATCAACGGCTATATTGTAGTAGAGCGTATACCCTAGTATTATTACTCTGACAGATAAAATCTAATGGAGGCACTTGGAGAAACTATGAACCCCTACTACCTAGAGTTTAAGACGCAGAAACTAGCAACCGTAATCGCAACAGATGGAGGGGATTTAGAATCCTTCGTCAATGGCGTATGTATAGCATTTGATGCGTTAGTGTTCACAGACGCACCCGCGACCAGAGAGCATGTTGAGCAGTTGCGCAATACGGCGGTGATTTTCGCAGGTCGCTACTTCGCGATGGACATCCCCACAGAAACCCTCACCGCGTTGGTCGCGGTAGAGGAACACCAGTTAACGGGAACACCACTAAACAACCCTAACAACTCTAACCAGAACGGTGAACTAACATGAGTGGCTTCAGCGCAACATACAGTCATGAGGACGGTTGGAGAATTATCCGCAGACCTACAGAGGTTGAGGCGTTACAGAATGTGTTGGCAGGCATCAGGGCTAAGACGTTTGAGTTAACGACCCTTCATCAAGAAGTACTCGCGCGTGAGATTGCCTACCGCCGTTTGCAGATTATGAGTGATGACGGTTCTATGAGCATCCGTGAACGTGCGCAACTTGAGGACACCATCACACTCAAAATTGCTAGCGACTTTCATATCAGCACTACAAAGGTTTGCCAACTTTTAGTTGAGTGTGCGCTATACATCACCAGCGTGGAACTCGATAATGCGTAAGATGGCGTGTATTTTTGAGGAGGCTGACGATGCCAACAGCAATTGATTTTTTCTGCGGGGCAGGGGGGTCTAGCACTGGGCTGGTTCGGGCAGGGTTCGAAGTGCGTGCAGCTGTGAATCACTGGGCTATCGCTATTGAAACGCACAACACGAATCACCCCGACACCGCTCATTTTCTTGATGACCTTCAGCAAGCGCACCCTAGCCGGTATCCGCGCGTAGACGTAGCATGGTTCTCCCCAGAGTGTACTAATCACTCAATCGCGGGAGGGCGTAAGCGCAAAAACATAAATCAACTTGATTTGTGGGGTAATACGGACGTTGACCCATCAGAGGAACGCTCTCGCGCAACAATGCGGGAAGTTGTGCAGTTCACTGAATACCACCGTTACGATGTGGTGATTGTAGAGAATGTCGTGGACGTTAGGCACTGGCAACACTATGATGCGTGGTGGCATTCCATAATTGATTTAGGCTATGAGGGGCGCGTGGTATATGCCAACAGCAAATTCTTTAATGTAGCACAATCGCGCGATAGGTATTACGCAGTTTTTTGGCGGAAGGGCATTAAAGCCCCGAACCTAGATTACAGACCCGACGGGCATTGCCAGAAACACGGGACAATTGAATCCGTACAGGCATGGAAACGCCCAGAGATGTGGGGGCGTTATGGCAAAAACGGGCAATATGTTTGGCGTTGCCCCCACTGCGCTAGCGAAGTCACTCCAGCGCATGCCCCCGCCTCAACGGTGATTGATTGGTCGATTAAAGGCGAATTACTTAGCAATCGCACCCGACCCCTTATAGAGCGCACAATCCAAAGAATCCGCGCCGGGTTACGCAAGTTTGCGGTTCCTGTGATAACCACCTTCGACGGGATGGGTCTCGCTGTGCCAGCTTCAGAAAATAGCGCGCACAGTGCTAGTCAGCACGGGTTGGCTACCCCTTCGTTTATCTCGAGCTATTATGGCAACGCTACGCATACCGATGTCGCTAACGCTCTGCCTACGCTCACCACAGTAGCGAAGCACGCGCTTGTACAACCGCCACCGTTCGCACCCAGCGAAAACGATTTGCTAGAGGGGTGTTCATTTAGAATGCTCAACCCAGAGGAATTAAAGCGCGGGATGTCGTTCCCCTCTGATTACATCATACTCGGTAGTCGTCAAGACCAAGTGCGTCAAATTGGCAATGCCGTCACGCCTAATGTAGCGGAATGGATTGGTCGTCGCGTGATGGAATCCCTAACATGAAACCGTCACGCTGTTGCTAGCTATGTTCAGAAGGGTGTTAAAATGCAGTATCCCGGTGGCAAGGCAAGGAACGCAAAGGAAATAGCCGACTACATTAACCGCGTCATCGGGACTTTCCCCTACTTAGAACCATTTTGTGGGGCTTTGAGTGTCGGGTGCAAGGTCAATGCAGAATACAAGACAATGTCGGATGTGGACGAGTATATGATTAGCATGTGGCGAGCGGTGCAGAACGGTTGGCAACCCCCCATAGATGTAAGTGAAGAAACGTATAAGACAATACGAAAGACCCCCGATGCTTACTCTAAGGAGATGGCGGCTTTCGTAAGTTATGCATGTAGCTTCGCGGCGGCTTATTGGAACGGATATGCACGAAATAAAAGGGGAACTAACTATGCCCTTTTAGGGTCTAACGGTGTAATGAAAAAGAAGCCCGTTCTGGCAAGCATGAACTTCTTCGAGTGTTCTTACACGCATTGGGCTAACGTAACGGGGGCGGTTATCTATTGCGACCCACCCTACAGGGACACTACCCAAAAATATCGCGTCAACAAAAAAGACGGGTTCGACAGCGATGCTTTTTGGGAGCAGGTCAAAGTGTGGGCAAAAAACAATATCGTCTTCGTGTCAGAGTTCTCCGCGCCAGAATGGGCGGGCGAACCGATTCACCGATTCAATCTTCGCAGTACTATGGGGATGGATAAGACGAGTCACTACACTGAAAACCTTTATCAGGTCGGTGGGGGTGCAAAATTGAAACCTAGACAGCCAAAGCTACTATGAAACACCTGCCAACCGCAACGGTGGGGGATAATGCTGATGATAAACAGAAAGGAGCATGATAGATGAAACGATATGAGCATGATGAGACGGTCACCCGATTCGCGTATGTTGCGTTATGGCGAGCATCTACCGAAAATGATGGATGGCGCAATTGTACACCCTACACGCTAGATACATTGATTGACCGTCAGCACGTAGACGTTTCAGGTGAACTCGTGTGCCTGAATGAGGCAGGGCTTCGCTATTGGGCAGAGGAAATTAAACGCACATGGTCACCGAATCAAAAAATGAAACACGACCTGACTAGAATGCTGGAACGATACGGCGACTACACAACAGCCTAGTTTGCACTATATACCGCCCAACTATCGGATACATTACTTGACACATCGTAAAACCCTGTTATACTTTGGGTAGGGATGAATCCATAGACATACCGCAAAAAACTCCTAATTGACGTAGCCCTGTTACAACTGTAACGGGGCTTTGGCATTCTAAAGGCAATCCTATGACTGAAAAATCAAATGATAAACCAAACGTAAAGCCCGCTGGCAAGAAGGGGGGGGCTAAGCGAAAGATGAACGACGAGATAATCGCGAAGCTGGTGGAAGCTATTAAGGCGGGTTCGACCTATCGGTTAGCGTGTCAATACGCGGGCATTGGTCCCACCCTATTTTATGCAACCCTTCAATCGAACGCGGAGTTTTCGAACATCATAAAAGGCGCAGAGGCTTCGGGTGCGATGAAGTTCCTATCACGCATCACCGACGCGAGCGAACTCCAATGGCAGGCGGCTGCTTGGATGTTGGAACGCCGACACCCTGAAGAATATGGTAAGCGAGTGGTAGAACACAGCGGGCAAGGGGGTGGCGCAATTCAGATTAAGGTCACCTACGATGATAGCCCGCTACCAAACTTTGATACTGACATAGACGAGTAGGAACGGGGGGAACATGAGCGAACAAGTCATTAACATTCGCCTGCCCCGATTGCACCCTAGCCAAGCGCACGTGGAACGGAACAAAAAGCGATACACGGTTTTATGCTGTGGTAGACGGTGGGGCAAAACGTCCTACATTCTCTATGAGGTCGCTATGGCATTACTGCAGGGGAAGCGGGTTGCGTATGTCGCACCGGCATCAACTGATAACGCATACAAAGCCGTTTGGCGCGATGTTCAAGAACGATTGAAACCGATTACCAAAAAGAGCAATCAGGCAGACAAAACGCTCACGCTCATCAACGGCGGGCATCTCGCGCTATACACATTCAACGCTATCGACCGCTTACGTGGTGATACCAAAGGGTGGGACGTTATCGCGTTGGACGAGGTAGCGTTTGCGCCAAACTTAAATAAATCGTGGGGCGATGTTATTCGCCCAGCATTAGCAGATAAACAAGGACGCGCTTTCATCTCTAGCACGCCAAAAGGGCTTAACGATTTTTATGCTATCTATCAGCGCGGTGTGCAGGGTGAAAATGATTGGGCATCGTTCCGTTACCCTAGCATGGCAAACCCCTACATCCCCCCATCGGAATGGGGATTGATGGAGAGTGAGCTAACGGCATCCACCTATCAGCAAGAGATACTCGCCGAATTTGTAGAAGGAGCGGGCGCGGTGTTTCGCGATATTGGGGATGTATCCACACTTGAGGAACGCGCGCCCTACAACGGGCGGATTATCTTCGGGGTGGACTGGGGACGGGATAACGATTACACCGTGATTAGCATTATAGACGCAGACACCCGTCAACAGGTGGGCATGACACGGTTTAACAAAATCGGGTGGGATGTTCAACGTGCGAGACTTAAAGCACTTTATGATGCGTGGCAACCTATGCGCGTGGTAGCAGAAGAGAACAGCGTGGGGGGTGTGAACATTGAAGCCCTTCGCCTAGACGGCATTCCTGTAATGGGGTTCACCACTACGATGCAGAGCAAACGGCAAATTATTGACAGCCTTAGCCTCGCTATCGAGAAGCGCGACATCCTTCTGCTGAATACCGAGATACAAAAAAATGAGCTTATGGCATACGCGCAACGCAAAACATCGAGTGGGAATTATCAGTTTGGCGCACCGAGTGGCGCACATGATGACACGGTGATGGCATTAGCGATTGCATGGTGGGGTGTGCAGAACGCCGTTCTAAACTTTGATATGCTTATGTTCTAAGGACGTGGGACGATGGGATTTTTTAAGCGACTTTTACAACCGAATAAAAGCCCCACCAAGTCTATCGGGACTGACAGTTTCTTCCAGCCGTTTCTGAATGGTGGGCTAACGTATGAGAACGCTGACATCAGCGAAGACAAGGCAGGATATGCTACGGCGTATCAACACATTGTAGCGGTACAGCGGTCAATCGACCTTCGCTCTAATGCGGTTGCGAGTCTTGATTACGAGATTAGGCGCATCACAACATCTAGCGATGGAGATGACGAGGAACTGATTAGCACAAGCGCAAATCGGTTTGACAACTACCCGCTGACACGCGCGATGCGACGGCACGTTCATGACGATGGCATCAACTTCATCAAGGCGTTGGTTTTGGGGTTAGACATCTACGGCGAGATTTTCGTAGAGATTATCAGAGACGATAACAAACGCGCTGTCGGATTGCGTTGGCTAAACCCGTTACGGGTTCGCGTTATCCGTGAGGGTGAAACTGTTTTAGCGATAGAGTACACCCCAGTCAACACGGGTAGTATGGTACGGTTAGAGCTGGGAGACTTCGCCCACTCATTTGAGTTCAACCCATTCGACCAGACGCGCGGGAATAGTCGCATCCTTAGTGCATTGAACGCAATCAACATCGCTCGAAACCTTCAGCGATTCATGCGTGACTTCTTCATCAATAACGCTAGACCGACCACGCTCATATCACCACCGAACGATAAAACGATGTGGACGAACGAGCAGATGCGCGCGATTAACGATAACCTGCAACGCTTCTTCAAAGGGTCGGGCAATCAGTTTACTACAGGGGTGTTCCCATTCTCTGCGAATGTTGAGACATTTGACATGCCAGACGTGGGGAAAATATACGACACCAACGACCCAATCACGCGAGAGATATATGCAGCGTTTGGCGTGCCAGCGTCTATGGCAGGTGATTCTTCTGTCAGCACCACATACAAAGACGGGGACGAAGTTACCAAGCGGTTCTATCTCGGTACGGTATACCCGATATTGCAACGGATAGAGGAATTTGTAAACCATTGCATCCTGCCACACTTTGACCCAAGCCCGAACACTTACTTCTCGTTTAACATGCGGGCATTTGAGGTCATCAGCGCACAGGAACAAACGCTACAATCCAACGCAATCAATGCGTATCAGGCAGGGCTAATCACCCTGAACCAAGCGCGTCAACAATCGGGGTATGAACCGCTGGATAATGGGGATGTTCTGCTAGTCAGTGGGACACCGATACCTATTGAGCAACTACCGAACATTTGGGAGCATCAGTTTCTCGTGCCATCAGTAGAAATGCTGGCTGGCATTCCACCGCCTGAACTAAGTGAACCGCTTGACGAAGGAATTGAATCCGACGCTAAAGCTGTGCGTTACTCGCGGATTGATTTTACGCCGAGTTCTGCGATGGCAGAGGAAGCGAAACGCGGTCTAGAGTGGCGTAGGGAATATGGTCGCGGGGGTACGGGAATAGGCGTAGCGCGTGCGAGGGATATATCAAACAAACGAACACTAGCACCCGACACGGTCAAGAGAATGTTCTCTTACTTTAGTCGTCATGAGGTAGACAAAAAGGGTGAGGGTTATACGCCGGGTGAAAAAGGTTACCCCAGCAACGGGCGAATTGCATGGGCATTGTGGGGTGGCGATGTAGGTTTCAGTTGGGCGCGGGCGCGTGTGTCACAAATGAACACGGCAGACAATGAGAAAACCGCACCCCATGAACACGACCACACTCACGACCATGAGCATGACCATGAGCATGACGACAACCACAACATCGACAACATGGTATCAGCACAACCCACGTGGCGAAGGCAAAAGGCTTATCGCGAATTGAAGGCATGGGAGAACATCGTTAACGCGAATCGTTTGAAGGCGCTGACATTTAAACCAGAGTATCTCACGGGGTATATGGCGAAATCTTTACAGCTTAGTCTTTTGACAGGCGGTAACGGTGCGTTCATAGAAACGGCGAAAGAGCTAAAAGTAGTTCTGAACCGCGACCCGTTGGAGGTCTTAAAATCGGACTTCTTTCGTGCGCTGAATGATGATGAGTACCTAGCATCTATTTTAGATGAGCAACCACACGACCACGACAACGAGACCCTGAAATCAATCGGGAGTGTTGAGGGTGATTGGATGGCGCGGTTCAGCCCTGTGCTAGCGGAAATACGTGGGGGTGGAATAAGCAACCGACGCAGAGCGGGGGACATCATACGCCAGCTTATCCGCGTCTTTAGTTACCGAGCTTATCGTGAGGGGCTGATGGCGGGTGGTGTTGACGGTGACACTCTAGATGATGAGGACACTATCGCGATTGACGCGCACATCAAAGACCAATCCGCTTTTGTGAGCAACTTCACATCGGTGCTGTTCAAAGAGGGCATCAGTGATGACGAAGCTAAGCAGAAAGCACAGCTGTGGTTCGACGGGTCAATCAAACCAGCGTACTACATGGCTCTCGAGAGTGCTGACACGAATGGGTTATACCTGTGGGTCACCAACGCAGCGGAATCGTGCGAATCGTGCGACTACCTGCGAGGGCAAATCCACCGCCTGAAAGCGTGGCGGAAACAGGACTTGTTCCCAACATCGTCAAAGCTCATCTGCAAAATGGCTTGTAAATGTGAGCTAGTGCGCGCATCAGGAAAGCCATCGGGCAGTCTCGGTAATGTACCCACAGGGTAAGGGGGAACACATGGAACACACTAAACACATGGATACAATAAAGCGTGTCGGGGATTTTATAAAATCCGACACTCTGGGCGCGGGTCGCATTAGTGGCTATTTGGTACGGTTCACAGAAAAAGGTGACACCGACCTAGTCGGCGACTATTTTAATAGCAATACTCAGTTCATGCTGAAATCGCATTCTATCAAAGGGAAACCCATCCTGTTAGAACATGGGTTAGAAGACCACTTCGGGCTTTTGCCGATTGGTGTCTTTGATTTTGAATCGGTTGACGATGTTGGCGTGTGGGTAGAGGGGAAGCTGGCAGACCGTGAGGACTATGAGCGGTGGCTTTCCGAAATCAATTACAAGGGGTTGAGCAGTGAGGAGATTAGCCGAACCGCAGAAATTGCGTGTGAGGCAGTCAAGAAATTGCTTAGCACAGGCAAAGCTCAATTCAGTAGTGGGGCGTTACCGCAATCAGTCATGAGGGACGATGCCACAGGGCATATCGAACAATGGGTGATTGTAGAGGGTAGTGTCACTTACCAACCAGCCGAACCTAATGGCACACAAATTATCTATTCTCAGGGAGAGAACAAAATGGCAAAAAAGATGATGGATGATGCATCCATTGATGAAGAAGATAAGGGTATGGGCTATAGCGACAACGTTGCTAAGGTCTTAACTCAAATGAAGGCGGACATGGTTGCCGTCATTGAAAGCGTGCTGGACGACTTACGCCCCGAAGAAATGCAAGAAGTTTCGGACGCTATCGAAGAACAACTAGCCGAAGTAGCTGAAGATACCAAGATGGTCGAAGACGATGAAGAAGAAAACGCTAAGCGCGTTTCTAAAGCAATCGCAACCCGTCAAGACGCTATTATCGCTAGTGTAGCCAAGTTCGCTAAATCGGAACGTGAGAAGCGTAAAATCAGAATGGTAGAATCGGCACGCAACGCAGTTAAGGGCGTACCGGTAGCGAAGACCCGCAACGTGCCAGCACAAATTTCAGCACGTGGCGATTACCCTTTCGCTCACCTAGTAAAGAGCTTGCATGACCGCACCCATAACAAAGCGCTGAACCCGTACATCGGACAGCTTGGGGGGGTCTTAGTGGGTCAAACCATTGCAGACGAAATCCTGCCTCCATTGCGTGCTGAATCCGTAGCGTTCCAAGCGGGCATTAAGCAGACGCTGATTCAAAACACGGGTACGTATGTTTTGCCAAGAATGGTAACGGCTCCTGAAGCTTATCGTCCGGGCATCAATACCACAGTGGTTGACAGTAACGCTCTATTCGACACGGTGACCGCGCAAATGCGCCCGATTGCTGCTCAAGTGATTATCCCGATGCAATTGATGCAGACAAGCCCGTTCCGTGTTGAGGAACTTCTTCGCGAACAGCTTATCCGCTCTCTGCAACTAGCCGTAGACAAAGAAATTTTTGAAGGCTTGGGCGCGGTTGGCAGCGGCACGGGTCAAGAAATAAAGGGCATCTTCAGAACCCTAACCGATAGCCTGCCCGGCAACATTGAGTCGCTTGGCGCAAATGGTGGTGTACCTAGCTACCAAGATTTGGTGGGATTGGAAACATTGCTAGCAGAGGGCAACATCCCGACCAACAACACGACTGCATTTGTGATGCACCCTCGTGACAGAGGAACATTACGCAGTTTGACCGATACCGTAGGGCAACCCCTACTTCGCAATAACTATGGTGAACTAGCGTATCAGGATGTACTTGGATACCCTGTTTTAACATCCACCGCGCTCAACAAAGCAGTTACCACAGGTTCTAGCACAGGCACGAGCCGAATCTACTTTGGGACATTTGGGTTTGGCGAGTACGTCATGAGCAACGACATTGAGATTATGGTAGACACCGTAACGCTCATGAACAGTTTGCAAGTGCGCGTAATCGCATACACCTTCAGCGATTTTATCATCCATTACCCAGAAGCATTTACCGTGCTTACAGGTGTGCGCGCTATTTAGCGCAGAGAGAGAACCAAAATGATTTCTAACCAACTCGGTATGACTACGCTGTTCAATGCAGCGTTAGGCGCAAGCGGGAGCGCAAGCTCTAATTTGAATGTCAGCCTTTCGGGTGGCACTCCATTTTACGTAATCGTATCCAACCGTGCTGGTGCATCCAACACGGTCACCGTAACCATTGAACACAGTGCAACGGGTACAGGCGATTGGACAGCAGTACCGGCAAGCGCTGTGTTCTCGCCATCAACCGGGAGTGAGTTCGCATTCGCCCCCGTGTTAGCGGTCGCATTGAACCAGTTCTTGGGTGTCGTCACCCAACAATGCCAAGCGTATGTTCGCATCAACATGGTGGGAACAACGGTTAGCACGCATAATTTCGCAGTGGTGGCAACAGCGCAATTCCTGCGTTCTGATGCAATTTAGGGAGGGATAAAATGCCTAGCACCTTTGTAATGCCGACGGCATATCCTGCCAACGGTTATGGTCAAGTTCCCCCGATGGTTGGGGGGACTACCGCGATGTTTAGTCAAGCTTTCGTGTTTGGTGACACAGACGCGATTACCATTGCCAGTTTGCCCAGCGGTTCTAAAATCGTGGATGTGGCTGTGCATTTGGTAACGGCGTTTGACAGTGCCACAACGGCGGTGTTTAGTTTAGGCACAACTGGAGCAACCACTGCTTACGTGAACGCCTTTAACCTAAAAGGCACAGCTGGCACAACGCGCTCTAATAGTGCATCGGGTTCAACAGTGCCGATAACAAACCTGTTTACCGCATTAGGTAGCCCGTCCGACATTGTAGCCACCATTACTAAAGTGGGCGCTACAACTGCGGGCGAGGTTACTCTAGTGTTTTGGTACACGACGGGAAGTTAAGATATTGGGGGGGCAATGCCCCCCTTATGCGAGGGATAAAATGTTCAACGTATTTTCGGCAAGTTACGGCAAAACGCTTAATATCGCTACAGGCGCAATCCTGTTAACGGAAACCCCCATTCTACTATCGCAATCGGACGTGAATCGGGCGGTTAGAGCGCGAATAAGCAATTCCGCACAGGCGGTTAGAGTATCAATCGCCACGTCGGCAGGCGTTACTGATGGCATATTCTACCCTGTAAATAGTGTCATCATTGTTGAGGGTGCGAATAACATCCGCGCGATGACCATCCGCGCAATCGCTGATGGCGCAATCGTCAACATAGAGTTAGAGGGTTAGACGCATGTTCAGCATGGCATACACGACACCCGAAGCGGTGTTCAGACAATTGGATAAAGCGGTTCCGGTAGCTGTGGATTCTGCGTATGTGAACGAGTATGCCGATGCCCTTGCGCTCATCAAAACGTATTGTGTGCAAGCCAGCGACATGATTAGTCGGTGGACGAGTACGCGGTTTGTGCCTTATCGGTATACGTATAAGTACTACACCTATGATGAGATTTTACGTAACACCGCATCGCGCGGGGTGATGACGTTGCCAGATTTCTGTTTGCAGATTGAGGATGTGAAACAAAACTCGGTGGTAGTGAATGCAAATCAATATCGGCTAAACCCAGTCTATTTCACGCCCCCTCTGCTGTTGCGATTCTTGCCAACCTTCAACCCATTCTTCTCATTCAGCGCAGACACGCTCATTGAGATTGCAGCAATGTGGGGATATGTCACTAACTATGCCCATGCGTTTACCGCAATAGAGACCATCGCTGGGTCGGTCACTGCAAACCAAACGAGCCTAGTGGTGGTGAATGCATCACTCTATGAGACGTTTCAATATCTTCAGTTTGAAAATGAGTTAGTGCAAATCACGAGTATCGCACCGCTAACGAACACGCTAACGTTACGACGTGGGGTGAACGGAACAATAGCGGTCGTGCATAGCGCGTTTGAAATTAAGCTATTCGCGCCTGATGCTTCCCTTGCTTTGACCGCTACTAAACTTGTAGCGTATCTCTATCAGCACAGGAATGACATAGGCAACGGGGCAACGCAATTTGCAGACGCGAGTAGCGAAATAAACATGCCCCCCTTCGTGAAGGATTTAGTTGACAGTTTCAGGATGGCGAACATCAGCGCGGTTTAGGAGGTCATATGATACGCATTACATTCAAGACCACCGTAGAAATCCAAGAAGCCTTGCAATCTTTTGAGGATTACACCAACGCCTTCATGAGCAAAACGGCTAGGGACGTGGGGCGTAATGCTAAATCCGACCTAGCGACTGCGTTGCTATACAGCACCCCACCGAAGCGGTCATTCCCAGATGAGTATCCGATTCAGTGGACGAGTGACAAACAGCGCAAAGCCTACTTTGCTAGCGACGGGTTTGGTGCAGGCATCCCTTATCGGCGCACAGGTAAACTGGCACAATCGTGGGAGATAGACATCGGTAGCGAAAACGGTTTAATCATCACGATACAAAACTCGTCACGGTCTGCGAAATTTGTCTATGGCACATTCGCAAAACAGCGTTCTAAGGCAATCGCGAAACAACAACGATTCCATAGAATCACAGGGTGGGAACCAGCGACGGACATTGTAACGCCGATACTAGAGAAGGCGCGCAAGGAGTTTTTAGACCGCGTGAACGGAACTTATGTTAGAGGGTTTAGAGCGAGCCAGCGCGCATTTACAGGACGAGGTGGCACATGATAAAAGACGTTCGCAACCGCATCCACGCCATTCTGGATACGATACCTGAAATTAAAACCGTTCCCCCACGCATCCCATCGGGCGTGCAGAAGTTCGAGTTACCGATGGCGTTTGCGAGGCACACAGGCACAACCATGCCTCAACCAGAATCGAGCGATACGCAATTGCTACAGCTGACATTCCAAATCAGTCTGTTTGTCGCGGAGGTGAATCTTGGGTTACGTGCGGAGAATGAAGATGTGTCGTATGACATCGTGACTCAGATATATCAAAAGTTTTTGACATCCCAACAGCTACAAGACCCGACGACACGAACGGGGTTAACGAGTGTGCGCTACACTCTGTTGACAGGGGATGGTGGATTGCGCGCACCGATACCGTACCCCGATGGGCAAGGTATCCGAGAATTTTATGGCTATCAAATTAATGTGAGGGTGGACTATGAGCAATATTGCGGTTGATGTGACCCGTATCGGACGTGCTGACGGGCAAGCCCCGACACCGCGTTATTGCGTGATGTGGGGTGATGATTGTTGGGGTGCGCCAAACGTGCGCATGAATCTAGCGGACGGCTGGTATTGTTACATATCCGCAGGGGCATGGGGAACGTTGTTGGATGCAGACAAAGAAGAACTACGCGAACGGCTAATCAGTGCATTGCCGACACATGAATCAAAGAAAACTGAACTAAAGAAAGCTAAGGAGTAGACGACATGGCATTTACAGGAATTACTCGCGGTGACGCATTAGGCACTCGTTACGCATTTTGGGGCGTCAAACTTGGCGCATACCTAAACGGTGTGAGCATCAGCACGCTAACCAATGGCACAGCTTCATCTATGGCACGCGCACGCTCTATCACAGAATACGCAATCACACGACCCGCTGCAACAGCGGTCGCTAAAGTGGGTGATAATGGTTCGTTCGGAACATGGACACTAAACCCAACCGAAGCCGTGACCGGCAACAGTGGGTTCGCGGTGTTTGATGAGACATTTGAGACCGTCGCAACTGGACGTAAAATTTACACTGATGGGGCTTATCGCGTTGTTGATGATAGTCTCGACTGTTTAGATTACACTCCTTTGGTGCTTATTCTCAATAGCCCTGCCACTTCCCAAGAAGTTGCAACCAAAGGGCAAAAAGGATATTACGTTCACATCTATCAATCAGCAACGGCAAGCCCATCGGGTGAAACCTACAATAACAATACCGCCGTCGGGTTCCCTTACAGCCTCATTTTTGACGAGGTATCACAGGACATTTTCGGCACTGCGATTACGGATGCTAATTTTGGCGTGACGCAGAGTTATCGCCGACGCTTCTTTAGCCCATATCCTGTACACGGTGGGGCATACGTTGGTACGGGTGTAAGTGCGCAAGAAATTGTCACCGATTTCACGCCCGCAGCTGCAACCGCTAACGCTGTGCAAGTAGCCATCGCCGGGACGCGCCGAGTGATTACAACCGATTTCACGGTCACCACTGCTACGAAGACAATCGCCTTCACTGGCACGTTACCCGCTGCAGGCGCGCAAGCAGTTTACCTTTACCAGTTCATTCCTGAATGCTAGGACGATGTGATGATTAGCGAAACGTTTGAGTTTGACGGGGTGGCGTATGTGGTCACCCCACGCAATGGGTTAATGAGTATGTTTGCGCCATTCATCAATGAGGCAGTACTATCGGGGCTAGGGGAAACCTATGAAACCGTTGCTGATAAACCCGTGATGTGGGCGAAGGTATTTAAGTTCACCAGTTTCATTCTACAAGTCACACCCGCTGAAGATGTAGCATGGTGGGTTGAAGCGGAATCGTCACGCACACAACTCGGAACGGCTTACAAAGCGTTTTGGGATATGTTAGCGGTCTCGCCAAGTTTTGCTGATGCGCTGACAGGCACTCTAGACCGTGTAGACAAAATAACCGTCCCAAAGTAACCGAGCGTGCTGACCAATGGAATCGGCTTAAAAACAGGTTGGCGCGCGCAAAGGCATTTGGGAAAGCGACAGGCATTAGCCTCGCTACGATGATACAGGAACGTCTGGACGAGGTGGCGGTTACTCTAGACACGACCAACATCGCGGACGAGAGTAATACGTTTTGGTGGTGGCAAATGTGGCGGGCGAGTAATTATGTATCGTATCCATTTAGCGGGGCGTTGGTAGACCAGCCCATTTATGTCATAAACGATTTTACCGCATACGATTTGTTAGACGAGTATGTTAATCTTGAGGCTGAATTAGTGGACGTACAGAAGCAACTAGCGAAGGGAGGGTAATCATGGCAGAGGACTCGATTAAATTTGGGATTGAGGTCGATAAAGAAAGTGTGGCGCGTAGCCAAAAAGCCCTCACCGATGCAAGCAAATCTGTCTCGAAACTAGAGAAGGAGCTGATGGGGCTGTCTCGGGTTAAGCCCGGCGATAACATAGCCACAGGATTATCAAAGGTCAAAACCGAAGCGGACACCGCTAAGAAGTCTATGCAATCGTTAGCCGATAGCGTCAAGGTTGCCAACGACCGTTTTAGC
>Ga0163146_10005210_pt1 | contig 15386 bp, 15 predicted proteins | sample OliLakLV19MP7G1_FD_148648 | JGI IMG/M metagenome (GOLD analysis project Ga0163146, IMG submission 148648) | Freshwater microbial mat bacterial communities from Lake Vanda, McMurdo Dry Valleys, Antarctica - Oligotrophic Lake LV.19.MP7.G1 | ecosystem: Environmental > Aquatic > Freshwater > Lake >...
CGGGGTTTGCAAGGTTGTGCTGCAAATCAAAGGTCGTTTTTGACGGCCTTTTGTTTGTCGCTGATCACTTGCCAACCGCATCCGGGACCCAGCCCTTTTTTGATTTGGCAATCGACAGCAGGCTAAGCTGAAGTTCCAGCGTTAGATGGGTGGATTTTTGTCGAATAACTCAGTGGAGTCAGGAGGTTAGTGGGAATATTTTGGTGCATAGTGTAGCCATGTAAATAGCTTGTATTTGCAAGCCATGGTGCTATTATGTGGCCATGCACATTGATATCGTCCCCAACCGCAACTCGCGCCCCGCGTATCTGCTTCGTGAATCGGTTCGCGAAGGCAAGCGCGTTCGCAAACGCACCCTCGCCAACCTTTCCTCTCTCAGCGACGAGCAGATCTTTGCCATCCGCGCGGTGCTGCGCGGTGACCCCATGCAAAGCCCCGCTGAACGCTTCGAGGTGGTCGCCTCCAAAGCGCATGGCGCGGCTCATGCGGTGCGTGTAGCCATGCGCCGTCTGGAGCTACCCAAGTTGCTTGGATCGCGCCCCAGTCCGGAACGCGATCTGGTGTTGGCGATGGTGGCCTCGCGCATCCTCGCCCCGCATACCAAGCTGGCCACCACCACACGCTGGTGGCACACCACCACGCTGGCTGAGGACTTCGGGGTGGCCGGTGCCGATGAGGACGATCTGTACGCAGCGATGGATTGGCTGCTTGAGCGCCAGGAGGCGATTCAGAAAAAACTTGCCGCGCGTCATCTGAGCCCGGGTGGCATGGTGCTCTATGACCTGTCATCGAGCTACTTCGAGGGCAGTTGCTGTCCGCTGGGCAAGCTTGGCTATAACCGCGATGGCAAGCGCGGTCTGCTCCAGGTCAACTACGGTTTGCTCACCGATGCACGCGGCTGCCCGGTGGCCGTGTCGGTGCACGAGGGCAATGTCGCTGACAGCCAGACTCTGATGCCGCAGATCAAGCGGCTGCGCGAGGACTTTGGCATCGAGCAACTGGTAATGGTGGGCGACCGGGGCATGATCTCCAGCAAAGCCATCGAGGAGTTGCGCGACACCGAGGGCATTGCTTGGATCACCGCACTCAAGAGCGCGTCGATCCGCGTACTCGTCGAGCAAGGGCAGTTGCAGTTGGGTTTGTTCGATGAGCGCAATCTGATCGAGTTTGCCTCACCAGACTATCCGGGGGAGCGACTGGTGGCCTGCCGCAATCCGCAACTCGCGCGCCTTCGCGCCCACAAGCGCGAAGCATTGCTGTGTGCGACCGAGGCCAACCTGGCAAAGATCAAGTCTCAGGTGGAGGCCACCAAACTCAAGGGGCGCGACAAGATCGGCGTGCGCGTGGGCAAGGTCATCGACCAGTACAAAATGGCCAAGCACTTCGATCTGAGCATCGAGGATAACTCGTTCGCCTTCGCTCGCAAGGTCGAGCACATCACCGCGGAAGCCGCGCTGGACGGTATCTACATCATCCGCACCTCGGTGAGCCCCGCACAGATGGATGCGCCCCAGTGCGTGCGCAACTATAAGGCCCTCTCCAATGTCGAGCGGGCATTTCGGTCATTGAAGACCATTGACCTGAAGGTGCGCCCGATCCACCACCGCACCGCTGACCGGGTGCGTGCGCACATCTTCCTTTGCATGCTCGCCTATTACGTCGAGTGGCATATGCGCGAGGCTTGGCGCGAGTTGATGTTTGCCGATGAGGATCAACAAGCCAAGCAACAGCGCGACCCTGTCGCCCCAGCAGTGCGCTCCGCAGCAGCACAGCTCAAAGCGCGCACCCGCATCCTGGCCAATGGCAGCCCAGCGCACAGCTTTCGCACCTTGGTCGAGGAATTGAACACCATCGTGCGCAATACCTGTCGTGCGCCCAGTGATCAGGCATCCAGCGGTAATTTCACCATAGACACCACGCCCAACGACAAACAACGACGAGCACTGGAGCTACTTAAGACAATCACCGTGTAGCCAGTAGCGTGAACCACGAATCGTGCATAAGCCACTAATTCAACGCGAGAATTCGTCAATTGTTGGCGGGAACTTCAGTTTAGCTGGGATGTTTAAACAACAAGGAGAACCGATGGAAGTCACTAAAATACTGTCGCGCTACGTGGTTCAATCGCGATACCAGGATATTCCAAAGAGCGTTCGTCACGAGGCTGCACGGGCGCTCTTGAATTTTTGTGGATGCGCTATTGGAGGGGCTGCTCATCCAACCATGGACAATGCTCTTGCCGCGGTACTGCCCTTTTCAGGGCCGGCCCAGGCCGGTGTCCTGGGACGTCGCGAGAGGGTTGACGTATTAAACGCCGCATTGCTGAATGGCATCAGTTCGCATGTCCTTGATTTTGACGACACCCATGTCGAGGCAATACATCCGAGCGCGCCCGTTTGGCCGGCCCTTCTTGCACTTGCCGAATGGAAGGGCATCAGCGGGGCTGATCTCATCCACGCATTCGTCATAGGCGTGGAGGTCGAATGTCGCGTCGGGCTGGCCGTGGTGCCAGAGCACTACGAAGTGGGCTGGCATATCACCGGAACCGTCGGCGTACTTGGAGCCGCCGCCGCTGCCGGCAAGATTCTGCAACTGAATGAACAGCAAATGTCCTGGGCACTGGGCATCGCCACCACCCAGGCTTCCGGATTGAGAGAAATGTTCGGATCCATGTGCAAATGCCTGCATCCGGGCCGCGCCGCTCAGAATGGGCTGCACGCCGCCATTCTCGCGGCCAATAACTTCACCAGTTCCGAAAGAAGCCTCGAGGCACCGCGCGGATTTGGTCACGTGCTGTCGACCAAATTTGATCCGGCCCCGATCATCGCCCCATGGGGAAAATCGTTTGAGCTCTCCAGGAACATGTACAAGCCCTACGCCTGTGGCCTCGTCGTGCATGGCGCGATTGACGGATGCATACAATTGCGCGGTGAAAACGGTTTGCGGCCAGAAATGATCGATCGGGTCGACCTCAAAGTCGGCGCCATTGTGCTGGAGCTAACCGGTAAAACCGAACCCCGCACGGGTCTTGAGGGTAAATTCAGCGTATATCATGCGGCTGCTGTGGCCTTGTGCTGTGGCGCTGCTGGCGAATCCGAGTTCAGCGATGCATGCGTCAACGACCCTCAAGTAGTCGCCTTACGTCGCCGCGTCCACGCGACCATAGCCGAAACCCTGAAGTGGGCTCAAGCGCATGTGACCATCACCCTGAAAGATGGGCGCAAGCTTGAGCGATTGGTTGATCATCCCTTGGGGTCACTGGAACGCCCGATGAGCGACCAGGATCTGGAGGCCAAATTTAAAGACCTTACCCAGGACACGCTGACCAAGGAACAAATGGATCGACTTATAAACTTTTGTTGGTCGCTTGAGAGCATCCCGGATGCCGGGGTTATTGCCAAAACGGGCACCCTGAACTAACCGGGCCTGTCCGGCGCAATTCACAGCGCCCTGAACAGGCAACGCCCATCGTTGCGCCGGATAGCCCGCCCTGTCAGGCGGTGATTTGCTTGACGATCTGGTCAATAAAACGCAACGTCAGCCCCCGCATCTCTTCCGACTTCAGGTTGCTGATGGGATGAGGCATCTCGATGTAGGGATGCCCATCCATACCTTTGCCCTTGAATTGGAACACTGCCGCATTCTTGAAGGCCTGCGTAATAATCACCGTCGCAGGAATGCCGCGTTTTTCAAACTCTATGGTGTCGTGCACACTGCACAACGTGCAAGATCCTCACCCACCGACGGCGGCAATCGCCACCTGCACCTCTTGGGCCATTTCGTCGATCAAGGCAGCAGTAGCTGGCTTGGAGTAATGCTCTTTACTGCGCAGCACTACCCGAGCCACCCCGTAGTGTTCCTGTAACGCCTTGCCGATGGTTTCCAGGATCAGTGTGCCTTGCTCCTTGGTGTTATCAAGAAGGCCAACCACTTTCCCGGCCAAATCCATGGGGCGCGGCGCCAATGCCACTTTCGACTTACCGCCACCCGCGGTCGGATCAATAAAACCAAGATCATTTGCCATCGTCGTCTCCGTTGTCATTTCAAGCGTTCATACATCGTAGATTCCGTGCACCGCGCGACTGCCACCGCTCCAGCCATGACAAATGGCCGTACAGGGCCCCCAACCGCCGGCGACTATCAACTGGAGATCTATCGGGTCCTTGATCGCCGGGATGAAAAAATCGTCATCATCCGGATTGACCTTGATCGGGAACCCGAGGGCACGTTCGCGCCGCCAATTGCCGCCATTCTTGAGATCGCGCACCTTCCGCCCTGCTATCCTGCACAGGCGGCTGTGAACGTCCGACCGGCTCATTCCAGCCTTGGCACAGATCGTCGCATGCTGCGGCCCCATCGCAACAACCATGTCGGAGCGAGCATGCATGTTCCAGGAACCCATCGCCACCATGGAGTCTGCAACCCCGTTTAACAGGCGATCGGGCTCCTGACTCACGTCATCGAAGCACAGGCGGGGGCTTTCCACCATTGCACACGTGATGACATTGTCAATCTCCGCATAGCCTTCGGATACAGACAGGGTCTCCCAAGGGGTCTGCGCTGTATTTTCCGCGATACAGGCGGTGTAGCGCATGGGGGTCGCGAAAATCGTTGCTGAGCCAATGCCAGCGATTCCGCCGCCAAGGTTAAGCATCATGAGTCGAATGGCGCGGCCTATAGTCGCATTTGCCCTGAAACTGGGCCCAAAGCACCCGTTCCCACCGTTAATGCCAATCTTTTGAGCGTAAGGGCCGCTGACGATCATCAATGGCGCTACCCCATGCATGGTGCCCTGAACACCATTCATGTTGAATTCATCGCGCAGCATCAACGAAAGCCCTCCTAAAACCACAGGCAGATATTCAGGCTTGCATCCCGCCATCAGCGCATGAATCGCAACGGTTCGGACTGTTGCTTGCTCCATAGCCGGGGGGACATTCCCGATCACTTCATCGGGATCGCGACCTATCGCTTGTAGCATGGCTTTAACTCGCGCCTCGGTAGGCGTGACCACAGGCAGGCCATCCGACCATGGTTTATCCAAGAAAAACTCGAATTCGTCGACTGCTGCTGTCACTTATAGCTCTCCAGGGTAATTTTCAGAACCATCAACATCCTGATGCTATGAAACAGGGAAAACACCATGCACTGCGCGACTGCCTCCTCCCCAGCCATGGCATACCGCCGTCAAGGGCCCCCATCCACCAGCGACCATCAAATGCAAGTCGCGCTCGTCTTTTATGACGGGCACAATCTGCTCGTCATCATCCGGATTTACATTGATCTTTAGCGCCCGCTCGCGACGCCAGTTTCCGCCCCGCTTGAGATCGCCCACTTTCCGGGCCGCCAACTCACGAAGCAGCCCATGAACATCTGCGTGGCTCATGCCTGCCTTAGCACATATCGTCGCCTGTTCCGGACTCATGGCCACCACCATGTCAGAGCGTACGTGCATGTTCCAGGAACTCATGGCCGCCATGCCATCCGCGATACCGATCAATAATCGCCGCGGCTCCTCGCTGACGTCGTCATAACAAAGTCGGGGACTTTCGACCATTGCGCAGGTAATAACATTTTCATTGGCAGAATAGCCACGCATTTCGGCAAGGCTGGGCCACGGACTTCTCTCAGTATTCTCGGTAAGACAAGCGGTATAGCGCAGAGGCGTCGCGAAGACCGTAGCCGATCCAATCCCAGGAATCCCGCCCCCAAGGTTCATCAGCATCAGCCGAATCGCGCGCCCAATGGTTGCGTTAGCCCGGAAGCCCGGGCCAAAACACCCGTTTCCGCCATGCAGACCGATCTCACGCGCACAAGGCCCGTTTACGATCATTAACGGCGCCACACCATGCATCGTGCCCTGAACGCCGTTCAGGTTGAATTCCTCCCGCAGCATCAAGGCAATACCTCCAAGCACCACCGGAAGATACTCGGGCTTGCATCCCGCCATCACGGCATGGATCGCTACCGTTCGAACAGTAGCGGGCTCCATTGCCGGTGGAATATTCCCGACCAATTCATCGGGATCCCGCCGAGTACTCTTCAGCATCCACCGAATACGATCCTCGGTGGGAGTCACTACCGGCAAGCCGTCGGACCATTCCTTGCCAAGAAAGAACTCGAACTCGTCCATCGCAACGACTGGTGAAATGATTTTCTTTCCAGACAAGGTGTTCAGTTGGCTTTGATACCAGCCGCCTTGATCACCTTGCCCCACTTGTCGCCCTCTGACTTGATAAAGGCAGCAAACTCCGCCGGTGAAGTTGATACCGGTGCGGTGCCGAGCTTGACAAGATAGCCAGCGATTGTGGGATCTGCGATTGCTTGAACAATTTCCTTGTTCAACCGATCTATGATTTCTTTGGGTACGCCCGCCGGAACCAGAATTCCATACCATTGAGTAACCTCATATCCTGGAAGCAATTCACTCATGGTCGGAAGGTTCATCAGTGACCTTTTCAGGCCCGTTGTAGCCAGCGCACGCATCTTTCCGGCATTGATGTGCGGCACTACTGAGGGTCCGCTGCCAAACATCATTGTGCTTTCCCCGGTTAGCAGTGCAACAGCAGCCGGCCCATTACCCTTATAGGGGATATGGAGAATCTTGACCTTGGCCATCAAATTGATTAACTCGCCAGCCAAGTGGGGACCACCCAAATTACCACTTGATGCATAAGTCATTTGGTCGGGCTTCAACTTTGCCAGCTCAAGAAGATCCTTCACCGACCGCACTGGCAATGAAGGGTGCACAGTCAAAACATAGTCTGACTTTGCAAGCAGACTCACAGGGTTGAAGCTGTTGATTGGATCGTAGGTTAATTTGATGCCCGCCCCAGGAAGAATGGCAAGCGGCGCAACGTTGCCAAGAACAAGGGTATAACCATCGGGAGGCGAATTCGCTGCAATTTCAGTTCCGATACGGCCGCTCGCGCCACCGCGGCTATCGACCACAACCTGTTGCCCCATTTGGTCCCCCAGAGCTTTGGCAATAATTCGCGCGGTCGCATCGGTGCCACCACCTGGGGGGTAAGGTGAAACCAAGCGAATGGTCTTAGATGGATATGTTTGTGCAAATGCAACTGTAAAGCTGGCCAAAGTCAGTGCTATGCATGTTGCAAACGATTTTAATTTCATGATTTCTCCTCCTGCGGCAACGATTTATCAAAGACAAGCCATTTTTCGCCATTTTTTTGTTTAGTCTCCGCTTTACTCGCAAAAAATCAAGTTGCGATTTTTTTAGACATATATTACCAACTTACATTCTCAGGCAAAAATGCAGCGGCGTTCCTCGGCCGCTTAGATTTGATTTTAGGGCAGCGCACAAAGGTTGCCAACCGCCGTTCCTAAACCGGAGCTTTGATGATCATCTTTCAACGCATCCTCTTTAGGCCTATCTATCGGCCGTACAGGCCGTAGCCGTCGCGCATCAACCCCACCGGCTTGTCGAGGTTCCGCAGGTGCGGCACGTTTGGCGCAACGATGTCCGGCGGGTGCGACTCCGCGCGCGCGCTCCACACTTTCCAACCCCCGGCCGCTGCCGCCGCCACGCACACGAGGAAGATCAAGACGCGCATGAGACGCCGGCCCCGCTAAAGCAGGGCAGCCTCGCAGAACGTGACGAAGCGGCGCTCGATCGGCGTCAGCTCGACCAGCCCGCGATGTACCAGCGACAGGTTGCGTTGGATCCACGGCTCGCGCAGACCGACCAAGGCGATCTGCATCGCTGGCTGCAGACCTAGCGCCGCGAGGCGCGGCACTACGCCTACGCCCAGCCCGGACTCCACCATGCGGCACAGCGCGTCGAAGCTGTGCACGTGTATGCGCGCGCTCAAAGTGCGGTTCACTCTGGACGCCTCGCGCTGCAGCCAGAGATAGACCGGGCTTTCCATCTCGAGGCAGACGAAGTCCTGCGCGAGCGCCTCGATGAAGCGCACCGATCGGCGCCGCGCCAGCGGGTGCCCCTTGGGCACGACCAGCACCAGCTCGTCGCGCGCGAACGGCGTCAGGACGAGGCCGCGTGTGTCTACGTCGCTCCAGACGATGCCGAGGTTGCGCTGGCGCTCCACGACGGATCGGGCGATGTCGTTCGAGCTTCGCTCAGCGATCGCGACCCGCACTCTAGGATTGTCGGCGAGGAAATCGCGCAGCACGTGCGGCAGAAACTGTGTGATCGCCGAATCGCAGGCAACCAGAGAGAGGTGCTCGGTCACCCCGTTCTTTAGATCCACGATGGTGCCGGCAAGGCCGTCCATGCCGCCGAGCACGAGATGGATGCGCGCGAGCAGCACGTGCCCCGCGGGTGTAACGCGGATGCCGCGGGAGTGGCGCTCGAACAGCTTCACTCCGGCTTTGCCCTCGAACTCCGAAATGCGGCGGCTCGATGCAGCCAGCGCGAGATTCATGCGGCTCGCCGCGCGGCTAATGCTGCCCTCCTCCGCCGCCATGCGGATCAACTGGAGCGTGCGGATGTCGATAGCCGTGCTCACGAAGGGGCGAAGGCGAGCTTTCGCGAAATGCGAAGGGTACCTTCGTCAATGGCGCATTGTCAATCTTCACTATGGGTGCCAAGATAAAACGTGCATCCTAAGTACGCTACGCGGGCCGCGCCGACGGAAGCAAGTGCAACCGACCCACCAGAGAAAAGCAGACATGGCCGACTGGAAAGCACTGCGCGCCGAGCTCCCCACCGCCGGGAACTGGACTTATCTCGACTGCGCACGCAAGATGATCCCGCCGCGCTGCCAGGAGCGGACGGTGCAGGCCTACTTTCGCGACGTCTACGAGAACGCTGGGGCCGACGCTTGGGCCGCCACCAACATCGCTGAGGCGCGCACGGAGAAGGCGCAGCTACTCGGGGCGATGCCGGCCGAGATCACCTTCACCAAGAACACCACGGAAGGCATCGCGATCGCCGCGAACGCCTTCGATCTCAAGACCGGCGATAACATCGTGCTCACCGACATGGAGCATGTGGCCAACGTTTGGCCGTGGAAGCACTGGCAGAAGCACGGCGTCGAGATCCGCTACTCAAAGCACCGCGACGGCTGTCTGCCGGTCGAGGCCTTCCTAGAGAACATGGACGCGCGCACGAAAGTGGTGTCCACCGCTTACGTCACCTACGGCAACGGCTACCGCGTGGACCTGCCGCAGCTCGGCGCAGAGTGCCGCGGGCGCGGCACGAGACTGGTGGTGGGCGGGGTGCAGGCTGCGGGCATCCTCGCCGCGCCCTTCTCCTCCCTCAATGCCGACGTGATCGCGGTCGGGGGCCACAAGGGCCTGCTCGGGCTAACCGGATCCGGGCTGCTCTACTGCCGTGAGGAGCTCGTGAACGAGCTGCGCACGCCGTTCGTGAAGGAGCCGGCAGCACCGGGCTCGGCCGCGGAGAACGCACATGTCAACAGCCAGTTCGATTACGTGCGCATCGCGCACCGCTTCGATGGCGGCAACCCGGAACTTCCTCGGCATCCGCGTGCTGCGCGCGGGCGCGAAGTTCCTCCAGTTGGTCGGGCTGCCGGCCATCGAGGCGCGCGTGAAGCAGCTCACGACGTACTGCCTCGATCTGCTGCGCGACGGCGGGCTGAGCAGCCAGACGCCGGCGTCGTGGGCCGAGCGCGCCCAGATCGTCAACGTCGCCGTGCCGGAAGCCGCCGGTCTGATGGACGTGCTGCGCGAGAAACACAGGGTGATCGTAAACGTGAAAGACGATATGCTGCGGCTGTCGATGAATTTCTTCAATACCGAGGAGGACATCGAGAAGGCCGTGGACGCGATCCTGCGCGAGACCGGGAAGAAGGCAAAGGCGTGACCGGAACGCGGGACGAAAGCGGGAACCAGGCAAGGAAAGGAGGCATCATGGCGAGGATCGAACTCCACGACCCCACGGGCAGCATCGAGGTCAAGCAGTCCCATGCCGCACGGCTCGACGCGATCCGCGGCAAGCGCATCGGCTTTCTCACCAACGAGCAGTGGCAGGCCTATTTCGCCCTGCCGATCATCAAGGAATTGATCGAAAAAGATTTTCCGGGCACCGAGGTGCTGCCGGTCAACACATTTCCGAAGGGCAACGACCGCATCGGCCTGCCCGCCACTGCGAAGCTCGTTAAGGAGAGCGGCGTCGACGCCATCATCATCGGCAACGCGGCTTGAGGGTCTTGCGCCACAGCATGCGGCCGTGCAGCCGCTAATCTCGAAGCGCTAGGCATCCCGACGGTGATGCTCGCGCGCAAGGACTTCGTCGGCGTGATCCGCAACCTGATGTCGGGCCGCGGCTTCGCGCCGGACACAGCGATGGTGATCTTCCCCATCGAGAGCTTCTTGCCGGGCAGCGACACGAACCCGGTTCGGCTGCGCAAGCAGGAGTTCTACGACGGGCTCACGCGCTGGGCCCCCGCCAGCGCCGGCGGCAAGCCCGGCGAGAGCCGCATGTTCGCCGTGGAGCACGCGCCGGGAGCCGACGCGACGCTCGCCGCGAACCGCACCTACGCGCAGCGCCAGTGGGGCGATGGCCTGCCGCTCGTGCCCGCGACGCGCGAGCGCGTGGACTGGATCCTGCGCGGCTCAGTGCTTCCACGTGCGCACGTGCTGGGCAAGTTCCCGCCGCGCGGCAGCGTGGCCACGGTCGAGGGCGCGGCGATCGCGCTCGCGATGGCCGGCGGCCGGGCCGAATACTTGCCCGTACTGATCGCCGCGGTCGAGGCCTTCCTCGATCCGCACTCCGACGCCGACGCGCTGCAGGCGGACTCGGGCAGCGTCTACCCGGTCATCATCGTCAACGGCCCGATCGGCCGGCAGATCCGGCTGAGCGACGGTTTCGGCTGCCTCGGCCCCGATCCGCGGCATCCCGCGGGCGCCGGCATCGGGCGCGCGCTGCGACTGATGCAGCAGAACCTCGGCGGCGCCCTGCCCGGCGTCGGCGCGATGGCGATGTACGGCGCGATGCGCTACACCAACGCCGTTTTCGCGGAGGACGAGGCCGGCTTGCCCGAGGGTTGGCTGCCGCACGGCACCGAGCGGCACGGCTACGCACGCGGCACGAATTCGGTCTCACTAGTGTTCGCGAACGGCGCGACTAACATTAAGCGGCGCAGCGCGATCAAGGAAACGCCCGAGGAGGACGTGCTGCAGGGCATGCACCGCATCGCCGACGTGCTCGCCGGCGCGCAGCTGGGCAGCCTCGTTGGCTACCGCGAGGGCACGCCAGGCATCCTGATGATTCCGCAGGTCGTCGCGCAGATGATGGCCGAGCTCAAGTGGACTAAGGCCTCCATCCGCGAGTTCCTGTGGGAGCATTCGAAGGTGCGAATGGAGCGCCTGCGCCGCTCCGGCGCGCGCCAGTGGATCGAGATCCAGGCGCCCGAGAGTCTCGGGCTGGACCCTTGGCCGATCGCCTCGAAGCCCGACAACCTCGTGCTGGTCGTCGCCGGCGGCGGGCATCCCACCAACGCGTACTGGCTGCCCGGTTGCTGCCCGCACGTCATCGGCCGCAAGATCCGCGTGCCTGAATCGTTCGACGCGCTGCTCGCCGAAGCGGCGGCCGATCTGGAACCGAATAGCTGATCCGCGCAGCGGAAAGCACGACAAGGAGACATTCCCCTGATGACCGCATTAAACGAGCTGAGCGCCACCGAAATGGTGGCGGCCGTGCGCGCAGGCAGGACGACCTGCGAGGCCATCACGCGCGCCTGCCTAGAACGCGTCGCCGCGCGCGAGCAGGATGTGCAGGCCTGGCAGTACATCAACCCCGACCAGGCCATCGCCGAAGCGAAAGCGCGCGACCGCTCCGACCGCAAGGGCGCGCTGATCGGCGTGCCGTTCTCGGTCAAGGACATCATCGACACCGCCGACATGCCGACCGAATACGGGTCGCCGATCTACGCCGGGCACCGGCCACGCGCCGATGCGTCGTGTGTGGCCCTTAGCCGCAAGGCGGGCGGCGTCCTGCTGGGCAAATCGGTGACCACGGAATTCGCGAACGTCCACCCATCCAGAACGCGCAACCCCTTGGATCCCACTCGCACGCCCGGCGGATCGTCCAGCGGGTCCGCCGCGGCGGTGGCGGATCGCATGGTCGCGCTCTCCATCGGCTCCCAGACCAGCGGCTCCACCGTGCGCCCCGCGGGCTTTTGCGGGGTGTTCGGGTACCGCCCGACTTACGGTGACCTGCGCTGCGTGGGCATCAAGGAGGCGGCGGGCTCGCTCGACACCCTGGGGCTCATCGCCCGCTCGATCGACGACATCGCGCTCTACCGGGACGCGCTGATCGATATCGAGCCCGTGCCGGTGTCGAAGGACACCCCGCCGCCGCGCATCGCTTTCTGCCGCACGCACCTGTGGTCGCTGCTGGAGCCTTCCACGCAGGCGCTGTTCGAGGATGGCGCAACCCGCCTCGCCCGCGCCGGCGCGAAGGTGACCGACGTCACTCTGCCGTCGGAGTTCGACGCCATACCGAGCGCACACCGGATCATCTCCGGGTTCGAGTTCTCGCGCAACTTCGCGTGGGAAATCGAGCATCACTGGGAAAAAATCAGCACTACGCTGCGTAGCGGTCGCATCAAGGACGGCCTGGAGTGCAGCTTCGACCGCTACCTGGAAGCGCGCGACCTCGCAGAGCGTTGCAGGGCCGGGATCGGGCCGATCATGGAGCCTTTCGACGTCGTCCTGACCGCCTGCTCAACCGGCGAGGCGCCTGTCGGCTACAATACCACCGGCGTCACGACGCTCGCCCTGATCTGGACCACCACGCACGTGCCGGCGATCTCCGTGCCCGCATTCAGCGGGCCGACCGGCATGCCGGTCGGCGCGTACGTGGTGGGAAAGCGCAACCGCGATCGCGACCTGTTCGCGTTCGCCGAATGGATATACCGCAAGCTGACGTAGTGGCAACTGCGACTCGCTTGGCTTTCATGAGGGGACGACTATGCGATCCGGAATCGGTAGAAGCAGTCTGGTGCTGTGCGGCGCGCTGTGCGCCATGGTCCCCGCCATCCCGGCGGCGCAGAGTTATCCCTCCAAGCCGATCCGCGTCGTGGTGGCGTTCGCGCCGGGCGGCGGCACGGACGTCTACGCCCGGCTGATCATGAACCGCCTCGGCGAGCGCCTGGGCCAGGCCCGCATGCTGATCGACAACCGCGGCGGCGGCGGCGGATACATCGGGGCCGAGATCGCGGCGAAGGCGCCTCCTGACGGCTATACGCTCTTCTTCACCGCGGCGAATATCGTTATGGCGCTCAAGCTCTACCCGCAGCAGCCGGTCGACCCAATGAAGGATTTCCGGCCGGTCTCGCTGCTCGTGAAGGAGCCGAGCCTCCTTGTCGTCCACCCCTCGCTGCCGGTGAAGACCGTGAAGGAGCTGATCGCGCTCGGTAGGGCGAATCCGGGCACGATCAACTACGGCGGCGGGCACGGCACCTCCTCGCACCTCAATACCGAGCTCTTCAAGTACATGGCGAAGGTGAGCTTCACGCAGGTGCCGTATGCGGGGGGAACGGGTCCCGCCGTGATCGGGGCGCTGATAGGCGAAGCACCGGTGCTGATATCACCGATTTCGGCGGTGGTGCCCCACGTGAACAACAAGCGTCTGCGCGCGCTCGCGATTACCCTGCCCCAGCGCTCGGCAGCGCTGCCGGAGATTCCGGCCATCGCGGAGAACCTGCCGGGCTATGCAGCGTTCCAATGGTACGGCGTGCTGACACCGGCCGGCACGCCGCAAGATATCATCAACCGGCTTTACGAAGAGCTGGGGCGCGTGATGCAATCGCAGGATCTCAAATCGCGCATCGCGGGCGAAGGCTCGATTTCGTTGAGCAGTACGCCACAGGAATTCGCGACGCACATGCGCGAGGAAGCGGTCAAATGGGCGAAGGTGGTGGAAGTCTCGGGCGCGAAGACCAACTAGCGCTGGACACGCGAGAGGGAACCGCGCGATGCTGAAGCTCTGGGGTCGGCCAACATCCGGACGCACCCAAAAGGTACTATGGACGATCGAGGAGATCGGGCTCGATTTCGATTTCATCCTCGCCAGCAACACCATGGGTCCTGGCGGGCATGTTTCGAAGGGCAACAAGCCGTTCGGAGTGGTGAACACGTCGGAGTACCGTGCGAAGAACCCCAACGGCCGCGTACCGACAATAGACGACGGGGGCTTCGTGCTGTGGGAATCGAACTCCATCGTGCGCTACCTCGCGATGCAGTACGCACCCGACCTTCTCTATGGCAACGACATCCGCACCTTCGCCTCCGCGAGCCGCTGGCTCGACTGGGAAAACAACGAGCTGCTGCCGCCGCAGCACGAGATGGTGATGCACCTCATCCGCTTACCCGAGGTCGAGCGCGACCCGCACGAACTCGCGAAGGCGCGGCAAGACTTCCTCAAGCGGATCGCCATCGCGGAGGAGCAGCTCGGCCGCACGCGTTACATCTGCGGCGAGCGCTTCACCTACGGCGACATCCCGCTCGGCATCCGCGTGCACCGCTGGCACGTGCTCGGCCTCGCGGAAGGCGCGTTCCCGAACATCGCGCGCTGGTACGCGGAGATCGTGTCCCGCCCGGCGTTCAAGGTATGGACGGCGGACCCCGCCAACCATCTCGAAGGATGAAGCCCGCGCCCCGGACGCGGGATGTGCTAGCTTCGACGATGCGGCTCTTATAACGTAACGGGGGGACAGCCATGCATCTTGTCAGAGCACTCATCGCGCTTTCGGTCCTTTTTTTGCCAGCGCATGCGGTTCACGCGCAGGCCTATCCAGTCAAGGTGGTGCGGCTCATCTCGCCGTTCCCACCGGGCGGCGGCCCCGCCGCGGTGGACCTGATCACGGGACAGATACCGGTCGCGTTCATCTCACCTGCCGACCGTCACGCCGTACATCAAGTCCGGCCGGCTGCGCGTGCTCGCGATCACCGACAGCAAGCGCTCCGCCGCCGCGCCGGACATTCCGACCGTATCCGAAACCGTCAAGGGATACGCCGTCGACAACTGGATCGGCATTCTGGCGCCAGCGCGCGTGCCGAAGGACATCGTCGCCAGACTCAACACCGACGTACTCAAGGCCATCGGCACACCCGAACTGAAGGAGCGGCTCACGACGCAGGGCTTCGACGTGCTGGGCGGATCGCCGGACCAGTTCGGCGCGGTGATCCGGGCCGACCGTTGTCCGCGAGGCCGGGTTCGGGATCAAAGTCAAACCCCACCTCGATGTCGTCATATTTCACCTTCAGCGCCTTGGCGAACCCTGCCAGCGCGCGCAGAGCCCGCTGCGCGAGATCCTTAGCCTGCTCATTGCGGGAGAGCCTCAGTAGCGACTGGCGCAACTGTGGCGCCAGAATAGCCGGCAGAGAACGGTTCTCCGGCGCTTCTATTCGCAAGGTCTGAATACCGCCGCCCTCTGCGT
>Ga0163146_10005213_pt1 | contig 15381 bp, 16 predicted proteins | sample OliLakLV19MP7G1_FD_148648 | JGI IMG/M metagenome (GOLD analysis project Ga0163146, IMG submission 148648) | Freshwater microbial mat bacterial communities from Lake Vanda, McMurdo Dry Valleys, Antarctica - Oligotrophic Lake LV.19.MP7.G1 | ecosystem: Environmental > Aquatic > Freshwater > Lake >...
GGAGGAGGACGTTGACGCTCATGACTCAGAAATCCACTACCGTTCGATTTGTCACCTCGATTGCCGGCGCCGTGGTGCTGGCGGCCTGCGCATCGAGGATGCCGGCGCCTGCGGCCACGCCGCCGCCTGCCGCTCCGGTTCCCGCGGTGGCCGCGCCCGCGCCGACCCCAGCGGCCGTTGCAACGCCGGCCCCAACACCAGCGGCGGCGCCCGCAGTGGCTGCGCCGGCTGGCGGTGCCCCGCAGGCTGGCGCACCCGGTGCGGCGCCGGGGGGACGCGCCGGTGGACGGGGCAACCCTCCACCGCCCGTGCCTCCGGTGCCGGCCGTGATGCCGACGCCGATCACGCCGACGATTTCGGCCGTGGCACCGACGCCCGATCCGCGCGTCGGCCTCAAGGCCGGGTACTGGGACGCCGCGCAGGCGGCCTGGAACATGCGCCTCGTGTCCACCACGCCGCCGCCTGAAGGCCACCGTGGCATCACGAACTCGGACCTGGCGTTCACCGGCAAGTACGTCGTGCAGGGCAACTACGCCGGCATCATTTTCTGGGATGTGTCGAACCCGGCGAAGCCCGTGCTCGTGAAGACGATTCCCTGCCCCGCGTCGCAGAACGACGTCTCGGTCTTCAAGCACCTGCTCTTTGTGTCGTCTGAAGGCACGAATGCGCGGCTGGACTGCGGCACGCAGGGCGTGCCCGAGCCCATCAGCAAAGACCGTATCCGCGGCATCCGCATCTTCGACATCTCTGATATTGCCAATCCGAAGTACGTCGCGAACGTCCAGACGTGCCGTGGTTCACACACGCACACGGTGATTCAGGATCCCAACGACAAAGAGAACGTCTACGTGTACATCTCGGGTTCGGCCGGTGTGCGGTCGCCTGAAGAACTGCCCGGCTGCGTTGGTGGCACCCTGACCGACAATCCTGACTCGGCGCAGTTCCGCGTGGAAGTGATCAAAGTGCCGCTCGCGGCCCCCGAGAAGGCTGCCGTCGGCAACTACGCCCGCATCTTCAACGGCCTCGCGCCGCCGCCCCGTCGTGTGGAACCGCCGCGCGCGGGCGGTGCCGGCGCGGCAGGCGCGGCGACGCCGCCAGCAGCAGGCACCGTCATACCGCCGGCCGTGGCAGCAGCGGCCGGGCTGCCGCCGGGTGCCACCGTTCCTCCGGCGGGTGCCGCAGGCGGACGCGCGGGCGGACGCGGCGGTCCTCCCACAGGCCCGAACCAGTGTCACGACATCACGGTGTACGGCGAGTCGGGGTTTGCCGGCGGCGCCTGTGGCGGCTACGGCCTGCTGCTCGATATTCGAGAACCTACGCACCCGGTGCGTATCGATGCGGCGGGCGACATCAACATGTCGTTCTGGCATTCCGCCACGTTCAGCAACGACGGCACGAAGGTGCTGTTCTCGGACGAGTGGGGCGGCGGCAGCAGCCCGCGGTGCCGCAGCACGGACCGCCTCGAGTGGGGCGCCAACGCCATCTTCACCATCGAACGCGGCAAGCTGGTGTTCCACAGCTACTACAAGATGCCGGCGCCGCAGACCGACTTCGAAAACTGCGTGGCGCACAACGGCTCGCTCTTGCCCGTCCCCGGACGCGACATCATGGTGCAGGGCTTCTACCAGGGCGGCATCACGGTGTTCGACTGGACCGATCCCAAGAAGCCCTTCGAGATGGCGTACTTCGACCGCGGTCCGCTCGACGGCACCCGGCTGCTGAGCGCCGGTTCGTGGTCGGTGTATTGGTACAACGGGATGATCTACAGCTCGGAGATCTCGCGCGGCCTCGACATCTACGAAATGGTGCCGACGCCGCACCTCTCACAGAACGAGATCGACGCGGCCAAGACGGTGAACTTCACCGAAGCGAATGCCCAGGACCAGAGGAAGATCGTCTGGCCGCCGAGCTTCGCGCTGCCGAAGGCGTTTATCGATCAGCTCGAACGCTCGAAGGGACTCTCGGCCGCGACGATCACCAGCACGCGCAGCGCACTGACGCGTGCCGAGGGCTTGTCGGGCCAGGCGCGGCGCACCGCGCTGCAGCAGCTGGGCACCACGCTCAACGGCTCGGTCTCCGGTTCGTCGGATCAGGCCAAGGTGCAGATGCTGGTGAAAGCGGTCAACGACCTGGCCGCCGCACAGCGCTGACGCAGGTCACGTCGCGCGGCCTGGGTTCCAGTGCCGCAGTTTTAGGGGGCGGTCCGGCTAAGCCGGGCCGCCCAGCTCTTCCGCCATGTCCCTCGCCTTCCTGGATCCCCTGAGCCAGCTGCTGCTGCAGCTCGTCACCGTGCTCGTGGCCTCACGGATCACGGGCTCACTGTTTGCCCGCCTCGGGCAGTCGGCCGTCATTGGTGAGATGGCCGCAGGCGTCCTGCTCGGCCCTTCCCTTCTCGGCTGGGTGGCGCCCGGCGTGTTCCAGACCATCTTCCCCGCATCGTCGCTTGGCACGCTCCAACTGCTGAGCCAGATCGGCGTCTGCCTCTTCCTGTTCGTTGCCGGCATGACGATGGACGTCGGCCACTTGAGGCAAAAGGCGCCGGCGGCGGTGGTCATCAGTTACGCCAGCATCGTTGTACCGGCGGTGTTGGGGGCGCTGGTCTCACTGCTGCTCTTCACGTCGCTCGCCGGATCGCGCGCCACGACCACGTCGTTCACGCTCTTCATGGCGATCTCGATGAGCATCACGGCGTTTCCCGTGCTGGCCAGAATTCTCGACGAGCGCAACCTCTCCCGCACGCCATTGGGCACCATGGCGCTGACGTCCGCCGCCGTGGGCGACGTCACCGCCTGGGTTCTTCTGGCCGGCATTGTCGCCCTCACACAAGACGCGGGTTGGACGGGGTCGATTCTCACCCTGCTTTGGGTCGTCGCGTTTGCCGCCGTGATGCTGTTCGGAGTGCGGCGCTGGCTGCCCCACTGGATGGAATCGGGGGCACAACCAGAAGAGGCCTTCGGGCACAACGTTCTGGTGGGCGCGTTGGCGCTCATGCTTGTCAGTGCCCTGACCACCGAACTCATCGGCATCCACGCGCTGTTTGGCGCCTTTCTGGCGGGCGTGGTCATGCCCAGTCAGGCCTCGCTACGGCAGCACGTGATCGTGCGCATCGAGGATTTCAGCGCCGTGTTCCTGCTGCCGCTCTTTTTTGTCTTCACTGGTCTGCGCACCAGCCTCACGCTCATCAATGACCTCGCAGGCTGGGGTATCTGCCTGGCGATCATCCTGGTGGCGACGGCCGGAAAACTCGGCGGCACGTACATCGCTGCACGCTCGACCGGCATACCTCGTCCAGACGCCTTCGCGCTCGGCGCCTTGATGAACACCCGCGGACTCATGGAGCTCATCGCTCTCAATATCGGCTACGACCTGGGCATCCTCTCGCCGCGTATCTTTGCGATGCTGGTCATCATGGCCCTGGTGACGACGGCCCTGACCGGACCGTTGCTCACGTGGTCGAATCGATGGCGCGTCACCGCTCGCGATGAGGCGGGGTAGCCTGATCCGGCGCGACGCCATCATCACGGTGGGTGCGGCCACTGACACAGGTTTGAAACACACAGGTTTGACCAACTTGACCAACCATGTGGGTTTTGGTAGCGTCGTCCCATGAGTCGCTCTCTCAACATCTACGCGGCGAAGGCCCAGCTGTCGTCCTTGGTGGAAGAGGCCGCCGCCGGCGCAGAAATCATCATCGCCAAGGCCGGCAAGCCGCGCGCCAAGTTGGTCCCGATTCGCCGGACGGCCCGGCGCATGCCCGGCAGCGCCAAACGCAAGATTTGGATCAGCGCTGATTTTGATGCGCTGCTCCCCGCTGCGATCGCCGACGCCTTCGCCGGCAAAGACTGAATGAAGCTGCTGCTCGACACGCACGCCATCCTCTGGTGGCAACGCGACGATCGGCGGCTTGGCCGCGAAGCCCGCGAAGCCATCGCCACCGCCGACATCGTCTGGGTCAGCGCGGTCTCCGGATGGGAGGTGGCTATCAAGTGCGGGCTCGGTCGATTGAGGCTCGACGAGCCTTTCTCGTCCCTGCTCGCGGCCGACGACTTCACGGAGTTGCCGATGACGCTGGCGCACGCCGCCACACTTCAGGCCTTGCCCTCGCATCACGGCGACCCGTTCGACCGCATGTTAGTGGCGCAAGCGCTCGCCGAGAGAGCCACCATCGTCAGTCATGACCGCTCGCTCGAACCGTACGGTGCGCGGATGATCTGGACATAAGGTGGCTGACGAGCGCCTGACCTCCAGGCGTCGCTGATCGTTGCTGCCCACGTGTGCACTGCACGACATCGCCGGCCGGACTTTATACGACGTCCCACCCATCGTTGCCAGGACGATTCCTGAGCGTTACCTGGAGTTTGTACCGGCATGGTATTCAATGAGGTCCGTCGTCCGAGCGACCCTTGAACACAGAGTTCCAAGAGCTGATTGACGAATTCATCCGCGTACGCCGAGATCTGCTTGGCCTCGTGGACGATTCGCGTGATGCGCTTGAGCAGGTGACGATGCCCAGTCAGGCGGCCGACGACTACACGCTCGTTCACCACCTGATCGAGCACGGCATGGACTGCATGCGCATCAACTGTGCGCACGACGACGAGGCCAGATGGGGCCGCATGATCGCTCATTTGCGGCGTGCGGAGGAGGCCACCGGCCGGATGTGTCGAGTGCTCATGGACCTGGCCGGGCCCAAACTCCGCACAGGCCCGCTCGAACCAGGTCCAGCCGTCGTCAAAGTCAAGCCGACGTGCGACCCGTTCGGACGCGTGGTCCGGCCGGCGCGCGTGTGGCTGTCGGCTCAGGAATCGCCACGCCAGGCACCCGCGCCTGGTGATGCGGCCTTCGAGTTGCCAGCCGCATTCCTGACGGCACTTGCCGTCGGCGACCGCCTGCAATTCGCTGATGCCCGGCAGGCCAAGCGGGTGCTGTCTGTCGTTGCGTTGACCGCTGATGGCGTCTGGGTCGAGTCAACGCGCACGTGTTACATCACGGCGGACGTCAATCTGCGTGCCAGCCGCGAGGGCGTCGGAACCGTCGCCGACACTTGCATCGGCCCGGTTCCCCACCTCGAAACGCCGATTGCTCTGGCGACGGGCGATCAGCTGACGCTGACCCGAGGACTCACACCCGGCCGCCCGGCTGCCAGCGATCGGCTCGGTCACGTCCTGACTCCCGCCACCATCGGGTGCACCTCGCCGCGATGACCCAGAAGGACCGCGCGGACCTGGGTTTCGTCGCGAAGCACGCAGACATGGTGGCGCTCTCATTCGTCAATACGGTCGAGGACGTCCGCGCCCTCCAGAAGCTTCTGGCCCCTTTAGGGGATCAGCAGCCCGCCATTGTGCTGAAGATCGAGACCAAGCGCGGCTTTGAGAACCTTCCGGCCATGTTGCTGGAAGCCCTGAAGGCGCCTCGCTGTGGCGTGATGATCGCTCGTGGAGATCTCGCCGTGGAATGTGGCTTTGAACGGCTGGCGGAGGTGCAGGAGGAAATCCTGTGGCTCTGCGAAGCGGCACACGTGCCCGTAATCTGGGCGACTCAGGTGCTTGAAAGCCTGGCGACGGACGGCTTGCCGTCGCGGGCCGAGATTACCGACGCGGCGATGTCCCACAGGGCGGAATGCGTCATGCTCAACAAGGGGCCGTACGTGATGGATGCGGTCCACGTGTTGGGACGATATCCTGCGCAGAAGTCACGGTCTCAGACTGATTCCCAGGTCGTTGGCTGAGCGGAGCGCGTTGGCGCTTCAACAGGCGAGACGGGCCAGCCGGTCGATCATCCTGTTGAAGATGGGGCCGTGGAAGGGGTACAGCGCATACCAATACAACAAGCCCAAGAGGCCTTTGGGGGCGAAGAAGGCGGTTTGCACCAGCAACGTCCGGCCATCGTCTTGCGCGTGCGCCTCAAACTGAAGCCAGGCGCGGCCGGGCACTTTCATCTCGGCACGCAGCCTGAGCAGGCGCCCGGGTTCGACAGCTTCCACCCGCCAGAAGTCGAGCGCGTCGCCCACCCGCAGGTCGTCCGGATCACGTCGGCCACGCCGGAAGCCGACACCTCCAACCAGGCGATCGACGACGCCCCGGAGCCGCCAGGCCCAGTTGAAGCTGGGCCATCCACGAGCGCCGCCGATTCCGGTGAAGGCGCGAAACACTGCGTCGGCCGGTGCCGCCACCACTCGCTGGCGGACCTCAATCAACATGCCGTCCTGAGCCGTGAAGCTGAATGGCGCGCGGTCTCCGAGGGACGCGGCCAGCGCATCACTCCAACTGGACTCGATGTGCCCCGCATCCAGTTGTGCCAGCGCGCGTTCGACGGCGGTGCGGTAGTCGACCACGTGGATCTGCGGAAACAGTCGCTGCGCCAGATCGTCGCGCACGATGACTTCATTGCGCAGTCCCTCGACGAGCGGCATCGCGATCTCGGCAGGGATGGGTGTCACCCAGTGCACCCAGTACGACGACAACCGCGGCGTCAGCACCGGGACCGGAATCAACCAGCGTCGCAGACCCCGCACTCGCGCGTAGCCGAGCATCATGTCGCCATAGGTCAGCACGTCGGCACCGCCGATTTCGATGACCTGGCCTGTGCTCGCGGGCACCTCAAGCGCGGCAACCAGATAGTCCAGCACGTTGCGAATGCTGATCGGCTGCACCTTTGTGTAGACCCAGCGCGGGCAGATCATGGCGGGAAGGCGTTCCGTGAGATGACGAATCATCTCGAACGACGCACTCCCGGATCCCACAATGACCGCCGCCCGGAACTCCGTGACCGGTACCCCCGCCTCGCGCAGCGCCGCTCCCGTGTCCTGGCGTGATCGCAGATGCGGCGACAGCGCCGCGGCCGGATCACCCAGCCCGCCAAGATAGATGAGCCGCGGCACACCAGCCGCCTTCGCGGCCTCTCCGAAGTTTCTGGCGGCGCGTTGATCGCGCTCGTGAAAGTCGCCCTGGGCCGCCACTTTCTGCATGCTGTGGATGAGGTAATACGCGCAGGACACACCGGCCATCGCCGGCGCCAGCGACGCGGGGTCGAGCGCATCGCCGCGCACCATCTCGACCTGTTCCGACCATGCCCGCCCCTGAGAACGGGCGGGATCGCGCACCATCACGCGGACCCGATACCCGGCGCCCAGCAGTCGCGTCACCAACCGGCCCCCGACATAGCCGGTGGCTCCGGTGACCAGCACCAGTGGCATCATCACCCGGTCACCGGACCAGACACCGCGCGGCGGCGTCGCCACTCAGGAGTCGGGGCAAAACTGGCATGATAGGGGGCCAATGGATCGCGACCAGATCACGGTCTTCCTGCCGGTCACGCACTATCATAGGCCATACCTTGAGCAGGCCGTCGAGTGTGTCTTCCAGCAGACCCGCGCCGACTGGCGACTGCTGATCGTGGTCGACGAGGACCGGCAGCCGCACTTCAGGGACCTGCTGCGCGACGCACTCGCGGACCCCCGGGTCAGGCTGGTGCCCAATCAGGGAAGGCTGCTCGGCGGTGCCTACAACACTGCCATGCGGGCCGCCGAGACAACGTTCATGGGGGTCCTGCTCGGCGACGACCTCTGGACACCCGATGCGGTCGACATTCTCGGCCGGGCCATTCGCGAGAACGAGGGCACAGACTTCTTCTACAGCGGTCGCTACTACATCGACGGCGCCAATCAGCGGCTCAGTTCCGACTACCTGCCAGACAAGCCGGTCACCGTCGAGAGCTTCTCCACGGGCTCGCCGGTGAAGCACCTCCTGTGCTGGCGAGTGAGCGCGGGGCTGGCGTGTGGTGGCGTGGACGAGACGCTGAACAACTTCGCCTCCGACGACTTTGATTTCCCCTGGACCATGCTCGATCACGGCGCCGTGTTTCACCCGATCCATCGCGTGTTGTACATGTGCAGGGATCACCGGGACGGATTCCGGCTGACCACGCACGTCCCGCGAAGCGTTCAACGTCGGGAGTTGCGTCGCATCCTGGAGAAACACGGAGTGGCACCCGCCCTGGTGCGGAGGCGCGTCCGTCACGGCAGCCGCAACTATCTGCGTCAGAGCCTCTTCGGGAACGGCTTGCACCGCTGGCTGCTCGAACGGCTGGGGTTCGACGCCACGCGCGGCTGGCGCGAACCCTACCGATGACGCGCCCGGCCGACGTCGCCGCCACCGTTGTCGTCGCAGCCTACAACGAGGCCCAGACAATGGCTGCCTGTGTGGCCTCACTGCTGGCCATGCGTGACTCGAGCGCTCCAATCGAGATCGTCATTGTCGACAACGGATCGACCGACGGCACACGCGACATCCTCGCGGCCTTTGGCGACAGTATTCGTGTGCTGACCGAGACCACGCGCGGAGCGGCTACCGCGCGCAACTGCGGCATCAGGGCGGCCCGAGGCCCGATTGTGGCCTTTACGGATGCCGACTGTGTCGTCGAGCCCGAATGGCTCTCCCACGTGATCGCCCCCTTGGCGGATCGGAGGGTCGGTGTCGTGGGCGGAACCATTCTGAGCATGCCCGGCGCGAATCGCATCGCCCGCTTCGGAGAGGTCATCCACGATCACCACGAGGCAATCGAGGTGCAGGAGGCGCCCTACGTCATCTCCATGAATTGGGCCTCCAGACGCGACGTGCTCATCGAGGCTGGCCTGTTCGATGTCGCGCTGCTGCGCGGTCAGGACGTGGACCTGTCGTGGCGCATCCGACACGCCGGCTACCAGTTGGTCCACGCGCCGAAGGCCGTCCTGAGACACCACAACCAGCACACCCTCTGGGGCCTCGCGCACGAAGGGTACGTCCACGGCCGGCACGGTGCGCGCGTCGCCAGAAAACACGGGCACCCGGTCGACGCCGAGCACAGCGCGAAGCGCACCCGGCAGCGCCTGACCGCCGGGCTGAGCACACTGGCTCGCGGTCCCGAGCGCGTCAACGGCCTGCTTGGATTGGTCTTCGACGCGGGCAAGAGTGTTGGTGAACTCGTGGCGTTGACGCGAGATACCTCGCGATGACGCCCCCCCGTGTCCTGCTCGCATCCACAGATCCAGGCGGCGTGGGCGGCTCCAGTACCGCGTCGCTCGACCTGTTCCGTCGCATGAGTGCCGAGGGCTGGGATGTCCACTATGTCCATGTGGTGGACGATGTGGATGCCGCGTTCCATCAGATCGATTTCGAAGGACGACTCGGCGACACGGGTGGCCTGCTGAACAGGCATTTCTGCTGCGTACCAAGCCTGGCGAGTACGCGCCACCCTCGTCTGGCATCGCTCGTGGCGAAGATTGACCCGTGTGTCTCGGTTGGCTTCGGGTTCCTCGCCACAGGGTTGCTCAAGGCGGCGGCGCCTGAACGCCGGGTCATCTTCGTGACGGGCACCTGCCGCCAGGCACAGGACTTTGTCACGTCAGGGCGTGCGCAGGACGCCATTGCCCTGGGTCGAGCACTGACGAACGGCTCCATCCTGCCCCGGCTGATCAACCGGGCTGAACAGGTTGGCGTCGATCGGTGCGACCTGCTCGTGACGCACTCCGAGTTGACGAAAGCCATGTTCGAGCGGTTCTTCGCCGAGTCCATCGGGAAGATGTATCCGTCGGCCTTGTCGTTCGCCGAGTGGATCGCCGAGGGCGCCGAACCCTGGAAGCACCTGGCTCGGCCGTTCGCCGCGCGCGACATCGACGTGCTCTTCATGGCGAGCGACTGGGGACGCGTGGAAAAGAACTATCCGCTGGTCTCCAGGCTCGGACGGCGTCTGGGCGACCTGCGCGTGCATGTGGTGGGCGACGTGCCGTACGCATTGCGATGGGCCGTCCACCACGGCTTCATGACAGACCGGGGTGCGCTCTTCGAGCTCATGGGCCGCGCCCGGTGCATCGCCTGCCCGTCGTTGATTGATGCCGCGCCTGGAATTCTTTTTGAGGGGGCGGTGATGGGATGCAACCTCGTGGCATCGAAGAATTGCGGGAACTGGGACGTGTGCCACCCGGACCTCGTTGTCGAGCCCTTCGACGAACCAGTCATGGCCGAACGCCTTCACCTGGCCGCACACCGCCGGTACGACGACCGTCTCGATCGCTTCAGGGCTCGCGGCGCCTACCGGGAACTCATGGCGATCATCGGTGCGATCACGCAGCCGTTTCAGGCTCAGGACATGTGATGCACGCTGTCAGCGCGGTCGTTCTGTCGGTCGGCGAGCCCTACACCAAGCGGGCCATCGACAGCCTGGCGACCCAATCGGTGCCGGTGGACGAGGTCATTGTCATCGAGCATGTGTCCCCGTTCTCCCGTGCGATCAACGAAGGGGCCAGACGCGTGCGTACCCCGTACTTCGTGCAGGTCGATGCCGACATGATCCTGGATCCGACCTGCGTCGAAACGCTCGTCGCCCACATGCGGCCTGACACCGGCATCATGGTGGGTGAACTGAGGGACGCCCTGCTGGGGCAGACCGTTGGCGTGAAGCTGTTTCGAACGGCGTGTTTCCAGGAGGGAGGCGTCCCCGACTCCCTCGCCCAGGACACGGATTTCGCGGCACGGCTGCACAACCGAGGGTGGCAGACACACTACGTGCGCACCGGGGCCCCAGCGGCACGCGGTCCCCGCCCGACGCTGGGCGAGCACAGACCCGACTACACCGCACCGTACACCTACCGAAAATTCCTGATCGAGGGCGCGCGTATCCGGCACCGCGGAGCCAAACACGGGCTCTTCTGGCAGATGGGTGTCATGGACGCAAGTCCACATCCGCTGGCCATGCTGGCTCAGGTTGCCTTTGCACACGGTCTGCTCCTGACCCTCGAACGAGACGAGCTCAGGCCGGTGCCCCGAGATCCGACGTGCGACGTGCTGTTGGCCCTGCTGGCCAGCGACACCCGACGGGCCGACATCGCCCGAGACCTTCCTGATCTGGTGCGCGAGGGACATCTGGGAGACATTTTCAGGCGCTTCGCCGAGGCGGGTCGTTCGCTTCGAAGAAGCGTGGCCGGAGGCACCTTCCGAGACGTGTTCAACAGACTGTCCGGCGCCAGCCAGAACCCGCGCGCAGTCGTCGCAAAGATCGCGGTGTCACACGGCGTGCTCATGGATGACACCGACATGCCCCGCCTCCAGGCGCATGAACGCGCACTCAAAGACCTCGTTGTCCTGGGCCTTGGCACCCGGGCCACGCCATGGCACCACATCCGCGCGCGGGGCAGGCGCCTTCTGATCGAGCGGCGGGTTGCGCTGGCGGTGCCGTGGTGACCGCCGACGACGACCGGACGCGGCTGCTGGTCATTGTCACATCAGGCCCGGCAGCGCCAGGCGTCGACGCCACACGCCGCAGTCTTGCCCTGCAAGCGGGCGTCGACTGCGAGGTGGTGTTCGCCGTCGAGGGCGCAGTGGCAGGGCTGAGGGCGACGATCGGCGCGAGTGGAGCACCCTTTGTCACGTTCGTGCAGGACGGTGATGTCCTGTGCCCCGGCGCACTGCGCACCATGTGCGATGCCCTCGTTGACCACGGTCCGAACACGTGGGTAGTGGAGGCCCTGGCGCTGCCAGTCGGCGGGCGCGGCACATCCCGTGCAGAGGCTCACGGCCGAGCCGCGAGCATCCTTGCCAGGGCGCGCGCACAACGTCCGTCTTGGCGCCCGTCTCCCCATGGGGCCCTTCTGACGTTTCGGCGCGGTGCGCTGGTGGACACGCCGCTGGCCGGCGCATCGATCGGCCATGTGCTGCGCCAGGTGGTCCACACACTTGCTGCCAAGGGCGGGATCAACCGCGTGGCTCGGATTGTGTGCGCACGGCCATCGCCGATGCGATGGCGCGCGCCTCACATGCCTGCGGTTCGGTATGCCGTCCACCACCTGTGGCGATCGGCGCGTAGAGCGCCCCTCCTTGCCCCCTTCTTGCGATGGCGCCACCCGTACGCGGCATTCGGCGCACTCCTCAGGAGTTGGCCGAATCAGGGCCTGCCCGTGAAGCCGCACGTGACGGCCAACCACACAGGAGAACGCATTGCCTACATCCTGTGGCGCTATCCGTATTTGACTGAGACGTTCATCCGGCGGGAGGTGGAGGCCCTCTGCAGTGCCGGAGTCGCCCTTGAGGTCTTCGCGCTGGAACCCGATGACCCTCCGGTGCCCCAGGATGCCGCCTTCCCTATAGGTCCTGTGGTGTACTTCGGCCCCGAGGACGTCGCAGCCGGACGGGCGGTCATTCGCCGCCATCTGACGCGGCATCCCTGGACGGTGATCCGCCTCTGGTGCTTCGTCGTGGCCCATGGGATCGGCGGCGACGGCCCCTGGTGGCGTGACAGAGACATCCTGTATCTGGGTGGACAAATGGCGTCCGCGCTGACCGCGCGCGGCATCACTCACGTGCATGCGCCCTGGGCCAATCGGTACGCCGCGGTGGCCTTCATCGCGTCCCGGCTGATTGGCGCCACGTTCACCGCGCAGGCGCGCGCCTCTGAAATGCACCGCACGGTGCAGGCTCCACAGGTGGCCGGACGATTGAAGTTCGCCACGTTTGTCATCACCAACTCACGCTACAACGAGCGTGACCTTCGTATCAGGCTCGCGCCGGTGGGTGCGCCGCCAATCCACGTCATCTACAACGGCATCGACTTGTCCCGGTTCCGTCCAGCCACGCGCCTCGAACGCACCGGACACAGATTGCTCTCGGTCGGCAGACTCGTGGAACCCAAGGGCCTGCGGCATCTGCTAGACGCCTGCTTCCGACTGCGTGATCGCGGCCTTGACGTGTCATGCGAGATCATTGGTGGCCCGGATGAGTCCACCGACACCGCGACCTGGGTGGAATTGCGCATGATGGTCACAGCCCTGAAGCTGGAATCCCTCGTCTCGTTCCGAGGGGCCCGGTCGTTTTCGTCGGTCCTGCGGGCCCTGGAGCGTGCCGACATCTTCGTGCTGCCGTGCGTGCGCGGGCGCGACGGCTCTCACGACATCACGCCAAATGCCCTGATCGAGGCCATGGCCATGGCACTCCCTGTGGTCTCGACCACAAGCGGTGCAGTTCCGGAGATTGTTGACCACGGGGTCAACGGCCTGCTGGTGCCGCCCGGCGATAGCGATGCGCTCGCAGACGCGCTGGAACGGCTCGTTCAGGATGGTGCGCTACGCGAGTCCCTTGGCGCCGCGGCGCGCCGGAAAGTGGAAGATCGGTTTGACGCCGCGAAGAACGTGGGTCGCAGGGTTGAGTTGTTCCGGCTCCTACGAACTCAGCCAGTCGAATGCCGCTCGGACACGACCAGGTGAGCGCCGGCCGACGCCGGCGGGTTAAGGAATCTTCTGTTGAATACATGCGGGGACAGTCGGCCGGCCGGCAACACCTCGCTCGCGGCAAACCACATCGTGCACGCCCCAGCTGCCTCCGGCGTCGGAAGCGCTTCGCCATAGGGTGCTGCAAAATACGCGGCCTCGACACCCAGCTCACGCTCGAGCCAGACTCGACCATCGCGAATCTCGCGAACGCTTTGGGCAGACGACAGGCTTGTGTGGTCGCTGTGTGACCACCCGTGGTTCTCCAGGGCGACTCCGGCATCACGCAGAGCGACCAGTTCGTCGCGGCTGAGCGTGCGGAAGTGCGGCGGCATATCTGGCACCGTCACACCCCACTGCCCTGCCAGGCCGGTCACGAAGTCGAGACGCGCCTGCTCATCGGTCAGCGCGCACAGCCGTGCTTTGATGCGCCGGCGCAGCACCTGCCGCTTCGCGTGGGTCCCGATGCGGAACGCGGTGTCTTCAAATATGCAGACGCGGCGTGTGAGTCCATCGAGTAGCGCGTTCAACACCAGAAACGCATACGGCGCACCCGACTCAACCTGACTCGGATTCACGAACAAGGTCACCGCGTGACCGCGTTGTCTGGCAAGCAGCGCGGCGTCAGCGGCGCCACGAATGGCATCGTCAATCGTCAGCGCATCGCCGCGCCCGGCCATCGCGTCTCCGAGAGAGACGAATGGCGGGACCGATGTCAGGTACCGCAGCATCGCATCCGTGTCCCACATGTTGCGAAAGCAAAATGCATTCGGAATCACAGCTGGAGCGATCCCGTGAATGGTCAGTACCTGTCCGGTCATGAGGCCTGGCAGATGGTAACCCCGCCCTCGCCGCGCGCCCAAGGGATCCCGCCCGGCGGGCCGATCGGCAGCATCGTCGCGTGCGTTGCCGCTGCGCCTGGCGTCGCTCTCAAACCCGCTTTGCGACACGCAGCCGGCCAGGAACATGACGTGGATGTTCTACGCCGGGTACAGGCCTGAACAACCCGACACCAGGTGGCGCGCGTGGCTGTCACCCCAGATGATGATGTCGTTCGAGGAGCCGCGGTCATTCTGGCAGGTGACCAGTGCCGGCGGCATTTGGGGATCCGTCTGTCGGCAGTGCGCACATTCGAGCGATCGCCACTGGTCATTTGAGCGCGCCTGTCGCTCGGTGGGAATGCGCCAGTCCCAGCCGGCCTGCGGCCAGATCACAGCCGACGGCACCACGACGGAACGGCCGCTCAACCAATCGATACATGAGTGCCGCGCCGGCTGCAGTGGCCAACAGCAGCACACTTTTGTCGACGGACGTGACGTCTCTGAAGGTGTACGCACCGTGCAGAACAATCAGGGGCCAGTGCAGGAGGTACATCGAATAGCTGATCAACCCGACCGCCACCATCAGACGGTTGCGCAGAAGCCATCCCGACACCGGCGCCGTGCCCGCGTCACACCATCACCGCACCGATGCCGAACTCGAACACGCGAAAAGGGGTCAGGTAGAAGGCGGTTTCCAGAGCGACCCAGCCGCTCGACGCCAGGCTGACAATGGTCGCGGCCGCAAGGCCGGCCACCGTCGTGCGAGTCGACCTTCTGAGCAGCGTCATCAGGAAGATGGTCCAGATCAGGTAGAACTGCTCTTCGACACCGAGCGACCACAGATGCAGCAGAGCGCAGGGAGGATGCGTCGCGCTCGCCTTGCGTAGAAGCGGCCCAGCCGAAACCCACCCTCACTTCGATATTCGTCGACGATGAGGCGCGTGATGAGGAAGCCGCTGATCACGAAGAACACGTCGACTCCGACGAACCCTCCTGAAACGGGCTCGACGTTCAGATGACACAGGATGACCAGAAGCACCGCGACCGCTCGCAAGCCGTCGATATCCTGACGGTAGCCGGCTGCGCGTGAGGGCGTTGATATCATCCGGCGAGTCGGCGGCCCAGCCACGACCTGAGGGCGCCGAGGCCACTGGCATGGGCCACGAGGTTCCAGGCACGCCGTCGCCGGGACGGAACGCGGCGTGTCAGCCAGCGCCCGTCACGCTTCATGTCTTCATACAGCGTGCAGGTGGTGCAGGGGATATCGGCGCGCGCCGGCTGCCGCCCCTGCAGCATCTGACGGGCGTACGACATCTTCTCGCTGTT
>Ga0163146_10005220_pt1 | contig 15373 bp, 29 predicted proteins | sample OliLakLV19MP7G1_FD_148648 | JGI IMG/M metagenome (GOLD analysis project Ga0163146, IMG submission 148648) | Freshwater microbial mat bacterial communities from Lake Vanda, McMurdo Dry Valleys, Antarctica - Oligotrophic Lake LV.19.MP7.G1 | ecosystem: Environmental > Aquatic > Freshwater > Lake >...
TCCGGGGGTAGGGGTATCTCCTGCTGGGGCGAGCTTGAAGTGTCTGGGATTGTTCACGTCATCGTCTCCTTTGCTGCGTTCATGCCTTTTTGGACCCTTTGTTTCAATCGGATCTCGAGGTCGTCGATCATGCAGAGCTGGGCGATCTCTGCCAAATATAAGCCCAATTCCCTGTTTCCTTCACGGTACAGGTGTTTCAGTTTGCTTGTAGCCGCTTTTTCCATTTGATCAAGTTCAGGCCGAAGTTCATTGAGAACGATGGTGGACGTCTGCCCTTTGGCGACTTCCTGCATCTTCTGACGGTGCTTATCAGCGTCTTTCACGTCTTATCCTTGAGGTCGAGTCATACCAGCGAGCAAGTCCGCTCGCGGGAGATTAAGACCGGCTTCCGCCGCTCTAGCGCCAGATGCCGCTTGAGGGATTTGGGACTGCCTATCCGGCGAGGCCTGGCCTTCAGATCCAGGGACCATTGAGGGTCGGCCCTGCATCTCTGCCCCAATCTGACCTGCGACAGACTGCAACCCTGACACGTTCGGCTGCTCAGACGCAACCCCATCTACAGGCAAATCGTCGCGCTTGATCTTACTTTCGTCGATATCGAGGTTCTTGATGACTTCGCCCAAGAATTTCGACATGTCGTACTTCCGGGAGAATTCGGCCATCAACTCCGGAGAGCCGGCCAAGGTTTGCAGAAGTGCGGCGAGCTTTTGGAAATCCTGCATCTTGTGCAGCGTGGTCGATAGCCCGTAGGCTCGGAATTTGGAGCCTTGGGCCGTATCAGAAAAGCGGTCGGCCGGGGACATAGTGGCCAGTTCGTTCGCGCGTTTGTCTCCAAAAAGGGCCTTTATATCCTCGGAGTCGAAGTCGTCGTAGTGCTGAGCGATAGTCATCCAACATTTCCGCAGCGTCGGGCTGATGTGGGTATCTTCAATCACCTTGGCGATACCGTTCATTGAACCAGTGATCGCTTGATTAGATGCAACAATTTCCGTAGCCTTCACTTCGCGTTGAGCGAGCATTCCTGTGCGCGAGTCTCCCGACATGGAGCTGGCGAAAAACTCGCGGTCGGTGATGTTGTAAATGTTGGCGGCTTGGGAGAACTCCGTTCCGGTATCCACCCGTTCGTAGGGCTGCTGTCCAGGGGGGCAGGCGGTGGAGGTCTTAAGTGTGGTACCAGGGGGGATTCCCTTGGCGATCTGTCCTGGGTCATCGAGCCAATGCTCCCGGATCGTCCGAACTCCCCACACTGACTGCTTTCCGGCATCGAGCATGAGGTTGTAAACTTCGTTCTGGGCGAGGTTATGTTTGGTCGGAGCGTCGGCGAGGGCGCGGTGCTCGACCGAGAAGGGCACCCGAAGAATAGGGGAGACAGTGAATGGTGACTCCTGATGCCAGAGAGGATTCGGCTTCGGAGGTCGGATCAACCAGCGGTCATTGGCGATGGCGCAGACAGCATTCCTATGAAGAACACGTCCAGTCTGAGGGTCCAGGATGGTCCCCCAGCATTCTTTAATGACGACGCGCTTCCTGATTCCGCCGTTATAATCGACGTCCTGATTATTCTCGCGTGCGCGCTTCACGTTTTGATCTCCGGCGCCGGAACCTGCTGAAGTGAAGCACTGGGTAACTGCTGCCATGTCGTAGTCTTCAGGGTGTTGCTCAGCGATTTCGAGTAACTTCCAGTAGTCCATTTCGATGACTTCAATTTCGTACAGCTTTTCTGCGGTGGGATCCTGATGAAAGTCTGCCGGACGGACGAGATCCAATGAAAGTTGCCACACGTCTTTTTCATCACGCATTAACGCGCGATGGACGCCACGGTCCGCGTTCACTCGTAGCTCTGTGCGGAACTTCACGCGCGGAACCTTTTTACCTAGAACTTTCGTGATCATGAGGGCTTGAAGTGCACCAGTATGCAGCGCGTCCGACATGTGAGTGTAGAACTGCGCCTTTTCGAGCTGATGCCGAAGAACGCGTTTCATTTCGTCAGCGGTGATTTTACCCTGCAAGGCGCCCGGCTGGCGCTCGATGGTGAACCAGTCGCCTTTATCGACAAGTCCTTGCAGTAGAGTCGTCTTGAATTGCTCGACTGCGGCCTGTTGTTTCGCCAGGAACTCCGTCGACTGACCTTCGATCTTGTAGGAAAAATCCTGACGAAGATGGAAGCAATCCAGGTTTTGCTCGTTCTGAGCGATGCGCGTTTTCCGCGCGGCTTCTGATTGAGTGAAGTACGCCTGCACCGTTTCGACAACAGGGGAAACTTGATCTTTTTTGGCGGAGTATTTAGCCATAATGAAATCTAGCCTCCTTCAATGAGACTGTCACCTACGGTTGTTGAACCCTGGAATGGGGATTGATCCGGAATTCGTCCGGTGCTTCAGCAGGGTACTGATGCTCCCGCAGATCATTTGAAAGGCGTCGTGCGGGTGAGAGTAGCTATTCTTCAGTGCTTTTACTATCTCTGGTTCTATCTCAATGGATTTCTCAGGGTACTGGTAGCCGCCCTTGAAGCCACGCACGAGGGTCGGGCAGCCGGCCAAACTAACCTGCAACCCCGGCACGACTTCATTCCCGCGCTTATAGAACCGGAGCAGGAATTGCTCGACGCCTTCGATTCGGTCATTCCATGTGATCGGGCCTGGATGAATGTTTTTGATTCCTGCGGCGAACATGTGTTGGGCGCAAGTCGTCTCATCGGTCTGGGCTCTGGCGAGGCCGGCTGGATCGATGAAGTCATAGTAGTCGCGCTTTTGATCCTGCCAGTCTGGAAATAGAAGTTTGCATCCGGGGACCACGACGTCGCCGGCAAAACGCTTGATCCCCATGTTGTTGCCGATGAACTCTTTCAGTACGACGAGCTGCCGACCTTGCAGCTGGGAGACGATGCACGCGGGGGTAAGACCGAAGTCCCACCCCCGGAGCAACGGCAAACCGCGTTCGGGCAGCAAAGTTCCCTGGGAGCCATGAATCCGTTCGTTGAAATCGTGATACACGGGCTTACCGCGAAAGGCATCCCAGTTGATTTCGTACTCCTGATTCCACTTCGCGCTCGACAGGCCGGCCCTGGCTTGGCCCTTCCACTGATCGTTACGCTTCAGTTCGTTCGCGGTGTAGTGGAGCTGGAATACGACGAATCCGTTTTTCGGGTTGCGCCAAATCTCGACGCCTTCCATCGGGAACTGCTTCCACTTTAATTTCTCGGTAAATTGACTACTCATCGTGCAAACCGTTCATTCCCGATCACGGCGTAAGGGTCTGCCTCCTGATCATCGATGGTATCGTACACGAGTTTTTGCATGTAACCGGGTGAGGCAGACGAAAGAATGGTGCAGCGGCCTCCGCCTTCTAGGGTCGGCTTCGCTGCGGAGAACGTGTCTTCCGCTTCGGACCAAAACGCGAACTCATCAAGCAGCATCCCCGAGCATGTGTACTGCCGGAGCTGATCTGCGCCCTGCCCGATACCCATAATTGAACTTTCCATGTCTGGAAATTTTAGCTGGCAATACGTCTTATCGTATTGAGGGATTAGATCGCGCGGGAAGTCTTCCTCACTGATGTTGTCTAGGATGAATTTCGCACGCTCGATAAGAGCGTCCGAGTCTTCCTCTTTCTTCGATTGGAACACTTGCAAACCATTCGACTTAAACACTGTGTCGTGCAAGTAAAGTGCAACATTCGTCCAAGTCATGAACATTCGTCGAGACTTCGGGACGATCAAGAGTGGTTCACGCTGCCATACACGGATGTACAGGGGTAGATATGAATAATGGTACGGAAACCGCTTCACTCGCTTGCTCGCGTCCACTTCGTCTTTCGTGTAGAGGATTTTGCAGAACTCCCACGGATCCAAGATAATCTGCCGGTACTGCGCGAGGCGTTCTGGTGAGTAGCGGCCTTTCATTTTTTCTAGATTTTGCTGGATGGAATTCATCAGGTCACCGTCAGATCGTCGACATACAGACTGTATGTGGTTCCGCCGTAGGCTAGTGCCTCTATTTCCACCACGCCGTTTTCAGTTGGCGTGAAGGTAAGAGTTAGTTCCTCCCATGTGTCGGCGGCGACAGATACAGAGGCCGTCACGTCATCCGTCACGCCTGCGATCTGCCCACCCAGACACGAAAGCACGCCGCTAATTCCGGTGTTCGTCCTGCGCATCCATGCTTTCACCGTGACGATAATGTTTGCCGTGCAGGCGATCTTAGCTAGCGACAGGGTGACAGGGTGGTCTGAATTTCTACTTGAAGAGGTGGGACTAAGCTGCCAAGCGATTCCTGATGCCGTATGTCTCACTGATGCAGTGCTCTGCATCGTCGCTCCGTCGGTTTTAATTAGATGTGCATCAGTAATTTGGTCGTGCTTATTGGAAAACACAGTGCCTTTACTCCCGACTACCCAGTTCGCAGTCGTGATCTCGGTACCGCTGCCAAGCAGGCAGTTGTGCATGTAAATGTTTCCACCTGCGGATGCCCAAATATCACCGTATACGCAGCCTTCCGTGGTCATATTGTAAATGTAGATCTCACTAGATCTGTAACCTGAGCTGTAAGATGACACAGCGAACACTGCGGAACCATCGCAATTCAAGACATAGTTATTGACGCCCTTTATCACTGCACTAATGCCTTCAAGGCGAATGGCATCATTAGCTAGAGAGTAGAGACGTATGTTTTTACCTACGAAATTATCAGAGACTACCCAGATTGCGATGGAATCTGACCCAGCATTGAAGTGTTCATTAACCACGAGTCCTTGCATGGAGTCTGCACTGCAATCGATTCCTCCACCAACTAGGCTGCAAAAATAGGCGTTACTCAACTTAGTGAAACGCATCGGTGCTGTGCCCTTAAGTCCAGTAAAGGCACGAGTTCCGCAAATTCTATTGTACTTCTGATGATCTTTTACGTTGCCATTCAGTACGATCCCATTGCCATTGGAGAAATCTAAAAAAGTGTATCCAGTCTGAGTTGTCATCGCGGTTCGATCGTATCCGCCTTCGTAGTAAATTGGCGCCACACCTGTACCGGCGACTTGAGAAGAATTAGGGCTTTCCGTGGAAGTCGCCGGAGGGGGCATCCGTATCGGCTCGCGCTTATACGTCGTCACGCTTTCCGTGCTTCCTGGGTAAGTTCGTTGGCCGTCAGTATTGAGATTTGGGCCGCCACCAATTCTACAGTCAGTGCCGTCGATGCTCTGAATTCCCCACCACGCTTCATTTGTGGTGTTCTTTGAGATTAAAGAGGTCAAAGAGATCGAGTCATCCGAGCTGGCAGCCTTACAGGCGATGATATTATCAAGGAGAACCGTCACGGTGCCTGGGTCACTGACCGCATAAAGAGCAATTGACCGGACTGTAGTAGATAGGGCAGATCCAAGATTTAATGTCATCGGGTGCCACGCGTTAACTATCCCGATATTAAGAACGGTCACTGTGCTAACGGGCGTATCCCCCGCTGCATCACTGCAAAGTTTAATTTCAAATACTCCTGATGCAAATAAAGCATTGGCTCTGATCCAAAGAGAAACTTGCTGGAATCCTGAGAAATCAGTGGTTGATCCTAAGTCGAAGTAAGCGACTTTTCCGGTGGTGAACCCAGCTGCGATGGCAAGGGAGCAGGAGTTAGCACCTTGCCGACGTGTCCCTGATGTGGCTGCAGTGACGTCAGCGGAGGCTGTCCACGCAGTCTCGCATGTAGAGAGAGCAGCTGTCAGGCCGGCAGCAAGTGTCACGGAACGAGACGACTTAGTCCATGTCGCTGAACCCATGGAGGTTGCGTCTTTAGATGCCATCACGCGAGCAGTATCGCCAGCTACAAGGCCCTTGGCCGCAGTGAGTGCAGATATGGTTTTGAGGCGCTGAGCGAAGGAGGCCCCGGTATTTGCGTCGTTACCGCCTTCGTGATCGATGTACCATATCGACATTTACTTTCTCCAACGGAAGAGGCCAAGAAACCACGCCTTGAGTCTCGCCAGCTTGGATGGCGGTGTGAGCGTGGCCACTGACGTTTCTGGGACAGGAGTGAGATCAATTGGGTCCGCAGCGCGGATCCTGCAACGAGCGTCGATCAGAGTTCTGGCTTTTTCTTCTAGGTGCAGAAATGATGGCGCCTCTTCTGATTTTACTCGCAGCACGTCGGTAAATAAAATCCCGTCGTGATCGAATTCAACATGAGCGCACCACACGCCGTTAAAGAGTCTTTCCGGAGCGTGAATGGCTTTAATTTTCATTAGGAACTCTTTCTGAAGATGACGAATGGTTGACCATGGAAAGCATAGTCCATGGTGCCAATACTCACTGATGCGGACGTATGTCCGGCTACGAACGGCTGCGCCCAATGAGCAGTGTCCATGTTGCCCATGACAGAGATATCACTCACAACGGCCGGTGGAGCTGCCGCCGTCTTAGACAGAAGGCGAAGTGCTCTGCGGATTCCAGGGTAATTCGGAGACACGGCTACTCCTGCAAGAAGCCGATTTTAAACTGCCAGTCGGAGGGTGCGGCGACGTTGATGGTTCCGCGCGCGACGAGAACTCCCCAGATCGAAGTCTGTCGGCGGGTGTTCGTAAGCGCGGAGCTATCGCTCACGTTGCTGTCCACCATGAGGCCGACGTTTCTCGTCTGTACCTGCGTATTTGCGGCGAAATCGACGTAATCGGCGGCGAGAAAGCGCAAGGTTCCGAGCTGCTTCAGCATTTCAGCATCAGTGATTCCTTCCGTCGCTCCATCAACTCCGGTGGCAGGGAGATCGTCGAAAAGCACTAGATCGAATGGTTGAGTCTGCTTTGCTTTATCCAGCAGCACGCAGGACGCGATGACCGATGAGCTGCCATTCGTCGAGAGAGCATCCCGGATCTCGAAAGCCTCTCCCATCTGCTGCCCAGCGGTGTAGGCGCCATCAGTCAGGACTGGTGCGACGCGGGTGATGTGGGAGCGAGATTGCTTGAAGCCCATAGTGAGGTTCTCCTGTTCGTTTTTGTCAGCTTACTACAGATTCAAATCCGCTATCCACCGCTCAAGGGCGGCTGGATCGTCAAAGTCCGGCACGATGATCGGTGCCCCAGTGGTCTGCATCGGCAAAGGGTCGCGCACGCCGACTTCTATCCAGTCTGCCTCAATGTCGGTGAATTGCGGAATTCCTTGAACTCGCTGGATCTCTTCCAGCATCACGCGAACTGAGCTTTTATGAGTGACGTCGATCTTCTGAGCTGCTTTTCCTAGTGCTCTATCTTGAATTGCGACTGAAGCCGCGAGCCTGGTAGCGGGTTTCACGGTCCGATCTCGCATGATGGTCGCCTGAACCTGGATCGTCTCCGGGATGAGTCGTCGAAAAGCCTTTTCAGAATCTCCACCGGAGAGCTGCCATGTGATCTGCGCGATTTCAGCTTGCGCACGCTCCGGGAGAACCATCCACTCGATCCGCTTCCGGGAGTATCCGGTCATGGCGATCATTCGCTCGATCGACAATTGGTTGGCTGCCAAATGGAAGAGCTGAAGCGTCTGTTTTCGGTACTTCCGCGCTCTGGGCGCAGCCGTGACCGGCTGAGCCGGTATTCGGACCGGCAGTCGCGCTTCGATAGTCTCTTCTTCCCCCATTTCCCCAGAGTAGCAGGGTCCGTCAAAAATAAAACCCCCTGACCGCGAAATCAGGGGGCTGCTCCGCCGTGGCTTAAAGGGCAAGAGCTGGGGTGAGAACTAAGGGTGACAGCGGCCTATCGGCCAGTCAACCCTAAATCACCCAGATCAGACGCTCCGGGTGAAGCGCGTAGCCCCTGCTGATCGGTGTGTCGGGCTTCTGACCGAGAATGGCGTAGCCGCTGTTCCAGCCCAGTAAGAAGCAGCGCCATGAGGGGAGTAGGTTCAGGGGGACCACCTCGAACTCCCGGCCGACATGATCCAGAGTGAGCAGGACGCCTTGAATCCGCAGCTCGGCGATACTGAAATCACGATCAATCGTGCGGTCGTAAACCTTCATGGCTGGTTCGTGGGGGGGAAGGTTTTCTTTACGGACGTGCGCCAGATTAGGCACACCAGAATCAGTATCGCCAGGGATCCAGAGGCGGCCCCCCAAAGGAAGACGCGCGCGAAGTCGCCGAACGTGCAGAACATGCTCGCCTGGGTCATGCGATATCCTCAGTTCTCAGGCCGGCTGCGCGGCGTTGGTCGTGCACCCTGGATTTTAGGAGATTCTCTTCGGATTGGAGTCCGAACTTTTCGAGCTTCATCACCAGTGTCGTGCGCTTCAGCCCCAGTAGTTCCGCTGCAATGCTTCGATTGCCCTGTGCGCGAGTGATAGCTTGCGTCACCACGTCTTTCTCGATCTCGAAAAGAGTCTGTTTTAAGTCGATCCCAGCTTGCGGAAGCTCAATTTTCAGCATACTGCTGTTATAATATTGACGATCATTGGGGGTGTCAAATGGCAATAAACGTAGAAAAGCACGACATATCAGAATTGATTCAAGAAGAGGCCACGCGCGACGAGATCATGCGCGGCTTCAGGCGGGCGCGAAACGACGGCTTCCGCGAGCGAAACCGTCTATTGGTGACCGTCTGCCGGCTGGCCGCTCTGAATGGCGCGAGAATTTGGATCGGGAAGCTCGGTGAAGGGACGGCCTTCGAGTATGAATCCTCTGCGGCCGTGTTCCTTGAACTCCCCACGGGGCAGGTGAGTTTCCAGCTCAACCAGGCAGAGCTGGGATTGTTCTCGGAATTCATGGAAGCCCCACATGGGAAGTACGACGGGCATGAGTGGGAAGGAAAGTGGGTCAGGCTCGACCAGTACAGTGGGAGCCTTGGTGAGCCGGTGCCTGAAAAGCTGGACCCTGCAATCATCTCTGCCGATCTCGATCTGTAAAAACACGAATGCCTCCTGAGTTTCGGTTATGAGCCGTCTCAGGAGGCATTGCGCCACTGCGTGAAGAGCCAGTGGGTTCTGTTCAGCCCTTCTTAGGCGTGGCGCCGCCGTAGTAGTAGTGGTTGTGGTGGAAGGCGATCAGAATGTTACCGAGGGAGCGGGCGCGTGTCGCACTGATGTTCTTCGGTGCGCGGTATCGCGTGGACGCCGGCTTCCGTTGGAGTGAGATTGGAGTGAGTCGGAAATTAACTTGACGATCCACGGCGATGCTGTGGCAGCTCAAGCAGGGTTTCTGTTTTTTGTCTTTGGCGTGGTTGGCGTTCTGGATGAAAGCCCGAATGAAGGCCGGCTTGGCTTCACTGAAGAGATCAGTAGTTTCGATGGAGAGGGTTTTCATCTCCGCGATGCTGACGATCTTATCGCCGGGATCCGGCGATTGATCAGCGAAGGTGGTGGCGGAAATATTGAGCGCGAGCCCTGCGGCGAGGATGAATGCGAGTAAAATGGATCTCATAGTTGGTTTTTCTCCTTATTTAAATTCTCAATTAGAAACACTGCATCGTCAAGACGTGACAAAACAAAAAAAGTCTGCAACCCTTTCGGATTGCAGACTCTGTGTTACTGCCTCATGGCTCGGCTGGGTACGGCTTTCACTGGGATATCTCACGCCACCCTTGCGGGAAGAATGAAACCTGCTGGGGAATCCGGCCCGTAATAGGCAGCGAATCAGCGAATCAATCCCCAGTCATTCTGCACAGAGTAGCTACCTCTGCACTCATGCGGCTTTGCTAGCGTGTAATATCCAACGACAAGATTTGCGTCAACGGTTATTTTTCATCGTCTTCTTTTCGCTCGCGGGCCGGGTGCATGTTCTTGCTCTTGTAGTTCACGCCACCGCCGCCCCGGCCAGGACGGGGTTTCGGATCCTGTTGGCGCAGTTCGGCTTCGTACTCTTCAGCGTATTGAAGGCTGGATCCGATTTCTACCCCGCCCCCCTGTCGTTCCATGTGCGCGTAGAAATCACGGTTTGTAGAAAGGTACTTCTGTCCATACACTGCATCGGCTTTGATTTGGGATTTAGCCGCCTTTCGATCAGCGGCCTCATCAGGACTGTCCTTGAGCGTCTTGAAGCCGGCAGCGCGTTCGCTTGAACCGAAGCCCGCGTTGTCGTAGTGATGCATTCCGTCACCACTTTTTTTCTTGCCTCTCTTCACAGATCACCAGCCGGCGCAGGTTCGGATCCATCAGCCATGGCGATCAGCTCGGAGTCCTTCGCGTTGAAGTAATCCTGCTCGACCTGCCCAAGGCCGACGAATCGAATAGACCCGGTGCAGGTATCGCTTTCGGACAGGCTGCCCACTGGGCCGACAACAATTCGACCTTGCTGGTTCAAACCCGGCGCCTTTACGACGTCGCCGCGACTGAGTTTCCGTCCAAGTTTATCATGAGGCATAGTGGTTCTCCCTGTTTTTAGTTTACACCAGCGATCACGTTCGTCCAGTTTGATTGCAGGGTGATCTCTACGGCTGTTGCGCCACTGCTGGGGACGGCTTTGCACGCACGCGCTTTTTCTGCAGGTAATCCTGCGGCCGGTAGGGCTTCCGAGGGTCATAAAACAGATCCCCCATCGACTGTTCGTGCCTGTTTCGATCGCGCCAAGCGACGGCACCGGGAACTTCATCCCAGTTGTTCACATGTTTTTTCGCTGCGAAATTGGCGACGACAGCGGAGCCTGCAAGTCCAGAGATAATACCGGCGATCAGGATTTTACTCATAACTTAAGCCTAAAGCCGGCCGGTGCCAGGCGCAAGCTCAGTTCTGAAGAGCCGCCGTCCGTGGCAGCGGGTTGATTCAGGCTTTCGACTGCCCTTCGACGCCACGCGCTTCGCGGTCAGCCTTGCGCCTGGCGGACCACATGAGCGCGGCGGTCAAATGGAAGATCTCCATGTCGTTCTCGGGGCAAGGAAACTGCTTGTTCATCCCCTCGATGATCAGACTGGCGGCCTCGATGAGCGTATCCACTTGGCAGCCGTTCACGCCGAATTCTTTGACCGGGCCTTTCTGGATGCGGAAGCTAATCATGTTGACCTCGCTATCAACGTAGATCGGGGATGTTTTTCTCTGCTCATCAAATAGCGCCCAGTCAACGCTGCCGTCTTCCTTCTTGGGCCGTTCCTGTAACACCGCGAACGGACCAATTTGCTTCAAGTCTTTCAGTGTCTCTAAAGCCATCTCGTACTCTCTTCTCTCCGTCTGGAGCTTTGTTGTTTCATTTCGTCCTCGTTCTGAAAGAGCCGCCGGTTACGTCCGCGCTGGCCAGAACCAATGACCGGGCTTCGGGCCGACCGAGAACGGGACTTGATGTTGGAAGTAGAGGCTGTTTGGCCCGAAGGTCGCTAGCTCTACTGTTTCCGGATACGCGGCGTCTGGACCTTCAAATGCCGGGTTCACCTGCGTAATGATGGCTGGGTACAGACAAAGGCTCTCTGGACCCACGCACGCCTGCGGTGGGGCGAAGTGGACGGTTCGACCTACTGACGGCTTCTGCTGTTCTGACATGTTTTTCTCCTTTGGGTTTTGAAGGGCTTCGCGCACTTTTTCCATGGACCAATTTGTAAAGAAATACTGACCGGAGGAGTCGGGGCATTCGATCGAGTCAATAAAGACGGCCTGGAGCGCCGCGCGTAGTTTTGCGTTCTCCGCCTCAAGAGCCTTCTTCGTAAGGGCGCGTACTGGTGGTGGCTCCTGTGCCGTTGGCAGCACGCCAACCCAGCGCCGGGCTCCTGCGGCGTCAGACTCCGCCACGCGGCGGTTCCACGCGACGATGTTCGATAACCTGTTTATGCCATCCTTTCCGCAGGGTCCGACCACGTCGCAGTCGTTACACTCAACGCCCAATAGGCCAATCTCAAGACTCCGGCCTCCGCAGAACGGGCAAGGCATCAGTTCTTCGCTGGTCTCAAAGTTTGAGATAATCATTTCGTCTCCTTAAAGTGCAGGGTTTCCGCCGCTATTCCGCACATGGCCAGTATGTGCTCAAGCGCATTTACGTTCGAGCCTATAGGCATACCACCGCACATGATCTTCTCAAGTGCCGCGCGCAGTCTCTCGCACTCAGTCCGTGCGGCGTCGCGCTCGCACCACGCAGCACTATTGTTTTCAATTCGGCGTTCATTTTCAGAGCGAGCTTCGGCCTCGGCAGCATCAGCCCGCGCGCGTTCGACTTTGATGCGGGAGAGTAGGGCGAGCACCGTCGCGAGATCTGGTGTGGCTTTATGCGCTCTACAGAGGTCGCAACGCTCCAAAGTTACTCCCTCGGTATTCCAGGGCCCCCATACATGCGCGTGATTCAGGGTGCTCATGGGGCCTCCATTACAAGTTTTGTGATATCCACGCCTCGCGCCCGCTCTTTGTCCGTCAATTCTGCGTTGTCCAGGTTGCCGGACAGGTAGGTGCAGTTACCGCGAAGTCCGGATACGTCGCCGATCAAGCCGGACAGGTCGCCGATCAAGCTAGACAGGTTGCCGCGCAGGCCATAGCAGTCGCCGTACAAGCCGGTGCAGTAGCCTGCCAAGCCGGTGCAGTAACCTGCCAGGTCAGAGCAATCGCCTGCCAGGTCGGTGCAGTCGCCGCGAAGGTCAGAGCAATCGCCAGTCATTCGGGGATTCGGCCCGTCCGTGCGCCTGCCATTTGCAAAGTGATACAGGGCGGTTGTTGGTTTAATTACGAGCACTTTTTTCATTTCATTTCTCCTTTGGGCACAAGTAGCGCGCGGATCACGCGCTCACGCGCTGGTTTCATCTCCATCGGGGTATCGTTCGCGGTTTTGATGTAGGCACGACCGCGAACCATCATGAAGCCCTGTCCGGCCGCGTGTCGCATCCCCTCCCTCCACCCCTCTTCGTGTGCAGCGTGGAGGGCGTCGCGGATGCCCACGACAAGCGAGTCGTACACGTCGAACGTTGCCCCGACCCTAGCTTGACCGATAATCTTCCGCGCCTGCTTCTCAAACTCGTCCATCATTTCTCTCCTTCGGCGCGGGGCCGGGGGTGGTCATCGGCATACGCACCTTTCGCAAATCTTCATGCATCCGGCGCAGTGCCATCTCAGCCCCGGTGCAGAGTAGTGAATGAGTGTGGCGACCCACTTGCTCCGACATGTCGGGCACCAGTTTTGTCCGCCGAACTTTACGGGTTCCATCACTTCTCTCCCTTACCCGCGAGTAGCGCGCGGACATAGCCTGCTATTTCTTTGCACGCACCTATACCGCTTCCGTCCTGGTCTTCTCGGAACTCGCGGTAACTCTGCTCCCTGGCGATACCAACAAGCACTTCGTTCAGCACATCCCTCCGCCCCGCTTCGTGGGCAGAGCGGAGAGTGTCGGCGATGATGGCAGCTCGTCCCATCTCGAACTGATTTATGTCGAATGGCCGACGGTCCTTCCCGACGCAGCTGTCGTGAAGTGCTTCCAGCTGCGCACATACCTTCCGCGCCTGCTTCTCGAACTCTTCTAAAGTATCAATTTTCATGTGTATCACTGAACCACAACGACACTGGTACGTCAATGCATTGACGAGCTGTTGAACTGTACAAAATATTTACTCCCAATAGGATCCGGCACGAAAGATCCAAGGGCAGGCCTGGAGACCATTATAGGGATAATGGCGTCAAAGTCTTGGAGAGTGGAAAATTGAGTGAAACTTTGGGAGGGGTACCCGACCCTGTGACCAATGTAACAGGCATGGTCAGGGGGTCGTCGTGGCCTCGCGGCTTGCCCCGCACACGCTCGCCCTAGCTACTCACGAGCTAGTCACGCGCATCCTTGCGTCGCCCCCATGTCGGCCTGTCAGGCACGCGTCGCCTGTAGTGATCACGCTCCCGCCTGCGCTTGCCGGTCGTCAGCCACACCATGACCGACAGACCGACAGCGCACGCCACCCAATGAGCCAGCTCGACAGCCACTAGATAAACCTCTGCGAATCATAGTCGAACCAAAGCGTCCGGACCAGCTGTCCGCACCCTGCCGTGACCAGCTCAGCGTGCAACGCCTGACGCGCGGCCACTGGCATCATCGCGACGAGGTCACCGAGTGACCCCGGATCGATTCCGAGCGCAAGCCAGGCCTGATAGCCCTTTACTGTCATGCGCGCACCACAACCGCACGGCTTGCCGTCGTCGATTCGTTGTCCGCAGAGCTGGCAAGTGAATGGGGCCGTCATGCGCGCACCCTGCATTCGGCGGGCACACACGACACATTGTGAGCGTCCACGAAGTCCGACACTCTTTTAGTCATCGGCCATTTCGCACACATGCTGATGCTCGCCCCGCAAATACAGCCGTAAATGCGCTGCCTACCGCCGTTGTGTGTGATCCCGACGGGGGTCACGCGCCGAAGCGCTGGCCGATTGATTTTTCGCCATTCGTTAAAAGTTAGTGGGGTCATGACGTGAGCACCACGTAAATACTGACGAAGATGTTAACGAACGCGACCACTACGAAGGTCCGTATGGCGTAGTCAATCAATGACGCGCTCATGGCAAAACCTGGCCACGGACAACTTTGACCGACTGACCTGGAAAAAGCGTGCTCCGATAGCTAATCGTCGTCGAGAAAAACACGACTGACACAGCTATGGTTGTAACAATCACGCCCGAGAGGGCACCGGCTAGAAATCTCATAGGAGGCCCCAGGCTTTCAGTTTGTGCAGGTTCGACACTGCGAGTAGTGCGATGATTAAAAACATGGCCGCCATGACTTGATCTTTCTACGCCCAGCATGATTGCCGGGACAGTCAGTCGGTCAATCGACTGTGGTAATCATGTAACTGACAGACCGTGCTGTGTCAACAATTAATTGACACTAAATAGTGCGGACCCCCCCAAATCGATGCAGAGGCCTTCCCCCCTCCTCTATACACAATATACACAAGTCCACCCGAGCTGGTTCAAGCGTGATTGAACCAGATAATCGTCTAGCTTTGATAATGCGTTACCGCGCCCGCCGCTGATCGAGCTAGTATGCTGCTCATGGGACTCCCGCGATCCGGCCTGGGCTACACCGAGCGCTACAAAGTCGAGCTGATCAAACGCCGGATCTTGACTGATATCGCCGCGTTTTTCCTGACGCATCGTGCTCCGGTTGCCGCGAGTGTGATCGGCGCACGCTACGGTTTTGCGTGTGGCGGTATCCCATATCCCTGGCAAGATGTCCTCAGCGAGTTGGAAGCTGAAGGTCGCGTCGACATTGCAATGACGCCAAGGCTCGGCCGCCTGATCAGCGTAGTGCCAGGTCACTGGCATTGGGGACGCGCCAAGCGCTGATCCCTGTAGCCCTTCCCTTGAAGATTCCCGGTTCCCGGTTCCGCCTCACGGCGGGACTCAGCCGCGAGCGGCTTCGCCATATTCTGGGGTTTTCATGCTTTCCCGGGGATCAGCTGAAGACTGAGCTGAGAGAGAGGGGACGGGGAGCATCGCGCCTCTGGGCGCTCGCGAGGAAAGCCGTTCGCTCGCGCAGCTCGCACCCCT
>Ga0163146_10005232_pt1 | contig 15352 bp, 9 predicted proteins | sample OliLakLV19MP7G1_FD_148648 | JGI IMG/M metagenome (GOLD analysis project Ga0163146, IMG submission 148648) | Freshwater microbial mat bacterial communities from Lake Vanda, McMurdo Dry Valleys, Antarctica - Oligotrophic Lake LV.19.MP7.G1 | ecosystem: Environmental > Aquatic > Freshwater > Lake >...
TACTGAGCTTACAGTATTACCGCTTGCTTCAAGCACTGTGGCAGTTTCCATTTGCGATGGTGAAAGTTTCTTTGTTGGCGGAGCAGACCAAACAACATCAGGAACTTATACAGACACATATACTGCTGCAAATGGTTGTGATAGCGTTGTCACAACTGAATTAACAGTGTTGCCTCTTTCATCCTCAACTGTTTCTGTTTCTATTTGCGATGGTGAAAGTTTCTTTGTTGGTGGAGCAGACCAAACAACATCAGGAACTTACACCGATACTTATACAGCAGCCAATGGTTGTGATAGCGTTGTCACAACTGAATTAACAGTGTTGCCGAATGCTTCATCAAATGTTACTGTTTCGATTTGTGATGGCGACAGCTATTTCGTAGGCGGTGCTGACCAAACAGAAAAAGGAACATACTTCGACACGCTCTTAGCGGCAAATGGTTGTGATAGCGTTGTGATTACCGAGTTGGATGTATTGCCAAATTCATTCACCACGTTGCAGGTTTCGATTTGCGCAGGCGATAGCTACTTTGTTGGTGGCGCTGACCAAACAGAAGCAGGCACCTACTTCGACACATTTGTTGCTGCAAACGGTTGTGATAGCATTGTTGCAACTGATTTATTCCTCATTGCTCCCACACAAGGATTTACTTCAGCTTCAATTTGTGAAGGCGACAGCTACTTTGTTGGGGGTGCAGACCAAACAGAAGCAGGATTTTATACGGATACTTTAGTTGGCGCAAACGGTTGCGACAGCATTCTCACTACGCAACTCACTGTGATTCCCCCTTCAGGCGGCAACACACAGGCTTCTATTTGTGAAGGCGAATCGTATTTTGTTGGTGGAGCAGACCAGACTGAATCAGGATTTTATTTTGACACGCTCGTTGGAGCAAATGGCTGCGATAGCATTCTCGTTACCGAGTTGATTGTAATTGAGCCTGTATTTGGAAACGCTGTTGTTTCTATTTGCAATGGTGATTCTTACTTTGTTGGTGGCGCTGACCAAACGCAGCCCGGTTTTTATGTAGATGTTTTCACTGCTGCAAGCGGCTGTGATTCGATTGTAACAACACAACTCATCGTGTTGCCGAATCCTTCCTTCACACAAAACATTTCTGTGTGCGCAGGTGAAGGCGTGTTTGCAGGCGGTGCATTCCAGACAACTTCAGGAACTTATACGGATACATATACTGCATCAAACGGTTGCGACAGCGTTGTGACAACCGTGTTGACTGTTGGTGAAGAATTGGATATCAACTTTGATGTAAACGAAGTAAGCTGCTGCACAGGCAATGGTTCCGGCAATCCGGGAACACAGCCTTGCGCGTTTGATATTACCGGCTTAGCGCATGGAACACACGTTGACAGTTTGTTTATCGCAAGTGGAACTACGGTTGTTGCAATTCCAAACTCAGGCGGCAGACCGGATGCAGTGATTTACAACACAAATGGGAACTGGTCGGAAGATATAGACTTGAATTCAAACGCAGGCAATGTGATTATTATTAATGAAAATCCAAACAACAATGATGGCGATGGAACAGGTCCTGATGATAATGGAAGTGGCGGCACACTGAGATTCTTATTCAGCGATGTTGTTACGGTTGTTTCATTTGTTGCCGTTGACGTGGACAAGACAGGCGCTATTGCAAATGCGTATGACGCATCAAACAACTTGATTGCTGCTGTTGCAATTCCACAGGGAGCGGATGGTTCTGTGCAAACAATTTCTGTAAATGCTCCCGGCACAAAACGCTTTGATATTATCTATCGTGATTCGGGCGGATTCAGACTGAATTTGGAATGTTCTCAAAATTGCGAACAGGATTTGAGCGGCTATGCGCATGGAGAAATCGTGACCGGTCAGGAAATTGCTCCGGGCGTAACGGTGACAGGTATTTCAAACACGCCTGCTACATCGCCCAATGCCGTTGCGATTTTCAATTCAAATGTTTCCAATTCGCTTGACCCTGATTTGGAAGTAGGAGTAGGCAACCTCTTGATTTTACCGCAGAACAGCACGGACAACAATGGCGATGGAAACATTGATAATCCGAGCGATGGAAACAATGGCGGAAAAATGATTTTCACATTTGATCAGGACAGAACGGTTTACTCGCTTACGCTGGTGGACAACGACAGAAATAACGGAACAGTGAAAGCGTATGATGCAAACAACAACTTGTTGTTGAATGTCGGTACGCCCAGTCTCGGACCTTCTACAATTCAACTTGTAAGCCTGAATGTTTCCGGTGTGCGTAAACTTGAAGTGAGTTACTGGGATTCACGCGGAGTTACGGATTTGGTGCTGGATTGTCTTGATGATGAGCCTTGCTGCGATGGAAATGCAACTGCAAATGTTACAGGTGGTTTCCCGCCTTATCAATTTGCATGGAGCACAGGCGCAACTGCATCTTACTCCGGTGACAGCCTCTGCGTTGGAACATACACTGTTACAGTGACGGATGCTTTGGGTTGTTCAACAACGGAATCTGTTTCACTTGTTACTGCAACTGTAACAACTCAATCGCTTACAATTTGTGATGGCGAAAGCATTCTGCTCGAAGGCGCATTGCAAACAAAGTCTGGTTTCTACTATGACACGCTTGGCGTGAATGACGGCTGCTTTGAAATTCTGAAAACAGAACTTATTGTTCTGCCTGCCAGCAGCGCAACCGCGCAGGTTTCTATCTGCGAAGGACAAAGCTACTTTGCCGGTGGAGCCAACCAGACTGAATCAGGAACTTATGTTGATGTGTTTACTGCCGCAAATGGCTGCGACAGCACGCTAACAACTGAATTAACTGTATTACCTGCATTCACATCTCAGGCAGATGTAACGATTTGTGAAGGGCAGAGTTACTTCGCAGGTGGCACTGACCAAACGGAATCAGGCACATATCAGGACGTATTCACTACATCAGGTGGATGTGATAGTATTGTGACAACTGTATTAACTGTGCTTCCTGCATTTACTGCGCAGGTTGACGCGCAGATTTGCGAAGGACAGAGCTACTTCGCAGGTGGAGCAGACCAGACTGAATCAGGAACATATACTGATGCGTTCATCACGGCAAGCGGCTGCGACAGTATCGTGACAACTGTGTTGACAGTTGTTCCTACAGCAGCGCAAAACATGCAGGTTGCTATCTGCGCAGGTGAAAGCTATTTCGCGGGTGGCGCGTTACAAACTGAATCAGGTTTTTACATTGATTCATTTACATCAGGTAGCGGTTGTGATAGTATTGTAATCACTGAACTCACAGTAACAAGCCCGCTCTTGTCGGGTTCAACAACACATGCAAGCTGCTTCGGCTCAAGCGATGGCGTGGTTGATCTTTCTATCTCTGGCGGTGTTGCTCCGTTCACATTTATATGGTCAAATAATACAACTAAAGAAGATTTGGTGGGTGCAACGGCAGGAACATACAGCGTGACTGTTGTTGATGCATCGGGATGTTCCGCAACTGAAACATTTACGGTGAACGAACCGCTCCCGCTTTCATTGGGCGCAGTTCCCACTCCGGTAACATGCTTTGGCGGCAGCGATGGTTCAATTGACCTGTTGGTGTTGGGCGGCACTGCTCCCTATACTTATGTATGGAACACAGGCGAATTCACGGAAGACATCAGCGGTTTGGAAGCAGGCTTCTACACGGTTGAAGTAACGGATGCAAACAACTGCGAAGCGATAGTGATTGTTGAAGTGTTGCAACCGGAACCTGCATTATCAAGCGTACAGGTGACAATTTGTGAAGGTGAAAGTTTCTTTGTTGGTGGCGCTGACCAAACCGTTTCAGGCACTTACTTCGATACGCTCGTTAGTCCGCTTGGCTGCGACAGCATTGTGATTACTGATTTGAGCGTATTGCCTGTTGTTACTTCAAATGCGCAAGCTACTATCTGCGAAGGACAAAACTATTTCGCAGGCGGTGACTTCCAGACGCAGTCAGGAATCTATTTCGATACCCTTACTGCAACGAGTGGCTGCGATAGCATTTTAATTACTGAGTTAACTGTGTTGCCGGCATCAACTTCAACTTTACAGGTTTCCATCTGTGCAGGTGAAAGTTATTTTGCAGGCGGTGATTTCCAAACTGAATCAGGAATTTATGCTGACTCATTTGCGACTTCAAATGGTTGCGATAGCATTGTGATTACAGAATTGGCAGTGTTACCCGAATCTGTTTCAAGCGCGCAGGTTTCTATCTGCACAGGGCAGAGCTACTTTGCAGGCGGTGATTTCCAAACGCAATCAGGAATTTATTTTGATTCGCTCATTTCAGTTGCAGGCTGCGACAGTGTTGTGGTAACAGAACTCACTGTGCTTACTTCGTTGACTTCGATTGTTGAAGTTTCAATCTGTGAAGGTCAAAGCTACCTTGCTGGTGGAGCAGACCAGACTGAAAGCGGAACTTACTTCGACACGCTCACTGCGAATGGCGGCTGCGACAGTGTAGTAGTTACCGAACTGACTGTTCTTCCTGCATCTTCTGAAACAGTCAATGTATCTATCTGCGCAGGCGAAAGCTATTTTGCAGGCGGTGATTTCCAGACAGAGTCAGGTATTTACTTTGATCCGCTTACAACAGCAGGCGGATGTGACAGCATTTTAATTACTGAACTTACTGTTCTTCCCGCATCGTCAGAAACTGCTAACATATCCATCTGTGCCGGTGAAAGTTATTTCGCTGGTGGTGATTTCCAAACGGAATCAGGCACTTACTTCGACACGCTTTCAATAGCGGGCGGATGTGATAGTATTTTAATTACTGAGTTGACCGTACTCCCAACTTCTGCATCAGTTGTTGACGCGCAGATTTGTGAAGGACAGAGCTACTTTGCAGGCGGTGATTTCCAAACGGAATCAGGAACATACATTGATGTATTCACTTCATCAAACGGCTGCGACAGTGTAGTTACTACAAATCTTACAGTGAGCACAAGCCTTACTGCAGGAATTGAAGCAGTGATTTGTGCAGGTGAAAGCTATTTCGCAGGCGGAGATTTCCAGACTGAAGCGGGTACGTATTTCGATACGCTGCAATCTTCATCAGGCTGCGATAGCGTTATCATCACGGATTTGATTGTGCTTGATGCTTCCTCTTCAATGGATGCAGTTTCCATCTGCGCAGACGAAAGCTATTTTGCAGGTGGCGACTTCCAAACTGAGTCAGGAATCTATTTCGACACGTTATCAAATTCATTCGGCTGCGATAGTATTGTAATTACCGAGCTTACTGTATTGAATGAATTGTTTATCCTTTCTGACGTAACGATTTGCAATGGCGAAAGCTACTTTGTAGGCGGTGATTTCCAAACGGAATCCGGAGTTTACTTTGACACGCTTGCAAGCGCTGGCGGTTGCGACAGCATCGTTCAAACAAACCTCACGGTGAATAGCCTTCAGATTAGCGGAGCTATTTCAGATGTAAGTTGCTTTGGTGGAAATGATGGCGCAATAGTGCTTACCGTTACCGGTGGTTCAGCGCCCTTCACGTTCCAATGGTCAAATAACACAACGGATAAAGATGCATCGGGCTTATCCTTCGGCAGCTATAGCGTAACAGTGACTGACTCTTCCGGTTGCAGCGGTTCTGAAGGATTCTTTGTAGAACAACCCGCTCCGCTTGCATTGGGCGCAGTAACAGTTCCGGTAAGTTGCAATGGCGAAAGCGATGGTTCTATTGACCTCACGGTGCTGGGTGGAAATGCGCCTTATACATTCGAATGGTCAACAGGCGATTCACTCGAAGACATCAGCGGACTTACTGCCGGATTCTACACTGTGATTGTTACCGACAGCAAAGGTTGTCAGGCAACGGTGATTATCCAGTTGCTTGAGCCGTTTGCTGTTCTGCTGGAAGGTATTGTGTTTGATGAGACAGTTACCGGAGCAAATGATGGAGCGATTAACCTCCTCGTGTTAGGTGGCGCTGCACCGTTTGTATTTGAATGGTCAAATGGTGAGACAACGCAAGATATTTCCGGCTTGAGCGCTGGAACATACAACGTGACTGTTACGGATGACAACGGCTGTTCGGTTGTTGGCAGCTATACGATAAATACAATTCTGCCTCCGAGACAGCCAGGCGTAAATCAGAGCAATCCGGGAGAGTTTGATTTGTTCGCATACCCGAATCCGTTTGAAGACCAGATTGTTGTTGAGTTCACTGCGGATGAAGATGCAGCGGGACGCATGATTTTGCGCGATGTGTTGGGCAAGAAAGTATATGAGAGCCGCATTGCAATTTTCAAAGGAGAAAACAAACAGCAGATTACTCTTGATGCTGGTTTACTCGCAAGTGGCATTTACATTCTTGAGATTGTGCGCAATGACGAAACCGTGAGAGGCGTGAGAACGCTGATCAAAGAGTAAGCGCAGATTGAATTGCACTCAAATAAAAAACCCTGTCTTTTCCGACAGGGTTTTTTTTTATTGAAAATTATTTTACGAATTTCAAATGCCAGATAGTATCTCAACTTGAGCGTAATCCGTCATGTTGAATTCATCGAAACATGGCGTGGGCTGGAGTTTATACTGAACATAGCCGAAGTGCCACCCTTCGAAAATTCAGGGGGAGTCCTTGTGTTGTTTTATTCAGAAACTCCGGAGGAGCGAACTATTGGTAGAAACATAAACAACACCGACACGAAGCCCAGCGGGGCGACATATTTTGCCTCCGGCAATGAAAGCCAGAGGATGACTGATTTTATCCTGCAAGGAACACCCTTGCAGGAACGCTCTTGCGATAACGCGCCAAACCATTACATGTTTTCTTCAACTCCCTTTTCATCGGTGATTGGTTTGCTTTCTTCAGGAGCGGGAAGCGCTAAGGGTTTTTCTTTGGGAACATAGATGTAGCGGTAGTTGATGGCGGGTTGCGTTTCGTCATCAAATGACCAGAGTTCTTTGGGTTGCAAATCAAAATTTCTAAAAAGGTAGGCGAACAGGCTTCCGGCAACTGCGCCAAAGAGATGCGTTTCCCACGAGATGCCGATGAGGTTGGGCAGCAGCCCCCACACGATGCCGCCATACATGAAAATGATAAAAAAGCTGATGGCGAGCGATTTCATATCGTTGCGCACCACCCCGCTGAAAAAAAGAAAGAAGGCGAACCCATAAACCAACCCGCTGGCGCCAATGTGATAAACAGGGCGCGCAAAGAGCCACACGGAAACACCTGTGAGCAGGTAAATGCCGAGAATTACTCTTGGCGCTGCGATAGGATAGAAAAAAAAGATGAGCGAGCCGAGCAGGAGGATGGGAAATGAATTGGAGGTGAGATGCCCGATGTCGCCATGCACAAAGGGACTGGCGACAATACCCAACATGCCGGAAGCGGTGCGCGGATAATTTCCCCACCCGTCTAAGTTGAGATAGGCGAAGTCTTCAGCGCCTTTCAAAGCCCAGAGCAGCGCGACAAACAACGCGGGGAGCAACATGCTTTTGAGGAACCGATAACGCTCTTCCATTCACCAAAAATTAGTAAAAAGTAAGAAGGACGCACGGAAGAACGTGCAAAAACGATTTTTCGTTTGAACCTGCAATCAGTCTTTAAACAACTTTGTGAGGTCGTTTGTGGTTACAATACCCCGAATCTTCCCGTCATCCACAATGGGAAGCGCGTGGTAGCCCTTTTTGTTAAATAACTCCACCACTTTCTTAATTGGAGTATCTGATGAAACGGTATCAGGTTTTTTTGTCATCAGACTTTCAATCGGAACTTCAACATCAAGCACCTTATCGTCTATGAGACGGATTTTCTTGCTCAATTTCTCATAAGCAGCAATCACATCATGTGTGCTGATAATGCCGATTACCGTGTCATTCTCGGTAACAGGAAGGTGATGGATGTTGTACTTCGTAAAAAGGTCGCGCACCTGTGAAAACCTGTTTTTCACGGTAGCCACGATAACTTTTTTTGTCATGATTTTGCTTACAGGGTCTTTGGTGTTCATGGCAATAATTTTGGGCAAAAGTAGGAGAATTCCATTTTCCTGATGATGATAAAACTCACCAAATAGTATCCACATCAGGTTAGCTGGTGTATAAAAAATTTTAAGAAAATTGGTTCCACATTTGAAATCGCCATACATTTGCAGCCTAAAATCAAAAAAATGGCTGACAACAATTCATCTTCTAAAACCCCGCTGATAATTATTTTACTTTTATCGCTGGGGCTTAATGGTTATTTATTCTATTCAGGCAATAAAAAGTCTGATGCAATCACAAACCTTACCTCGCGTGTTGATTCGCTTTCAACAGCAACCGCAAACCTGAGTGTGAAGGCAGAGGAAACCAGCGCAAAACTGGGAGAAACTGAAGTGAACCTTGAAGAATTCAGAGGCAAAAATGCTGAACTTGACAGTTTGCTCACGGTAGCAAACAAAGAGATTTCGGCTAAAAAAGCGCGTATTTCTGAATTGAAGAAAGATGCTTCAAAGAAAAAAGAACTGGAAGCGGAGTTGGCATCTTTAAAAGTTTTACAGGAAAATTATCTTGAGCGTATTGACTCGCTCATTACGGTGAACAACCTGTTGAAGCAGGAAGTGGTGACTTATCAGGCTACAGTGCAGCAGCAGTCTGACCAGCTTGCAAGCCAGCAAAGCACGATTGACAGAGGCTCCATTATCAGTTCTGACAACATCCTTGCTGTTCCGCTAAAGCAGAAAGGCAGTGGTAAGTTTGTTCCTACTGCAATCGCTTCAAAGACAAAGAGAGTGGAAGTTTGCTTTGACTTGCTGGAGAATAAAATTTCAAAACCGGGAACCAAGATTATTTACCTCCAGGTGATTTCACCGGAAGGCGTGGTGTTGGGAACGGATGCAAGCGGTGCAGGCAACTTCACCGTGAAGGACGATAACTCACAAGCGCGTTACACCTCTACTACAACGATTGAATACCAGAACAAACGTAAGAATTACTGTGTAGGCTGGAGCTATGATTTGCCTTTGGTAAAAGGTAACTATAGCGTGAAAGTTTATACGGAAAGCGCTTTCAGCGGAGTAGGAGCTTTCATCTTGAAGTAAGAAAGACTTTTAAATTTTTTAAAAAGCGTCAGGTGGTTTCATCTGGCGCTTTTTTATTTAACACAACTCATAGACTTTCCCCGGCAGCGTTTTCACAATGCCTTTCAGTTCGAGGCTCAGCAGGCTGTTGGCAATCACTCCGCTCGGGCGGTTCATTTTCTGAGAGAGTTCGTCAATACGGATTTTCTGTTCTGCTTTTAAAATATCAACGAGCGTTTGCTCATCGGCATCTAAATTTTCAAATAACCTTGCCTGCTTGGCAGCTTTGCCGTTTTTCTTTTCCTGCGACCAGCTCATCGCTTCGATAAATTCATTTACATCATCAAGCAAGGCTGCTTTGTTGGTGCGGATGAGAAAATTGCACCCTTCTGAATATTGCGCATTAATATTTCCGGGCACGGCAAACACATCGCGGTTGTAAGTGTTGGCGATTTCAGCAGTGATGATTGCACCGCCTTTTTTTTTTGTTTCTACAACAATCAGCGCATCCACCAAACCGGCAATGATGCGGTTGCGTTTCGGAAAGTTTTCTTTATTGAAATCAGAATTGGAAATGAATTCGGTGAGTAAGCCGCCTTGCTCCCCATCTTTTGCGCAGCGCTGCGATGCACGGAAGGGTAGAGCGTGTGCAATCCATGACCAAGTACGCCTACGGTTTTTAATCCCTTTTCGAGTGATGCTTTGTGTGCGCAGATGTCAATGCCGTAAGCAAGTCCGCTCACCACGAGCACATCCAATGCAGCAAGTTCATCTACGATTTTTTCGCAAACTGATTTTCCGTAATCAGTGGCGTTGCGCGTTCCCACGATTCCAACAATGCGCTGGGCATTCAAATCCGCATTGCCTTTATGGTAAAGCATAAGCGGGCTGTCATAACACTCTTTCAGCCTGCGCGGATAATTTTCATCGAGATAAAACAGAGGTTTAATGTTGTGCTTGAGCATAAATTCAACTTCTTCTTCGGCTCGTTGAAGCACATCGGCTTCTGTAACTTCTTTTGCGGTTATATCACCAATGCCGGGCACTTTGATGAGTCGGGCGATTTTTGCTTTAAACACTTCCTCCACGCCTCCGCAATAGCTAATCAGGTTCCGCGCCAATACGGGACCTACGTTTGGAATCAGCGTGATAGCGATTTTATAGAGCAGGCTTTTATCCAAATCCTTTTATTTGTTGTGAGATGAAATTACAAAAAGGTTTGTCTAAAAATTCTTAGAAGATGAAAATAGTAAAAGCTAAACTTTTTCATTATTAGAAACCGAGTGAAGGTAGAGCCGGGAAGAGTGTTCATCTCATCACTGCCAGTTTCCCTTTGAAAGCAAGTTGGTTGTCTGCGATGACTTGATAGAAATAAATTCCTTTGTCAAAATCTTTCAGGCTGAAGTTGTAGTTGCTGCCGGATAAATTCTTAAACGTCTTTAAAATTTTGCCTGAAACAGCAAGCAGTTGCAATTCAAAACGCTGAAGGTCTTTATTGAGAGTTATCGAGAAATTTTCGGATGAGGGGTTAGGATATATGGAGGCAGCAAGTTTAGTTTCTTTAATTCCGGTAGGTATCATACATGAAGCAGTATCAATATAACAGGAGTCTCCTGTGTTTATAATGCGTAAATGGTAAGGAGGTATTGGACAAGGAGTAGTATCCCAATAGACGGGAAGTGGATTGCATATTTCATATAATTCACTGCTGATTGCTCCAATGCCGACAATTGTAAATGTCACGGCAATATCTAAATAGTCCAATCCAATTGAATCATTAGTAACGCCAGCAAACACAATACATCCTGTTTCCCCGGATGAAAAAGTATTGTCAGGATAGATAGTATAAGAAATTCCGTTTGGTAAGTTGTTGATGCTGTCGAATCTTAATTGAGAGATAACTATCCCTTCGAAAGTATCAAAATTTTCAAAATAAATCGTTGCGCTAAAAGGCTCGCCCCTTGTGATACAGGGGAAACCGGAAGCAGGCGGGCAGAACCCGGGTGTTTCAGTTGGCGGCAAAGGAATGCATTGCGAAAAACTCAGTTTGGAATACAGCGTGAAAAGCAGGAAAAACGCGAAGTATTTTCTCATTCAAAAGTTATTATGAGCAAATCTATACTTATGTTATGACGAAACACGGGTTATCAAAGTTGTATTGGCAGCTATTTTATTAATCTGGCTTTTGTCCAAATCTTGTTATTTTGTTCTGCAATGAAATTGAGGATTTTCAAAACGCTGGTAATAGTTGTATTTGCATATTGGCTCATCGGCACATTGGCGAATTCTGCATTTGCTCAATCTACGAACACGTTAACTCCTCCAACTACTTACCGGAGCAGCGACAATCCTTTTTACTGGAAAAACCGTTCGCCTTATCCCGGCTACTGGCAGCAGGATGTGCATTATGCAATCAAAGCAAGCATTGATGAAAAAAAGGACATCATTGACGGCAAATTAAAACTCACGTATTGGAACAACTCGCCCGACACATTGCACGAAGTTTTTTTTCATTTGTATGAAAATGCGGTGCAGCCTGGTTCTTACTATGATGAATTGCACAAGCAAAACAAATTGAAACCGAAGTACGGGAAATATGAAGCGCAGAAACTCGGAACTCCAATTCAATCTTTCACACACGAGGAAAAAGATTTACAAATCGAATTGGATAACACCATTTTTCGCGTACAGCTTGATAAGCCGATTTTTCCAAATGATTCTACTTTTTTTGAAATTGAATTCAAAACCTACTTTGATATTGAAGGCACGATTCGCAGACGAAACAAAGTGTATGAGGCTTATGGCTACAAGCACTATAATGGCGTGCATTGGTACCCGATTATCTGTGTGTATGATGCAAAATTCGGATGGACAACCGACCAGCACCTCGGACGAGAGTTCTATGCCAATTTCGGGACGTTTGATGCTGAACTGACGTTTGCAAATAATTTCATTGTGGAAGCTACCGGCAACTTAGTGAATCGAGAAGAGGTGCTGCCAAACGATTTGCGCGAAAAGCTCGACATCAAAAATTTTGCAAACAAACCGCTCGAAGAAACGCCCAGCGTGATTGTTTCTTATGATTCAACCATTCGCAAAACATGGAAGTATCACGCAGAGAACGTCCACAATTTTGCTTTCACTGCCGACCCTACTTATCGCATTGGTGAGAAAACATGGAATGGCATCAAGTGTATTGCGCTCGTGCAGGAACCACATGCTTCGCGCTGGCAAACCGTTGCAGACTATACCGCAAAGTGCGTTGAAATTTATTCGCGTGATTTCGGGATGTACGGCTATCCGAAATTGGTGGTTGCTGATGCAAACGATGGCATGGAATACCCGATGCTCACGTTATGTGGTGGATTGGAACCGAGCAATCACGCCACCATTGCGCACGAAGTCGGACACAATTGGTTTTACGGAATCATCGGAAGCAATGAAACCTATCGCGCTTTTTTGGATGAAGGATTTACTCAATTCATTGAAACGCGGGCTTTGGAAAAGTTGAAAGGGAAATATGTTCCTATGTCGCCACAGAAAAGCAAATACAAGAAGAAGTTCAAAGAGCAGGTTGACTATCGCACAACATATGTTTACTGGGGTTATTTGGCAGATGCGACAAAAAATGAAGATGCATTTCTGAACACGCACTCCGATGGTTTTCACGGGGCGATACGGCAAGGCGGTGGTTATCGTCATGTCTATATGAAAACCGCCACGATGCTTTACAATTTGCAATACGTTTTGGGTGATAGCCTTTTCACGCAGGCGATGCTGCACTATTTCAACCAATGGAAATTCTGCCATCCCTATCCCGAAGATTTTCGCAATTCGATTATCCAATTCACTGGTGTTGATTTGAATTGGTTCTTTGACCAGTGGTTAGAGACGGTGAAGAATGTGGATTATCGGGTAATGAAAGTGAAACGGGCTAAAACAGTCAACAGTCCACAGTCCACAGACGACAGTATGAAACCTGTGGACAGTGGACTGTCGTCTGTGGACTCAACTTCAGACATCAAACTCCAAACTTCAAACTATCAAATAACGCTCAAGCGCAAAGGCAGAATGCAAATGCCGCTCGATTTAATGGTAACGACTAAAAATAATGACACGCTCTATTATCACATCCCGAATCAGTGGTTTGTGAAAGAGACCAACGCTACTATTTTACCCAAGTGGCACGGATGGGATAAACTTTATCCTACTTACACGGCAACCATTTCGCTTCCTGCAAAAATTGATAGGGTAGTGATTGACCCTACGAATCGTCTTGCGGATGTGTATATGCCCGACAATGCAAAATCGCGCAACATCATTTTGAAATTCGATTCAAAAGTTTCCAATTCTCCCGACTGGAAAAACTACCGCATGTATTGGCGACCAGCTCTATGGTGGAACGCGTATGATGGTCTCAAACTCGGAGCAAACCTCAACGGTAATTTTCTGAACTACAAGCATCGCTTCAGCCTTACGGTAATGGGAAGCACAAAACTGGGGCAAGGCGACCCTGAGCGTTTTGATTTTCCATCGGAAGACAAAAGCAAATTCGACAAGTTCAACTACCGTTTCGATTATAGCACAAGCATGGACAAGCTGGTGAAAAATTCAAACGTATTCATCACAACAATGTATTGGGAAGGATATGAGCAATACAAATTTGGCTTTGATGTCACGGTCGGAAAGAAGAACACGCAGTTCATGCTCTACATGAAAATGATGAATAAGCCAAGAGAGTCGAAGCTCAATTACTTATTATATCCGGGCGAGTGGGAAGCCCCAAACCTGATTAACAATACAGTGAATGTGGAGTTGAATCAGCCGTACACGAAAACAAAGGCAAGCGGGAAATTTAATCTCACCCTACGCAGCAACGCCATCGGTACCGATTTTGATTATCATTATTTACAAATCACGCACATTAACAGCCTGAAGTTTTGGCGGCTTGAATTGCGCTCGCGCGTGTTCGGAAGATTTGGCACCGGCTCTAATCAAGCCTCCATGTCAGCGCTTTATTTTGCGCAGGCAAATAATGAAGAGATGATGGACAATCCCTTCACACGTTCGCGCGGATATTTCCCGCAGGTTTGGGTAGGGAGTTTCGGCAATGATGTGAATCATTTTCATCATGGTGGAGGTTTGAACGTGCGCGGCTATGCGGGCTATCTGCTTGTTGAAGACGAGGATGGGCAAGCCTTTCCTGCTTACAAGGGAAATTCAGGCGGCTCGTTTAATGCCGAACTTGATTTGGATGGTATCGTGAAATGGAAACCGAAAAAATTATCGGACTATGTACACCTTGATTTTTATGTGTTTGCCGATGGCGGATTCATCGTGTATGACAAAGGCAACGGGGATGAAGCATTTTCAAATTTCAGAACCGATGCAGGAGCGGGCGCAGCGCTCACGATTAAAAAATGGGGATGGTTTGAAACACTTAAGCCCCTAACGATTCGCTTTGATGTTCCTTTTTACCTGAGCCACGCGCCCTTTGCATCGCCTGACAATTTTGATTTTAGGTTTGTGATGGGGGTGGGGAGGGCGTTTTAGATAACTTGTGAAAAAATAAAAAGACTGAAGAAATGAAAACGATTAGCGTGATACACGCGCTTCATAAAGAGCAATACATACTATATCTCACTTTCAGCAATGGAAGTGAGAGGGACGTGAATTTTTCCAATGCGCTTACAGCTTTCGCAAAAGGGGATTTAAGCAAGTACAAAAATCTGCGCTATTTCAAACAATTTAAAATTGAAAACGGAAATGTGGTATGGGGCAAGAATTGGGATTTGATTTTCCCAGTGGAAGAATTATACAGAGGCAAAATAAATCTGAGCAAAACAGTTCCCCGCAAATTAAAGATGGTTTCTTGATTTTCTAAAGAAGCGATTCCATCATTCCAAGCGATGATATGTGTTCTTCTCCCTAAAAATCACGGTTTCCCGTGCTTGGTGGTTTTGATATTTTCCTCGAATTTTATACATCAATTAAATAAAACCTAACCCACCCATGAAAGCAAAACTGATTCTGCCCCTTTTGTTCACGCTGATTTTCTTCACCACTTGCCAGAAAGATGAGGAAGATGAAATAACCTGCGACCTCACGGTGAGCGCCTCTGTAACCGGCATCAGCGCCACTGCCACCGCCAGCCTCGGCACACCGCCCTATGTGAACTATGCATGGAGCAATGGCGGCTCAGGCGCAACAGTGAGCGGGCTTGCACCCGGCACATATACAGTAACAGTTACAGATAATACAGGATGCACTGCCAGCGCCAGCGCCAGCGCTACCGTGAGTGGCGGCTGTGCAGGCGCCACCACCATGACTGATAGCG
>Ga0163146_10005249_pt1 | contig 15335 bp, 13 predicted proteins | sample OliLakLV19MP7G1_FD_148648 | JGI IMG/M metagenome (GOLD analysis project Ga0163146, IMG submission 148648) | Freshwater microbial mat bacterial communities from Lake Vanda, McMurdo Dry Valleys, Antarctica - Oligotrophic Lake LV.19.MP7.G1 | ecosystem: Environmental > Aquatic > Freshwater > Lake >...
GTCTATATCAGCGAGTCGCGCGAACGTGGCATCTCGGTGCTGCCGCCCGACATCAACGAGAGCCAACTGCACTTCACGGTGGTCCCCGAAGGCGTGCGCTTCGGCTTGACCGCCATCAAGGGCCTGGGTGAGGGCGCCATTCGCAGCCTGATCGACGTGCGCGAGCGGACCGGCCGTATTACCTCGGTCCACCAACTGTGCGAAGAGCTCGACTTGCGGTTGGTCAACAAGAAGGTGCTGGAAGCCCTGGTGCGATCGGGCGCGTGCGACGGCCTGGTGCCGAAGGATGTGCCGCTGATCGCCGGCCGCGCGAAGCTGTTTGGCGCCGTTGACAGCGCGATCGAGCACGGCAATCGGACCCAACGCGACCGCGAACAGGGCCAGGCCGACCTGTTTGGTGGCGGAGACGAAGACGGGGGACTGTCGATCATCCGGTTACCCGACTCGCGGCCGTGGACTGAGATGGAGCTGTTGTCGCACGAGAAGGAGGCCCTCGGTCTCTACCTCAGTGGCCACCCGATCGACCGCCACGCCGACAGCCTGCGGGCCTTCGGCGCGAGAACCGTGGGTGACCTTACGCTGAGCGAGATTCCGGAGGGCGTCGATGGCGCGCCCGGACGACTCGTGATCGAAGACCTGTATGTCGGCGGCATCGTCGGCGGCTTCCGCGGCTTGAAGACCAAGAAGGGCGATCCGATGTGCGTGTTCACGCTCGAGGATCACCAGGGCTCGGTCGAAGTGGTGGTGTTCCCCGAGATGTACGGCAAGCACCGCACCGTGATCGAGAACGGCGCGCTGCTGCTGGTGCGTGGCAAGTTTGAACGCGACGAGGAGAATTCGCGTTTCCAGTGCACCGACATGATGCCCCTGGCGCTGCTCAAGGAGCGACTGTCGCGCGGTGTCAGGATCCGGTTGAAGGCCACCTGCCCGCGTGAGACGATTGAAGCGCTCTGGGAGTTGCTGCCCAAGCATCGTGGCGACCGGCCAGTGGCGGTCGAAGTGGAGTTGAATGGCGGCTCGCGGCATGTCATTGTCCGCGCCGAGGTAACGTCATCGATCCGCGTGCGCACCTCGGAACAGTTCGTCGCCGATGTCGAACGCATTTGTGGACCCGGCTCAGTCACCGTGCATTCCTGATCCCCGATTCCTGATCCCCGATCCCGAATATGCCTGATCTGCTTGAATTCGAAGAACCGATTGCCATCCTGCTGAAGGAGATCGAGGCGCTGTCGACGCTCGCGGTGAGCGATGACCGCGATCGCGAGATCGTCCGGCTGGAACAGCGCGTCGACGCGATTCGAGGCGAGCTCTACAAGAACCTGACGCCATGGCAACGCGTGCAGGTGGCGCGCCACCCGGGCCGGCCGACGACGCTTGATTACGTTGAACGGCTATTCACTGATTTTGTCGAGTTGCATGGTGACCGCCGCTTCGCGGACGACCACGCCATTGTCACCGGCACCGCGTTCTACAAGGGCGCGCCGATTCTGGTGGTCGGTCACCAGAAGGGCAGCGACACCAAGCAGAAAATCTATCGCAACTTCGGCTACGCGCGGCCCGATGGCTATCGCAAGGCCCTGCGCACCATGGAGCTGGCGCAGAAGTTCGGCCGGCCGATCCTCTGCTTCGTCGACACCCCGGCGGCCTACCCGGGCATTGAGTCCGAAGAGCGCGGCGTCGCCGAGGCCATCGCCGTGAACCTGCGTGAGATGGCGATGCTGGAAGTGCCGGTGATCGTGATCGTCCACGGCGAAGGCGGCAGCGGCGGCGCCCTCGGCATTGCCGTCGGCGACCGCATCCTGATGCACGAGTTCGCGATCTACAGCGTGATTCCACCGGAAGGCTGCGCCGCCATCCTGTGGCGCGATTCGGCGAAGAAGGTCGAGGCCGCCGAGGCGCTGAAGATCACCGCGCCCGATCTGCTTCGGCTCGAGGTGATCGACGAGATCGTGCTCGAACCGGTCGGCGGTGCCCACACCAATCCCACTCAGGCAACGGCGCTGCTTGACATCGCGCTGCAACGCGCGCTGGCCGAGGTCTCGGCGCTCGGCGTCCAGGAGCGTCTGGACCAGCGCTACGCCAAGTTTCGCAAGATGGGCTCAGTGGGAATCGTCGGAGAATAACGAAGAACGAATGGCGAAGAGCAGACCCTGGGGTTCTTCTTTCGCTATTCCTGAATTCGTTCTTCGTTATTCGCATGGCCGTCCCCCCCATCTGGAATACCCGTCCTCACAACGAGGCGCAGGCCACGGCACTGGCCCAGGCGCTTGGCCTGTCGCCGGTGACGGCGCGGCTGCTGGCGATTCGCGGTCACACCGATCCGGATGAAGCCTCGCGCTTTCTCAAGCCGACGCTCGATCAGTTACTCGATCCATTCCGGTTGACCGATGTCGGAAAGGCGGCCGATCGCCTGCTCGCCGCGATTGCCGCCAGGGAACGGATTGCCGTGCACGGCGACTACGACGTCGACGGCATCACCTCCACGGTGATCCTGCGGCGTGCGCTCGAGTTGTTGGGCGCGGACGTCGGCCACTTCATTCCCGAGCGGCTGACCGACGGCTACGGCCTGCAGCCCAACACCATCGACCGCCTCCACGCTGAGGGCGTGAAGCTGATCGTGTCGGTCGACTGCGGCATTCGCGGCGCCGACGCGGCGCGGCGCGCTCGCGATCTCGGCGTCGATCTGATCATCACCGATCACCACGAGCCCGACTCGGAGTTGCCCGACTGCTTCGCGATCGTCAACCCCAAGCGGCACGACTGCACCTATCCGGACAAGAACCTCGCCGGCGTCGGAGTGGCGCTCAAGCTGGTGCAAGCCTTGTGTCATCGCACCGGCAAGTCGTCGTGGCTGCCGGCGTTCATCAAGATCGCCGCGATCGGCACGCTCGCCGACGTCGTCCCGCTGATCGGCGAGAACCGCGTGATTGCCAAGCTGGGCTTGCAGATGTTGACCAAGGGGCCGCACAAGGTGGGCTTGCGCGCGCTGCTGGAGGCCGCCGGCCTGACCGGCAAGACCATCGACGCGTATCACATCGGTTTCATGGTCGCGCCCCGCATCAACGCCGCTGGGCGCATGAGCACGCCCGACATTGCCACGCGCTTGCTGCTGGCCTCAGACGACGCGATGGCAGACGAGGCGAAGGCGCTGGCTGATCAGCTGGAGGCCGAGAACACGCGGCGGCGCACCGAGGATCAGGACATCCTCGCCAAGGCCAAAAAGATCGTTGAGTCCGATCCCGACGTCGGCGCGCAGAGCGTGCTGGTCGTGGGAGGAGAAGGCTGGCACCGCGGCGTCATCGGCATTGTCGCGTCGAAGCTGGTCGATGCGTTCTACCGTCCGGCAATCGTGCTGTCGATCGAAGACGGCGTCGCTCACGGGTCGTGCCGCAGCATCCCGGGCTTTGACATGCTCGCCGCGCTCGAGTCGTGCGCCGGGCTGCTCAGTCGCTTCGGCGGCCACAAGCAGGCGGCCGGCCTGCAGTTCGAGGCCTCGCGCATCAAGGAGTTCCGCCAGGCCGTGAACGCTTTCGCCCAGAACTGTCTGGGACCCGACGATCTGCGTCCGCGGCTGTGGCTCGATGGGCCGCTGAAGCTGAACGAACTGAACGACCGGGTGATGGCCGAGTTCGCTGCGCTGGCGCCGTTCGGCCCCAGCAATCCTAAGCCGCGCTTCCACACCGGCCCGGTGGCCATCGTCGACGGCCCGCGGATTTTGAAGGAGCGCCATCTCAAGATGAGCGTGAAGCAGGACGGCCGGGTGCTGCGCGCCATCCAGTGGAACGCCGCCGAGCGTGAGCCGAAGCTCACCGCGCAGAAGGACGCGGTCGAGATCGCCTACACCGTGGAGGAGAACGAGTTCCGTGGTGAGAAGTACGTCGAACTCAGATTGGACGACTTCAGATAGCACCGGACGTCGCGACCAGAGCCGCAGACGAGGTGGATGATGTCGACCAGGGCCGCAGATGACAGAGATGACGCTGATCCAACACGCACGATCGGTCGGCTAGTCGTACTTCAGTACGTCGACTACGTTCACCCGTCCCGTGAGTTTGTCGTGGTTGGCGCGTTGCTTGTTGTCGTTCCCCTGGGCCGAGGGCCTGGCTCAACGGCGTGAATTCCCAATCTGCGTCATCTGTGTCATCTGCGGCCCCGGTCTATTGGTACAATCTGTGTCGTGAGTGCCTGGCAGAAACGCGCGCAGATCGCCCTGGCGGTCGTCGCCATCTCCGTGATCGGCGTGGTCGGCTACACGTTGCGCCCGCGCGAAACGCGCGTGGCCCCGGCCCCGATCGAGCGGCTCGACCCCAAGGCCACGATCGAAACGCGCGGCGGCGATGTCATCCAGCTCAAGGGCTCTCGGCAGGACGCCCGCATCGAGTTTGAGCGCCAGGTCACCTACGCCACGGGCGACACCCGGTTGATGGGGGTCAAGGTAACGGTCGAGAACCGCGCCGGCCGCAATTACACCATCACCGGCAAGGAAGCACGCGTCGGCAAGGATCAGACGAGCTACGACATCAAGGGCGACGTCAAGCTCGAGACGAGCGACGGCCTGACCGCCTTCAGCAATGAAGCCAGCTACTCCGAAGCGGAGAAGATCGTCCGGGCTCCAGGGCCGGTGCGGTTTACCCGTGGCCGCACCTCAGGCAGTGGCATCGGCTTCACGTACGACGAGCAGCGCGACACCCTGTGGCTGCTGGACCAGGCGGTCGTGACCGTCGAACCCGAGGGCGGCGGCGGCAAGATGGAAGTCTCGTCGGGGGCGTTCGGATTTGCCCGCACCGACCGCTACATGCGCTTCGAGCGCACCATGCACATGGACCGCGAGGGGCAGATCATCGACGCCAACGAGGGCGTGGTCACGCTGTTTCCCGATCGCGATGAGCCGGACCTGATCGAGCTGCGGGGCGACTCGCGGGTCAGCGGTGCCGGCATGGGCGCGCTGCAATCGATGGCGGCGCGGGATATTAATCTCGACTACGGCGACGATGGCCGCACGCTGCAGAACGCGACGCTGGCCGGGCAGACCAACCTGCAGTTGGCGGGGAAGGGCGGCGGGGCGGGGCAGCGGCTGACCAGTGAGTTTCTCGAGATCGCGCTGGAGCCCGACGGCAGTGTCCGCAGCCTCTCGTCACGCGAGAACGTGACCGTGACGCTCCCAGCCACCCGCGATACCTCCGCTCGCACCATTCGTTCAAACGTCCTGACCGCTGCGGGCGGTGCCCAGGGGTTGTCGGCCATGGCATTCCGCGAAGGCGTCAACTACACCGAGGCCGCCTCAAAGACGCAAGGCGCGCGTGTGGCCCGTGCGCAGAGTCTCGACGCCGCCCTTGATCCGGCCGCCGGCACGCTGCAGGACGCCACGTTCACCGGCACGTTTCAGTTCACCGACGGGTCGTTGACGGCGACCAGCAACCTCGCTCGCTATCGAATTCTCGCCGGCATGCTCGCGCTCAGCGGCAAGCAGGGCGATGCCGATCCGCAGATCAAGGACGAAGCGCTGACCATCGACGCCGAAACCATTGACGTGACACTCAATCCGCGCAAGATGGTGGCGAACGGCAAAGTGCGAAGCGCCTTGCTGCCAGTCAAGAAGGCCACCGGCGCCGCCCCGGCCGCGAAGCGGCCCGGGCTGTTGGGCGACCACGACCCGGTCAACATCATCGCCAACTCGCTGACCTACGACGAGACCTCCAGGCGCGGTGAGTACAAGGGGCAGGCGGTCTTGCTGCAGGGCCAGACGCAGATCAACGCTGACGCGCTGACGATCGACGAAAGCACGGGCGACCTGATCGCGGTCGGCAAGGTCATCACGTCGCTGGCGATCGTCCGCAAGGACGCCCAGGCCGGCACGCCGTCGCCCTCCACCATTGGCCGCGGCGGGTCGTTCACCTATACCGATCAGGCACGACGAGCGTTGTATGAGACGGCAGCGACGCTCGACGGCGAATCCGGCAACTTGCGCGCCGAGAAGATCGAAATCGTACTGGCCCCGGACGAGAACGCGCTGGCGCGCCTTGACGCCACCGACAAGGTCACGATCCTCGTCGACACCCGAACCGTCACCGGCGCCCGACTGACGTACGTTCCGGCCGACGAGAAGTACGTGGTCACCGGCGCACCCGTCACCATGATCGATGCCGGCTGCCAGGAATTGAGCGGCAAGACATTGACGTTCTTCAAGGCGTCCGATAGAGTCCAAGTCGACGGCAACGACGAGGTTCGGACGCAGACCAAGGGCGGCGGCAAGTGCACCACGGCGGTGCCCACAGTCGTGCCACCCACCGCAGTGCCGTCCAAGTTGCCGCCCAAGTTGCCCCCGACGTTGCCCCCCAAGTAATGGCTTCGACCCTCAGCACGCACGAACTCACCAAGACCTACGGCGGCCGGACCGTGGTGCGTGGCGTCAGCCTGCAGGTGAATTCCGGCGAGGTGGTTGGCCTGTTGGGCCCGAACGGTGCCGGCAAGACCACGATCTTCTACATGACGGTCGGCCTGACCTCTCCAGACTCGGGGCGCGTCACCCTCGATGGCAAGGACGTCACCGACGACGCGATGTACGTGCGCGCCCGCAAGGGCATTGGCTACCTGCCGCAGGAGCCCTCGATCTTTCGCGGCCTCACGGTCGAACAGAACATTCTCGCGATTCTCGAAACACTGAATCTCGACGCCGCCGAGCGCCGGACACGCCTACGGGAATTGCTGGCGGAATTGAACCTGACGCCGTTGGCCAACTCGCCGGCCTACACCCTGTCGGGCGGCGAGCGCCGGCGCGCCGAGATCACACGGGCGCTGGTCATGAACCCGCGCTTCATCCTGTTGGACGAGCCCTTCGCGGGCATTGATCCGATCGCCGTCACCGAGATTCAGAAGATCATCTTCCACCTGCGGGATCGCGGTATTGGCATCCTGATCACCGATCACAACGTGCTCCAGACCCTCAAAATCACCGACCGCGCCTATATCGTGACCGATGGGGCGATCTTCCGGAGCGGCACGCCGGCGGCGCTCGCCGCTGACGAAGAAGTCCGGCGGATTTACCTCGGGACCGATTTCCGGCTGGACTAAGATTGTAAGAGCCGGATATGGGCATTCAGCAGAAGCTCCAAACCAGACTCGCACAGAAGCTGATCCTTACGCCTTCGTTACAGCAGGCGATCAAGCTTCTTCCAATGTCGACTTTGGAACTCGCCGACCTCCTGAACCAGGAGGTCGTTGAAAACCCTCTGCTCGAAGAGGTGCCGACCGAAGACCTGCAGGCGGCCGAGGCACCGGCGGCGGCCGAGAAAGAAGCCGAAGACAAGGCCAAGGCCGACAAGACCGACTCCTGGGACGATGCCGACTACGAGTACTTCTTCGGTGACTACCTCGACGATGGCTACCGTCCGCGCGCACCGCAGGAAGTCAAAGAACTGCCGCCCATCGAGAACACGCTGTCGACGAGCTCGTCACTCACCGATCACCTGGAGTGGCAGTTGTCGCTACAGACCGAGGCCGAGGAGATTCGTGAGATTGGCGAAGCCATCATTGGCAACCTCGACGACGACGGCTACCTGGTAGCGTCGGTCGACGAAATTGCGTCGATGGGCCCCTGGCCTGCGGATGATGTCGAGAAGGCGCTGCGGCTGATTCAGAGTTTCGACCCGATCGGCGTCGCCGCGCGCGACCTGCAGGAATGCCTGTCGCTGCAAATCAAGCACCTGCACCTGGAAGGGACGCCGACCGAGAAGATCGTCGACGAGCACATGCGGTTGCTCCATAACCACCAGATGCCGGAGCTGGCCCGCAAGCTCGGGCTCACGATCGAAGAGCTCAAGGGCCACATCGAGATCATCAAGCATCTCGATCCCAAACCCGGCAGCCGCTTCAATCCGCAGCCCTCGCAGTACGTCATCCCCGACGTCTACATCGTCAAGGTTGAAGACCAGTACGTCGCGGTGTTGAACGAAGACGGCCTGCCGCAGTTGCGCATCAGCCCGACCTACCGGCGGCTGCTCGACAAGGGCGCGGCCGAGAACAACGACGAGACGCGCGCCTACGTGAAGGACAAGTTTCGCTCGGCGCTGTGGCTGATCAAGTCAGTGGAGCAGCGGCAGAAGACCATCCACAAAGTGGCCACCAGCATCTGCACCTTCCAGCGGGACTTCCTCGATCATGGCATCGAGCACCTGCGGCCGCTCGTGCTGCGTGACGTCGCCAACGACATTGGCATGCACGAGTCGACCGTCAGCCGCGTCGTCACGAACAAGTACATGCACACGCCGCAGGGCGTGTTCGAGATGAAGTACTTCTTCCATAGCGGCATCAGCAGCTCCTACGGTGATGCGGTCTCGTCGGTGACGATCAAGAACCGCATCAAGAAGATCATCGAGGGCGAGGATCTGAAGAAACCCCTCAGCGACTCGAAGATCGTCAACATTCTGCAGCGCGAAGGTTTGATGCTGGCGCGGCGCACGATTGCGAAGTACCGGGAAGAGCTGAAGATTCCCACGTCCAACCAACGGAAGGTGATGTTCTAGAAGTCACTGCGGCGGGGGCCCTGACCCCGCCGGGACTTGTGCCAGCCGATGTCCATCATCCCGGCCATCACCGTCCGCGGCCTGCTCGACGCGCGACCAGAATCGGTCGGCTTGTCGGTCGAACTGCTGGCCGGCGCCAACGGCCTCGAGCGCCGCATCACCAACCCATACATCCAGAAGACCGGTCTCGCGCTTGCGGGCTTTCACGAGTACCTGCAGGCCGGACGCATCCTGCTATTTGGCGACAGCGAAGTGCGCTTCCTCGAACGCATGGAGCCGTCGGCGCGCCGACATGCACTGGCCATGTGCTTCAACGAAGCGCTGCCATGCCTGCTGGTCACCGGCGGGGCCGAGCTACCGCCGGAAGTGGCAGAGGAGGGGGAGCGCGCCGACGTGCCCATTCTCCGGACGCCCGTACCGACCGCGACTGCCATTGGCAAGCTGACCGCCATTCTCGAAGACCGGCTCGCGGCGCGCGAGATCGTCCACGGCGTGCTGCTCGACGTTCTCGGCCTCGGCGTGTTGATCGTTGGCGAGAGTGGCATCGGCAAGAGCGAGTGCGCGCTGGACCTGGTGGTCCGTGGGCATCGCCTGGTGGCCGACGACGCGGTCGAGGTGCGCCGGCGGGCCGAGTCGATTGTCATCGGCGCCTGTCCGGAGCTGACCCGCCATCACATGGAAGTCCGTGGTCTCGGCTTGATCAACATCCGCGACCTGTTCGGAGTGGCCTCGACTCGCACCTCGAAGCGGGTGGAGCTCGTGGTGCAACTGGATCGTTGGGACCCTGACCGGGAGTACGATCGCCTGGGACTGGACGCTGCGACGTACGACCTGATCGGGCTCACAGTGCCGCTGATTCGCATGCCAGTCGCGCCCGGCCGCAACCTGGCCATTCTCGTGGAAGTGGCCGCACGCAATCAGCTGCTGCGCATGCGCGGCATCAACGCCGCCCGCGAACTGGTGCAGCGTCTGGATGCCAGATTGCTGAGTGCGTCGCCCGCCGGGCACGACCGCACCCCGGCAGCCAAGCACCTGGAAGAGGACGAAGAATTGTGAGCAAGGCGCGCACGCCCATCAGTTGGGCCCGTTTCATCGTGCTGACCGGCCTGTCGGGCTCGGGGAAGTCCCAGGCCATCCGTGCGCTCGAGGATCTCGGCTACTACTGCGTCGACAATCTGCCGGTGTCGCTGCTGCCGGTGATGGCCGAACTCAGCGAGCGCCAGAGCGAGCACAACCGCGTCGCCGTCGTCATGGATGTCCGCGAGTCGCGTTTCGTCAGCGATTTCCCCCTGGTTTATCGCAAGCTGAAGACCAACAAGCACCTGCGGACCAAGCTGATCTTTCTTGAGGCGGGACACGCTGAACTCGTCCGCCGCTTCAGCGAAACCCGCCGACCCCATCCATTGGCGCCGGACCGGCCGGTCACCGAAGGCCTGTCGGAAGAGCGCGCCTCGCTGCGCACGATTCGCGCGATGGCCGACAAGGTCGTCGACACTTCGAAGCTGAACGTCCACGAATTGCGCCAGCAGTTGCGCGAGTTGGTGTCTGGGCAGAAGCAGGCCTCGAAGCTGGTGCTGACGTTCCTGAGCTTCGGCTTCCAGAACGGGCCGCCGGCCGAGGCCGACCTGATGTTCGACGTGCGCTTCCTCAAGAACCCGCATTGGGTGCCGGCGCTGCGGCCACAATCCGGCCGCGACCCCGCGGTCGCCGCCTACATCCGCCGCCAACTGGTCGCCCGCGCCTTGATTAAGCGGCTCAACTCACTGCTGCGCTGGATGGTGCCGCTCTACGTGCAGGAAGGGAAGTCCTACCTGACCGTGGCCATTGGCTGCACCGGCGGACGCCATCGCTCGGTGTATGTGGCCGAGGCGTTGAAACGTGAACTGTCGGATCTCAAAGGTGTGTCGGCGCGCGTCGCGCACCGCGACCTGGCGAAAGGCCCACGATGATTGGAGTCGTTGTCGTCACCCACGGGCAGTTGGCCACCGAGCTGGTCAACGCGGCCGAGACCATCGTCGGCGACCTGCCGCACTTTTCGGCGGTGTCGATCGGCTGGCATGAAGACGTGCACGATGCGCGAGACGCGATTGCCGCCGCCATTGAGCGCGTCAAGCAGCCGGGTGGCGTGTTGCTGGCCACCGACATGTTTGGCGGCACGCCGTCGAACCTGGGCATTACGTTCTTGAAGGACGATGCGGTCGAGGTCGTCACCGGCGTCAACCTGCCCATGTTGATCAAGGCCGCGAACCTGCCCGACGGCCAGCGCCTGACCGACGTCGCGCGGCTGCTGCGCGAGCACGGCCGCAACGCCATTTGGGTGGCGTCGGATCTGCTCACCGGGGGATCGGGTGCGGCCGGTGCCGCGTCCAGTGGCGGCGGTCGCACTGAATGACGACTCGCGAGTGCGTGATTCGCAACCGGCTGGGCATGCACGCCCGCGCGGCGGCGAAGTTCGTGAACATGGCCGCGCGCTTCACCTCGCACATTCGCGTGTCGCGCGATGGCCGGACCATGGATGGCAAGAGCATCATGGGCATTTTGCTGCTGGCCGCCGCGGCCGGTGTGAACATTGTGATTACCGCTGACGGCGCCGACGAGAGCGAGGCCGCCGACGCGTTATGCCACCTGGTCGAGGGCGGCTTTGGAGAAGAACCGTGGAACGCCTGACCGGCATTGGCGTATCACCCGGCGTCGTGCTCGGCCGCGCGGTGGTGCTGACCCAGCGTACTGAAGTGATGCGCTTTCCCATTCCGCCCGAGCGCGTCGACCAGGAAGTGGCGGCGCTGCTGCGGGCCCAGGCCGCCTCGAAGCAACAGTTGCAGGACATCAAGGCCCGCGTCGAGCACGGTCCCGGCAGCGAGCTGGCCGCGTTGTTCGAAGCCCAGTTGCTGATGCTCGACGACCCGATGCTGGTCGGCCGCGCGGAAGCCATCGTTCGCACCGAGCGCGTCAACGCCGCGTGGGCCGTGCACCGCGCCTACGAAGAGCTGTACCACGTGTTCATGTCGATGGAGGACCCCTACCTCCGCGAGCGCGAGACCGATGTCGCTGATGTCGCTGGCCGCCTGCGGCTCAATCTGAGGCATGGTGCCAAGGGTCCCAAAGAGTTACTGAGTCAGGTCGATGGCCCGTCGGTGCTGATCGCCGACGAGCTGACGGCGTCGGTGGCGGCCCAACTCGATTGGTCGCGGGTACAGGCGTTTGCCACCGATGCCGGCAGCCGCACGTACCACACCGCCATTCTCGCTCGGTCGCTGCAGGTGCCGGCCATCGTCGGACTGCATGATGCCTCGCTGCGCGTGGCCGCTGGCACGCCGGTGGTGTTGGATGGGACCACCGGAGAGCTGATCGTTGGGCCGACACCGGAACAGATGGACGAGGCGCATCGCCGCGCCACCCGGCCGCGTCGGCGGAGCCGATCGGCCGCCGAGGCTGGCCCGGTCACGACCACTGACGGCGTTCGCATCCGCCTCGAGGCCAACATCGAGTTGCTCGAGGACCTGCCGTTCCTGAATGAGCATGGCGCCGAGGGCGTCGGCTTGTACCGGTCGGAATTCATGCTGTCGGGCCGGCCGATTGCCAGCGTCACTGAAGACGATCAGTACGCGCTGTATCGCAGCCTGATTGAGCAGGTTGCCCCTCGCCCGGTCACGATTCGCACGTTCGATCTGGATGAGCGGCAGTTCGCCGGACCCGGACGCGGACCGGAACGGCGCCGGACCCGCCCTGGCTTGCGCGGCCTGCGTCTGGGCCTCGCCAATCCCGAGGTGCTGCGGACACAGATGCGCGCGCTGGTGCGAGCGTCGGCGCACGGCCCGCTGCGCATCATGTTCCCGTTCGTCACCGCCGTCGAAGAGGTGCGCGACGCCCGCAAGATCCTGGCCGAGGTCCTGCACGAACTCGGCGTCGACCCGAATGAAGAGGTCCGCAACACCGTCGCCGACGGACGAGTCTCCGGCGGAGTAGCCTCCGGCTTTAGCCGGAGCTCCCGGATCAAGGTCGGCGCGATGATCGAAGTACCGTCGGCCGCCCTCGTCGCCGACCTGCTGGCGCCGGAAGTCGATTTCTTCACGATCGGGACCAACGACTTGATCCAGTTCTGCCTCGCGGTTGACCGGACCGATGACCGCGTGTCCGATCTCTATGAACCACTGCACCCAGCCGTCTTGCGCTTGATTCGCACCGTGCGGCGGGCCGCCACCCGGCACCGCATTCCGGTGTCGTTGTGTGGCGAGATGGCGTCGGACCCGGCATTGGTGGGCCTGCTGATCGGCCTCGGCCTCACCGAGTTCAGCATGACCCCTGGGGCCATTCCGATCGTGCGTCATGTCGTCGGAGAGTTGAGTGCCACCGAGGCCCGGCGCCTGGCGAGTCACGCGCTGCGGTTGCCGACCGCAGCGGAAATTGAGCAGTATCTGTTCGACGCGCTGGCCGCGTCGGCCTTTCAAAGGAGTCCGCAGTCGTGAGTGAACCGTTGCATCGGGTCGAGAAGCCCTGGGGCTATGAATTGTGGTGGGCGCGTACCGACCGCTATGTCGGCAAGCAGATCCACATCAACAAGGGGCAGGCGCTCAGCCTGCAATACCACAACAAGAAAGACGAGACCATCTTCGTGTGGTCGGGCCGGATCCTGTTTGAGCGGGAAGTCGACGGCCAGCTGATCGCCACTGAAATGGGCCCCGGCGAAGCCGTGCACGTGACACCGCCCACCGTGCATCGCATGACGGCGATCGAGGATTCAGATGTGCTGGAAGTCTCGACCCCCGAGACGGACGATGTCGTCCGGCTCGAGGATCGGTATGGCCGAAAGGGAACCTGAGCCACCGATGACACAGATGACGCCGACCGGCTGAAGGCTAGAAGGGGATGTCGTCGTCGGTGACAGGGGCGGGATCGCGCATGGGATCCTGGTAGCCGCTGTCGCCGCCGCGCTCAACCTGGCGATCGCCGCCGCGGCTGCCACCACCAGCCCCGGCACCGCCGCCGCCGAGCAGCACGATTTTGTCAGCCTTCACCTCGGTGGTGTAGTGCTTCTGGCCTTCTTTTTCCCATTGGCGCGTCTGCAGGCGACCTTCCAGATAGATCTGCTTGCCTTTGACCAGGTAGGGCTGCAGCGAGTCGGCGGTCTTGCCCCACAGCACAATGCGGTGCCACTCGGTCTGTTCCTTCTTCTCGCCTTCCTTCGACGTCCAGTTCTCGGTGGTGGCAATGCTGAAGCTGGCCACTGACTGTCCGCCTGGTGTGACTCGCACTTCGGCATCCTTGCCGAGGTTGCCCACCAGAATCACCTTGTTCACACTGCCCATATCAAGTCGCCTCTCTACCGTGCTATCGCTCTTCGATCGCTTGTGTTGCGTTGATGGTGCCCGCGGCTAGCGGCCGGGGGGCTTGCCGGGAAACACGCGAATCATATTCTGCTTCGCCAGACGCGCCGAGTCGTGGTCGGGGAACTGCTTCATCAGCGTCTCCCAGGCGTCGCGCGCGCGGTCGGTCTGTTTCATGCTGTTCAGCGCCAACCCGAGCTTGTAGTACGCGTCGGGAACCCGATCGCCTTTCGGGTAGGTCGTGATGACGCGATTGTAGGCATCGACTGCCTCCGGAAACTTGCCGTCGGAGTAGTAACACTCGCCGATATACCACTGCGCATCGTCGGCCGCGTCGTTGCGGGCGTAGCTCTTGAGGTAGCTGCTGAACCCCTCAATGCACAGCGTCCATTGGCCAGCGGTGAAGTCGGCGAGCGCGGTACTGAACAACCGCTGCGGCGGCATGCCCGGGCTCATGCTGAGGGGCGGTGCCGGCGTCATTGGCGCCTGCACGTCTGGTGAAGGTGGCGCGTTCGGATCCACCGGTGCGGCCGGAACCGCGGTCAGGTCGGGAATGGCGAGGCGCAGTGCCTCGACTTCCTGCGACAGGGTGGTAATGCGGACGTTGCTTTCGTCAATGCGTTCACGCACCACGCGCAGGTCGGTACCGAACTGATCGACCGCCAGTTTCTGATCGGCGAACGATTTCCGGGTGGCGCCGGCCTGGTCGTCAACGCGTGACGAGATGGTCTTGAGCTGCGTGCTGAGCGCCTCGAGCGCAGCCTGCAGTTGCTGCTGCATCTGCTGCGTTTGCTCCTGCAGCATGCGGATGTCAGCCATCATCTGCATTTCGCGGCGCGACTGTGCCTTGGCCGGGGCGGCGAACAGCAGCGCGGCGACCAGGGCAAGAATGCCGGCGTGCACACCGAAGCGCCCGGTACGAAGGTGTGCGGGCAGTCGTCGAGTCATACGCCCCATCTTACTTTGCCGTGATCACGAAATGCGCGCGCCGGTTCTTCGCCCAGGCCGCGTCATCCTTGCCCGCATCGAACGGGAATTCCTTGCCGTAGCTGACGGTCTTGACCTTGTCCGCCGGAATGCCGAGCGACACCAGATAGGCCCGCGCCGCCAGTGCCCGGCGCTCGCCCAGGGCCAGGTTGTACTCGGCGGTCCCGCGCTCGTCGCAGTGACCTTCGATGGTGACCTGCCAGGTCCCATACTTCTTCAGCACGGCCGCGTTGGCCTGCAGCAACTGTTGCCCCTCGGCGTTGACCTCGGCGCTATCTTCTTCGAAGAACAGCGGCTTGAGCGGGGAGTCGCGATTCAAGTCGTCGAGCGACTTTGAGCCGATCGTGTCTTCCATCGGCATGGGCGGGACCGGCACCGGCTCGGCCACCGGACTGGGCGGGGGAGGCGGCGCCGGGGGCGGCACATTGGCGGTGTTGGTGGCGGGCGGCGGCATCGGCCGCGCCACCGGCGGCGTCTTCCTGGAACACGCTCCAACCACCAC
>Ga0163146_10005265_pt1 | contig 15288 bp, 12 predicted proteins | sample OliLakLV19MP7G1_FD_148648 | JGI IMG/M metagenome (GOLD analysis project Ga0163146, IMG submission 148648) | Freshwater microbial mat bacterial communities from Lake Vanda, McMurdo Dry Valleys, Antarctica - Oligotrophic Lake LV.19.MP7.G1 | ecosystem: Environmental > Aquatic > Freshwater > Lake >...
GGCGATTTGGGCGATTCCGTTGTGTTCGCACCCGTCGTCTCTGATGATGCCCATGCCCAGTTGCTTCTCGCCGCGTTCGCGCTCAGCGCATCACACGACGCCCAGGGGCTGCACCTCATCGCGACAGTGCCGCTCGCACGCACGGCCTCCATGTTCGATGCCTATCAGTCCGTCGCGGCCAGCCCTTCGATGGCGACCGCAAGTTCCGGTGAACCGGGGAGCGCACTGGTCTTTGCGTCCTTGCACGACGCGGTCGTCCTCGTCACGGCCTCAGCCAATCCAGTTCCGAGTGTTTCGGTGCAGCGGCTGGTCAGAGGCACTTTCGCGGCAACGTTCATTTCCCCCTCGCACGCCGAAGCGACCACGGTTGGTTTGGGCGGAAGGGGCATTCTGGCGAGTACCGCCGTTGACACGACCTATCAGGAAGCACCGCCCTGGTTCAACGACAAGCAGAATAAGGACTCGCCGCTCCCACCCGCATTGGTGTGGCCGGAACCTGGGGTATTTCGAGCCACGAAGTCAGCGGTTTGGGCGTATCTTGCGCTCTTCACGCACACTTCACGCCCCGGAAAAACGTTTAGAACCGTTTTAATCCCGGCCCGATAAGTGTTTTCATGTGGGAAATTTAGGGTAGTGTCAGGACACGATCCTGTTGTAAGTGCTTGAATAGTAGGGTTTTACAGCCGGTTTAGGGCTTGTGCGGCCTGTGGAGCCACCCCCGCTGCGCAAACTCGGCATCGATTTGATGTAGATGGTTGACAGTCTCGGCACCTTGATGTACATTCTGCCCGTCGTTGTTGTGGCTTTTCCCGTCTCTGCAATCAATCCCAGATCTGAAGGAGATTCCTGTGAAGAACATTGTCCTTTCTGCTCTTGCTGTTGCGGCGTTCGCTGGTGCGGCTTCCGCCCAGAACACCATCGAGTTCCGCTGGGTCGAGCGTCACGGCCAGACCTCCATCCCCGCTGGTGCGGTTCCCCTCGTTGGCGATTCCGCCGTTGTGGGCACCGGCCTTGACGCGACGATCCTTCTCGCCCTCGAGGCCCGCGTCTCAGGTGGCAACGCCATCGGCATCTCCACCTTCGGTGGCGACGTCAACACCAATCAGGCTTACCTCTCCGGCAGCGCCTTCTTCGGCACCGGCAGCACCCAGGGTGGTGCGACCCCCGGCACACGCGTGAACAATACCCGCTCGAGCGCTGTCTTCGAGACCAACTACGTCGGTTACGTTGACGTCAACGGCGACCCGCTCGGCACCGGCCGCGGCGTGTTCAACCCCTTCCGTCAGATCGCGAACCTCGGCGACAACGCCCAGGGCGTCTTGAACGACACCAACGCGAGCCTCGCCGGTCTGCAGCTCCCCGCCACCAATGTTGTTCAGCGCATCTTCGGCAACATGGCCAACGACGTCTTCCTGGACAACTCGGCGGCTGCTGAGTTCGGCCTCGTCGATGCCGATGCGGATGACGATTACATCCCCCTCTTCATCACCCGCCTTGATGTGACGAGCCTCGAGCTCCGCACGATCACCATCACCTACGCTGGCTTCATCACCGCGTTCTCCAGCTACGCTAACGGCCAGCCCGTCGAGTCCACGACCTCCACGATCAGCACGACCTACACGGTCAGTGTTGTTCCCGCCCCCGGCGCTGCCGCCCTCCTCGGCCTCGGTGGTCTCGTGGTGGCCCGTCGCCGCCGCGCCTAAGCCTCCGTCAGGTTTCGTAACAGTTAGAATCTCGCAGGAGCCTTGGGTATCCCCCAAGGCTCCTGTTGTTTTTTGGAGGCATTCGCTCCAGACCGTATCACCCCAGCCGCACACGGTTCCGCAGCGTCCCCAGGCCGCTGCCCGCCCCGCTCTGGAGAGCGGGGGCACCTTGGGTAGTAATCTCGACCTCCACCTCGTCGCCTTCCCGGAGCCACTGCGGGGGCGTGCGGGCCATGCCCACGCCGCCGGGAGTGCCGGTGAGGATCACCGTGCCCGGAAGCAGTGTGAGGCCGCTCGAGAGTTCGCTGATGATGGTGGCGATTGGGAACACCATGTCGCTCATCGGGGCGTCCTGCATCACCTTCCCGTTGACACGCGTGACGAGCCGCAGGGCCTGCGGGTCTGGGACTTCCGCCGCGGGCACGATGCGCGGGCCGAGGGGGCAGAAGGTGTCGAAACTCTTGCCGCGCCAGAACTGGCCGCCCGCGCCCTGCTTCTGCCACCACCGTGCGGAGACGTCGTTGGCGCAGCAGTAGCCCAGAACATGACCGAGGGCTTGGGCTTGCGTCACATCTCGCGCGGCGGTCCCGATGATCACCGCGAGTTCGCCCTCAAAGTCCACTTGGTCACCACCCTTGGCCGCGTCCTGGCAGGCCTTGGGGATGACGATGTCGTCGCCATCGAGGCACGCCGCGGCGGGGTTCTTGGTGAAGACCAGGATGCTCTCGGGCGGGGCGAGGCCCTGCTCCCTGGCGTGCTCGGCGTAGTTGCGGCCGATGCCCAGGATGGTGTGGAAGGGGACGATCGCGGCGTCGGTTCGGACGCCCGCGCCGACCGAGGTGCGGATGAGGTTCATGGGGCGAGTTTATCAGAGCCCCGAGCGCGAGCGACGGGTTGTGCGCTCGTACCCGCTTTGCAACAGGGCTCATGCCAAACTGGAGATGCGTCCGGCGCGCCTCGTCGCCCGGGCTCCGGGCTCCGCCGGAAAAATCAGTTCTTGCCCGGGCTTGGCGCTGGCGCGATATGCACGTCCTGTGTCGGCGGCTCGGCAGGCTTGACGGGGGCCGCGCTCTCATCCACCGGCTTGGGCGCGGGTCGCGGCTGGTTGTAGACAAAGTCGGTGAGGCCCGACGCCTGGAACGGTGTCACCACGCGATCGGGCGTTGCACCCATCGAGCCGCCATTATCAACCCCATCGGTGCCGACCGAGTAGAGGAGGAAGCCGCGCCCGTGCGCATCCTCCCCGGGCGCGAGCAACCGGTAGCCAAAGGGCTTGCCGTTGGTCGCGTCGAGCGGAACTTCGGGCACGATCGACGGCGCAAGTTCAGCGAGCGTTGCCGGGTACGCCCACTTTTCGGCGTGGTGGATTTCCAGTGCAAGGATGAGGCGTGTGGCCGCGAGATCGGCATCGATCTGGTCGCGCGACTGGAGCGCCTTGCCGAACGCGGGGACCATCAACTCAAGAATCTTGAATCGCTGGAGGCCCGCGGTCGGGTCTGGCGCCGTCATCGCGGCCCGCTCCGCCCGCGTCATCGCGGAGACTTTCATGAAGTGGTCGTAGATCTCGTTGGCCCGGGCCTCGGTGCTGCGCCGATCCGGATGAAGCAAGCCGAGAACGTTGAAGACCCGGAACGTCTCGGCCCGCACGGGCACGCCAAAGGTCGTGCCCGCGGTGTCCATTCCAAACTCCGCCGCGGCAGTGGGCAGGAACCGGCCATTGCCGCCGCCATCGTCGCTGAAGGTGCGCTGGATGGTGTCGAGGCTGAAGAATCGTTCGGTATCGAACACCGGGCCAAGCGACGGCAGTTGCTGGCGGTCCATGGCGGCGAGCAGGTCGCGGGCCGCGGCGGCAGTCGGCGGGTGTTCGATGAGTTCGTGTCGCAGTTCCCCGCAGGCGAGCGCGTCGATGGCGTTGCCTACCAGGGCGTCGATCAGCGTCTGCTGAGCACCGAGAAGCCGCGCGCTCGCAAGACTCTGCTCGAAGGCCGCGAGACGCTCGGCATCGTCGCCCGCGTTCGCGGCGAGGGCCATCCTCGCGGCGTTCATGCGGGCGATGGACCGCATCTGACCCAACTCCGGGAGCAGAACGTTGATGAACGCTCCCTCCTGGGCCGGACGTGCCGCGAACGTAATCTTCGGCAGGCGCGCCAAGTCGTCGAGCCCGCCCAGAGCGCGGAACTCGGCGATCCATTCGGTCGCGGCGGCGATGGTGTGCTCTCGTGTCGTGTCTTTGGATGCCTCCGCATCGGGCCGGTAGAGCAGCGTGAAGTCGAACGCGATGAGCGGCCAATCGGGGTTTCGGGCCTGGACCGCCTCGCGCGCGGCGGTGTGCTTGGCCGCGATACGCCCGATCAGGTCCCATTCGTTCAATGCATCGGGGGGCATGTTCTGGCGCTTGCGGACGAGTTCGTGGGCCTTGGCGCCGTAGTCGACTGTGACCTTGGGGTCGGCGTACATCACTGTGACGAGGAACGCGACGCCGAGGCCGAGCAGCAGCAGAACCGCGATCGCGGCGAGTTTGAGAGGGGTGAGCCAGGGCTTTTTGTGGGAGAAGTCGTGCATGAGGAGGTCGGAAGTGGGAAGTGGGAAGTGGGAAGTGGGAAGTGGGAAGTGGGAAGTGGGAAGTGGGAAGTGGGAAGTGGGAAGTGGGAAGTGGGAGCCTATTTCTTGGCATACTCGAACACGCCGCGGCCGGACTTGACGCCCAGCCGCCCGGCCGTCACCAGTTGCTTGAGGAGCGGGCACGCGCGGTAGCGGTCGTTGTTGAGGCCGTCGGCGAGCACATCCATGATGTGGACGCAGGTGTCCAGCCCGATGAAGTCGGCAAGGTTGAGCGGCCCCATCGGGAAGTTGCAGCCCAGTTTCATGATGCCGTCGATATCCGCGGGCGTGGCCACGCCCTCCATCCATGCGTAGAAGGCCTCGTTGATCATGGGCATCAGGACGCGGTTGGCAACGAAGCCGGGCCGGTCGTGTGCGGCAAGGGCGGTCTTCCCCATCGCCTCGGCGAGGGCGATAGTGCGGCGGGTGGTTTCGTCGCTGGTGGCCAGGCCGCGGATCACCTCGACGAGTTTCATCACCGGCACCGGGTTGAAGAAGTGCATGCCGATGATCTGCTCGGAGGCCGGAACGCTCGGCCCCTTGATGTTGTTGCAACTCGCCGCGATCTCGGTGATGGAGATGCTGCTGGTGTTGGTCGCGAGGATCTGCCTGCCGGGGATGCGTGCGAACATCTCTGCGAGTTGCGTGAACAGCGCGGTCTTGACCTTGACATCCTCGACGATTGCTTCGATGACGATGTCGCAATCGGCGAAGGGTTCGAGGGAGGCAACGTATTGCAGGCGCTCGCGGGCGGCATCGGCATCGGCCTGGGTGAGTTTGGCTTTCTCGACCTCACGGGCGATGCGTTTCTCGTGGTCGGCCTTGCACCGGGCGAGCGACTTGGGGAAGGCGTCGTAGACGATGGTCTTGAAGCCCGCGAGCGCCGCGACCTGGGCGATGCCTCCTCCCATCTGGCCCGCCCCGATGATGCCGACCGTCTTGATGCCGTGCATGGATATCTCCACCCGTGACGATGTTTCTGACACATTGGCCCTGCTCGGCGCGACTGGGCCGGGCATGACCGCGGTAGCATAGTTCAAACCACTGAGTGCCATGGGTACTCTCGGTCCTGTGGGTCCTATGCGAGCCGCGTCATGTCTTCCCGCTTTGACAAACTCAGTGCCCTGCTCGCCGTCGACCCGGGCGACCCGTTTGTGCTCTATGGCCTGGCTCAGGAGCACGCCAAGGTCGGCACGGCGGAGCACCACGCGCAGGCGGTCGGGTTTTACGACCGGTGCATCGCTGCCGATGCGGCATACCTCTACGCCTACTACCACAAGGGCATGTCTCTGATCGCGCTGGAACGCACCGACGAGGCCGCGGCGACACTTCGGGCTGGACTGTCAGCGGCCAACAGAGCGGGTGACCAGAAGGCGATTGGCGAACTGGGCTCGCTGCTGGACCAGATCACATGAGCCGCTTTGGCCGCAATGGTCCCGGTGGCGGTGGGCTCGGGCGGTCGCGCCGGGACGGGGCGGCGGACGCGGAGCGAGAAATCGTGCTGTCGGAGGTCCGGCCCGACCCCGCCAAGCCCGGCTGCATCTCAATCAGGGCGCGGGGCCACAAGCCCTGGCGCATCGATGATGATGCCGCGGCGGAACTCGATCTGCACATCGGGCAGCGGCTGGATGCGCCAGCGCTGGCGAAACTGCGGCAGGCCGCGGCGAACTGCGCCGGGCGGCTCAAGTTGCAAGCGCGCCTGGCGGTCCGCCCGCTCAGCCGGATGGAGGCGATGGTGCTGCTGCGCCGGGCGGGCGCGGAGCCGGAAGCCGCCAAGCGGATCACCCATCGCTTCGAGCAACTCAACTGGATCAACGACTCACGCCTCGCGGAGAACGTGGCCTCGGATGAAGCGGCCAAGCCCGTGGGCCGGATGCGCGTGGTGGCGCGGGTGGCACGGCGGGGGATCAACTCCGGTGAGGCACGCAAGGCGGCTGACGCGGCGGTCAAGTCGCGATGCGAGACGCCGCTTGAACTTGCAGTGATTGCGGCGAAGTCACAGGTGCGCAAACTCGCGCCCGGCCTGGAAACGGACGCCAAGAAGCGGCGAGTGCTGGGGTTTCTGGCCCGGCGGGGGTTCGATGAGCACACCGCGCGCGAGGCTGTCAAGATGGTGCTTGGAAAGGATCGGCCTTCGGGTGATGATGACTGAGCCGGAAGGAACTCAGCGCGAGCAGAGGGAGCGCAGGCGGAGCAGAGAAAGCCGGGAACGCAGATGCACAGATTTGGAACGGATAGAACAGATGCAGAAGGCCCGGCGAACGGACGGCGCGTACCATTTTGCACACGGAGCCCGCATGAACGCAAGACTGACAGTGGTTGCCTGCGGGCTGTGCGCTCTCCAAGCCGCGGCGGGCGGGTGTTCGAGATGGCACCGGACCAACCCGGATTCTTCGATCTCGCGCGCGTGGGCTCCCGCGGAGTTCTTCCCGCCCGCACCCATGTCCGTGCCGCCCGATGAGACCGATCCGGGCCCCGCCACCCGGTCGCTGGACCGCTCGGACTGGGCACTTACGGTAGTCACCGCGCACAGCGCGCAGCCCGAGCACCAGCCGATCTACACGCGCAGTTTGCAATACGATGGCGGCATCCCGCGCCGGGCGGGCAAGTTCCCCAACGCGTCAACCGCGCTGGACAGCATTACCTCCGAGAGCACCGATGCGCAGGTCGGCGAGGCGCTTGTCGCCCCTCTCGCCGCGGCGGGGGACATCCTGATGTTCCCGATCCGACTCTTTGGAGCCGGCATGTGGAAGACCGTGGACAACGGGCTGGAGCCTTACGAGCGTGCGCCCGGCTCGTCCTGGCAGCAGGCGGCTCGTGCGGGGCTGCTTGATCCGCCCCGAAGCCCTGCGCAGCGGGCCATGCCCACCACGAACACGCCTCGCGCCGAGCCCAAGCCTGGTGCCCGCTGATGTCGCGCAGTGGCCTGGACGCGAGGGGGCTTCCCGCGGGATACCCGTTCCGGGCGGACTGGGAGGTGACGCCGCGCGAAGCGAAGATCGATGTGAGCAAAGGCGAACAGGAGCGGCCACTGCTGCTCGATTGCCGGCGCGATGACGAGTGGGGTTTGTGCCGCATCGAGGGCGCGGTGCATATCCCGCTGAGCGAGATCGAGCGCCGGGCGGACGAACTCGAAGATGATGAGGGCGGGAGAGACCGGCCTGTGATTGTCTACTGCCACCACGGGCAAAGGTCGCTCCGGGTCGCCGCGGCGTTGCGTGCAATGGGATTTTCGAGCGTCCGGTCGATGGCGGGTGGGATCGAGTTGTGGTCGGTGGATGTCGACCCGGAAGTTCCGCGCTATTGACGCCAAAAACGATGCGGGCGGCGCTGAACGCCGCCCACACCCGTCGTTGTGTGGAGGATCCCTGACGGGCCTCCCAGGAGAAGAGGCGAGCAGTCTACCCGAGCGTGGCCAAGATTGCTTGAAGCGGGCGTTTCGTTACCCAGATATCCAGAACCGGCAAGTTATCCACATAGAGCCTGCCCCGCCGCCCAATCGGAATGGGTGTCTCCGTTTTTCTGACTTCCGGCTCGAACCCACCATCTCCCGGAGTAGGCGGCCGCGCGCCGCGTAGAGTTGTCCACATGGCCAAGGGCGGCAAGAAATCAAGCAAGGACGCCAGCGGCGAAGAGGCCCGGACGATCGAGAACCGCAAGGCCCGTCACGACTACGAGATCATCGAGACGGTTGAGGTCGGCATGGTCCTGTGGGGGTCGGAGGTCAAGTCGATCCGGGGTGGCAAGGTCTCGCTCGCGGAGGGGTATGTGCGCGTCGAGGACGGCACCCGGCGCGTCGGCACCGGCGACAAAGGCAAGTTCAGCAAGGGCCGGTTTGCCGAGCCGGGCATGTGGCTGCACAGCGTGAACATCGCCGAATACCCGCCCGCGGGTCCGGCGGGTAGCGTGGGCCAGCACGCACCGACGCGGACGCGCAAACTGCTCTGCCACAAGCGCGAGTTGCTCAAACTCGTCCGCGCCACCGATGAGAAAGGCGTCACGGTCGTGCCGCTGAAGATCTACTTCAAAACTGGCAAGGCGAAACTGCTCATCGGCCTCGCACGCGGGCGCAGCCGCGGCGACAAACGCGAGGCCATCGCCAAGCGCGAGACGAAGCGCGAGATTGACCGCGCGATGTCCAAGCGTCGGTAAAGAAGAACACCCCGGGCATGAGTGCCCGGGGTGCAAGCGCATCCGTGCGCAGTCTGCGGCCGCAACCATGCGGCAATGTCCTGGGAGTGTTCGGGTGGGCGTGGCTCAGGTCGCGCTGCGGTACGAGCCGTCGCCATTGTTCTGAACATTGGTCCGGGTCGCCGGGATGCCGTTGCTCGGCGCGCCGGGCGTGAAGTTGGCGGGAACGCCCGGGGTGAAGCCGGGTGTGCCCTGATTGGCAATCTGGTTCTGGAAGAAGGGCGCCGCGTTCATCGGATTGAACCCGTTGAAGTTGGGGGTGCCTGCATTCCAGGGCGAGTTGGTGAACCCGGTGGGGAAGCCGGGCAAGCATCCCGGGAAGAAGCCTGGGTAACCAAACGGTGTGTTCGGCTGGGTGTTGAAGAATGGGAGGAAGTTAGCAGCGGGAGTCGCCACGTTCTGCGGGAACGAAACTGGATTGAACCCGGAGGGGTTGTAACTTCCGAAAGTCGGGAAGACGCCGGCAAAGGGCGCGGGGTTGAAGTTGCCCCACGGGGTGGTCGCGGGAGTTGTGCTCAGCGCGGACCAGTTTGCGGGCTGGGAGAGCGTGCTGATGGCCGCGGCGAGGCTCTGCCAGCCCGTGGTGAGGGGGTTGACAAAGTTTGGCGCGAACTGCGTGGGGGTGTAGCCGCCGATGAAGGGGTTGGTGTTGAAGTTGGTGGTGGGCAGCGAGTTGAAGCCGGTTGTCCAAGGCGTCTGCCAAGGGGTGTTCGGCACGAAGTTGAAGGGTGAGGTGCCGGGGAAGGTCGGCGTGTTCCATCCGTTGACCTGAGTCGTCGGGCACGGTGAGAAGAAAGTGGGTGTGGCGCTGGAAGTGGAGAACTGCGAGGCGGGATTGAACGCGTTGAAGGTGCCCGCGCTCCAGGGGTTCCAGGTCGGCGTGGGGGCGTAGGGATTACTGATGGGGTAGCCGTTGCTCCACGGTGCGGGGGTGAACGCGTAGGGGTTGGTCCACGGCGTAGCGCCGGCGAAGCCGCTCGGCTGAGGTGCCGGGAAGCCGTTGAACGGCACGGTATTCACAGGGAACTGGTTCACAGGGAACTGCTGGCAGTTCGAGAAGCCTGTGAATGGCTGGATGAAGTTGGGCTGGGCGTGGGGGAGGGTTGGTCCGGCGAACGGGTTGGTCCCCAGGATGCCGGGGTAGAAGCCGGTGGCTCCATAAGGAATCGTGCCGGGGATCGAGTTGGTCGGATGTACGCAGGTGGTCATGAGAGTCGCTCCTTTCAAGAGCATGTGCAGAGACCCGCAGTCCGGGCAAGGGCCGTGGCACCGCGCCACCGTCTTGAAGAGCCGGCTCCAGGCCTCATTGGCCGCATCGGGATGAGGAACACACGAGCACGGATGACGAGAACGCAATCCGACGATCCGGTGTGCGATCACGTCTCCGTCTGCCGCGACCATCGGCACACGCGCGGGCAACAACTGAATGGACCATGCGGCATGTGCGAGTGGGCGCGGAGGCTGCGCTGCACCCCGCGGATCGCCTGATTCTGCGCGCCGCTTCGCACCGAGCACAACTTTTCAAGTCTGATCCGGGCGCAGCAAACGCCTTCGCGGAGGTCGTGTCGCGGGCGATGCGCCAAGGTTGCGCAGCGGGCAGGGCAAGGCTGGGTAGCCGACCGATAACGCGCGAACATCAGTGACGGACGTGACGCAGTTCGTGCGCGAGATGGGGGCGCGCGAATGCACGGCTCACACGGCCGCGCAATATCCGTATGAGGAACTCAACAAGTCAGATCGCGCCGCGCGCCTTGAACGAGCGGGCCGTGCGCAGTTTCGCCGATGCTCGCTGGCGACGGTCGCGGACGCGGTCCCGCTCGGCCTGCGACAAACTCTCGGTGTTTCGGGCGGACAACTCCGCCAGTTCCGCGCTCGCGTCGGACTCGCTGAGTCCCTCGGCGGGTGTCGCTGTGACAGCAAGAATGGTCAGTTCGTTGTTGACCATCTGGACAAAGCCATCATCGACGAAGAACGCGCGTGAGCCGCCCCGGGCCGAGCCCGAATCCGGGAAATCCAGGCGAAGTTCCCCAGCACCGAGTTGAGCAACGATCGGGGCGCGACCCGGAAGGACGCCGAAAAGCCCGTCCCAGGCGGGGATGATCGCGGCAACAGCAGGCTCATCGAGGACGAGCGCTTCTCGGGTGATCAGTCGGCAACGGAAGGTGTTTGTGGCCATGCGGAGTAATGCCCTCTTGTCCAAGGTCTCGGGCGGGGCGGATGCTAGGCCATGACGCGCGGAAGCCTCCGGGTCAGGGACAGCCGCGAAACCAGGCCGCAAGGAAGTCGAAGATGTCGACTACTTCGGTTGTGCCCGAGCCGTCGAAGTCCGCGTCACCGGCAAACCAGGCCGAGAGGAATGCGAAGATGTCGGCGACGGCCACGATTCCCGAACCGTCGTAGTCCGCGGCGCATTGGGGCTCGCCGGAGCCGAGGTTGGCCTTGAAGATGCCCTGGTCCTCCTGCCCGGAGTTGAGGGAGGCGGCGAACACGAGTTCACCCGAACCGTTGAGCGCTCGCGTGCCGCTGAGTTTGAGGGACAAAACCGCACCTGTGGAACCGTCCGCAAGATCCAGCGGCTGGTTGGCGACGGCAACAATGCTCGCCCCGGCCTGGGGTGTCCACGCGACGATCGCGTTGTAGCGGCTGCCCGATGTGTCGCCCACCCACTCGAGCTCACACCGGACGACGACCTGCGCGAGGTCGTTGACCTGAAGGTCCGAGCCCCCGCCGGTGAGTTCAACAACTCTCATCGCTCCGATCTCGTCCCGCTCGCGGAGGCAGAGGCTTACACCCGAACTCTCCGCCAGCCAGATCGCGCGATCGTTCGCCGGCGTCACGCCCGCGCCCTGCACAACGCCTGTGAAGGCGACTTTGCCAGCCGGTGCGGCTCGAAGGGTTCCGCCGAGGACGGCGTTTGTGAACGTCTGGCCGGCAGCACAACCTGGTGCCGGGGAGCCGCCGCGGGCGAGCATCGACACCCCGCCGCCCGCAACTGTTCTGACCAGCGCACAATCGTTGGAAGCCGCCACACCCGCGCCGGCAAGCGTGACCAGGCCCCAAGCCGAGCCATCATCGCCGGCAAAGAGCACCCGTCCCGACGACATACCCGAGAACGCCGAGACGGTCAAGCCCACCTGACCGGCGATCGGCGTGCCGGTGGTGAAGAGTTCCGTCCTCGATCCGTCTGCCCAGCGCCAGACGCCGATCCCCAGAGGGGCACCCGTCTGGCGATTGACCATCGCGCCCGAAAACACGACCCCCCCCCCGCTGCTCGTCGCGGGTCCAATCGACCCGGTGTGCAGCGCGGAGATCACCGGGCCCAGCGGATTCGCCGTGAGAGGTTGGGCTGTGCGGGCGACGAGCACCGGCGTTCCCTGCGCTTCATCGAGCCAGAGACCGGTCGAGTTGGAGATGAGCGTGCCATTGACGGTGATACTGCTGACGTCGCCCCCAACGAGCGTGGCCCGATAGATGGGCGATCCGTGCGATTCGGAGAACGCTTCGTAGGCCGCGAAGATCGCGCCGATGGTGCCGGGCGCAGGGCCGAACTGCTGGATCCGGACGGCATCGGTCAGGCTCGGCATCCAGATGCCGTCCGCGGAGGCACCGGAACCGGCGAGTCGAACCCGAGCGGGAACGAGCGGGCCGGTGCCCTGCCCGGGAACGAGTGGTGCCTGAAAGCCTGTGAAGTTCGCAGCGGGCACCGCGTCGGGTGCGGCATCTCCCATCCGCGCGACCATCTGGCTGCTCGTCCATGTCGCGCTGAAGACGCCGGCGTTATCGATCCCGGGCGCGACCCCGGATCCTCCGAGCACCGTGAACAGCACCGCTGTGTCGTGCGAGCGTCCCAGGCCGACGTTGAAGAACTCGGAAAAAACGACATCCACAGAGTTGGGGATCGGGTGGTACCGGCGCGCAACGACGCGCCCGCCCGCCGGACCTCGCAGGTAAACGGCCTTGTCGGTCGAGGCGGTGGCGCCAGGGCCGTGGAGGGAGGCAAGAAACAGGCAGGTACCATTCTCGTTGATCAACGGTTCGGGGAGCGGGTCGTTGTTGTTGTCTGTGAGGAATCGGTGGAACTCTTCGAGCCCTTGTCCAGAGGCCAACTGGCCCGTTCTTGCGATCGTCGTGATATCAGCAGCGTGCCCTGCGCTTGCGAGCAGAAGCAGCACCGCCACACCCGAGGCGAGCACACTCGAAGTTCGTCGCATTCCGGGATCCCTTTGATCTGAAGCGCCGAGCACCGAGGCCCAGCGCTGGCCCGCGCCCCCTCGGCATCGTCGGTCCAGTGTCGGGGCGTAGTTTACACAAAGGGAGTGACAGGGCGGATGTCTCGTCGGTCTAAGCGGAGTAGGAAAACCCGGCCGATTATGCAATATCCGCGACCGGATTGCAATGGGCAAGCCAGAACAGACGGCCGGTCGCGCGGGGGCGGAGCGGCATGGCCCCGGTTCTTACGAACCAAGTCATACCAGCGGCTGCAAAATTGCCGTTTCCAAAAAAACTTGCTCGGAATTCCGGAGGCCTGATCCGCGGGAATGGCGTGGACGCAGAGATGTCAGTATCCCCAGAATAAGGCTATTGCATTTTACCAGAAGTCGTTAGTGCTTCGGCACTTATCCAGGTGGATCAAGCACTCGTCTGAACCGTAAGGCATTGACTGAAACGGCAGCGTTATACCCTATTCAGGTTGCCTAATTACACGAACATACTCATTTCAGTCGTGCTTTACCCCAATTGTGGGGATTGCTACGCCGGTCTAGGGTGTGATATACCACACCCATATTGGTGTTTTATCCCCGGTTTTTGGGCACCAATCACAGGCCGCGCTGGCTCGCGGGAACCATGGCACGGAAAGGCGGATTTTCATGAGCTGCTGGACACGAATGAGCGCTTCCCTGATTTGTCTTGCGGTGGTGTTTGCGCACTGCGGGTCAGCGAACGCGCAGCCCTGCAACGCTCAAAACGCGTTCTGCCCGCCGGGCACGACATGCCTGGTCGCCACGAACTCGGTGGAGTTGCTCGCGCACTTCGCGACGGCTCGGGACAATCCGCTTGTGCAGTATCGCATCTATGTGTGTTGCGAGGGGAGCCCGTACACGTTCACACCCGCACAGGCTCAGGCACCTGGGTCCGCGTTTCTGGTTGACGGCGGGACGAATATCGAACTCCTTGGCTGGTGCCAGAATGCGCCGGCGGACGCGGGCGAGGTCGTGATCCAGGGGCCGGGCCCGGCGATCAGTTGCGATCCGCTCCAGAACGCGGGCATCACTCCTGCTCCCAATGCAAATCTGTTCCGGCTGTTCCGAGTGAACGACGGGCGACTCCAGATATTCGACCTCACGCTGCGTCGCGGGGCGGCGTGGTTCTCCATTCCGTCGGCCACGCCCGTGTCACCCGGCGGTGCGGTGAACGTCGGCACGGACGGTGAGTTCTCGGCGACGCGCTGCAACTTCCAGGAGAACCTGGCGGCGAGCGACGGCGGGGCGGTGTTTGCGGAAGGCGGGACGGGCGACCTGAACCTTGATTCGTGCACGTTCGAGCAGAACACGGCGCTTCGCCAGGGCGGCGGTGTGTTCACACAGCGGACGGCGAACGTGCTGGGCGGGTCGTTCACCTGCAACTTCGCGGGCCGGCCGGACAACCTCGGCGGCTCCCCGTACGAGACGTCGGCCCTGGGCGGGGCGTTCTATTCGGACGATGCGAATGTGACGATCAGCCGACGGACCTCGCCAGCGCTCGGGCCGGTGACAACATTCACGAGCAACCGCGCGACGAACGGCGGTGCCATGTCCTTCACCGCGACGGCCCAGCGCAAAGTGTACGAGGCGCAGTTCTTCGGGAACCGCGCACGCAACGTCGGCGGAGCGCTGTTTGCGCAGAACGCCGCGGACCTTGCGCTGGGGTTCCTGACCTTCGGTGGCCCGGGGGCCGGGCAGGGGAACTTCGCCCAAGCCAGCGGCGGGGCCTGCTACTTCCAGAACTTTGACAAGAGCCAGCAGCCCCAAGTGCTGGGTTGCCGGTTCGAGGGCAACTCTACAAACGGCTCGGGCGGTGCGGTGGCCCACGACACGGCGGTGCCCGGACGGTACGACCACTGCCTCTTCAAAAGCAACACGGCGGTGGAAAACGGAGGAGCGGTGGACGTGCGCGGGACAAGCCGGCCCGAGTTCAATGACTGTGTATTCGTTCAGAACATCGCGGGCACAGGAAGCGTGCCCGGCGATGGGGGCGCGTTGAGCCTGATCAGCAGCCGCGCAACCCAGAGCACCGATGCCGACTGCCTGTTCTACAACTGCTCGTTCTCACGCAACGGAGTGCTCGGGCCGAACGGCGGCAGCACGGCACGCGGGGGCACCGTGTACATCGAAGACTCGGCCCCGCTGTTTCTGCATTGCACAATCGCCTACGAAGGAAGCGGGCAGGCGGGCGTCTTTGCCATCCCGCCGGGCAGCCTTCCGGCGAACTTCCCGCGCCCCAGGTTTGTGAACTCGATCGTCTATCGCGCCTGCCGGAACCCCGCGACGTGTGCGCAGGTCTTCGCCGGTGGTCCGCTGGCGTTCGCGGTCCTGGGTGGCGACTTCTCCTACCTCGACGTCCGGTACTCGGACATCCGGGTGGCGAGCCTCGCGTCGTTCGGGGCGGCGAATGGCAACATCGACTGCGACCCGATGTTCGCGATGTCCCTCGGCGGGGCGGGCAGCGAGGACAACGTCCACCTGCAGCCGTGCTCGCCGGCGATCGATCGCGCGCTGTACAGCCTGACGGCCGTTCGGTTCACTCCACCCAACGG
>Ga0163146_10005271_pt1 | contig 15280 bp, 13 predicted proteins | sample OliLakLV19MP7G1_FD_148648 | JGI IMG/M metagenome (GOLD analysis project Ga0163146, IMG submission 148648) | Freshwater microbial mat bacterial communities from Lake Vanda, McMurdo Dry Valleys, Antarctica - Oligotrophic Lake LV.19.MP7.G1 | ecosystem: Environmental > Aquatic > Freshwater > Lake >...
ATCTTGAAACAAAGTTTAAAAATTAAAGATCTATTGCGCGGGGTCAGTCCTGAATAGCACTAAGATAAGGTTCCCCTGAGTAGTAATAGTTGCAAATATGGTACGGGATTTGCTTTGAGTTGGGGATGAGAAAAACCCCGTTTTTCAAGGAGTTCGGTCCCCTGTTATTTGGACGCAAAGCTAAAGCAAAACTAACATCGTTAGTGGAAACAGATCAGTTGGAGGATCTCCATGAGATGTTTGGGAGCTGTTTTCCATGGTTGGCGTAGGCTTTCTAACCATTTACCGCGAAGGTTTTGAAACGACACTTTTCTTGCAAACCCTCATTCTCGAAGGCGGCTGGGATGCTTCACTTAAAGGTCTGGCTGCGGGGCTGCTCCTCATAACCATCTTAGGTTACATCGTCTTTAGCTTCGGAGCCAAACTACCTTACCGCAAGTTACTCGTCATTACAGGCGTCCTTGTTGTCTCCATCATGATGACCTTTATCGGCTCTACCGTGAGGCTTTTTCAAATTGTGGGTTGGTTGCCCGTTCACCCCATTGAAGGCCTGCAGATACCAACCTGGGCTGGACTCTGGTTAGGGCTCTATCCTACCTATGAAGGCCTCTTAATCCCCTTAGCGGGCATCGCTTACGTTGGCGGGACGTGGATATATAATAAGTGGAACGTCCAACGTCAACGGGTGGAACAGATGCGCGTTCAAGAAGCGCCATCGGTGACAGAAGTGTCGCATTTGTGAATTATTGCTATCTCGGCACGACCTTCCCTCGCTAGTGGCTAACGCTGATCTAGGTTACAACCTTGGGGGATCAAGACTTCAGCAGCTTTTAATGGCTGGAGGAGAAACTTCTACCGAGAAGGTGGGAAACTTATTCAAAGGCAAGAAACGTGAGATGGGTCAGAGAAAGGCTGGACGTTTGGTAAGGAATAGTCGTTCTGTCCCAGTGGAGAAAGTTCTAGCATAAAAAAAGGACAATCGACTGCCACTTGGCTACTAGTTCGACTATCAGGAGAGAAGCTAGTAGCCTTAGTGTAAGAACTAGGCTATCAAAGCAGTGTGGGACTATATCATACGGTAAAAAGATTCGGTGAACAACGCCACAAGAATAAAGCACTCAACCAAAAACTTAACCAATGGAACAAACTGTGCAATGTAGTAGACTGACCCCATTCGAGGACGTGCGCGGCTTCAAGGAGGAAGGCACGACGACCACGCCGTTCGACATGGTGGTGCTGAACGACCTCGACAGGTTTCATCTGTTTGGCGACGTGCTGGACCGGTTGCCGCAACTGGGATCTTCGGCCGCCTACGCCAAGCAGTACATCCGCGACAAGCTCCTCGAACACAAACACTACATCGCCGAACACGGCGAGGACATGCCGGAAATTCGGAACTGGAAATGGGAGGGAATTCAGTGAAAGCAAAACCAAACCCGACACCCCCGCCTTCCGTCCAGGAAAAGCGCGCGCTGGAACGGTGGGAAATCGAAGGTGGCGCGATTCCCGATGTCCAGAGCCCTGAGCTCGCGGTAGGTTTTGACGCTCATGCACGTCGACGGCCATCTGGCGTTCCTCAAGTCGTGACCATGCCAAGCGATTCAGCATCCACAACAAGGCCATAATTTACCGAATCATGAAACCAACCTCAAACACCCCTTTTCAACTGGAGAACCCCCATGCATTGCCGGCCAGCGAGGTCCTGCAAAAGCTGGACTGCCAAGCGGACGGCCTCAGTGCCGACGAAGCAGCGAAGCGCTTGGAAAGCGTCGGGCCGAATCTGCTGCCGGTCGCGGCCAAGGAAGGGCTGTTAAAACGCTTCTTCAAACATTTCCACGAACTGTTGATTTACATCCTTATCGGGGCTGCGGTCGTCACCGCGCTGATGGGCCATTGGATAGACACTGGCGTCATCATGGCCGTGGTCGTGATCAACGCGATCATCGGATTCGTGCAGGAGGGCAAGGCGGAGCAGGCGCTGGAAGGCATCCGGAAAATGCTCTCCGCTCATGCCCATGCCCTGCGCAACGGCAACTATGCGGAAATCGTGGCTGACGATCTCGTGCCCGGTGACATCGTGCGCCTGCGCTCGGGTGATCGCGTGCCGGCGGACCTGCGATTGATCAAAGCGATCAACCTGCGCATCGAGGAATCCGCGCTCACCGGCGAATCCGAGGCCAGCGAAAAGAATACCGAACCGGCCCCGGAAACCGCTGGCGTGGGCGACCGCCACGGCATGGCCTTCTCAGGCACGATGGTCGCCGCCGGTCGAGGCGTGGGTGTGGTGACCGCCACGGGTGCAGCTACCGAAATCGGTCGCATCAATAAAATGATTTCCGAGGTGGAAACCCTCGCCACGCCGCTCACTCGGCAGATGAACCGCTTCGGCAAAATCCTTTCGGTGATCATCGTCGGCATGGCCGGGTTGTTGTTTCTCATCGGCTGGCTCCTGCACGACTTTTCCATCAGCGAATTATTCTTGGCCGCCATCGGCTTTGCCGTCGCCGCCATCCCCGAGGGCCTGCCGGCCATCCTGACCATCACGTTGGCGCTGGGCGTGCAACGCATGGCGCGACACAAGGCCATCACCCGCAAGCTCAACGCCGTGGAGACGCTCGGCTCGGTCACGGTGATTTGTTCGGATAAAACCGGCACGCTCACCCGCAACGAGATGACCGCGCGGCATGTCGTGACCCCGTCCGGTCGCTACGATGCCGCTGGCACGGGCTACCAGCCGGAGGGAAAACTCACCCGTGATGACCAGGAAGCCGCGCTCGATCAACACGCGGACTTGCGGGCGCTCATCGAAGTAATGGCGGTGTGCAACGACACCGAAATCGCCGAGAAAGACGGGCAATGGAAGGTCACCGGGGAGCCGACCGAGGGCGCCCTGCGCACGTTGGCGCGCAAGGCGGGCTTTGAAGACAAGGACTACGAGCGGGTGGCGGTGATTCCGTTCGAGTCCGAGAACAAGTTCATGGCCACGCTGAACCGCGTGCCGGGCGGTGGCAGCCGCATTCTGCTCAAAGGCGCACCGGACCGACTGCTCGACCGCTGCAAACAACAAAGGAACGGGGATGATGCCGCAGGGGAACTGGATCGCGCGTTCTGGGAAAAGCAGATTGATGAACTCAGCAACCAAGGCCTGCGCGTGTTGGCCGCTGCGGCGCGCGAGGTGGACGGCGCCAAGGGGGATTTGACCATGGAAGATCTTGATCAGGACATGGTCTTCCTGGGTCTCGTCGGCATCATTGACCCGCCCAGGCCCGAGGCGATTGCGGCCATCAAGAGCTGCCACGAAGCGGGTATCCGCGTCAAAATGATCACCGGAGACCACGCGGGCACGGCCAAGGCCATCGCTCGCGAAATGGCCATCGGTGATGGCCAGCACGCCATCACGGGAGAAGAGCTCGAAGCGGCTTCGGATGAGGACCTGCGCCGACTCGTGCAGGACAATGACGTGTTCGCCCGCACCAGCCCCGAGCACAAACTGCGACTGGTAAAAGCCCTCCAAGCGAACGGCGAAGTCGTCGCCATGACCGGCGACGGCGTCAACGACGCCCCCGCGCTGAAGCGCGCCGACGTCGGGGTGGCGATGGGCATCAAGGGCACGGAAGCGACGAAAGAGGCAGCCGAGATTGTCCTGGCCGATGACAACTTCGCTTCCATCGAGCGCGCGATTGAAGAGGGCCGGACGATTTACGACAACCTGCGCAAAGCCATTCTCTTCATCATTCCGACCAACGGAGCGGAGGCGCTTGTCATTCTCATCGCCGTCGCCTTCGGCTGGGTTTTGCCCATCACCCCCGTGCAGATTCTGTGGGTCAATATGGTTACTGCCGTCACCCTGGCGCTCGCCCTCGCCTTCGAACCCTCCGAGCCGGGCATCATGAAACGCCCACCGCGCGATCCCAAGGCTCGCATCCTTGGAATGTATTCGATTTGGCGCATTAGCTTCGTTTCGATTCTGGTTGGCGGGGCGACCATCGCGGTTTTTGTGATCGAGCGCCGGCTGGAAATGCCGATCGAATTGGCCCGCACCGTTGCGGTTAACACCCTCGTCTTCGCCCAAGTGTTTTATTTATTCAATAGCCGGTTTATGCGGGAATCGAGCCTGCGACTGACGCTGCTTTTCACCAATCGCGTGGCCTGGCTCGCGGTCGGTGTATTGGCCATCCTACAGTTGAGCTTTGTTTATGCGCCGTTCATGCAGCTTTGGTTCGGCTCGGCTCCGCTTGAGTTGCGTCACTGGCTCGTCCCGCTTGGCGCCGGGTTCATCATCTTCATGCTCGTCGAGGCAGAGAAGGCGATCTTCCGCCGTTTTGATCGGAAAGCGCAGCGACCTGCGCCCTCGGCAGACGCTGCTGCCGCCCAATCCTAAGACACCATGGACGGGCAGAAATGGGGGCAGGGGTCGGGCTAATGCACGGCTACATTTTAGGTATTAGCAGTTCGCAACTTCTCCAATGATCCCGAGCACCATACGTCGGAGGCACCGAGGAACCGGACGGGGTCAGGCCGAGTATGGTTGTATTTTATCGACCCTCATTCGCTACAAACGGCGTCCGCCAGCTTTTATCTTCCAGCGAGCTGCCCTCAGTTTTCTAGCCGTGTGGAGATGAGGAAGGATCGTTTTTGAGGCGTTAGCTTCAAATACAACAATTCTCGGTTTGGCCCAGTCGGCTCGCGCCGAAAACTAACAAAAATCGCACTGACCCCTCGGGTCGTAATCCAAATAACTAACAAACAACGGCCTGACCCCTTCGGCATTACCCCGGTATTTGGCGTCGAAGTGAACATGCACCAGCACCTCGCATTTTTCCGCTTCGGCTTTGTCGTATTCAGCCGGCCAGATGCTCAGGGTGTAGTCGGGTTGCACGCCTCGGGTCCAACTGCCGCCCTTCCGGTGATCGGGGTTGCGGGCGAACTTGCGGTTAAAGTATAACCCGGCCTTGAGCGGACGCCGCGCCGCCTGCGACCAGACGCCGCCTATGTGAGTGCGTAACTATCAGACCGCGCGGGCTTCTTCGAAAAGTGCGGCGGGCATAGGGTATTCGAGTTCCCAGACTATGGCGATCGGGCGGTCTCCTTCTGCTGAAATCAACCGTTTCGCCTGACCCAGAAACAGGAACGGCGCAGTCTCGTCCTCGATGCGTTTCTCCAGCCGGGCAAAGAACAGGATCGTATACTCGCGCTCCTGAAAGTGCAGGAGGTTTTGCCCCGCTGGGCTGGCCTGAGAGGTTCCAGATTGGCTTTCCCAGTGGAGCTCCGTGCGGCTGATCGGGTAGTCGCGATATTGGGTCGTAGGCGAAAAGTCCTCGTCTGATTTACGAAAGGTCACGAGGTGGATGTAGCACTTGTGGTTTTCAGCGTGGAGCACGCCGACGCCAGTCGGCCCGGATTTCTCAAGCGTGGCCAGCCCGAGTGCCGCCTTGATTTCAGCAGAGCCGTAGGCCGCGTGCAATTGAAGCGCGCAGGGAAAGGATAACGATATCTTGGCGGTGGGAAATTCGCGCTGGCTGCGTCGCCACGACGCCACTTCGAGCAGGTCGTGTCGCGCAGTTTGATTACTGTGCCATTTACCCAGCGATTCCTCCAACGTCGTTACGCCGACATCGGCGCCTTTTTTACCCCACAATAAGTAATGGAGGCGAAGCGCGTCGGTCGGAGTGAGCATGAGTAACGCATCCTCGATTCGGTCGCATTCCGCCAAAGAAACAAGTTGAGCGAGCGTATCGGAATCGGTGCGTAGGAGCACGCGGCGGAGCGTTTGACGGCACGCTTCGAGGTCTGGGTCCGTCGGGGCCGCCGTGTGATGGGCGAGCGCCTGCCACTCCGACCACGTTTTATTTTTAAGCAGAGTGAGGGGCGAGATGCCGGTCGCCTGGACAAAATTGCCGAAGCTGGGCGAAATGCCGTGGTCCTGCTCGAACGTGGCCAAACTTTCGGTAACGAGGGTGGCGAGGTTGCGCAGGTTTTCGCGGATGTTGCCGAGGACGTTTTCGCGGGCGATGCGTTCGAGCTGAATGTTACAGCCTGGGGGCAAGTGGGGGAAATCATTCTCCACTTCTTGATCCATGCGCTGTCGGTCGCGGGTCAGCAGCGCGGCGAATTTGCGGTCGATCCGATAGCGACGATGGCTCTGGCCGATGAAATCAAGGACCGTGAGGCAATCTTTGTCGGGGTGGTGACGTAGCCCACGACCGAGTTGCTGAAGGAAAACCGTGAGGCTTTCCGTAGGGCGCAGGAACATGACCAAGTTGATCTCCGGCACGTCGACGCCCTCGCTAAAAACATCCACCGTGAAAACAAAAGGAATGCGGCCGGCGCGAAAATCGCGGACGAGGTTGGCGCGCTCGGCGGAGGGCGTGTCGCCCACGATGACGGCGGCTTGCAGGCCTTGTTGGTTAAACGCAGCGGCCATGAAGCGGGCGTGAGCCACGCTGGCGCAGAAGCCGATGGCGCGGGTGCCGCTCAAGTCAGGTTGATAGCGTCGGAGGCTGGCGATGATGACATCGAGGCGTTGTCGGGCACGCAGGTCGTCTCCCGTGTAAACATCGGTGAGGGCGGTCGTGTCGTATTTGCCATTTCGCCAGAATCGTTCGTCAGCGAGCGAGACCGGATCGGTGACGCCAAAATAATGGAACGGGCAAAGGAGCTTTTCTTCGAGTGCTTCCGGCAGGCGGATTTCGGCGGCGAAGGATCCGCCAAAATCAGGAAGGATGGAGCTTCCATCCATACGCTCGGGCGTGGCGGTGAGGCCTAGCAGGATTTCGGGGCGGCAGTTATCGAAGATAGGGCGATAACTGGTCGCGGTGCTGTGATGAGCTTCGTCGATGACAATGAACCGGTGATGCTCGGGCGAGAACGTTGCCCACGGCTGGGCGGTGAGGAGGCTTTGCACTGAAGCGAAGACGTAATGCCAATTAAGAGGGCGTTCACCATCCACCAAGAGTTCGCCGAAATTGGGGTCACGCAAAATGGTGCGAAAGCAGTCGCGGGCCTGTTCGAGGATTTCTTTGCGATGGGCGATGAAAAGAAGTTTGGGCCGGACGGTTTCGGAGGGGTTGGCCTTGGCTGAGCTCGCGGTAAAGCGCGCGTAGTCGAAAGCCGCCATGACGGTTTTACCTGTTCCGGTGGCGGCGACGACGAGGTTGCGCGTCTGACCAGCAAGACGGGCGGCGGCGAGCGCCTCGAGAATACGCTCTTGAAAGGCGTGCGGGCGAATATCCGCAAAGAAGCGCGGACCGTTGTTTCCCGCACCGTTTTTGGCGTAGTGAATCGCCTCCTTGAAGCGTTGCGCCTGCGTGGAATCGTAGGACTCGAAATCGGGACTGCTCCAGTAGGTGGAAAACTCGGCGGCAAAACGGTGCAGGATATGTGGGAGATCGCGTTCGGTCACTTTGACCGTCCATTCGAGACCGCTGGTCATCGCGGGGCGCGACATATTGGCGGAGCCGATGTAGGCGGTGGAGAAGCCGCTGTGGCGGTGGAAGTGGTAGGCTTTGGCGTGGAGACGCGTGCGTTCGGTGTCGTAGGAGACTTTTACCGAGAAACCCGGGCGGGCGGCGAGAGAGGCAATTGCCTCGGGATCGGAGGCTCCCATGTAGGAGGTGGTGACGATGCGAACAGGGATGCCACGGGCGGCGAGATTCTCGAAGGCGGGTTCGAGTAGTCGCAGCCCTCCCCATTTGATGAAAGAGACCAAAATATCAACCCGGTCGGCGGTGAGCATCTCCTGCCGGAGTTCGTGCTCGAGCTGTGGGTCATGTCGTGCACCGGTGAGTAAGCTGCTGGTCGCAAGCGGGGTGGTCGGCCGAGGCAGTGGCTGCGACTCCACCCCGCCCGGAGCGGGTGCGTGTAGGGAAAGCAATAACGGAGACGCAGAGGAAATGAGCGTCTTGCGCTGGAGGTATTCGAGCCCGTCGGTCGCTGCAATCAGCTCGACGAGTCGGTTGACCAAAGGCAGGCGCTCCTCGGGTTTACGTGCGCGAAGGGCTTGGCTGATGAGTTGAAGAAGAAACTGACCGTAAGCGTGAGGAGCTTCCTCGTCGTCGAGTTTGCCAAGTATAGATTTGAAATCGGGCTGGGCCGCGAGCGCGGCCGAAAGCTCGGCGTCGAGCAGTCGTTCATAAAGCCCGACGGCTAATCGCGGCGCGTGATCGTTGCTCATGTCGGCATCATCCGCCGCAGATACGCATCAAACAGTGGCACGGTAAAGCCGGTGTCTCCGTGGGCGGGGCTGTAAATCATGCCTTTGGAAATAAGCGAGGAACGCACCGGGGCGACGCTGCGCACGGATGCTTTGAGTTGCTCGGCTATTTCACCTGAGCGGTGCGGGCCTGCGCCGAGCGTGGCCATGGAGCGCATGTAATCTTTTTCCCGTGGCGTGAGGCGATCAAAACGCACCCGAAAAAAGCCTTCGTCCAAGCGACGGAGAGAGGATGCGGTGGCGCGTGTCACCACGGCGGCGTCAATCGTGGACGTCGGCGCGAGGTTCCACGCCTGATAGCCCCATTCTTGCAGGAAATAGGGGTAGCCCTGCGTCTGTGCGTAAATCGCGTCGATGGCCTCAGGTAAAAACGCCACGCCCGCCCGTTCGGCGGGTTCGGCGAGGGCTTGCCGCGCATCTTCGGGCGAGAGCGGGCCGATCTCGGGGTAGTCGAAGAGGCGTTCGGCGTAGGATTTGGAGCGTCCGGCTAAACCGACGACTTGCGGCAGGCCGGCACCGACGAGGAGGAGCGGCAGACCTTTTTGCGCGATCTTGTGCAGCGCCATGATGAGTGCGCTGAACTCGGATTCGGTGAGATATTGCAGCTCGTCAATGATGATGGCGACGGCGGTCTTGCGCGCCCGGGCGGCTTCGCCAATCGCAAGGAAGAGGGCAGGTAAGTCAGATTCTAAATCGCCGCTATCGGCCACGCCGAGTTCGGGGTCGATGTCGATGCCGAGTTCGATTTCCCCGAGGGTGACCTTGAGCCCATTGGCAAAGCTTTTGAGGACACGAATACCGCGCTTCACCGCCGCCTCGACTTGTTCACCCCGGTCGAGGGCGAGGAGGATGCGCCTCAATTCGGGTAATAGCAGCGCGGGCAGAGATTTTTCCTCATGGGCCTCGATCAAGGTCGTCTGATAACCGGCCTCGCGGGCCTGATCCTCCACGCGATTCAGAAGCACCGTCTTGCCGACACCCCGTAGGCCGACGAGAATAAAGCTCTTGGTGGAGAGTCCGTTGCGCGTGCGGGTGAGGGCGATGCGCGCGTTTTCCTGCAAATACGCACGTCCCGTGAGTTCAGGCGGCTGAGTGCCTGCTCCGGGTGCGTAAGGATTAAGCGCAGGATCCATTAGTGGGTGAAATCAACGAGTGTTACCAAAGTATTCAACTAAAAGCGTAACCTTGGGTAACATTCCTTGATTTGTGGGTGGATTCTGAAAATGGCTTCTAAAAATGGTTTTAAGCCGTTGTTTGCTGGGTTTCCGGTATTTCTTCCGTGTATGGGCTGAAGAGGCGTTCCCGTTGTAGTCGATGAGGTGGTTGTGGCGCTCTAAAGACGGTAGGCCAAGTTTTGTTGCATTTGGTTTGGAGTGGGTCAAGCAACTAGGGTCTTTGTTAAGCTCGGATTTGCGAATAATTCGCTTTGCGCGTCAGTAACAGAGCTGATTTCGGGCCAGTGGGCGAGGAGCTGTTTGGCGGAAATGCGGGCGAGTTCTTTGGGCTCGATTTTGTTTAAGCCGCCACCGTAAACGAGGCCTTCGCCTCGGAGTTCGTCGCCGGTGACTTGGCTCAGCCACTCGTGTATCCAGGCTGCGCGGTCGGGGTGGGCGCTGAGCATTTTGGCCATGCCGGGTAGAAAATGACACTCCTGCCGCTTTTGCGACATCCATGATGGTGGGGCTTGTGGAGGCGGCATGAAAAACGTATAACGGATTTGACCGCCACTGCCAGCACAAATCGGAGCGCTGCGATTTGTGACTTGTTTACAAAAGCTGAGTTTCAGGTAGTTCAATTGGTGGGTTGATTCATTGAGCACGTGACGCATGCCTGCCTCACCCGGGTTTCCTAACCTGCGCACCTTTTAATTTTCTTTCAAAATCCATGAGCCATAGAACCGCCCTCCTGCTCGGTCTCGCTACCCTCCTCAGCCTAACCCCCACCACTCGCGCCGATTCCCTTTGGATCGAGGCCGAGTCCGTCCCCAATCCCCCCGCCGCCGCCTCGACCGGCTTCGCGAAACCCGAATGGCTCTCCGGTGGCAAGGTCCTTTCCCTTACCCTCGACCCCAAGCAGGTCGAGGCCGCTCTCCCCGCCGCTGGCTTGATCCTTTCCTACCCGCTCGCCCTCACGAAAGCCGGTAACTACACCCCTTGGAACCGCGTCGGCTTCGAGGGCGTCCGCGCCGCCTTCGAGTGGCGTGTCAACCAAGGCCCGTGGACCCTCAACTCCGAGGTAGACCAACCCATCACCAACCTCCAAGAACTCGCCTTCTGGAATCCTATCGGCTGGACGCGTCTCGGCACCGCCAACCTCACCGCCGGTAAACACACACTCGATATCCGCCTCACTCGCACGCTCGCCAACCCGAAAATTACAGCAAGTCAGGCTTTCTGTCGGAATCCCTCCTTGCGCCCCGGAACGCAATTGAGCTAGCACGTCCACCGTTATAAACTTGGGGAAATCCCCTCCTTTCCTTGTCCACTTCTTTTTTACTCGCTCAAGCCACCCAACCCACGAGCCCCTCCAGCCCGGAGCAATTTCCGCAGTGGGCGGTTGCCCTGCTGTGGTTTTATCTCTACCGTTGCGTGGGTATGCTCGGCGTCTGTTTTTTTGCGGTGAAAGCGAACACCAACGGTCATCCTGAAAGACACCCCGAATGATAATACCTGAACAAAGCGAACTGTTGCGAAAGCTGCAACTGGACTCGTTCAGTTACTTCGTCCACCAAACCAATCCCGCCAACGGGCTGGTGCGCGATAAATCGCGGGAAGGTTGGCCCGCGAGCATTGCCGCCGTCGGGATGGCGCTCGCGGCTTATCCGGTGGGCGTCGAATGCGGCTTCATGACGCGCAGCGACGCGGTGCAGCGGACGCTGGCGACGCTCCGTTTCTTTACCAACGCGCCGCACGGTCCCGCGTCTGATGCCACGGGTCACATGGGTTTCTATTATCACTTTCTCGATATGACGAGCGGGCGGCGCGCGTGGGGATCCGAACTATCGAGCGTGGACAGCGCGTTCCTGCTCGCCGGCATGTTGGCCGCCGCCGCCTACTTCCAGCAACAGACGGCGGAAGAAGACGAAATCCGCCGGCTCGCGGACGCCCTCTATCGCAAAGCCGATTGGCAGTGGATGCAGAACGGGGCAGCGGCGGTGAGTCACGGCTGGACACCCGAGAAGGGCTTTCTGCGTTACCGCTGGCACGGTTACGACGAAGCACTGATCATCTATCTGCTCGGGCTAGGCTCGCCGACGCACCCCCTGCCGCTTGAAAGCTATCGCGCCTGGGCGTCGACGTATAAATGGAAAAAAATTTACGACATCGAGTTCCTCTACGCCGGACCGTTGTTTATCCATCAGTTGTCGCATGTGTGGATTGACTTCCGCGGTATTCGCGACGCGTTCATGCGCCAACGTGATCTGGACTATTTCGAGAACAGCCGCCGCGCGACTTTGGTGCAGCAACAATACGCGATTCGCAACCCGCGCGGTTTCGCCCACTACGACGAATATTGCTGGGGCATCACCGCCAGCGACGGGCCGGGGCCGCACACGCTCATGGTGGATGGCATTGAACGCGTGTTCTACGACTACATCGCGCGCGGTGTTCCTTTCGGCCCCGACGACGGCACGCTCGCTCCGTGGGCGGTAGTCGCCTCGCTGCCGTTCGCGCCGGAGATCGTCCTGCCCACGATCCAAAACTATGAGCGCATGAATTTGGAGGCGGCCCGGGCTTACGGCTACAAAGCGAGCTTCAATCCGACCTTTCCGGCGCAGCCGAAACACGAACACGGCTGGGTTTCGCCCTATAACTTCGGCATCAACCAGGGGCCGATCGTGCTGATGATAGAAAACCATCACTCCGGACTCCTATGGTCGCTGATGCGGCAATGCCCCTATCTCGTCACGGGCTTACGTCGGGCGGGATTTACCGGTGGTTGGTTGGAATGACCTGCCCGCACGGGCGCTGATCCGGGGAATCATTTACATTGCGCCCTCCTGCGTGCCGCATTGGTTCCGCGCGGATGAAGGATTGATGAGTGGTCGCTCGCGGTGTTCTGGGACAGCGAAGGGATTCGCTATCAGCGGGCGGAGTCTCCCCTGATCCACCGCGGGATTTTACCTTATAGCGAAGCCGCCTCCACGGGCGTGACCGCTTCCATCTCGTCATGGACGTGATAGACCGGCTGCCCCAGACCGGCGAAAAAAGCACACGCCTGAAACACCAACTCCAGACCAAGCTGATCGAGCACAAGCAATACATCGATAAAAACGGCGAAGACATACCGGAGATCCGGAACTGGAAATGACGTTCGGATTTCTCGAACAAACCCGCGCTCTCATTGTTTCCGGCAGCACTCTCATCCTGATCGAATCGCCGGCAGGCGCAGGAACCCCATAATAGTGCGCCGGCCATCGACATCCTCACCACAGCCTCTGTGCCGTAAATGCAAGCGCCGCTCCCGCGAAACCTCCGGATGGCAGGTATGAAACATTTGTTGAACAGGAAGACAAGCAAGGCCTGGTCGCCGGGAGGACTTGGCTGCCGTGTTGTCGTTTGTGATTGCACATTGGTGTTCTTTGTATAGAACACATTTATGTTGTTACGGGAAACAATCGAGTTGGTCTTGGCCAATCCGTTACTTCTGCCGCCGGACGAACGGGAAGTGATGCGGCTGGGGGATTGGGCTTGGCCCAAGAATCACGCGTTGGTGCTGACTGGTGTGAGGCGCAGTGGCAAGAGCACGCTGCAACGCCAAATCCGGACTCGTGAGCCGGGGCCGTGGGTGAGCCTCCACTTGGAAGATACACGGCTTTACGGGATGGGACCGGAGGATTTCGCGACCATTATTGACGTTTTAGAGAAGTCGTGGCCCGCGACCACAGTCTATCTGGACGAGGCGCAGGAAGTGGCGGAATGGCCACGGCTCGTTCGGGCCCTGCTGGATGCGGGACGCCGGGTCTGCCTCACCGGCTCCAACGCCTCCTTGCTAGGCCGGGAATTGGGCACCAAATTGACCGGACGTCATGTCACGAGGTCGGTCTTTCCGTTTTCCTACCGGGAGTATCTGACCTTTGCCGGGGTCGCGGCCGGTGCAGATTCGCTCGCGGAGTTTCTGCGGGGCGGGGGCTTTCCCGGGGCCTTGCAGGTTGGCACCGAGCAGGGTGCCGTAGTGTTGCGCGAACTGCTGCGCGATGTGGTGCAGCGCGACATCGTGACCCGCCATTCCCTGCGCGCCGTGCGGCCACTGATGTCCCTGGCACTGCATCTCATCGCTCATCCCGGGCAGCCGCTCTCGCTGCAATCCCTCGCCAAGGGTCTCGCACTGCCATCGGTCGCGCAGACGGGCCGCCTGGTGGAATACCTGCAGGATGCCTGGTTGGTGCTGTCGGTTCCGCGCTTCAGCCCGTCCCACCGCCAGCGGGTGACGAGTCCGCCGAAATATTATGCGGTGGACACCGGCCTGGCCACTGCCAACAGCCCGAATCCAACGCCGGATTTCGGACGCAAGCTTGAAAACGCGGTGCTCCTGGCCCTCCTGCGCCGGGGCGAGTCCCCCACCTTCGCCACGGCTCCGCACGCGTGGGAGTGCGACTTTGTGACACCGGCACAGGCCATTCAAGTCTGCTCCCGGCTCACACCAGAAAATCGGGGGCGCGAACTGAAGGGCTTGATTCAGGCTGCAACCCTGCCTGGGGCGAAAGGGAGAAACGCGCGGGAATTGCTGCTGCTCACTCATGACCAGGAAGACCAATTGACCGAAGAGGGCTTCGAAATCAATGTCATCCCGGCCTGGCAATGGCTTGATTGAAAACGCGTCCCATTCCCTGGCGGATGAAGCCATCCGCACTTGGGGTAAATACCCCATGGAATGTCCGGGAGTTAGATAAAAATTTGTAGAACCTTTATGAATACCAGTCCACTTAAGCAGGGTGCCTTGACCGGGAATTCCGTTTGTCTAGGCACTGTGACAGGGGCGATGGTGCGGGAACGCGCGTGCGAACTTGCAGTCATCAATGGTCGCTCCCCGGAGAGCGCGTCGATGACCGAATGGGAATAGGCCAAACGCGAATTGACCGAAAATCTGGATATCGATCCGAAAGAGGCGCTTTTGGAATTCGCATTCGAAACCGAGCGCTGGGATCCGGTGCCTGGCACAAAAGGGCACAAGATATTCACCATGCCAAGCGGGGATGAAGATGACGAAGGACGAACCGAGGCGAAAAGTTTGTGGAAGAAGGGCCCGCCGAGGCCAAACACGATCAGATGCTTCAGGCTACCAAAGCCCAGCGCGCAACCCGTCGCCCGCTTTGAGATGCCCATGCTTTGGCTCGTTACGCGGCATTGTCTCAGGAGGCCGGGCTGGTTCCCATCGTGGAACCGGAAGTGCTCATGGCCGGCAATCATACAGAACGAGAGTCACGGGTAGGGTTTGACCCCATGGTGAACCGGTCATCACGGCATAGTTTGCATAGGTAGTATCCCTGTAGCGTCCTGCGCGGAAGCAGCGCTGCACTTAACGTCACTTAGAGACCACCAACCAAGCACCCAAGATCATTATGTTATTCAAAACCGAAACACTAAAGACCTACAAACTGGACAGCCTCGACGGGGAATTCGGGAAGGTCAAAGAATTCTACTTTGACGACCACCACTGGACCATCCGGTATCTGGTCGCCGACACTGGAAACTGGCTGACCGGACGACAGGTGCTGATTTCCCCTTATGCGCTGGTCGCCGCAATCAAGGCGGAGGAGCATATTATTGTTAACCTGACGGCAAAGCAGATTGAGGGCAGTCCCTCGCTGGACAGCGACAAGCCTGTTTCCAAGCAGTTCGAACAGGAATACTACACCTACTACGATTACCCGTCCTATATGATGGGACCTTTCCGTTGGGGTCTTTATCCGCAATTGATGCTTAACCGTGAGGCACGCGCCAATGATAAACTTAATAAAAACACCCCCCATGAGGACGCGTGGGACCCGCATTTGCGGAGCACCGACGCGGTGCTGGGATATCACATCCAGGCGATGGACGGCGAAATCGGCCACATCGAGGACTT
>Ga0163146_10005273_pt1 | contig 15278 bp, 11 predicted proteins | sample OliLakLV19MP7G1_FD_148648 | JGI IMG/M metagenome (GOLD analysis project Ga0163146, IMG submission 148648) | Freshwater microbial mat bacterial communities from Lake Vanda, McMurdo Dry Valleys, Antarctica - Oligotrophic Lake LV.19.MP7.G1 | ecosystem: Environmental > Aquatic > Freshwater > Lake >...
GACCGAACACGGCGCGGTGCTCCAAGCATCGCCAGTTCAAACGGTGGTCATTTCCGGTGATCGTCAGGATCTCTCCTTCCCGCTGGCGTGGTCGGCGGGACGGCGCGGATTGATCGAGGCGGAAAGCGGACTGCGCAAGTCGCCGGCGACAATCGATCCCCACCGCGACGCCTCGGGCGGCATGTGTGTCGGCAACTTATGGGATGGATCGGTGAGCTTCACCAATGTCGGACCAGCCAAACGCGTGCGCATCCGCTACGGTTCACCTGGAAGCGGGACCTATGGGCTCTACGTCAATGGCGTCCGCCAGACGATTCAGGTCCAACCGTCCGGCGGGTATTTTACCTTCAAGGACATGTCGGTGGATGTCGCCATTCCCGAGCACGCCACACTGATGCTCAAAAAAGATCCCGGCGATGGTTCCTGGAACGTGGACTGTCTGACCCTTGAGTAACACCCGTTCGTCAGCGTGGGGTCGGCTCTTGATCGCCACGCCATCCTGGCAGTCACAACTGGCGCCCTGCGTCCGTTCATGGAAGCGCTATCAACCCAAGGAATCCATCATGATCCGCTTCATCAGCCTGAGCCTGGCCTGCGCACTGTTGATGGCACCTGCCGGCATCAGCGTCGAACGGGACATCTTTGATTTTGCGGGGCAACGCACCGCGCCACCCGACATCAAACGTCTGGTGTTCATTGCCTCGCGAGCCGATCACGGACCACGGGGCAATCATGAGTTCATGGCCGGAGCGATGTACCTCGCTAGGCGCATCAATGAGTTCTATCCCAAGGCTTACGCGGTGGTGTTTGCGGAAGAAAAGTGGCCAGAGAACCTGCTGACGGCGGATGCGGTGATCGTCGGGCTGAATCACGGCGGTCGGGCGGCGAGCGATCCCAATATCAAGGCCGCGATGGCGCGCGGCGCTGGTTTCATGGCCATCCACTTCGGCGTCGAAGTGAACAAGGGCGAGCAGGGGGACAATTACCTCGCCTGGATGGGCGGTTACTTCGAGACCTATTGGTCGGTCAATCCGTGGTGGACTGCGGACATCAAGCTCATCGGTGAACATCCGACCGCGCGTGGCGTCAAACCGTTCGCCATCCGTGACGAGTGGTACTACCACATGCGGTTCGTCGACGGCATGCAGGGCGTGACACCGGTGCTGTCGTCAGTCGCGCCGCGCGACACCGTGCAATTCGATGGCGCAAAACCCAGCGATCGAGGTGGCAACGCCGCCGTGTTGGCAGAGGTCGAGGCGGGGAAACCGCAGCACCTGGCCTGGGCCTTCCAGCGCCCAGGAGTCGGCCGTGGCTTCGGCTTCACCGGCTTCCACGTCTACGACAACCTGCGCAATGACAGCTTCCGCACCGTGCTGCTCAACGGCGCGGCGTGGGTCGCTGGGTTGGAGATCCCGCGCGACGGCATTCCGTCGACCACTCCCAGTCAGGGTGAATTGACGACGCTCATGACGGAAGCCCATCGCTGATGGGCGCCTGATGGTGTGTCCGTAATCGCCACGGAGACCCGCACACCGCGTTCACGGTCAACTTGGCGAACCGACATCAGTACCTTTGGCCAGACCTTTGGCCAAATCATTGGCGAAACATTCCCTGCCCCAGCGACGTCCATCCTCAGGAACACCCATGCGCGCTACCACCATCTTGTCCTCCTGCCTGTTGACCCTGGCGCTGTGCCCAGCACTGCAGCTTACCGCGGCTGACGCGGGCAAGCCGCTGTTCGCCAGCAAGGTCATCAACGAAAACTCGGTCGACATCGATATCGACATCACCGGTGCCAAAGAATTGTGGCTGGTGGTGACCGACGCCGGCGACGGCTTCGGCGCCGACTGGGCCGACTGGGTCGATCCGGTGGTCGTGGGTCCCGATGGCGAGATCAAGCTTAGCGGCGTGAAACCCAAGGTCGCCAACACCGGCTGGGGTGCCATCGGCATCGACAAGAATGCCGATGGCAAGGACATGAAGATCGCCGGCAAACCGGTCACCGGCATCGGCGTGCATGCGCCTTCGTCGCTGGTGTTCGACATCGCTGGCAAGGGCTACACCCGCTTCAAAGCCAAGGGCGGCGTCGACAACGGCGGCACGGATCAGGGCGGCACCTCGGTGTCGTTCATGATCTTCACCACCAAGCCGGCGCAGAAGTACCTGAGCCCATCGGCCCAGAGCGGGCGCGATCTAACGGAGGCACTCGCTGCGCTTGAAGTCGCGCCAGGCTTGGCGGCGACCACCTGGGCGTCGGAGCCGTTGTTTTCCAACCCGACCAATATCGACATCGACCACAAAGGTCGCGTGTGGGTGTGCGAGGGCGTGAACTACCGTCGTTGGAACGCCAACAAGAGCGAGGGCGATCGTATCGTCGTGCTTGAAGACAAGGACCTTGATGGTGTTGCCGAGACCTCGACGGTGTTTTACCAGGGCACCGATGTGAACGCGGCACTCGGCATCTGCGTGCTGGGCAACCGCGTGATTGTCTCCAGTTCGCCCAATGTGTTCGTCTTCACCGACACCGATGGCGATCTGAAGTCGGACAAGAAGGAAGTGTTGTTCAGCGGTATCTCTGGCCATCAGCACGACCACGCGATGCATACCTTCCAGGCTGGTCCGGACGGCAAACTGTACTTCAACTTCGGCAACGAAGGCAAGCAGTTGAAGGACAAGGACGGGAAGCCGCTCACCGACTTGGCCGGCAATGAGATCAACGATACGGGCAAACCCTACCGCCAGGGCATGGTCTTCCGCTGCGATCCCGATGGCACGAACATTGAGACCCTCGGCCACAACTTCCGCAACAATTACGAGGTCACCGTCGACTCCTTCGGTGCCATGTGGCAGTCGGACAACGATGACGACGGCAACAAGGCCGTGCGCATCAACTACGTGATGGACTACGGCAACTACGGGTACCAGGACGAGTTCACCGGCGCTGGTTGGGGTCAGAAGCGCACCAACATCGAAACCGAGATTCCGCGCCGTCACTGGCACCTGAATGATCCCGGTGTGGTCCCGACCATGCTGATCACCGGTTCTGGTTCGCCGACCGGCATCACGGTCTACGAAGGCGATCTGCTGCCCGAGGCATTCCGCAATCAGGTCATCCACACCGATGCCGGCCCGAACGTCTGTCGCGCGTATCCCACTACGCCGGATGGCGCGGGTTACAGCGCGACGATGCTCAACGTCATCAAGGCCACGGATTCGTGGTTCCGTCCATCCGATGTGGCGGTGATGCCGGATGGCTCGCTGATCGTCGCCGACTGGTACGACCCAGGCGTTGGTGGTCACAACATGGGTGACAACACCCCAGGCGAGACCAAGGGCCGACTCTATCGCGTGGCGCCTCCTGGCCACAAATCGATGGTGCCGAAACTCGACCTGAGCACGTCCGCTGGCGCGGTCGAAGCGCTCAAGTCGCCGAACTACGAAGCGCGTTTCCTGGCGGTCACCAAGCTCAAAGAACTCGGCGCTGCTGCGGTTCCTGATCTGACCAAGCTGTGGGGTGCGACCAACCCGCGCCATCGTGCGCGTGCGCTGTGGGTCCTTGGCCAGATCAAAGGTCAGGAAGCCAAATGGATCGACGCGGCGATCAAGGACAGCAACGCCGACATCGTCAGCGTCGGTCTGCGTCTGGCGCGTGAGCTGAAGGTCGACCTGCTGCCACTGGTACAATCGCTGGCGAAGAACCCCTCGCCGCAGGTGCGTCGTGAATGTGCGATCGCGCTGCGTTTCCAGAAGACGCCTGCTGCTGCCGCGCTGTGGGCCGAGCTGGCCGCGCAACATGACGGCAAGGACCGTTGGTACCTTGAAGCACTCGGCATCGGCGCGGCGCTGAATGAAGACGCATGCTTCGACGCCTGGGCCAAGAAGATCGGTGATGGCTGGAACACGCCTGCGGGTCGCGACATCGTCTGGCGTTCGCGCAGCGACAAGGCCCTGCCGTTCCTGGTGAAGATCATCAAAGACGCCAAGACCCCGGAAGCTGAACAGGCGCGTTACATGCGCGCGTTCGACTTCCACCGCGGTGCGGCCAAGGACGAGGCGCTCAAGAGCCTGCTGGAATGATCTGACTGCGAATCAAACCGCAGAGGGCGCAGAGGGCGCAGAGATGGGGAGGATTCCCCGCTCTGCGCCCTTTGCGTCCTCTGCGCCCTTTGCGTCCTCTGCGCCCTTTGCGTCCTCTGCGGTTAAACAGCTCTTCTTCACCTCTGCAGGATTCCGTTCCATGTCGCTCCGTACGATGATTCCATCCCGTTGGCTGCTCGGCGGCCTGCTGCTCGCCAGTGTCGGCAGCACGCTGTTCGCCGAGGACGCCACGGTCGACGACGAAAAGCTGCGCAAGGCCAAGCTCTATGCCGGCGTGGTGATGCGTTTGAAAGGCACCGACCTCAGCACCGATGCCAAGACCAAGGGCATGGTCGACAAGGCGCTCAAAGCGAATGAAGGTCTGCCGGCCTACGTCGAGATCATCGAGACCTTTGGATTGAAGGACTACGATGACCAACTCGTCACCATCGCGGCCGCACATGCGGATGACGCCACCGGCGCGTCGGCACTGCGTGTGGTGCTGGCCAATAACAACCTCGACGCGGTGAGCCGTGGGCTCGCTTCAGCGAATGGTCCGGCGTTGGCCCGGGCACTTGGCAATGCCAACGATCAGAAGGCAGTCGGTCTGCTGGTGCCGATCGTCAGCGACAAGACCCGCGATCTGCCGCTGCGTCAGGACAGCGTGCGGGCGCTCGGCAAGATTGAGCAGGGGGCCAAGGCGCTGCTCGACCTAGTGGTCGCTGGTCAGGCCAAGGACCTCAAGGTGCTGATGGGGGGGGTCCTGAACAACGCGCCGTGGGATGCGATCCGTGAAGCGGCGGCCAAACATTTCCCGCCGCCTCAGAGCAAGGACAGCCAGGTGCTGCCGAGCAACGCCGAGCTGGCTAAACGCAGCGGCGACGCCGCCAACGGCGACAAAGTGTTCAACACCATCTGCGCCATGTGCCATGTGGTGAATGGCAAGGGTATCGACTACGGCCCAGGACTGGGCGAAGTCGGCAGCAAGCTGGGTAAAGACGCTCTGTACGAGGCCATTCTTTTCCCCAGCAATGGCATCGAACACAACTACGCCACCACCTCGCTCACCCTCAAGGACGGCAACAGCGCCCTGGGCATCCAGGTCAGCGAAACTGAGGACGAAGTCGCCCTCAAGTCCATCGGTGGCATCACCAGCACGTACAAGAAGGGCGATATCGCCCAGAAGTCGACGCTGAAGACCTCCTCCATGCCAGCTGGCCTGCAGACGGTGATGACCCAGCAGGAATTGGTCGATCTGGTCGAATACATGTCCTCTTTGAAGAAGAAATGAGGTGTCTGCTGGGTCCGGACCTCGGAGGTCCGGAAGTCCGGAAGTCCTTTAGACGAGGCGCAAGGCAGTACTGACAGTCGCCGAATGGCGGAGATTTGCGCACTTTCAGCACTTGGGGCGAGCCACCGAGGATGCCGGGTCGCTCCAGACTGCCGGACCTCCGGACCTCCGGACTTCCGGACCGTGGCAATTCCTTGACACCCAGGGTCACCACTCTAGCCTCCCCGTCCCTTTCAGGGAGGCGCGGGGAATTCGCCGGCTCCGCGCCGTTTTACGCTTCGGTTTCGCCACCTTAGCTCAGCTGGTAGAGCAACTGTTTTGTAAACAGTAGGTCGCCGGTTCGAGTCCGGCCGGTGGCTCCGCTCTTTGCCATTCTAAAACTGTGGACTTCATCTGATCAACACCGGGCGCCCGGGTAGATACCGAAGTGGCCAAACGGGGCAGACTGTAAATCTGCTGGCTCACGCCTTCGAAGGTTCGAATCCTTCTCTGCCCACCATCAGTGCGCTTTCGTGTACCGCTTTCCTTACCAGGAAGCAGCACACGCGGGTGTAGCTCAATGGTAGAGCGACAGCCTTCCAAGCTGACGACGAGGGTTCGATTCCCTTCACCCGCTCCATTTTCAGATGAATTCCACCGTGCACCATCCGGTGCTGCCTTAGCTCAGCTGGTAGAGCGCGTCCTTGGTAAGGACGAGGTCTTGGGTTCAAATCCCAAAGGTAGCTCCACTTTCAACACAACGGGCATAGTCCGTTGTCCACTTCCAAATCGGTCGCCACCGCGGCCGTCAGTCCCAGGAGCCCGTCATGGCCAAGGAAAAGTTCATCCGCAACAAGCCGCACGTCAATGTCGGCACCATTGGTCACATCGACCATGGCAAGTCCACCCTGACCGCTGCGCTCGTGCACGTCTGCTCGCTGATCGATCCGAAGGCCACCCCGCCCCGGACCTACGCTGAGATCACCAAGGGCGGCACCGTCCGTGACTCGAACAAGACCGTGACCATCGCGGCCTCGCACGTGGAATACAGCAGCGAAAAGCGCCACTACGCGCACGTCGACTGCCCAGGCCACGCCGACTTCATCAAGAACATGATCACCGGTGCCGCCCAGATGGACGGCGCGATCCTGGTGGTGTCCGCTGGCGACGGCCCCATGCCCCAGACCAAAGAGCACGTGCTGCTCGCCCGTCAGGTCGGCGTGAACCACATGGTGGTGTTCCTCAACAAGGTCGACCTCGTTGATGACCCCGATCTCATTGAGTTGGTCGAGGAAGAAATCCGCGACTTGCTCAACAAGTACGGCTTCCCAGGCAAGACCACCCCGATCATTCGCGGTCGTTCCAACGCCGCGCTGGCCGCCACCGACCCCAAGGGTGCCGATGCCAAGCCGATCATCGATCTGCTCAAGGCCCTGGATGAGTTCATCCCCGAGCCGACTCGCGAGGCCGACAAGCCCTTCCTCATGCCGGTCGAAGACGTGTTCTCGATCGAAGGTCGTGGCACCGTGGCCACTGGTCGTGTCGAACGTGGCGCGCTCAAGCTCGGCGAACCCCTCGAAATCGTCGGCCTGCGCGACGAGCCCCTGGCCACCGTGGCCACCGGCATCGAGATGTTCCGCAAGGAGATGGATTCGACCATCGCTGGCGACAACGCGGGCATCCTGCTGCGCGGTATCGCCAAAGAGCAGATCGAACGCGGTATGGTGCTGTGCAAGCCCAAGACCGTGCACGTGCACACCAAGTTCGAAGCCGAGGTGTACATCCTTAAGTCCGACGAAGGCGGTCGTAAGACCCCGTTCGTCAAGGGTTACCGCCCGCAGTTCTACTTCCGTACGACCGACGTCACCGGCACCATCGAGCTGCCAGCCGACAAGGAAATCGTCATGCCGGGTGATAACATCCGTCTGACGGTGACTCTGATCAACAAGATCGCGATGGAAGAGAAGCTCCGCTTCGCCATCCGCGAAGGCGGCCACACGGTCGGTTCGGGCGTCGTCTCGAAGATCATCGAGTAAAATCGAGTCAGCCTTGACCAGCTCCCATCAGGGCGCTGGTCAAGTTTCGCTTCACGGTTCAGTTCACTGACGAGCTTCGGGCTACGGTCCGGTCGAAAGACCAACCGGGGCTCGAAGCTCTCAGCTTCCCAAGCGCAGCCGCAGAATCCGTCTGCAGCGCCTCTCGTAAAAAGCATGTAAGGAAAGCAAATGGCTAAGGATAAACGCGAACACGTGGTGATGGTCTGCCAGGAATCTGGCGACCTGAACTACTACACCAGCCGGGCGAAGACCACCGAGAAGCTGGAACTCAAGAAGTACAATCCGCGTCTGCGCAAGCACACGCTGCATAAAGAGAAGAAGCGCAAGTAAGTGTAGCTGCGAGCTGCGAGCTACGAGCTGCGAGTCTCAAACAACTCGCAACTCCTAGCTCGCAGCTCGCAACTACCACCCATACGGGGGTAGCTCAGCTGGTAGAGCAGCGGATTCCAAATCCGCCGGTCGGGGGTTCAAATCCCTCCTCCCGTGCCACACCAAACGCTCGGAATTTTCGCACATGTACAAATGGCCTCAAGGGCGGATCGTCCGCATCGTCTGCCTGCTGCTGACCGCATTGGTCGCTTTCGACCTGGCCTACAATGGGGCCTATGGTCCGCTCACCGCCGGTGAGGGCACCAAACAGTTTGTCGTTGGCATCGTGTTCTGTGCGTTGGCGTTCGTCGCCTTCGTTTCTGGCTTGGTGGCCGCCGGCTTCCATCCGCGCGCGGTCGACTTCCTTATCGAAGTCGAACAGGAAATGGTGCGCGTTGAATGGCCCACCACGAGCGTCCTGATCCGCAGCACGCTGATCATCGCGGTCGCTATCGCGGTGATGGCGGTAATAATCCTAGGTGTCGACTTGGTGAACTTTGAATTCCTCAAACTCGTCCGTTGGCTGGGAGGCACGCTCTGATGTCGAAACGCTGGTATGTTATCAAAGCGGTCTCTGGCCGCGAGAGTTCGATCAAGGAACTGATCCACTCGCAACTCAAGGGCCGCAAGCTTGACGTGCATGTGGGCGAGATGTTGATTCCTGCCGAACGCATCACTGAGGTGAAGCGCGGCAAGAAGGTGTCGACTGAGCGCAAACTGTACCCCGGCTACATCTACATTGAGATGGCGCTCAACAACGACGTGCTTGATACCATCAAGGATGTCGACGGCGTCACCGGTTTCCTGGGTGCCGATCCGCGCAATCCCGATCCGCTAACGGCGAAGGAAGCGGAGCAGATCATCAAGGTCGCCACCGCCCAGTCGCCGGAAGAGCAGCGCCAAGCCTTGGTCCAGATCCCCTTCCATTTGGAAGACCGGGTCAAGGTCAAGGAGGGCACGTTCGCCGGTATGGAAGGTGTCGTCGCCGAGATCAACCCCCAGAAGGGCGAGGTCCGCGTGATGATCACCGTCTTCGGTCGTCAGACCCCGGTCTGGCTCGAAGTCTGGCAGGCCGAAGCGGTCGTCTAAGGACTGTCCCACGGAGAGCGTCAGGGAGAGCGTCACGGAGAGCGTAGGAGCGCTTGGTGCTCGTGGCTTCCGGGCCGGTTCCTTGCCCGATTTGCGCGCCAACTTCCCTCTTCCAATTTCAAACACGGGCACATACTCCGCGCCCCGCTTTTCACCCCACCTCCGTTTCGAGCTCAGTCATGGCCAAAGCCAAAGAAATCATCGGCGAAATCAAGTTGGTTATCCCTGGCGGTAGCGCGACCCCAGCGCCACCCGTCGGTCCGGCGCTCGGCGCCAAGGGCGTGAATATCGGCGCGTTCGTCAAGCAGTTCAACGACGCCACGGCGAAGATGAAGGGTGAGACCATCCCCGTCATCATCACCGTCTTCAAGGACAAGACCTTCACCTTCGTCCTCAAGCAGCCCCCGGTCAGCGCCCAAATCAAGAAGGCGGCTGGCATCGAGAGCGGCTCAAAGACCCCGAACGCGATGGACGGCGGCAAGATCACCAAGGCCCAGGTCGAAGAGATCGCCAAGAAGAAGATCGCGGAAATGACCGCGGCTTCGCTGCCCGCCGCGATGAAGACCGTCGCCGGCACCGCCCGCTCGATGGGCGTGGTAGTCGTCGACTAAGCGATCATCACTAACAGCTCTCGCATTCACACACGTGGGAGATCAGCCTCTGAGCTGATCGCCTGAACCACGAAAGGATACGCATGACGAATCGCAGCAAACGCTACCGCGCGCTCATCAAAGACGCGGGTATCGACCTCAAGCAAGCCCAGTCGGTGAATGCCGCCGTGGGCGTGGTGAAGAAGTTGGCCAAGGCCAAGTTCAACGAGACGGTCGAGTTGGCTGTCCACTTGAACCTCGACACCAAGAAAGCTGACCAGCAGTTCCGCGGCAATTTCAGCCTGCCGCACGGAACCGGTCGCGATGTCCGCGTGATCGTGTTCGTCGATGATGGCGACAAGATCCAGGCCGCCACTGCGGCCGGTGCGGTCAAGGCCGGCGGCGAAGACGTGGTCAATGAAGTCCTCAATGGCTTCATGGATTTCGACATCGCCATCGCCACTCCCAAGATGATGCGCTTGGTCGGCAAGCTCGGTAAGGTGCTCGGACCGCGCGGTCTGATGCCGTCGCCCAAAGCCGGCAGTGTCACCGATGATGTGACCAAGGCCGTCAGTGAGTTCAAGGGCGGCAAGATCGAATACCGCGCTGATGCCGCTGGCAACGTCCAGGTGCGCGTCGGTACCGCTAAGTTCGAAGAGCAGCAGCTCGCTGAAAACATCAGCGCTTTCCTCAGCCACGTCGCCGAACACCGGCCGTCGTCGGTGAAGGGCGAGTTCGTCAAGAACATCGTGGTCTGCTCGACCATGGGACCCGGTATCAAAGTCGCCTTCTCGGCGAAGGAGGCCTGATCCATGCCGAATTTCATCAACAAGATGATGCTCGCCGAGGTCAAGACGCTGGTTGATGCCAGCCCCTCGCTCATCGTCCTCGACCCGGCCAAGCTCAACAGTGCCCAGACCCTCAAGCTGCGCGCTGATCTGCGCGGCGTCGGCGCCAGGCTCAAGGTGGCGAAGGTCGCCATCCTTGAGCGTTGCGTGCCCGAGTCGGCCAAGGGCCTGCTCAACAGCAAGTCAACCATCGCCCTGGTGCTGGCCAAGGACATGCTCAGCGCCGCCAAAGTCGTCACCCAACTCGCGAAGGAAGATAAGATCTCCCTCAAGGGTGGCGTGATGGACGGTAAGCTGGTCGACACCGCCAGCATCAAGCGTCTGGCCGAATTGCCCGATCAGCTCACGCTGCGTGGCATGTTGGTGAACATCTTGGCTGCGCCGCTCACCGGCATGGCCCGCGTCATCGCCGAGATCCACAAGAAGAAGGCGGGCGACGCGCCCGCTGCCTGATTTCTCTCATTTTCCCATCGCTTTTTCCCAACATCAACCGGCTGCGCGCCACGCGCTGACAGCCATCTGCCCGCTAAGGAATATCCCATGACTGAAGTCGCCAACAGCAAGCTCGCCGGCATCATCGACGCCGTGAAGGGCCTGTCCGTCATCGAACTCGCCGACCTGGTGAAGGCTCTGGAGAAGGAATTCGGCGTCAGCGCCGCCGCCGTTGCCCCCCAGGGTGGTGGAGCTGCCCCGGTTGCCGCCGTCGAAGCCCCGACCTCCTTCACCGTCACCATGGTCGAGATCCCGGCCGACAAGAAGATCCAGGGCATCAAGCTCATCCGCGAAATTCTTGGCCTCGGCCTCGCCGACGCGAAGGGCTTCGTTGAGAGCCTGCCCAAGGTCGTCAAAGATGGCCTGGAAAAGCCGGCTGCCGACGAGCTGTCGAAGCGGCTCTTGGACGCTGGCGCCAAGGTCAAAGTCGAAGGCGCGTAAGCCTTTCTGGCGGTGGATGGCACCAGCCATCCATCGCGGTTTTTAGCGTCCCCGGCCAGGAGTCCTGGCTGGGGTGCTTGTCATCGGCTCACCACTTGCTAGCGTCCGCTCCCCTTTCAGCGCAGCCGTCCGCGACGGCCATCCACGAATAGGATGTCCCTGCATCACAGTCTCGGTGTCTTCACCGCTGACTGCGCAGGTGCGATGAGAGGGTGGAAGGTCGTGCTCCGGCACGACTGGCGAACGAATTAGCTGATCACTGACTTCGGGAGGTTCCATGCAGACCCGCTCCTTCGGCTCCACCAAGGAAGTCATCCCTGTCCCCAGCTTGGTGAATCTGCAGTCGAAGAGCTACGATGAGTTCCTGCTGACCGAGGCGCCGCCAGAAACGCGCGAGAAGAACAAAGGCCTGGAAGCGATCTTCCAGGAATTCTTCCCGATCACGGGCTACGACGACCAGGTGGTGGTCAGCTACCACGGCTACCTGTTCACCCAGCCGCAGCACAACATCGATGAGTGTCGCGATCTTGGCCTGACCTTCCAGCGTGGCTTGAAAGTGAAGATCCGCGTCAGCGGTCAGAACCATCCGACCTTCAAGGATGTCCTCGAAGAGGATGTCCACATCGGCTACTTCCCCATCCGCATCGGCGGCGGCGAGTTCGTCATCAACGGTGCTGAACGTACGATCGTCACGCAGATCCAGCGTTCGCCCGGCGTCGATTTCTCATCCGAGACCGGCGCGTCCGGTCGTCGTAGCTACTCCTGCCGCATCATCCCCGAGCGTGGCTCGTGGATCCAGGTCGAGCAAACCTCGAAAGAGCTGCTCCAGATCAAGATCGACAAGAGCGCCAAGGTCGTCGCGACTTGCTTCTTGCGCGCCCTCGACAAGAGCTTCGGCACCACCGCGCAGATCATCCGCCGCTTCTTCAAGACCGACACGGTGAGCATCGCCGGCAAGGGCGCGAAAGACAAAGCGGTCGGCCGCATCCTCGCTGATGACGTGGTCGACAAGGAATCGGGCGAGTTCTTGGCCAAGGCCTGCGAAATCCTCTCCGAGAACAGCTTCGAAAACCTCAAGGGCCTGGGCATCGAAAGCCTGGAACTGATCGCCGCTGGCACCAAGCCGGACGACATCTTGCTCAACACCCTGCGTGAAGACGAGGCCACCAGCCACGAAGAAGCGCTCCTGCGCATCTACCGTCGCCTGCGCCCCGGCAATCCCACGGATGAAGCCAAGGTCCGTGAGTTCTTCACCGACCGCTTCCTCAATGAGAGCCGCTACAACCTCGGCGCGGTCGGTCGTTTCCGTATCAATCGCAAACTCAAGATCGAAGGCGAGAGCCGCGTCTTGACGATCAATGATTACCTCAGTGCCCTCGACTACCTGCTGCAGCTGATCCGTACCAACAACAGTGCCGGTGAAGTCGACGACATCGATCACCTCGGCAACCGCCGCGTGCGCCCGATCGCCGATCTGCTCAGCGACGAACTGCGCGCCGCGATGCTCAAGCTGCGCCGTGCGGTGAAGGAAAAGCTCTCGCGCGATCTGCAGGCCGAAGACCTCGCCGCTGCGCTCGCGCCGCGCAACCTGTTCAACAACCAGGCGGTCGACAGCGCAGTCCAGAACTTCTTCCAGCGTGGCGAACTGTCGCAGGTGGTCGACCAGTCGAACCTGCTGTCGCAGCTGACTCACGAGCGTCGTCTATCCGCTCTTGGACCGGGCGGTCTCAATCGTAAGCGTGCCGGCTTTGAAGTGCGCGACGTGCACACCTCGCACTACGGCCGTATCTGCCCGATCGAAACGCCAGAAGGTGCGAACATCGGTCTGATCGTGTCGCTCGCCATCTACTCGGCGGTGAACGAATACGGCTTCCTGGTCACTCCGTACCGCAAGGTGTTGAAGGGCAAGATCAGCGACGACATCATCTACCTGATGGCGGATGAAGAGGCCGAGGCGCGTATCTGCCAGGCCACCGTCGAGATGGACAAGAACGGCAAGATCACCCAAGACATCTGTCAGGTGCGCTACGCCGGTCAGTTCACCGAAGTCCCGACGGAAGAAGTCACCTACGCCGACGTGTCGCCGAAACAGATGATCGGCGTGTCCGCCGCACTCATCCCGTTCCTCGAACACGACGACGCCAACCGCGCCCTCATGGGTGCGAACATGATGCGTCAGGCCGTGCCCCTGCTGATCAGCGAAGCTCCGCTGATCGCCACCGGCATGGAGATCGAGATTCCCAAGTCGTCGTCGATGGTCGTCATCGCCGACGAAGACGGCCCGGTCAGTTCGGTCGATGCCAGCCACATCACCATCAACGGCCGCAAGTACGAGATGCGGAAGTTCCATGGCCTGAATGAGCGCACCTGCCTCAATCAGACCCCGATCGTCAAACTCGGCGAGAAGGTCACCAAAGGCCAGATCATCGCCGACGGCGGCGGTACGGACAAAGGTCAGCTCGCACTGGGCAAGAACATCCTCGTCGCCTTCATGCCCTACGACGGCTACAACTTCGAAGACGCCATCGTCGTCAACGAACGCCTGCTCGCAGAAGATCGCTTCACCTCGATCCACATCGAAGAGTTTAAAGTCGAGATCCGCGAGACCAAGCTCGGCAAAGAAGAGTTCACCCGCGAAATTCCTGGCCGTAGCGAAGAATCGCTGCGCAACCTGGATGAGCGTGGATTCGTCCGCGTCGGCACCCAGGTCCGTCCTGGCGACGTGCTGATCGGCAAGGTCACGCCCAAGAACAAGAGTGAGCTCAGCCCAGAAGAGAAGCTGCTGCACGCGATCTTCGGCCGTGCTGGCGAAGACGTGCGCGACGACTCGATGGTGATGAAGCCCGGTATTCGCGGTGTTGTCACCGCGGTGAAACGCTTCCAGCGCCGTGCCGCCTTGACCGAGAAGGACAAGAAGGAAGAGGCCGCGCGCATCAAGGTCATCGAGGATCGTTTCCTCAAGCAGATGGCCGAACTGGCGCGTGAGAAGTTCTCGCAGATCTGGGAAGTCGCCGGCGCCAACGTGGTGAACATCGAGACTGGTGAAGTCGTCGAGTTCAGCACCTCGATGACCGACGAGGAAGTCCTGAAGCTCCACAAGGATCTCCAAGTCACCGCGCTCAACTTCGTGGGTAGCAAGCGCCGTCGGGCGCGCGCGATCTACGACGAGTTCGATCCACGTATTGACGACATCAAACACGCCTGTGAGAAGGAAATCGTCAACGCCAAGCGCGGCGACGATCTCCCGACCGGTGTGCTCGAAATGGTCAAGGTCTTCGTCGCGCGCAAGCTGACCCTCAAGGTCGGCGACAAGATGGCCGGTCGTCACGGCAACAAAGGCGTGATCTCGGTCATCGTCCCGGAAGAAAACATGCCGTTCCTGGCCGATGGCCGGACGATCGACATCGTGCTCAACCCGCTCGGCGTGCCGTCGCGTATGAACGTCGGTCAGGTGCTCGAAACGCATCTTGGCTGGGCGGCCAAGATCTTGGGTGTGCAGTGCTTCACCCCGGTGTTCGACGGCGCCAGCGAAGAGCAGATCCGCGAGATGTTGGTCGAGGCCAAGTTGCCGGTGGAAGGCAAAGTGCATCTCTATGACGGTCGCAGCGGCGAACGTATGCACCAGAAGACCACCGTCGGCATCCTCTACATGCTCAAGCTCCACCACTTGGTGGAAGACAAGCTGCACGCTCGTGCGACCGGTTCCTACTCGCTCATCACCCAGCAGCCGCTTGGCGGCAAGGCGCGCTTCGGCGGCCAGCGCTTCGGTGAAATGGAAGTGTGGGCACTTGAGGCCTACGGTGCAGCCCACGTGCTCCAGGAAATCCTCACGGTTAAGTCGGACGACGTCGACGGCCGCACGCGCATCTACGAGTCGATGGTCAAGGGCGATGGCTCGCTGACCTATGGTACGCCGATGGCCTTCGAAGTGCTCATGAACGAAATCCGCGGCCTCGGCCTGGATATCCGCCTGCATCGCCCGGAGGACATGTCCTTCGACAGTGCGCCGGCGACCCTCGACTTTGGCGCTCCGGCGGCCAAGGCC
>Ga0163146_10005279_pt1 | contig 15265 bp, 10 predicted proteins | sample OliLakLV19MP7G1_FD_148648 | JGI IMG/M metagenome (GOLD analysis project Ga0163146, IMG submission 148648) | Freshwater microbial mat bacterial communities from Lake Vanda, McMurdo Dry Valleys, Antarctica - Oligotrophic Lake LV.19.MP7.G1 | ecosystem: Environmental > Aquatic > Freshwater > Lake >...
CCCCCGCCCAGATCGCTTACGAAGACTTTCGTTCCCCCCAGTCGCGCCAGAACGGCCGCGGTTGAGCTAGCCAGCAGGTGCAGTTGATGGCAATGGATGACGTCGGCATCGGCCAGTTCGGCAAACATCGCCGGGTGCAGGCAATTGTTCCGCTGTCCGCGCACGCGCCATGGATTGCCCAACACACGGATGCGTAAGCTGCCGATCAGGTGCTGCTGATCATGGTCGCCGAACGTGAGCAGCCGCGTGGGGGTCACATCGGCCATGTAGCGGGCGAGTTCCAAGGCGTATCGTTCAGCACCGCCGACGATTCCCCCCGGGCCAAACAGCGCCGGAACCATGTGAACCACGCGCATCGTCTAGCTGCCCCCGCCGCCGCGCAAGGACGCGGCCACGTCGCTGATTATCTGCTCCAGCCCTCGTTTGGGCGCATACCCAATCAACGCTTTGGCCCGCTCCAGCGACGGCACCCGCCGGCGCATGTCTTCGAAACCCTGGCCGTACACTTCATCGTACCGCCGATGCTCGACTTTACTGCCGCTGTTCGTCAGGCGAATTGCCGTTTTGGCTAATTCGTTGATCGTCACTTCTTCATCGTTACCAATATTGATGACAGTGCCAAAGCAGGCCGGCGTGTCGATCATTTTGATCAGCGCGTCGGCCACATCAAGCACATGGGCGAAGCTGCGCGTCTGCTCGCCGTCGCCGTGGACCTGCAGCGGTTCATTTTTGATCGCCGCCGACACGAATCGTGGAACCACCATTCCATAATGCCCCGTTTGCCGCGGGCCGACGGTGTTGAACAGCCGCGCGATCGTCACCGGCAGCTTTGTCTCTTTGTAATGCGCCAACGCCAGAAACTCATCCAGCGCCTTAGCGCAGGCGTACGCCCAGCGGTGCTTGCTGGTTGCGCCGGTGAGCACGTCATCATCTTCTTTAAACGGAACCGCGACCCCTTTGCCATAGACCTCAGAAGTGCTGGGAATGAGCACCCGCTTGCGATACCGCGAACAGTTCTTCAGCACCACGTCCGTTCCGCTAAAGATCGTCTCGATCGTTTTCACCGGCTGATCCATGATCAGCTTCACGCCGACCGCGCTGGCCATGTGAAACACGCGATCGCACCGCCGGACCAGCTCTTCCACCAGCTTGGCATTCAGCACGGTATCAATAATCAGTTCAAACCGGCTGGCGCCGTCGTGGTGGGCTACATTGGCGAACGATCCTGTGGAAAAATCGTCCAGCACCGTCACCGCATGCCCGCCGGCCAGCAGCAGATCGACCAGGTGCGACCCTATGAACCCCGCCCCGCCGGTGATGAGTATGCGTTGTGGTTCGGCCATGCTCGCTTTCATGCTTCCCGGTAGCGCGGTCGGTGAACCGGGATCATCGCTTCAGACAAAACGGCTCTCGCCAGGCGTCTCTCATCGGAGTCTATCATTTTCCGGCGACGTGGTGGAAAACCTTCATCAGCTCTTCCAGATGATTTCCCCGGCTGAACCGCTCGGCCATTTCCACCGCCCCTTTGCACAGCCGCCGATACTTCGGCTCATCGCGCACGCACGCGGCGATGGCAACCGCCAGCCCGCCTGCGGTGGGCGGATCGCCGGGGGCGAGAACGCCGTTAACCCCGTCCACCATCCAGCTCTTCACCCCGCCGACATCAAACGCCGCCACCGGCACGCCCAGATGGCCCGCCTCCGGGCCCACCAGGCCAAACGGCTCGGGCCAGACGCTGGGGAAGACGACCACATCGGTCGTCATCATCCGCTCGCGCACCTTCTCGCGCGGCAGCCACCCGGGCATTTCAAACGTAATCGGCCCCGCCGTCCCGCCGACGATTCGTCCGATCTGCGTTTCGATTGCGTGCCGATCCGGCCCGTCGCCGATGATCGTGACCGCAATCTTCCGCCGAAGCTGCCCCGCCAACAGCACCGCCGCCTCAACCAGCAGATTCACCCCTTTGTTGATATCCAATCGCCCGGCGAACAGCAGCTTTAATGGCTGCTCCGGCGCCCACCCATGCACGCTGGCCGCATCGATCACGTTTAACGCGCCCGCCGCGCGTGATGAATCTTGCTGCTGCTCCGGCGCGAAGTAGACGAATCGATGCAGCCGCCGCTCATCAATCCCGTGCTTGGCGCATTCCTTGAACATATGGAACGAGTGCGTCACCACCGCGTCGCACGCCCGCAGCGTCCGCAGCCGCGCCCGCTGCTTGAAATACAGATCCACCATCGTAAACGGGTTCAGCCCCCCGCACCGGTGCGGAAAATAGTGCAGCAGGCACGCCGGCCCGAAGGTTCGATGACAAGGCCGAAGCACCGGCCGCGCAAACCGCTTGGCGCCGGAGATGCAGGTGCCGTGATAGACGTGAACAAAGAACACCGAAGGCGCCACCGCCATCGCTGCGGCTTCCAGCTTCGGATCGGTGATGCCGTGGGCATACACCACATCCGGCCGCCACGCCCGCACCGCCGCAAGCGCCGCCTCGCCGCCCATATCCGATGCGACAAAAACAGGAAAATCCGGCGCGGAGCGGAAAATCGTATCCTTCCCTCCCGCGACGCCCCCACCCACCCCTGTAGCCGCCAGCACGGCCAAATCATGGCCCGCCTGGCGAAGCGCCGGGATGATATCGCTGAGATAAGTCTCAACGCCGCCGATGCGCTGGAGATGTTGGGTGGCGAGGAGGAGTTTCATTTTGCACAGTTTGCGGTTTCGTCCTTCACGACTTCCAATTCAAAGCTCAGGAACCACGATGCAACAATTGCTTGAGAAAGAAACGGGCTCGCAAATGACGTGGGATCTCCGACAAACCAAACAACGGCGACTCTCGCCACCTTCCTCGTATTGCGCGAGTATCGGTGGTGCGAACGCACGCAGTGAACCATGTCATCGAGAGCACTCGACCCAAGCTTGACATCGACATCTGCCTCGTCGTATTGTTCCACGCGTGAATTCGCAATAGCCATTGCTCTAGCTGTGTGAGGAAAGTCGAATCGCCCACGATCTCCCAACGTGCTATTCGGTTGTGCAATTCCAGATCACTCGGTGAAACGTCCAACCCCCATGCTCCCAAGAGCCGCTTTCGAGTAACTGCGGAGTATGTGTTTTGGCGTTCTCGATCCGACTGAGTCACCTGCATCTTGTGTATCCTGTACTTAAGCAATGGCGCTCTCAAATTTGCGATTTTTCGTCCCGCAATGATGAGCGAAGTCCAAAGGCGGTAGTCAGACGCGGCGCCCGCATCGTTGTCGTATGCAAACTCGCCCGAAGAAAACAATTCGCGACGAAGCATCGCGCTGGGATGACAGATCGCGCATCGAAACAGCAACTCGGCGCGGACATCTTCCGGATCCGTCGGATAGTGCATGACACCCTTTGCATCTCCGATAAGACGGGCGGAAGAACCGATCACCGCAATCTCCGGATGGTCCTGAAGGTACTGCGACTGCATTTCTAGGCGACCCGCTTCGGCGATGTCATCTCCATCCATTCGTGCGATGAAGCTTCCCTTGGCCTCCTGAATTGCCAGATTCAAGGCATGGGCGAAGCCGATCCTGCCGGGTTGAAGAAGCGTTAACTCAGGCGCTGAAATACTCCGAATCGTCTCTGCGGTCCCGTCGGTCGATCCGTCATCGACGACCAGCAGTTCGACCTTGCGCAGGGTTCGCTGCGACAATATGCTTCGAATGGCGGCCGACACATATGTCTCAGCGTTGTGGACCGGCATTACCACTGAGATGTCTATCATCGAACGGACCCGGGCGTTGATTTTGACCTTCCACCGGCGATTCGCTTACGGACGGCGCGTACAACGGAAACACAAAAGGCGCGCGTCATGAATCTGACACCCGGTAGCGCCTCAAGCGAATAAAATTGTCGCAAGGAACCTACGTAGGATATATACGCGATCGGATGCGGCAGCGAGAGCGGCGATTCCCGCGAGCCGTCAACGAATGTCGCAAGGTTTGGGTAAGCCTGCAGCGCCGTTTCGCGGACGTAGACAATAGAATTCTGTGCGTACCACCACTCAACTCGGCGGTCGTCCCAAATCAAATTACGGAGACAATCGATCCACAGGAAACCACCAGCCGCGAACTGCCGCGCCCAATAATCCGGCCACTGCTCGTTGCGATGATCGACTCCGCCTTGCAACGGAGCTGCCGCAGAAAACAAAACCACGTCGCTCGCCGCTATGAGAGTCCGGATCAATTGCTCGCCGCCCGCAGGTTCAAGGTGTTCTGCGACTTCAAGGCAGATCGCCAAGTCGAATTTGCGATTCAATGAAAGTGGTTGACCTAGATCGGCAGCGACGAATGATTGCTCCGGAATTCGCAAGTGGGTGCGATCGACGTAGCTCCCATCTATTCCGACGATGTCCTCAACTCCGAGATCACGGGCAACTCGCAACCACGAGCCGATGCCACAGCCGACATCTACAACACTTCGCGGCCTTATCAGATCAAATAGCAACGGTAGAACGACACGAGCCGACCGCTCCGATCCGCTCGCTGTGCGCTCGTAGAAATCGTCGGTATAAAAAGTCATCCAATTATCGCACTAGTGCATGCCATCTGAGCCAGCGATAACGTCGCTAAGTCAGATGCTTGGAATTCCCAAACACACCGCGGAATAACCGAACCGACAACGCTCGCCGGCAGTTGCTTCACTCCACCCATCGCGAGAACCTGAAACGTGATGCAGTTTGGGTATGCGACAAAGTCTTGATGACCATCGCCAAACCAAGCAGACATGTGATATTGGCCATCACGAAGCGCCGGCTCTGTTATTTGCACGTCGACAATACCGGCTTGCAAAGGTGAAGCCAGTGGTTCCACTCCACTCAGACGTGGGTTTGAACCGAACAGAGGATTGCCAGTTGAGTCATAGACAACGAATCCCAAGCTTGGCAGCTTCAACGGCTCAGCGTGCTCAAACCGGGCGTGAATGCAAATCGCGCGACCGATCTGCCGAGCGGAGATTTCTCGCAACGGTCCGGCCGGCGGGTTGTATCGCTCTGCATTAGACGCTCGCATATACTGATCGATGCTCGGACCGACGTCGTTTGACGCAACCAGTTGTCCGGAAGATAGAACAAGCGCGTGCCCGCACAAACCCGCTATTGCAGCCATATTATGACTCACAAACAACACCGTCCGCCCATCGGTAGAAACTTCCTTCATCTTCCCCAAACACTTCTTCTGAAACTCCCCGTCCCCCACCGCCAGCACTTCATCCACGATCAGGATTTCGCTGCGCAGGTGGGCGGCGACCGCGAACGCCAGGCGGACGTACATGCCGCTGCTGTAGCGCTTGACGGGGGTATCGAGGAATTTTTCCACGCCGGCGAACTCGACGATGGCTTCGAATTGTTTCTTGATCTCGGACCGGGTCATGCCCAGGATGGCGCCGTTGAGGAAGATGTTTTCTCGGCCGCTCAGCTCCTGGTGGAAGCCGGTTCCCACTTCCAGCAGGCTGCCGACTCGGCCGAAGAGATCGACCTCGCCTTCGGTCATCTCGGTGATGCGGGAAAGGATTTTCAGCAGCGTGCTCTTGCCCGCCCCGTTGCGGCCGATGATGCCGACGACCTCCCCTTTTTTAACGTCAAAACTCACGTCTTTGAGCGCCCAAAAAGTCTCTTTTTGGGTGCGGCGCCCCAGCGGGCGGGTGATGCGGGAAATGATGGCTTCGCCGAGCGTAGTGGGAGCGTGGGCGGCGGTATGGCGGATGGTGTACGCCTTGCCGACCCCGCGAACTGAGATAGCGATATCAGAAGCCGACATAACCCTTTGGATGTTACGACATCTGGCCATCGCGCCAAAGCCGAAATTCCAGTAATTCGATGACGGACGACTCGTCTTTACGCAAGCAAGGCAACCTGCGCGGTGTGGCGCGCCGCAGAACATGCTCAAATTACATCGGCAAATCGGCGTTCCATCCGCTTAAACACCAATGCGCCGGCGATGAGTGCGACTATCGCGCATCCGCCCGAATACGCCACCCACGACCAAACGGGCGGCTGAACCGCGCTGCTTGACCCGGATAGCAACGACCAGCGCAGGCCTTCCAGCAGCGACGTCATGGGGTTGAGCCGCAGATAAATTTGCAGGTGCGCCGGCGCCGCCGAGACGTCGTACGCAACCGGGCTGGCATACATTAAGAATGGCACCAAGACCGGAAGAATATATTGCACATCGCGATAGCTCACTGTCATCGCTGCGGCAAACAGGCCCAGGCCAATGGCGATCGCGAGGATTAAAAACAGCCAGAGCGGCAAGAGCGCGATGGGTGCGCCGGGTGCGATTCTGTAATAGCCAAGAATCGCAAACATCACGATCAGGCTTACCGCAAAATCCACCAACGTGCTGCCCAATGTTGACAATGGCAGAATCAGCCGCGGAAAATACACTTTACTCACCAGGTGAGCATTACCCACCATCGACATGCTGCATTTGTTCAGTGTCGACGCGAACGCTGTCCAGCCCAGCAACCCCGCGAACGAAAATGCGAAGTAACTCGGGCCTGAGGCTTTTAATCCGGCCACCATGCCGAAGACAAACGTAAATATTCCCGCCGCAAGCAGCGGCTGAAGTACAACCCACAAAACACCCAGAATCGTCTGCTTATACCGCAACTTCACATCGCGACCGGCCAACGCGATCAGCAAGTCGCGAAATTCCAGCAGGTCATGCAACCGCAGCGCAGACCAGCCGCGCGGCGGGCGGAGCTTTATGAGAGGCGGTGCTGCATGTTGGCCGGAGCCTGTCAATTCACTCATGATCAGCAACTTCTTTCATCGACACAGAACGGCGAGCCGAGCCAAGCACTTTTTCAAGACATGAAACTAGAAATCGCAGCTCTAATTAGGAGGCGATTCGTTTCGCGGTTGGCAAACCGCTGTACGCAGCTATTGCAGCAAACGGCCGACTCATCATCGCCACCAATCATCGAGCCCCCGCATGTCGCCCTTCCGCCAGCGCCGCTTCGTTGTGTTCCATCCATGGTTGCCCGCGGTTCATGACGCAGATGTTGGGTTGGGCCTGGCGGATGCGGGCGTTGAGTTTTCGGCGGGATAGGAAGTCGTGTACGGCGCGGGCGCAGCCGTCCCAGGTGTAATAGTCGTCAATCACCACCAGGCCGTCGGGGTGAACGTGGTCGTACAGGTTTTCTAAGCAGACCAGCGTGGAATCGTACCAGTCGCCGTCCAGCCGCAGCAGGGCAATCGGGCCGGGCGGGGTGAACGGCGGCACGGTGTCTTCAAACCAACCGCGGTGCAGGGTGTAGTCGCGGGTGCCGGCGAGTTGCATCGCCTTGCCGGCCCAGGTTTCTTCGGCGGCGCAATTATCAAAATAGTTGGGGTCGGATGTATCGGATTGCCACTGGATGGCGTCGGCGCCATCAATATCGCGGGCGGGTGGCAGGCCCTCAAAACTATCGAACAAGTGGTAAGAGCGGCCGTTGCCCAACAGCGATGCGATGCCGGCGATCATCCCGCCGCGCCACACGCCGCATTCGACGATGCACCCCGGCACCTGCCGCACCCGTTCGGCCACGGCAAGGTTGCCCAAGTATTTGCTTTTGCGGATCATCGTGAACGACTTGAAGAGCCGGTACATTCGCGCGTGGCGGACGCTGCGCAGCGTCTGCCCGACGCGCGAGGCGTACTGCAACATTGCACCGCGAATTGGCATGTCCCGATTCCGCTCAACAACTCAAGCACTGTTCCCGCCCGATAACATCGCGGAAATCGCGCCGTTTGCCAAGTTTTGCTGCGGTGAAATCAGCCAAAATCTGCGGGGGCGGCGGCCGGCGTTGCGGCGCGCGGTTGGGCAGGGGCGACCGATTCCAGCGCGTCGGCAAGGGCGGGATCAATCAGGCGCACCATTTGCGCGGCCATGTCATCCCAGGTATGCGCCCGCAGTATTTCGGAAAACGGCGAGACGTCGCGGCGGGCCTTGTCGACGTCGCTTAGAACAAGCTCGATGCGACGAGCAAGGTCTTGGGCGTCTTCACAATCGGGCAGCAGCAGGTGCGATAACTCAAAAGGGTAGCGTTCGGCGATGCCGGCGGTGGCGGTGACGATCGCGGGGGTGCCGCAGCAGAGAGATTCCTGGGTCACCAGAGAATAACCTTCGTAGCGCGACGGCAGGACGCTGGCATCGACGGCTGCAAAAAACGCGCCGATATCGGGCACGAAATCGATGAACCGCACGTATTCATCGAGGCGTTCGCGCCGAACGACGCTTTGCCAGTGTGATACGTCGGCACCCTTTCCTACCGCGACAAGCATCGCCCGGAAACCTCCGCCTGCGCGCATCTTCATCACGGCGGAGATCAACACGTCAAAACCCTTGCGTCGATCGCTCATCCCGCCGACGAAAGCGAGCACCGGTCGGTCGTTGGGCAAGTTCAGTTGCTCGCGAATGGCCACACGGGCGCAGGAATCGAGCGGGCGAAACGCGTCGGTGTCGGTGCCGAGGTAAACGACACTGATGCGCTCGGGAGCTACCCCCAGCTCATTCTGAATATCGGTCGCCGTCCGCCGGCAGGTGGTGATAATTTGGCGCGCCCGCGGGATGCGCGCTTTTTCTTCCCGTTGCCATCGACGCCGCATAAACCAGTGCTTGGCGCGAAATAGCGCCGACCCGCCGGGCGGGCTCGGATCGGTTACATGGACGTGATGCACCCAGTTTACGTCGGGAAAGTCGCAGTTGGAGCCGTTTACAACCACCCGGCCACCCTGATTCGCAATCTCGCGTGCAACCAGTAGTCCGTCTCGCGCAATATGTGATGCGCCCAATGCGTAAGAATTCAGCGGCTTTGCGACAAGGTGCGGCGTCACCGATGGGCATTTGAGCAGTTCCGGATGAATCGAGTGCGCGACAAGATGAGTCTGCACGCCGCGAGCCGCGATATAGTGTGCCAGCGCATAGTTCGGACGACCCATCCCGCTGCGCGGCTGAAAGTCGCCGGTCACAACCACCCACGGCTTGTGGCTCACGCGCAAACTCCTCTGCCGGCGCGTGCATGTACCACCCGTGCCGCGATGGAGTTACGCGGGACGCGCTCCCGCTGCATCCACGCCGTATAAAAAACCGTGTTCAGCATGAAGTATTCGATTCCCATCTGCGACAGCAGCGGATTGCCGCAGAACGTGGTTGCAAAAAAGGCCAGGTTGTAGCCCACCACCATCGCGCCCCAAATGCACCAGTCGGACGACGATCGGTCGGCGGTAACCTTATAGGCGCGGAAGGTGCTGTAGATCATCACGCAGGCCATGACCAGCATCAGCGGCACGCCGCCATCGTAGCACCAGGCGGTCCAATTAATTTCCGACCAGAGCGCCTGCGACGGGTCGCCCACATACAGGTTGGCCATTCCCCAGCGACCCAGCCCCGCGCCTAGGGGGTGCTCCCAGATCACGTACTTAAGCGTGTACTCCAGGAATATTCCTCGATTGCCCGCGTAGACGGCCAGCGGGTCTTGTTCGACGAGTGTAATGAGACGCGCCAGAACGGCCTGCCGGCCGATCGACATCGCCCATGTTGCGCTCACCACGATCACCGCCGCCAGCCAACCGATGATGACGAACAGCCGCGGGGATTGGCCTCGAATGGCCAGCACGGCCATAAACGCCACAAAACAGATCGCCAGCGCAACCATGAACACGCGAACTTGGGAAAGCAGCAGGCAATAAAGCCCGGCGGTCATCCCCAGCGCAAACAAGATGCGCCACCAGCGATAGCGCCGATCGAGCAGCAGCGCCATGCCGAACAGGCACACGTACATGCCGGAAATTGAAGCGCCGCCGGGCTGGTCGGTCAGGCCCATAGGTCGGAAGACGCGCGTGCCGTCGTCCAGTTGGATCATCAAGCCGTCGAGGTAAGCAGGTTTCGCTTCGAGGATCGACGATACGGCACCCATAAACTGGCCGGGAAAATAGGTCTGCAACACGCCGACGGTGCTGCTCAGCGCGTGAAACGCCCACAGCGCGATCATAATGATCCGGAGGGTGTCGAGGTTGATTCTAAGTCGTGACACCCAGAACACGGGTGAGAAGACTGCGAGATAGAGCGCCACCACCCCCACCGCCGCGAGAATGGATGGCGTCTGGGGATGAAAAAGGCCGATCCCGATGAACACCAGCGCCACGATGAGAAACCTGCTGATGCGGTCGGCCTGCGGCTTGCCGTGAATCGCCAGAAGCAGCAACAAGGCCACGCCGAAGCTGCCCGCGCGCACGAAGCCACGGATCGGTTGAATTTCAGGTCGGAGAAGCAATAGTTGGCAGACAATTTGGAACGCGATGAAAAACAGCAGCCACCACCGCGCGACATCCCGCTGGCCGGCGACCGATGGCAGCGCAGCAGCGTGACCGAAGCGCTCGCGTGAAGGAGCCGCTACGATCGCTTTCACGTTGCCTCCCGGCTGTTCGTCAACGATCGAATCATTACACCGCTAATTCTTCAAGTGGGTTCTCAGCCAGACGGGCGACAGACCATTTCGTCGAAACGGTGGCGTCGCGCACCCACGCTTCGAGCTTGGCCGGCGCCGGACTTACGGCGTCGATCGTGCGGCCCGACGACTGCGCCTGCCGCAGGAGCCGCGCGTAAATGGCCAGACACCGATGGGCCATGAGGTCGTCTGAAAATTCCTCGCTCGCCCGCTCGATCGCCTGCGACGAAAGCCGGTCTCGCAATCGAGGCTCGTTCAACAGTCGATTGCACGCCGCGGCAAGGGCGTTGTGATCGTTTATCGGAATGGTCAGCCCGGTTTTGTCGTGCAGGCTTACCCATGGCACGCCAGAACCGAAAATACTGGTGTTGATCACCGGGCAACCGCTCGCCATCGCCTCGACCTGCACCAGCCCGAAACCCTCCGAGCGAAGGCACGAAGGAAACAGCAGCGCCGTCGCCGCACGATACGCTGCCGCCAGTTCGCTGTCGGTGGCGAAACCCCGGAAAATCACGCGGTCCTGCACGCCCAACTGACGCGCCTGTTCCTGCAGCGACTTGAGCAGCGGCCCGCTGCCGATGATCATCCACCGTCCGCGGATGCGCGGCATCGCTTCCATAGCGGTATGCAAGCCCTTGTACACCACACACCGCCCGACACTCAGCCACAACGGTTGATCGCCGAACTGCTGCCGCAGCCGCGCCTCTTCCGCCCGCACCGCCGGCGAAGGGTGCAGGTACGGCGACAGTTCGATGCCCAGCGGCAACGTCTCCACTTTGTCGAGATTGTTCTGAAGCACCTGCGAGCCGTCGATATAGCCGGCGCTAGTCGACACAATGGCCGCCGCCCGCCGGTAGACTATTCGTTCCAGCGGGCGCATGACGTGCACCAGCAACCTCTGGCTCACGATGTCGCTGTGGTGCGTCACCACAATGGGCTTGTTCAACCGCAGCCCCGCCAGCGTCAACAGCATGGTGGGGTTGGGCATGTGCAGGTGGACGATGTCGGCGTTGCTGTATTGAATCTGGTGCAACAGGCGGGGCAGACCGGGAATAATATCGAACCGCGCCACGCAGGCACTTCGGCCGAGGCGAACGACGCTTACGGCGCCGTCTTTTTCTTCGATCGTTTTCGTCGCGCCGTAGCGTGCCCAGGTGACATCGCGCCCTTCGCGGTCGCTATGGTTCACGCACACCACGCGAACGTTGGCCCCCAGCGCCGCCTGCGCGCGCGCCAGCGTTCGCACGTGCGATTCAATGCCGCCCGGCGCAGGGGGATAGTATTTGCCTAAGTGGCAGACGTTTACGGGACGAGAGAACACCAGCGCTCCATTCCACAAACGGGCTGACCAAAACCGATCCCGCTCCCAGCGGCGACGTGTAACAAATTGCTATCGAACCGCCGCCGCCGAGAAAGCGTCGAGAAGCCCTCAAATTTTCAAACCGAAGGGCCGAGACTCCGTTCGATCAATATTTCGATAATATCATAAACCGTCTGTCCGGCAGCAAATTTGGCGAATTCCTGAGATAACGTTTTGACGGGCAGACGCCATCGACCAATCGAACATAACCTGATTCAATAAATCAACTTATAACAAAATACCCGCCTCCGCCTTTAAGCTCAGTTCGGCGTGGGGAGCGTAATGGCGTCCCGTTTCGCTCGGACCATTCGGGCGTTCTTCAGGAACTCGTCGTTTAACGGATCAAGCTCGGCTGCTTTCTCAAACATGAAGACCGCTTCGCCAAGCAGGCCCAGTTGTTCCGACGGCGCAACACCCGGGTCTTGCGCCTGCCCGAGGAGGGCCATCGCCAAGTTGCCATAGGCGTGCGCCATCTCGGGCTTAAGTGTGACAGCCCGCCGAAACAACATCGCCGCCTTGGGGAACTGGCGCATTTGTCCGAGCATTGCGCCGGCGTTCATGAACGCCTCGAAGTTGTCCCGGTCTAGTTCAACCACGGTCGTCAGTTGCCTCGCCGCATCATCAACACGGCCTTCCTGGTAAAGCAGGTTGGCCAGATTGATCCGCGCCGCCGTACAGCGCGGGTCGAGCCGCAGCGCCTGTTCATAGTTGTCTTTCGCTAGCGCCAACTGCCCGCGCTCGGCGTAAATCAGGCCGACATTGTTGTATAAAATCGGGTCTGCGGGCCGAAGCTGTATCACCTTTTCATACTGCTTGAGCGCGCCGTTGGAATCCTGCATCGCCGCCCGACACCGCGCCAGGCCGAAGTTGGCCAGAAAGTTGTCCGGCTGAATTCGCAGCGCCCCCAGATACGTCGCCAGCGCGCGATCAAACCGCTGGCGCGCTTCTTCCAGTTCTCCCAGCTCGATCAACGGCTCGACTTTGTCGGGCCGCGCGATCACCAGCCGGTTCAACGCCGTCTCGGCGCTGTTGTAGTTCTTTTCCTCAACAAGCCGATCCGCCCGGCGAATCCCCGCCGCAAGATGCTCCGGTTCTTGCGCCAGCACGTTGTCCCAGAGCCGCGCCGGCGATCGGTGCAGCCACGCCTGGTAAATTCCCCCAACTCCCGCCGCCGAAATGGCCAGCGCGGCCAGGATGATGGATGCATCTTTTTGAATCTGAAGCCACGTGGCAACGCAAGTCACCACCGCCACAATGATGACCGCCGACGCCGGATACAACCGTGAAAGCCCAACCCACCCGCCGAACAGTTCCGGCGTTTGCACCCAGACGAGCGATGGGAGCAGGAGCAGCACAAAAATCCCCACCGCGGCAATCGGCCCGCGGCCGTAGCGCCGCCACGCCAGCACCGTCGCCACGACGACCAACGCCGCAATCACCAGCGCGACAATCGCGCCGGCGTCGAACACCCCAAACGGCTCGTACGCGAACTTCAGCCGCGCCGGCACAACCACCATCGCCGCGTAGAACCCGATCTGATGCACCATCGCAATCGGTCGATACCACATCGGCGAATCAACCAGCGCCACATCGCCCACGCCGCGCCGCAGCAGCAGGAACAGCGCGCCGGCCAGCACCAGCAGAGAAACGAGCAACAGCGGCGCGATCGTAAGCACATCGCGCTTGGTAATCTTCCCCCGCTCCCACCAGAGCACTACCAGCGTCACCGGCCCGAGCATGGCCGCAATGGCCGGCGACGCACACGCCGTCATCGTCAGCAGCAACATCGCGCCCGCCCACAACACCGCACGGCTGTCGGGCAGACGAAAGACGCGATGCGTCTCTTGCGGCTTCGGGTTCAAACCCATTATGCGATACAGCACCACCAGCGTGAGCAGCGCCAACAGCGTCCCAAGAATCACCGGCCGCTGACTGATCCAACCCACGCTCGCCATGTTCACCGGATGCACCCCAAACACCGCCGCCGCTGGCCACGCGCCGGGGATTTCCAGCTTTTTCAGCAGATGCCACAACGCCAGCACCGCCAACATGTGAGTGATGACATTGACTGCACGAAACCCCGCCGGCGATCGTGGGCCGTTGACGTTCCACATGCGGCCTTCCACCAGGAACGACGTGTAAGTGAGCGGCGACACGTCGGGAAAATGCTGCGCCTGCCGCCAGATCGGCCAAATCCCCGCCCAGGCACGAAGCGGCGGATTGTTCACCAGTCGATCGGGGTCCTGGTCGAGATAATCCGCCGAGATCGATACCCCCGTAACCCCCGCCACAAGCGCCGCCAGCAGCAACCCCCAAAGCAGCGCCTTTGCAAACGCCCCCAACCCGACCTCCAGCGGCGTGCCGGGCTCGGGTTCCTGATACGCGCTGATAGTCGGCCGAACGTTGCTCACGCGATGCCTCCCCCTCAACCATCGATCACCGCTGATACAATAACGCTTATACAAATGTCGAGCAATTATCCCCCGCGCCCCCCTTCCACGACTTATAGGGCAAACGCATTTAACGAGCGGCGAGCGTCAGCGACCCGATTCCAGCAGCAATACGACCTATTCCCACAGAAATATAACCGGTCACTGACGCTTTCGGCTCGTAAATCGAGGCACATGCGATTGCCCTGTCCACGACCCTGTTCAGATTTTCCGAATCCAGGCACGATAATATTCAGGGGCACCCCATAACGCCTGAAGTTGGGCATCACCGCGTTGCGGATGTTCGGCAACCGCAGAATCCGGGCGTTGACGATTCCGGTCCCCACGAACGTGGCGCCGCAGAATCTGGGCACCGAAGAATCCGGGTGTTCCGCTAAAGCTCACAACCCGGCGTGAACACCCGCCCGCGCGCGATTGTGCCACGTGGCACAATGGTTTTTTCGCGTCGCGCCATGGTGAAGGCGCCAACCCCTCGCAGAATCTGAGCGCGACCGGAATTGAGCTCTGCAGACCCGGCGCATCGCAGAATCCAGGCGTTGAAGATTCCGGGACCCACGAACGTGGCGCCGCAGAATCCGGGCACCGCAGAATCCGGGCACCGAAGAATCCGGGCGTTCGCTAAAGCTCACAACCCGGCGTGAAGAGCGCCCGAGCGCAATTGTGCCACGTGGCACAATTCGTCGCCGATAGCCGAGAGCCGATCACACTGAGAAGAATGTGCTGCGCAGCACAACTTTGTGAAATCTTTCACTGTTGATGTAAGATACTACCATCAATAGTCTTACGACCGACCCCTAGAACATATGGAGCGCAGTCAACCCTAACATACTGTTAAGAACCTCCGATCCCACCCCACGCCGCCGCATAGCCTTAGCGCCGCGTCGGCTCAACCGGCCCAACCCCACCTGTCCTGCTCCCCTAAATTGTCCCACTGCGGAAGTATAGAATCGGGGCCCTGAAAGGGCCGAGCGATGAAGAAGCGATTTACCGAAGA
>Ga0163146_10005286_pt1 | contig 15247 bp, 12 predicted proteins | sample OliLakLV19MP7G1_FD_148648 | JGI IMG/M metagenome (GOLD analysis project Ga0163146, IMG submission 148648) | Freshwater microbial mat bacterial communities from Lake Vanda, McMurdo Dry Valleys, Antarctica - Oligotrophic Lake LV.19.MP7.G1 | ecosystem: Environmental > Aquatic > Freshwater > Lake >...
CGGCAGCACGTTCCTGTTCGCGGCGTGGTTGCTGCGCGCGCGTGAAAGTCACTGGCCGTATCGCGGGGTTCTGGCGTTCGCACTGCCGACGATGCTCGCGCTTCTTGCGTTGGGCAGCATCTTCGATAGCACCGCGATCTACGTTGCCGTCGCAGTCGTCGGGGTGCAGGGTGCGATCGCGGCGACCGCTTGTCGCTCGAGCGTGTTGTTCGGACTCGCGATCACGCTCCCGATCCTGCATCCGATGACTGGGGGAGGCGACCCCACCCATTTGGCAAATCGACCGGGGTTCATGCCCACGTTCGCGTGTATCGCGTCGTTCGGTGTGCTGTTCGCGGTCTGGCCGTTGCTTCGATCCGAACGTTGGAACGATCGAGCCGCGGCCTGGCGCATCGCCGCCGGTTCGCTCGTAGTGCAGTTCTTCGTATTGTATCCGCTGTTCGTCGCACGTTCGTTCGACGTGCCCGTCTTCTCTCTGCCGATCGCATTCGAAGTCGTCGCCGGCGCTGCTGCAATGCGGCTCTACGCGACACGCGCCGGCGAGGATCGGGCGCGTCGGATCGGACGCATCTGGTATTCGTGTGCCGCGATCTTCTTCGCGGCGCTGATCGTTCCGCTGCAACTCGAACGTGAGGCCATACCGATCGCGTTGGCGTTGTTCGCAGCCGGAATCGCGCTGTTCCACGTGCGCATCGACGCCAGGTCGCTGGCCTGGGTCGCATTCGCAGCACTACTGATCTCGTTCTTCGCGCTCGTCGTGATCGGCCTCCTCGGTGAATGGCCGCATTCGTCGACGCGCATCCTGAACTGGGTCGCCTACACGCACCTCTTGCCGGGCGCGGCCGCGATCGTCACAGCTGTTTTCCTGCGCCGCGCCGGAGCTCAGGTCGCCGCCTCGTCCAGCGGAATCCTCGCGATCTTGTTCGTGTTCGCGTGGATCAACCTCGAGGTCGCGAACGCATTCACGAACGTCGAGCGCTTCACACTGCGCTTCGAGCACACGCCGATGCGCGATCTGACTGCATCTCTCGCATGGCTCGCGTACGCGATCGTCTTGTTGGTGCTCGGCGTGTCGAAGCAGCGCGGAGGCTTGAGGTGGGCGAGCCTCGTCTTGCTGCTGCTCACGATCGCGAAGGTGTTCATCTTCGATCTCGCGCACCTCGAGGGCTTGCATCGCGCAGCCTCCGTAGCCGGGCTCGGTCTGTCGCTCCTGCTCGTGTCCGTTCTCTATCAACGCTTCGTCTTCCGTCGCCCCGCGTCGACGACTTGAATCATGCGCACACGTCTCTTGGGTCGCAGTGAGTTGGAGATACCGGTCGTCGTGTTCGGCGCTTGGGCCATCGGCGGTTGGTATTGGGGGGGAACGGACGACGCGCTGGCGGTGCGTGCGATCCACGCGGCACTCGATCACGGAATGAACGCGATCGACACGGCGCCTGTCTACGGTTTCGGTCGCAGCGAGGAAGTCGTCGGCCGCGCGATCCGCGATCGTCGTGAGCACGTGATCGTCATGACGAAAGTCGGTCTGCGTTGGGATGAAAGCGTCGGCGAGCCGTACTTCGAGACGATCGACCAGGACGGTGTGAAACGCGTCGTACGTCGTCACGCGGGGCCCGAGTCGGTGCGCAAAGAGGTCGAAAACAGCCTGAAAAGGCTAGGAATCGACGTGATCGACCTCCTCCAATTGCATTGGCCCGATCCGGCGACGCCGATCGCGGAGACGATGGGCGCGCTGAGCGATCTGCGCGCTGCCGGCAAGATTCGTGCGATCGGTGTGTCGAACTACACCGTCGCAATGTTGCAAGAAGCGCAGCGCGCGCTCGGCGCGGTCCCGCTGGCCAGCGATCAGCCGAAGTACAACCTGGTCGCACGCGACATCGAGCGCGAACTGCTGCCGTACTGTGCCGTGAACGAGGTCGGCGTCATCGCGTACTCGCCGCTCGAGCAAGGTCTGCTGACCGGTCGCGTGCCTGCGACGAGAACCTTCGCCGCAGACGATGGACGTAGCAAGCGACCGACGTTCACGTCGACGAATCGAGCTCTCGTCAACGAGGTACTCGACCGCGTCGTTCGACCCATCGCGGAACGTCACCGCGCGACGGTCGGGCAAGTCGTGATCGCGTGGACCGTCGCACAGAAGGGCGTCACTGCCGCGATCGTCGGCGCGCGCACGCCCGAGCAAGCGATCGAGAACGCAGCTGCGGGGGACATCGTGCTCGCCGATTTCGAACTCGTCGCGATCCGCTCTGCCTTCGAAGCTCTCGAACTGGAAGTGTCGGCGGGCCCGGGTTTGTCGGGCAAGCTGAAGTCGCTTGCGAAACGATTCCTAGGCCGGTGATCCGCGGAAGAAGACGAACGTCACGACCAGAAGGCACGGGACCAACAGCACGAACGACCACGCCATGAATCCGAAGAAGCTGGGCATTTTGACGCCGTTTTCCTCGACGATCGCTTTCACCATGAAATTGGGGCCGTTTCCGATGTACGTCATCGCGCCCATCATCACTGCGCCGCACGCAATCGCCTGCAGGATGATGTCGGATGTGCCGCCGGCCGCGAGGTATTCGCCCAAGTAGCGCGGTCCGTCGACGCTGATACCAGCCTGACCGCTTGCGACTGCAGCGAACGCCAAATAGGTCGGCGCGTTGTCGAGGAGGCCCGAGAGCCCACCCGTCGCCCAGAAGTACTGCCACGGCTGCGTCAATCCGAGTTCGCCGCCGCGCGCATTCAAGATGGCGAGCGGAGCGATCATCGTGATGAAGATGCCGGCGAAGAGAATGGCGACCTCGTTGATCGGCGTGAACGAGAAGCTGTTCTTCGCGTGCACGACCTTCGGCGTGCCGAAGTACGACACGAGTGCGACGAACGCCATCAAGCCCTCTTGGATGCCGAACGGCCACTCGCCCCCGTTCGCTCCGACACCCGTGCCCTTGGCGAGGATGATCGCGACGATCGCGAACAGGAGCAGGATGTTGAACGCCCCGTCGATGCCGAGCGGTGCGTGCTTCATCACGTCTTCGAGTTGCGAACCCGGCCGCGCCTTTTCTTCGCGGTCCATGCGGTACGAATCGACGATGAAGTAAACGAGCAAGAGCAGGCCGTTGATCGTGAGCCACTCCGGCCAGAGTTGCAGCGTCCACTCGAACGGTACACCCTTCAAAAAGCCCAGGAAAAGAGGCGGATCGGCGAACGGCGTCAACAAGCCGCCGCAGTTCGAAACGATGAAGATGAAGAAGACGAAAGTGTGCGTTTTGTCCTTACGCGCCTCGTTTGCGCGCAGGATCGGTCGGATCAAAACCATCGACGCGCCCGTGGTGCCGATCAGGTTCGCGAGAATGGCGCCGACGCCGAGCAGCGTCGAATTGGAGAGGGGCGTGCCGTTCAGCGATCCGCGCACGAGGATTCCGCCGGACACGACATACAAAGCTCCGAGTAGCACGATGAAGGCGACGTAGTCGAGCAGTGCGTGCTGGAATGCGCCGACCGATGCCGCTCCTTCGGTCTTGTACAGCCAAACTGCAAACGGCACGGACAAGAGAGCTGCGAGGATCGCTTTGTTCTTGTTCGCGTGCCACCAGTGACCGGCGACGAGCGGCAGGATGGCGACGCACAAGAGCAGCGCGGCGAAAGGCACGACGGCCAGGATCGGCAAGCGCGTTCCCAGCGATTCACTTGCGGACGGGATGAGAGCGAGTGTGTTCATGGGTTCGAATGAAAGATAGGAACGGCCGGCTTCCGTGTCTGCCCTTCTTGGTGGATTCCGACAGTGAGCTAGAGTGAGCGCCTATGTCTTCCTCTCCGAAAAGTCCCCTTGTTTCGTGCAGCCCCTTTGCGCTCTTCGGGCTGCTCTTGGTGGTCGCGCTGTGGATCGGATGGAAACTCGCGCAGCCTCTGATCCGTCCCGATCACGATCCGCGTGCCGAGCAGCGCCTGGTCGTCGCACGCGGCGACCTCGCTTCCGACGAAAAGGCGACCATCGAACTGTTCAAGAACGCGTCGCCAGCCGTCGTGAACATCATGACGTCCCGCATCGCGCGCGATCGCTTCAAGATGCGGCCGCTCGAGGTTCCACAAGGCGCGGGGTCCGGTTTTCTGTGGGACGACAACGGCTACGTCGTGACGAATTTCCACGTCGTGCAACAGGCTGAAAAGGCCACCATCACACTCGAAGACGAGACACAATACGAAGCTCGTCTGGTCGGCTTCGAGGCGGATTACGACATCGCCGTGCTGAAGATCGACGCACCCAAGGAGAAGTTGCGCGCGATCACGTTGGGGAAGTCCGGCGATCTCCAAGTCGGACAGAAGGTGTTCGCGATCGGCAATCCGTTCGGGCTCGACCACACGCTCTCGACAGGCGTGATCAGCGGATTGAATCGCGAGATCTCCAGCCCGAGTCAACGCATCATTCGCAACGTGGTTCAGACGGATGCGGCGATCAATCCCGGCAATTCGGGCGGGCCCTTGCTCGACAGTTCCGGCCTCCTGATAGGAATGAACACGGCGATCGTGAGCGCGACTCAATCGAGCGCAGGCATCGGATTCGCCGTGCCGGTCGACACGATCAACAAGGTCGTTCCGAGCCTGATTCGCAAGGGAAAGTTCACACGGCCCATCCTCGGCATTCAGCCCGCTTCGGAGCCGATCGCGCGATCCTTGAGCACGCGCGGCGTCGTCGTCGGCACCGTTCAGCCCGGATCGGGAGCGGAAAAGGCCGGCCTGCGCTCATTGGAACTCGACGCGAAGAATCGTCCCCTAGCCGACGTCATCGTGGCCGTCGACGGCACACCGGTGAAGCGCATCGAAGACATTTGGGAAGTGATGGGCGATCACAAAGCCGGCGACGTCGTGCGCGTGAAATTCCAGCGCGGAGAGCAGAGCATCGAGGCCGACGTGACGCTGCAAGAGTCGAACTGATCTCGCCGAGGCCGCGAATCGGGCACACATTGCTCTGGCACGGACGCGAGTGGCCATCGATTCGAGACGGAAGCGGCGCCGAAATCAACTCGACGCGGGAAGGCTCTTGACGGCCTCGATCACCTCGCCTTGCTCCGCATCGGTCAGGCGGTTGAAGAAAGGCAGTCGCAACAGTCGGCCTGAAACATTTTCGGTCACGGGGCAATCGCCCTCTCGACCGCCGAACTTCTTGCCCATGTCGGACATGTGCAAGGGCAGGTAGTGGAACACTGCGAGGATGCCGCGCTCTTCGAGGTGCGTGATGAGCGCCTCACGTTGTGCGCCGCTCTTCATCAGCAGATAGAACATGTGGAAGGGCTGTTCGCAGTGCTGCGGGACGTGCGGCAACGACACACCGCGCTCCGCCGCCCAGCCGGCCAATTCGCGTGCATATCGCTTCCAGATCGCGCCGCGCTTCGCTTGGATCTCGTCGCGCGCCTCCAACTGAGCCAAGAGGAACGCCGCCAACATGTCGGACGGCAGGTACGAGGAACCGACGTCGACCCAGGTGTACTTGTGCACCAAACCGCGCATGAAACGGCTGCGATTCGTGCCCTTTTCGCGCAAGATCTCGGCGCGTTCGATCAAAGAGCGATCGTTGATGAAGAGCGCGCCGCCCTCGCCGCACGTGAAGTTCTTCGTCTCGTGGAAACTCTGCGTCGCGAGTAAACCCAGCGTGCCGAGTTGCCGCCCTTTGTACTTGGCGAACAGTCCGTGTGCGTTGTCTTCGATGACCGGAATGCCGTGCCGTGCGGCGATGGCCAGGATCGCGTCCATCTCGCACGCGACACCGGCGTAGTGCAGCGTGACGATCGCCTTCGTCTTCTTCGTGATGAGCTGCTCGAGTTGCGTTTCGTCGAGGTTGAGCGTGTCCGCGCGCACGTCGCAGAACACCGGTTTCGCACCGCGCAAGACGAACGCGAGGACCGTCGTCACGAACGCGAACGAAGGCACGATGACTTCGTCCCCCGGCTCCAAACCGACCAAAAAGCCCGACATTTCGAGCGCGTGTGTGCAGTTCGTCGTCAGTAGCGCGCGCGGGACGCCGACCGATTCCTCGAGCAGTTTGTGACACGCCTTCGTGAAGTGTCCGTCGCCCGAGATGTGTCCGCGCTCGATCGCTTCGGCGATGTAGCGCGTCTCGTTGCCTGCGAACGAAGGCTTGTTGAACGGAATGCGATACTTCGTCATGAGCGCGTCTCGTCCGCCGCGAACCACAGGTGGTGCCAAACTTGAACCGATGCGGTCAGGAAGCCGCGCGATTGGTAGAGCCGTTGCGCACCGGCGTTGCGTCCTTGCGTGACTACGGTCACGCGTTCGCAGTGCTGCGCTGCGAACCACGCCAGAGCCGTGTCGAGCAACGTTCCACCCAGGCCGCGTCCCTGTGCGAACGGGGCGACGGCGACGAGGCCGATCTCGCCGCGACGATTCGCGCGCAGATGGCACGACAGATATCCGGCCGGCTTGCCGTCGGCTTCAGCGACGAACACGCGATCGGCCCAGCCGCCACAACTCTTCTCGATCCAAGTCGCGTACAGCTCGGCGCAGCGCGCGCGCGAAAAATGCTCGTCGGCCCAGAAACGCGAGTTGGTGTGGCTGATCGCTGCGAGTTCACGCAACGTGCCGATGTCGTCTTCGCGACTCGGGCGAGCCGGATCGAGCGGTGCTTTCGGTGCGTCACGCAGTTCGCGATCAAATGTCATCCTGACATCGACGACGCGTGCTCCCGCGTCTTCGAGCAGACGCACACCGGCAGCGTCGTTGCTGTCCGACAATGCATACAGACAGTCGACGCGCTGGGCTCTGGCCCATTCGACGACGCGTGAGAGCGTACTTTCGGTCAACAGTACCGGCGCTAGCGACGCGACGCGCAAGCCGAAAAATTCGGAATCCCACTCGAGGAGCCGAGCCTCAGGTGCTGCGCTCAACTACGAGTCCTTCCGATCGTCGCTTGTCGTCCCGCGCACGGCGTACGTCGGGCGGTCCATCATGCGGAAGTGCACGCGCGCCAAGTACTCACCCAAGATGCCGAGCGCGAACAACTGCGCGCCCGAGAACACCGCGATCAACGCAGCCAGTGACGTGTAGCCAGGAACGACGACGTCGTTGACGATGCGTGCGTAGATGACGTATCCCGCGACGACGAGACCGAACGCGGTCAACACGAAGCCCATGATGGACGCGACTTGCAGCGGCAGCACGCTGAAGCCCGTGATCATGTTAAGCGCGTGTGTCAAAAGTTTGCGATACGTGTAGTTCGATTCACCGCTGGCGCGTTTGTCGTGGCGCACTCGAACGGCCGTGAAGCGTGTCGTCGACCATGTCAAGAGCACGTCGATCGACACGAATTGCCCACCAAAATCGGCGAAACCGTCGCGCAGATACGTTCGGAACACGCGGAAAGCACTGACGCTGCGCGCCGTCTGCGCGCCCATCGCTTTCTGCAGCGCGAGCTTGGTCACTTGCGATGCGACGTTGCGCAAGAAGCCGTGCGATTCTCGTTCGGGCGTACCGTACACGACATCGGCACCGCTCTCGAGAGCCGCGAGCAGCTTCGCGATTTCCTCCGGCGGATGCTGCAGGTCGTCGTCCATCGTCACGACGATCTCGTGTCGCGCGAGACGAATGCCACACAGAATCGCGTTGTGCTGGCCGTAGTTGCGCAGCAGGTTGAGCCCACGGATCCACGCGTGTGCGCTCGCCAATTCCTGCACGACGCGCCAACTCCCGTCGCGACTCCCGTCGTTCACGAGGATCAACTCGTAACTCGTCGCGATCGAATCGAGAACCGGCTTCAATCGCGCAATCAGCGGCCTCAACGAACTTTCGCTGTTGTAGACAGGGACGATGATCGAGAGAGCGGGCTTCAAGCGGTCACACTGGGGCGATGAATTCTATCGAACCTCGTTCGCGAGCATCCACAGTTCGAATGCAGCGCGCTTGCCGCCGGGCTTCGATTTTGGACGTGTCCACGCTCGAGATCGGGGTGTCGGCCGCAGGTCGTCGCGCGTTTCGGCGAAGTGGGCGGCCCAACGTCAACGCGGCTCGCCGCCCGTGTAACCCAGTGCGCCCAAATGGCCGCGCGTGCGCTCGTCCATTCGGCGCTTCTGACCCTCGAGCTGCTGCGGCGGCGCGTTCTTGCCCATCTCGGTGAAGCTCGTCTGGAGACGCTCCATGATCAATGGATACTGGAGGACGACGTTCTTCGTCTCACGCGGATCGGAGGCCAGGTCGTAGAGCAGCGGAAAATTCGGCCCGATCGTGACTAGTCGCCAACGTCCGTCGCAGATCGAGATCACGCGTCGGGCCGTGTCGACTCGGCCGAAGTAGCTGGTCGCGATGCGGCCTTGCGGAAGCGACGCGTGCAGCATCGACAGGCCCTGATTCAACGGTCCGTCGACATCCAAACTCTCGAGGACGGTCGGCCACACGTCGAGATGCGCGACGAGTTTTCCGCTGCGTCTTCCGCCTCCGTCAGGCAGCACCGTTTCACGCAGAGCTTGCGGCGGTCGGACGATCATCGGCACGTGCACGAGCTCCCTCTGCAACGAATCGCCGTGGCTGAACCAACGATTGCCCTCGCCCAACGATTCGCCGTGATCGGAGGTGAAGATGACGAGCGAGTCGTCGAGCCAGCCCTTGTCGCGCAGACCGTCCATCAAGCGTCCGAACTCGGCGTCGACTCCGTGGATCTCGGCATCGTATCGATCGACGTATTGACCCGGCTTGCGCTCGTTGCCGACGAGTTGATAGTTGGGAATCGCGCCTGCCGCACCGAAGTCGCTCGTCACCGGCATGTCTTGTTCGCTCGAGTGATCGCGGGCGAACAGAGCCAAATCCGCCGGAGAAGGTGTGTACGGTCCGTGCGGATCCATGTAGTGGACCCACAGGAAAAAACGATCCTCGCTGTCGCGTCTCGCTTCGATCCACTTCAGCGTCGCCGTCGTCGTATCTGCGCTCGAACGTTCGTGCGCCGCGTGCTCGGTCGACTTGCCCGTCATGTTGTCGTCGAAGTGTGCGAAGCCCTGTTGGATGCCGACGTCGCCTTCTTCTGCCGAGACGCGACACAGGACGCTGTTCGCGACGAAGGCCGCCGTGTCGAACCCCGCGTCGCGCACGACTTCGGCCAGCGTGCGGGCCGTGCTCGGCATCAAATCTTGATTGCCGGGCGTCGCGCCGACTTCGTCCGGCAGGCGTCCCGAGAGCAGGCTCGACAGCGCCGGCATCGTCAGCGGTGCCGCCGACCACGCGCTCGTGAAGAGCAGGCTTTCCGCCGCGAACGCGTCGATGCGCGGACTCGTCGGTCGGTCGTAGCCGTAGCAGCTCAAATGGTCCGCGCGCAACGTGTCGCACGTGACCAGGATGACGCGGCGCGCAGGACCCTGCGGCAGCACTTTTCCGCTCGCGCTCACCTCGGATTCGTTGCAGCCGACAAGGCTCAGAAACAGGGGCGCGAGGAGCCAATTTCGAGAGTGCGGGCGCATGACCGAGCGTCGAAGTGTACCCCGATTTGCGTACTCCGACAGAGATTCGAGCTTGTCCGATCGCGCCTGGAAGCCCCAGAATCGAAGGGGTATGCCCCCCCCTGGACGCACGATCGTCGTGATGCCCGCGTACAACGCGGCGAACACCCTCGAGCGCGTCTACGCCGACGTCGCCAAAGACTACGTCGCCGAGATCATCGTCGTCGACGATTGTTCGAAGGACGCGACCGAGGCGATCGCTCGCAAACTGCCGGTGACGTACATCCGTCACGCGAAGAACACGGGCTACGGCGGCAATCAGAAGACGTGTTACGACACGGCGCGAGCGCACGGCGCGGACTTCGTCGTGATGATCCACGCCGATTATCAGTACGACGCGCGCATGATTCCGACGGCGATCGAAGTCATTCGTCACGGCATCTGTGACGTCGTGCTGGGCAATCGCATTCGGACGCGTCGCGAGGCTCTCGACGGCGGTATGCCGAAGGTGAAGTACCTCGCGAATCGCGGACTGACGTTCATGGAGAACATGCTCGCGGGTCAGAATCTGGGCGAGTGGCACTCGGGCTTTCGCGCGTACTCACGGCGCGTGCTCGACACGATTCCCTACAGGCAGAACAACGACGGCTTCGTGTTCGACAGCCAATTCCTCGTCCAATGCGTGAACGCCGGGTTCAAGATCGGCGACGTGCCCGTGCCGGTGCGCTACTTCGACGAAGCTTCGAGCATCAGCCTCGTCGACTCTTCGATCTACGCGACGAAGACCTTGTGGACGTTCGCGCGTTGGTACGCGCATCGCATGGGGATCGCGAAGACGGATCTGTTTCGCGTGCCGAAACTTTGATGGTGCGGAAGGGGGGACTCGAACCCCCACGGGTTGCCCCACGAGATCCTAAGTCTCGCGCGTCTGCCATTTCGCCACTCCCGCGTTGCGGCGAGGATGTTACACCACGCGGCTGAGCACGGCACATGGAGAGAGCACTGTTCGGCATCGTCATCGTCTCGCTCGTCGCGTACGTGCTGTTCGTCGGAATCAGAGCGCCGCGCACGCGCAAGCTCGCGCTGTTGGCGCTCGTTCCGGCTGGCGCTGCATTCGGCGCGTTCGCGTGGTCGATGCTCGCGAAGCAACCTGAAAGCAGCTTGCGCATCGGGTCCGGGCTCACGGCGATCGCCGGCGGAATGGCGCACGGCGTGTGGTTCTCGCTCACGGCGCTGTCGGCGAAGCGCGCGTGGTTGCGACTGATCTTGATACCGCTCGGCATGTGGTGCGGCACGTTCGCATCGCTGTGGTTTTTCTGGCACGAAGCGGGCGACTCCATGGGTGCGCCACTGTTGATCTCGAGCGCGGCGACTTTGGTCTCGTGGTTGGCTCTGCCGCTGTTGTCACGCGATCGAGGCTTCGTCGAGAGCGGATCGCGGCGCATTCCGAGCGTGCGTTTTCCGTGCCCGCGCTGTGGGACGCGCGTCGATTGGGGACAGGGCATCGCTTCGTGCACGGATTGCGGCCTGTTCCTGCACATCTACTGGCCGGCCGACGAGATCCAACAACAAGCGCGCGAGCCACAAGTCGGCGTCGAAGCCAAGAGCGTGCGTTTCGCGTGTCCGAAATGCCGCGTCGTGTCCGATTGGCCGCGAGGCGACGATGTGTGTGCTCACTGCGGATTGAAAGTGACTCTGCACTGGAACACGCATGCGACGGCCGCACCGCCGCCGAAGTCGTGAGTGTACGGTGCCAGGGACAACCACGACGGTTCGCGCTGTCCGCTGATCGTGTGTGTACCGAGCCAGAGCAATTTTTCCCCGATGCGCTGCTACCAACGTGCGCGACGCACGTTGGTAGCAGCGCATCGGGGAAAAATTGCTCTGGCTCGGTACACACACGATCAGCGGACAGCGCGAACCGTCGTGGTTGTCCCTGGCACCGTACACTCGCTCGTGATCAGCGCGCTGATTCGAGCAACGCGCGCGCGGCCGTGCGACGGGCTTCGTCTTCTTCGGCGTTGATGCGCGTGAGACCGGCGTCGTATTCGGCGACGAGTTCATTCGAGTACTTCGCCCGCTCGAACCCGTGACGATTGCGGAACGCCTTCAAGAAGTGATTGCGTTTGCGATCGAGCGCATCTTGATCGACGAGCCACTCGCGCATCACGTCGCGCAGGCGATCGAACTCGCCCTCGGTCGGCTCGGTCGACCAAATGCGCTCGAACAATTCGCGACCGGTGTCGGAGAGGTCGAGCACGACGACCGCGCGCTCGCCCAGTCCGCAACGGCCGCTCGCAGTCGCCGGAGCCGTGCTCGGAAAAGTACCCTGCGCCGCCTGAGCCGCCCGCGATCGGTACACGGCCTCGCGCAAAAAAGCCTCGGCGAGTTCCAGTCTCACCGAGTCGGTTTCGGCGCGTTCGCTCATGCGCTCAGCAGTACTCGTTGAAAGCTTCCGTCAGCGACTTCGCGACGTCGGCCGGTTGCTTGCCCTCGATGTCCTGGCGCTGGATCATCTTGACGAGCTTCCCGTCCTTGAACATCGCGATCTGCGGCGAGCTCGGGCGGTACGGCTTGAAGAACTCGCGCGCCTTCTCGGTCGCTTGCGTTTCCATGCCGGCGAAAACCGTGAACATGTTCGTCGGTTTCTTGGCGTTCATGAGCGCCGTACGCAGGCCCGGTCGAGCCCCGCCAGCCGCGCATCCGCAGACCGAATTGACGAAAATCAGCGTCGTTCCCGGCAGTTTGACAGCGGCTTCCACGTCGGCCGGGGTCTTCAATTCCTTCACGCCGAGGCGGGTGACTTCCTCACGCATGGGTTGGACTAGATCGGCGTCGTACATAGGTGGCTCCTTGGAGTGTTCCGGACGTTGAAAGGCGCCGGGGAGGATAACGAATCCGGCCCGCGACGGCGAAGACTCTCCCGTCAACGTGAGATTCATAGTGCGGCGCGGCGCTGAGTTCGATGTCGCAGGGGCAGAGAGGCCGAGCGGGCCCAGGGTACAGTGCCGCCCCGAGGCGTGCATGAATCCGGTCACCGAGCTGTTCGAGGCCCTCCACACGCGCGCGATCGACCGTTTTCGCGCGCTCCTCGCAGCGGATTCGAGCTTGGCGGGCGCGCGCGATCCGAGCGGAGTGTCGGTGTTGATGACCGCGCGTTATCACCAGCGGTTCGACATGGTCGAGGCCGTGCTCGAGCGGCGCGGGGACGATCTCGACGTGTTCGAGAGCGCCGCGCTCGGCAAGATCGATCGCTTGACGCGCTTGCTGGCGCAGGATCCGCGCTCGATCGACGCGTACTCGGCGGACGGATTCACGCCGCTGCAATTGGCGACGTTCTTCGCCGAGCCCGCGACCGCGAAGTTGCTGTTGCAGCGCGGCGCGAACGTCGAGCTCGTGTCGATGAACTCGATGGCGTTGCGGGCGATCCACTCGGCGGCGGCGGGCGGGAGCGCGGAGATCGTCGACCGGTTGTTGCTCGCGGGCGTGGATGTGAACGCGGGCCAACACGGCGGTTTCACTGCGCTGCATGCTGCTGCCGGAGCGGGGCGGGTCGACATGGTGCGCGCGCTGATTACGCACGGCGCCGACAAGGAGGCGCGCAATGACGCTGGGAAGTCGGCGCGCGATCTAGCCCTCGACAAGGGGCATGCTGCGGTCGTGAAGCTGTTGGAGAGCGCGCGTAAGGCGCACTGACTCCCTGCGGGCGCGAACAACACGCTCCGCCTGATGGCGACGCAGCCCGCGCGTTCTGACATTCCTTCGCGACGCACCTCCTCGAATCAGGCAGTGAAATCGGCACGGTCCAGGATTCCTCGGGCACAAGGATGTCTCGACGACCATTGATCTACACCCACGTGCAGAACCGCGGTCCGGCGGCCGTAGAATCCTCAGCCGACCGACTCCTTTCAGATGGCCCCCGATGCGAACCCACGCTGCTCCGGCGTCGTCCATACTGCATCGCGCGCCTGGCGCTGGCCACCGGGTGCCGAACGGCTCCGCGGGGACTTAGGCAGAGCTGCCGAATACGAGGAATCGACGTTCGGCGGCCGCGCGGTCGGCATCATCCCGAAATAGACAGACCCGGGCGCTGCGTCGACGCAGCTTGTGCGGGTCTGTCTAATACACGTTATGCCGCTTGACCACCATCACCGCTGAAGGAGGAGCCTGAGTGTCCGCGAAGGAAGCCACAGCCCGGATCAAGATCAACAAGCTGCTTGAAGCAGCCGGCTGGCGCTTCTTTCCCCAAGGCGCCCAGCCCGCCAACATCCGTCTCGAACCCAGCGTCACGATCAAGTCCGCCGACCTCGACGCGCTCGGCGATAACTTCGAGAAGGCCAGCAAGGGCTTCGTCGACTTTCTCCTGCTCGACGCCAAGGGCTTCCCGCTCATCGTTCTCGAGGCCAAAGCCGAGGACAAGAATCCGCTGGTCGCCAAGGAACAAGCCCGGAAGTACGCGCGCTCGCAGAACTGCCGTTTCATCATCCTCTCCAACGGCAACCTGCACTACTTCTGGGATCTCGAACGCGGCAACCCCTACGTCATCACCTCGTTTCCGACGCCCGACTCAGTCATCGGCTACCAGAAGGTCACCCCCGATCCGCAGCGTCTTATCGCGGAGCAGGTGGGCGAGGACTACATCGCTCTCACGCAGCGCCCGGGCTACCAGTCGGAGGCCGCGTGGCGGAACGAGGCGGAACGGCCCGGCTACATCCAGGCCAACAAGCTCCGCTTTCTCCGGCCCTATCAGCTGAAGGCGATTCATCGCTTGCAGGCCGCGGTCGGGGACGGCAAGGACCGTTTCCTGTTCGAGATGGCCACCGGCACCGGCAAGACCCTGACCGCCGCCGCTGTCATCAAGCTCTTCCTGCGCTCCGGCAACGTAAGACGGGTGCTGTTCCTGGTGGACCGCTTGGAGCTCGAAGACCAGGCCAAGAAGGCATTCGCCGCGCTGCTGTCTGCCGACTTCCAGACGGTCATCTACAAGGAGAACCGGGACGACTGGCGTCGTGCGGAGATCGTCGTCACCACGGTGCAGTCCCTGCTCTTCAACAACAAGTACCAGAAGCTGTTCTCGCCGACCGACTTCGATCTCGTGATCTCTGACGAAGCGCACCGCTCCATCGGCGGCAATGCGCGCGCCGTCTTTGACTTCTTCATCGGCTACAAGCTCGGCCTGACCGCGACGCCCCGCGACTACCTGCGGCGCTTCGACGGCTCGAACCCGGGAACACGCGACCCGCGCGAGGCCGAGCGTCGCTTGCTGCTCGACACCTACCGAACGTTCGGGTGCGAGAACAGCCAGCCGACCTTCCGCTACTCCCTGCTCGACGGCGTGAAAGAGGGCTACCTGATCAGCCCCACCGTGGTCGATGCCCGCACCGGCATCACGACCCAGTTGCTCTCCGAGCAGGGCTTCGTCGTCTCCTTCACGGACGACACCGGCGAGGATCAGGAACAGGTCTTCAAGCAGCGCGAGTTCGAGAAGCGCTTCTTCGCCGACGCCACGAATCAGCTGTTCTGCAAGACGTTCCTCGAAAACGCCCTGCGCGATCCCGTCAGCGGCGAGATCGGCAAGTCGATCATCTTCGCGGTCAGCCAGAACCACGCGGCCAAGCTCGCGCAGATCCTCAACCAGATGGCCGACCGCATGTACCCGGGCAAATACCAGTCCGATTTCGCCGTGCAGGTCACCTCACAAATTCCCGACGCCCAGCAGTTCACCATCAACTTCAGCAACAACAACCTGCTCGGCTCGGGCAACTTCATCCCGGCCTACAAGACCAGCAAGGCGCGGGTCTGCGTGACCGTTGGGATGATGACCACCG
>Ga0163146_10005293_pt1 | contig 15224 bp, 12 predicted proteins | sample OliLakLV19MP7G1_FD_148648 | JGI IMG/M metagenome (GOLD analysis project Ga0163146, IMG submission 148648) | Freshwater microbial mat bacterial communities from Lake Vanda, McMurdo Dry Valleys, Antarctica - Oligotrophic Lake LV.19.MP7.G1 | ecosystem: Environmental > Aquatic > Freshwater > Lake >...
CTGACGGTGGTGGGGGCGATTTTTGGTGCCGGTGCCGTGGCGCTCGATCCGGAGGCGAAGGAAGTGCTGATGCCCTTTGATCACCTGCGCGGCGGTCCGTCGGAGCGGGTCGCCCGCGAACAAGAAAATCGCGGCAAGGAATTGTCGGACCGGAAGGCACGGTTTTCCGGAATGTTAATGACGCACAATACGCAGGTGACGCTCACCGCGATGGCCCTGGGAATGTCGTGGGGGATCGGGACGCTGGTGATTATTTTCTCCAACGGCGTCATGCTGGGAGCAGTGGTGGTGGATTATCTGCTCGATGGGCAGGCGACGTTTTTATTCGGCTGGTTGCTGCCGCACGGCGTCGTGGAAATTCCGGCGATTTTAGTCGGAGGGCAGGCCGGGTTTGTCCTCGCCGGCGCGTTGCTGGGGCGCGGTCAGCGTGTGCGGCTCGCGGCTCGGTTGCGGGCGGCGGCCCCTGACGTGGTGACGCTTTGTCTGGGCGCGGCGCTCATGCTGGTGTGGGCAGGTTTGGTGGAAGCGTTTTTCTCGCAATATCACGAGCCGGTGTTGCCGTATGCGCTGAAGATTTCCTTTGGGCTCATGGAATTTGTGGCGCTGACGTGGTATTTGTTTCGCTCCGGTTTGGCGGGCGGGAAACCGGCAAGCGGTGCCGCAAAAATATCATGAACACGGATCGAACTCATCTGTGGCGCGTGCGCACTCCGGAAGGAGTGGCCTTCACTTTTCGGCTGGCGAGTCCGGTCTTGCGTGCGGCGGCGCTCATGATCGATCTCGCGGTGGTCTCAATCGCGTGGTCGGTAATCGCGGTGGTGCTGAGTCTGTTGAAATTATTCAGCGAGGACATTGCCGGCCTGGTCATCGCGCTTGGCTATTTTTTGTTTTCCCAAGGCTATAACATCGCGATCGAATGGATGTGGCGCGGCCAGTCGCTAGGCAAGCGGGTGTTGCGGCTTCGGGTCGTCGATGCGCGCGGGTTGCGGCTGACTTTTGCGCAGATCGCGCTGCGGAATTTGCTGCGCTTTGTGGATGGACTGCCGCTGTTTTATCTCGTGGGCGGAGTGACGACGCTGCTGAACAATCGCGCCCAACGATTGGGCGATCTCGCGGCGGATACCTTGGTGGTCTGGGAGCCGGCGGAATCTGTGCCGGATTTTGCGGCGCTACGCGGGGAGAAATATAATTCTTTACGGAGCCACGGACCGGCGGTGGCGCGCTTGCGGCAGGCGGTGTCGCCGAGTGAAGCGCGGGCCGCGTGGTCCGCGTTGGCGCGCCGCGACGAGTTTGATGCGGAGGAACGGGTGAAGCTGTTTGCGGAGTTGGCGGCGTATTTCCGCACACTCGCGGCGGTGCCGCCGGAGATGAATGAGCCGGTGGCGGACGAACAGTTCGTGCGCAATGTGGTCGATGTGCTGTACGTGAATCGCAATTGAAAAGCAGCTTCAGACATCTTGATCCCGAAGAATAGGGGTGAGCTAAACTGCGCCGCGAATCGGGATAAAATAAAATTAAAGCGGAGGACGCGTCCGTTCGACTTCGCTCAGGACGGCCTGAGCCTGTCGAATGGCCGGAGAGCGCGGCGCCTGACGTGATTTCACCCCGCGTGGTCCCGAGTGCTGGTCTTGTTTCCCTTCGTGAAATTTCGTGCTGGCCGAGCCAAAGCGCTGGGGCGACGGCTGAAGTTAGAGGGGAAAGGCTGGGTTTTCTCCCGGAGGATAGGCCCACGAATCACACGAATTGGCACGAATGAATGCCTTGCTCCGAACGGTCTCCAGGTAAAGCCCCGGCACTTGGGCCCGGATATTTATTCGCGCTGATTGGCGTGATTCGCGGGCTAACCCGAGCGCCTTGTGATCAACTCGCTCCTGCTGGAGGGCTCATCTTATTTCCTTACCACATTTTCTGCACGGGCTGGGTTTAGATGTCTGAGCTGAATGGCGCTTAGTTAAGGCGGTTGGTCGTCATGCTACCATACGTGATCAGGCCAACTATTTTGCATGAGGCATGTAGGGCCGGCCCTTGTGGCCGTGCCGGAGTGCGCACCGGAAACGCCTCGCGCACCAGGGGCGGCCCGACGAAATTCCGCAGCAAATCATCGCAGACGAAACGTCAGGCAGGCGACGATCATGCCGCTTATTATCTTAGCGCCATTCATGTCTGAGGTTACTGCCACGGAACGGATCGGTGCGGCGGGTGCGATGAACACAGGTTGCAAACGGGAAAGACCGGATTAGGTTCCGCGCATGTCAGTCAAAAAGCTACTCCATACCCGCCTGCGGGTGAACGATATCGCCCGCAGTGTACAGTTTTATGAACAAGCGCTCGGGCTGAAGGCCTCGCGTTCGCACACTTCGCCGCGCGGAGCGCAGTTGGTTTTCCTCACCACGCCGAACAGTGACGAGGAAATCGAGCTCTGCCAGATGCCGCCCGGTGCGACGCCCGTCCAGGTGCAGCCCGACCTGATGCATCTCGCCTTCGAAGTGGCCGACCTCATGGCCTTCGCCGCCGAGTTGAAGAAGAAAGGCTTCCCACTCAGCGACGGTCCCACCACGACGAGCAGCGGTTCGTTGATCGCCTTCATCGATGCGCCCGAAGGGTACGAGGTGGAGTTGATCCAATCGAAAGCGAAGTGAGGGGAGGGGAGCTGAGTGCTGCGAGTTGAGAGGTTAGAACCTACAGGAAATTTAATGAGGACACGGAAAATTATGATCTCGGGAATATCCAAGGCTCGGGCTCACTCGTATGAGGTAATATGAATCGAACATTTACTCTTCTCGCTGCCTGTGCGGCTATCATCCTTATGAGCACTCAATCTCTCTCCGCGGCGACGCCCGCCGCTCCTGCCGTGAAAACTGAAACTGCGGTCCTCGGTGGCGGTTGTTTTTGGTGTATCGAGGCGGTGTTTCAGCGGTTGCCCGGTGTAACCAAGGTCGTGAGCGGCTACACCGGTGGCCACGTGAAAAACCCTACGTATAAGGAAGTTTGCGGCGGGGACACGGGGCACGCCGAGGTGGCGAAAATTGAATTTGATCCGGCGGTGTTGGGCTACGCGAAATTATTGGAGGTGTTCTTCGAGGCCCATGATCCCACAACCATGAACTCGCAGGGAGGCGACCATGGCACCCAGTACCGTTCAGCAATATTTTATCTCAACGAGGAGCAGAAGAAAGTCGCCGAGCAGGCGAAGCTCGATGCGAAGACGAATTGGGCTAGCCCGATCGTGACGGAGATTACGGCGCTGCCGGTGTTTTATCCGGCAGAGGGCTATCACCAGAATTATTTCAACGAAAATTCTGGGCAGGGCTATTGCCGGATGGTGATCCGGCCAAAGGTGAAGAAGCTGCAGGACAAGGGCGTGATCTCGAAAGATTAGTCGCACCAACGGTGTTTTTTATTTGCCGACATGGCAGGTGGGGGCGGTTGCCCGCAACCGCCAAGCGATCGAAAATATATTCAACATGGCCGTTGAGGGCAACGGCCGCTACCCGATTCATCCCGATGGATCCGCCCTGCCTATATTTCAAAAACAAATCCAGTACTGTCCCATAGCCCATGGCAGGCGGGCGGGAGGCGGAGCGCAGGCCGAGGAGCGCCGTCACGTGGAGGCGCCGGGCGTCGCCGACTTGGTGTATGGCTGACCTGCGCATAAATCATCGCGGCCACGTGGCTCCACGGGCTGAAGGTGCGGGACTGGGCGTTCACGGTGTTGAGGCCGCGCGTGCGTGCGAGCTGCGGCACGAGATCGGGTGGAATGAGTCCGACGAGTTGACGCAGCACGGTAGGATCGCGTCGGTTCGGTTGCCGACGCTTCTTTGCAAATCAATCGTTCCTGGGGATGGTACTGATTTCAAATGAAGATCAAACTAACACCCAATCGCATCTCCTCGCTGGGCGAAGTCCACGCACGCACGGTCGAAAATGCTGAGCTGAAATACAAATCTTCCGTGACCAAAGGAAGTTGCCGTCTCGAAGTAAGAGGATCGGAGCGGGAGACCTTCACGGAATTTCACCTGACCGCGACGGTTGTGCATGGCGGCGTGGTCGAGACCGGCGGCTGCGCCGCAGATGATCTCATTGGTCAAGTCGTGGCCGAGCTGGCGAAACGGAGAATCCAGCCGATCCAGGAGAAATTCTACGGACGCCGGGAAGTACGCGAGGATGTGCTCAAGCATCGTGAGGATGCGTACCGGAAACACGGTCTGGATGCCGATGTGCCGGTGACGTGGCTCGAAGGCATTCCGCTCGAAGGTAGCGATTTCGTCGGGCTGCAGATCTGGGGTGTCGTTTCGCACGGCGGAGAAATTTGTGTGCGCACCGTGGAGAATCCAGTGACGGGCCGTGGACGGGCTTGGACGGGGCGAGGTTTTGAGATGCTCCATTTGCCGGCGGTGCGCGGCACAATGCCGAAGGGGAAATTACCGGCCGGTCCTACGGCGCAGTCGGAGCAGATGTTCAAGAATGTGGAACTGGGCTTGAAGGCTCACGGCATGGCCTACACGGACGTCGCGCGGACTTGGATCTATGTTTCGCGGCTATTGGAATGGTACGGCGAGTTAAACCGCGTGAGAAATGGGATTTATGTACCCGCGGGGTTGGGGGCCAGAGACGGGGTGGCTTTTCCTGCGAGCACGGGCATCCAATGCCGATCAGCCGATGAAGAATGTTTGGTCGATGTGCTCGCGCTAAAACGCCGCCACTCCGCGAGCGTCGTGGCGGAGCCGATCCGCTGCAGTCCGCGACAGGATCAATCGTTCAATTACGGGTCGGCCTTTTCGCGCGGCATGACTTTTAATATCGAAGGCAAAAAGACCGTCCATATTTCCGGCACGGCCAGCATTAACACGGCTGGCGCGAGCACGCATATCGGCAATGCGGAGTGTCAGAGCTTCGAAACGCTGATGAGTATCGGGGCGATTTTGGAAGCGCAGGGCGGCAGTCTGCGCAATATCACCTCAGCGACCTTGTTCTGCAAAGACCAAGCGGCTTACGAGGCCTGGAACCGCGTGACGCGTGTGTTGCAAATTCCGGATTTTCCGAAGATCTGCGTGCGGGCTGATGTCTGCCGCGATGACTTGCTCGTGGAAATGGAAACCGTGGCGGTGATTTGAGGGTAAATTTCTCAGTCCAGATTTAGGTTTGCGGGGTTAGATAGATGGCTCGCGAAATGGCTTAGCTTGAAAGATGGCCGCTGATTTCCATAGCGGCGACAAGCGCCGGGGTGGAAACCGACGCCCACCAAAGACATGATCTTTACCAAGACTTTTTAACCACGGATAGCACAGATTATCACTGATTGAAGCTAAAGGCAGGGGAAGTTGGCCTGTCTTGCTCCGTGCGAATCCGTACGATCAGTGGTCAAAAATTGGCGGTTCGGGAGTTGAAAATTTTCCGTGCAACTTGGGGTGTGATTTGGGAGTCTTTGTTTAATGCGCATTCTGCGTCTTCTTCTCGCTGGGTTGCTCGTCGTCACTGCCTTGGTGGCGGGTTTTTTCGCGGCAGTCGTCATCCTTGTCACCGGGATGGTGGGTTACGTGGCGCAGTTGTTTACGCGCCGTCCGGTTTCAGTGCGGGGGCGACTCTCGCAGAGCTCGGGCCAAGCATCGCCGTTGCGCACGGACGACGTGATCGATGTCGTCGCCACCAAGGTCCCGACGGAAAAAATCGAGGGCTGATGCGGGATAGCCTGAATCGGGATGGTCAGCAGTACGTCGCCGAAAAGAGGAAAGATGGTACGATTTGGAAAATGAAATTGGGGTATCCTGATGCAACGATAGAAGCCTACGGCAGTAACTCCTTCCCTTCTGGATTCCGTTTTGGTGAGTTCAAAGCGGCGATTTCTGAGTTGTTGGGGGGACGGAAGTTTAAGTCATCATCACCTCTTTCACCATTGACGCGGCGTAGACGTTTTGAGTGCCGACAACCGTCGGGTAAGTCTCAGCACGGCTGGTGGCCCCAGTCTTTTTCTTTCAGCTCTTTTTCGAAGAGGGCCATTTGCTCTTCCGGGGTGAGTTGGCTGACGGGCGGCGGTACACCGAGCGCGTCGGCGATTCCACTGGCTTGGGCATTGACGGGCAAGGGATTTCCTCCGGCTGCTGGCGGCGATTCCTCTCCTCTACTTGCGGTGTTGGCCGGGGTGGGTTTTTCCGGTTGGAGATGTTCAGCCATGGTGCAGGGAATTTTTTGCGCTGAGTGGCGCAGTGTTGCGAGGGGCGTGATTTTTAGGTATCACGATTAAATATTTAATCGGCGCTTAAACATAAGATGACTATAGATTACTTGGCAAATGGCTTCCAGCTCTCGGCCCATGGGAATTGAAGCTTGCGACGGGCGATAACGGGAACTGGTTTATGGGGAATATTAATCGCATGAAACCAGAATCGAAAAACCGTGGTGATTTTCTGCAAACTTCGCTTTCTGCCGCCGCCGTAATGGGTGCAGGTGCGGGCCCGGCGGTCCCGGCTATGAGTTCCGCCACTATGCCGAGGTTGTCGCCGGGAATGTTTCCGGCGGATTTTGCCTGGGGCGCAGCCACGGCCGCCTATCAAGTGGAAGGTGCGGTGACGGAGGATGGCCGCAGGCCGAGCATTTGGGATGCGTTTTGCCAAGTGCCCTCGCGGATTGATGATGGCAGCAGTGGGGCGATCGCCTGCGATCATTATCATCGTTATGAGTCGGATGTGAAGCTGCTGGCGGAACTCGGGGTGAAGAATTATCGTTTCAGTCTGGCGTGGCCGCGGATTTTGCCGGAGGGACGCGGGGTGGTGAATGAGAAGGGGCTCGATTTCTACAAACGTCTGATCGATTGCCTCGGGGTCAACGGCATCACGCCCTACGCCACCCTGTACCATTGGGATTGTCCGCAAACTTTGGAGGACGAATACGGTGCATGGCGGAGTCGCCGGATCGCGGATGATTTTGCGGAATACGCGGCCGTCGTTGGCAAACACTTGGGTGACCGGGTGAAGAACTGGCTGACGATGAATGAAATTGCAGCGTTCACTGTTTCTTGTGGCTACAATGTGGGGCAGCGCGGTGAACATGCGCCCGGCCACGCTTTGACCCGGCGCAAAGAGCAGACCAATATAACGCACAACGCGCTGCTGGCGCATGGGCGCGCGTGTCAGGCGTTGCGGGCCTCATCGCCGCAACCCTGTCGGGTGGCGATGGCGGAAGTGCCTACGGGTTATGTGCCGGTGATTGAGACGCCGGAAAATATTGCGGCGGCCAAGAAAGCGTTTCGTTGCGATAGTGTTAACGGCGGCATTTTAGTGCCGTTGCTTACCGGCCGATACGATCCCATTTGGTGGGAGCAGCTCGGGGCGGAAGTGCCGGATGTTTTAGCCGGCGATATGGCCACAATTGGCCAGCCGCTCGATGCGGTGGGGGTTAATTGCTACACGGGCACTTATGTCCGGGCTGCGGAAAACAAACTTGGCTTCGAGGTTATTCCGATGTCCGGCCAATATCCGCAGATGCAACTTTCGTGGCTGAAACTGGTGCCGGAGGGAATTTATTGGGTGTTGCGGCAGAGCTCCGAGTTGAGTGGTCGGCCGGATTTGCCGCTCTATGTGACGGAAAATGGCTGTGCCGGCGAAGATGTCCTCACGCCCGGCGGGGAAGTGCACGATCTGGATCGCGTGTTGTATTATCGCGCGTACCTGCGACAGGTGCAGCGTGTGATTGCCGATGGGTATCCGGTCAAAGGTTATTTTCCTTGGAGCCTCATGGACAACTTCGAGTGGGCGCGAGGCTACACGAAGCGTTTCGGCCTGATCTACGTCGATTATCCGACGCAGCGCCGAATTCCGAAACTCAGTTACCACTGGTTGCGCGAGGTGATCAAAGCCGGCCGCGTGTTGTAAGCGGCCTTTTCGTCACGCCGTAGTTGATTGGCAGGCAAAACCACTTGGGTGTTTCGCTTGGAAATTTATCCTCAGACATCTTGATCCCGAGAATTAGGGTGAGCTCAACTCCGTCGCGAATCGGGATAAAATAAATTTAACGCGGAGGACGCGGAGAGCGCGGAGCCTGACGTGATTTCACGCCGTATTATCCCGTCGGCCGGGCTTGTTTCCCTTCGGAAGAATTTGTGCTGGCCGAGCCAAAGCACTGGGGCGACGGCTGGTGCTTAGTGGGCAACCTGAGTTTTCTCTCGGAGGATTGCCCACGAAGCCCCCCCAGCGTCCCGAAAGATTTGGACTTCAGGTAGGGGCGGTTGCCCGCAAGCGCCACTCGTGCGAGGCGCGCCGCGAGTGAGCCGCGAGTGAGCCTGTGGCGCTTGAGGGCAAGCGCCGCTACCAAGGTTGCCCTGAATAGGTAGAGCGAACCCTCCGGGTGAGCCGTACATCGGGCGCGGCTCAGCGGGACCATCCTCGCCAAGGCTACGGCCCGGCAAACGCTTCGCCCTAGCACCTCCGAAATATCGCGGCTCGGCGGGACGGCTCGCGCTGCCTGACGGGTTCAACTCATTGCCTCGCCGCCCTTGCAGCACGGGAGGGGATCAGGATGTCTGATCCTGGAGATCATGATTTTTCCCCTCGGGCAGAAAGGTCCGGTGCGCGGGGTTGTTGGCCTACCCGTGGATGTCTTCGGTGGCTCTCGCGCGGATCACCAGCGAGGGTTTCACCCGGCGTAGGCCGAACGGACCGTGGAACGTTCAACTGGGAGCTTTCGTTTTAGCGAGCGTGAGGGTGCTCAGTCACAGCCCTTCGATTTTAATACGAGCTGGCTCGTGGCTTGCGGGTGACGGTGCCGGTTTCGATACTGGAGCCGGGCCAGACCAACCAATTCTTACCAGAGAAGGCTTCGGCGGTTTGGCTGGAAGGCTGTGGTTCCGGGAGGGAGTGAACTCTCGGAGCCGGGGCGCTCGGCTGGCACGGAGTGAAATCATTGTACGCTCGGCGGGCATAACGAGAGTTGGGGTCGTAAGAACTCGGAATGAATGAGGGAAAGTAGCCGGAATTTTCGTAGGAGCGATTGTAGGCGTATCTCAAACTGTCGCGGGCGGCATCGGCTCTGGCTTGAGCTTCGAGTTCTGCGATGCGTTGTGCCTGCGCCGCCTGCTTTTGGGCGACTTCGATTTGTTCGTTCAAGCGTGCTTGAGCGATGCTCAGCTCTTCCGCGCATGATACTGTTGAGTACTTGCGGGAAAAGTTTTTCCAGAATGCGACCTGATAAGAAAGCGGCGTGGCTTGAAAAGCGGGATCAGCCAGCATGCGGGCTTTGACGGCGGTGCCCTCCGTGATGGCTTGGGCATGCTTGGTTTCCTGTTCCTGGCGAACTCTGTCGGCGTTGGCCACCTGCTTGTTTTCAAAAACGGCTTGATCTTTTTCCGAGCGCAACGCCACGCGCGTCACCAACCCGGCACTCAGTTCAATTTCACCGCGATCAAAGTAGAGTACGTCGCGGCCACTGAGATGTGATTGGCCCCGGGGTGTGCCTAGCGTTGAGCGAACGCTCTCGAGGCTATCCCCCAGTTTCACTTCGCCGGCGAATACGGTGAGGGGGAGGACAAACAGCAGCGCAACATTCAGGGTTTTCATGGTTCTCCTTGGGTTGCGAAAAATCTATCTAGGGTCGGCAGCGGCGCAAGTCGCAAGAGGCCGCGCTGAATCAAGTATTACGTTCGCAGCGTGGGATGCGAATGACTGCAGTCACTGCGATTTATGTCTTATCGACGATTGCCGTTGGCGGAGCGGGCCAGGGATTCGGTTGCCGGAGGCGATAGTGCGCTGGGCGGTGACGCCGACGGGCAAGGGGAGGGTCATGTCGTGGGCAATTTTTTGAAGCGCTCGATTTTGCGTTACTTCATGTCGTCGAGCAACGGACCGGCTGAAGAAAAGGGAGCGCAGAGGGAAATTTTTAAAGGCAGTTAAAGCAGGTGCGGAAAGAATGGGCCGCTAAGGCAAGTGAAGCGGTGGGACAGTTCATGGTCCAGCGGATGAGAAATAATAGGCAATCGGTCGCGGTGGGGTGCTGCCGCACTTGAGTGGGCTCGCTCCTTAACTGTTTTTCTTATCTTCCCCCCTCTGAGGTTGACCTTCAAAAAAGGGTGCGGTGGCTGCACTAAAAATTCCAAGAAACGTCGGGCACTGCGCCGGGTGATATCTGCGGATGAGCTCGGCTGATTTTGAAAGCAATTTCCGGTTCCTCGCGGTTTTCGCTGGGTAGAAGCGCGCAGGAGAAGCCGAAGAAACTCAGAGCAACCAAGGCGGGTTAACCACTAATGAGTTTCGCCAATGGGCGAAACTTTAGATTAGCCCTGCGACTAATCGTCTTCGGGGTGGGTTCCGGGGAGTCTGCTAATCGCAGACTGGAGTGGATTTGCCTGCAATTGGCAGGCCCTCCGAAACCCAAGGGCGGATACGATTAGTCGGAGCAACTTCTCCAAGGATTCATCTCTTGATGAATCCCATTAGCGGACAGAACCTCGGCGTCTTTGATTCTATTTCGTACTCTCTACCCACTCGATGTAGCGAGGAACCCAATTTTTCGTTGTGCACGAGGCACCTGATTTCGATGTGCCTTTAAGAACTTTCGTGCACCGACGGTTTACGACTGATGTGGAGAGAAATGATCGTGCCCGAATGGCCGCAGCGTGGGCTTGAAATCCCACGGGCAGGCGGAGCCACCACGGATTGCTTCGTACACCGCTTGGGCGGTTTTGTCGTTCGACGTCTGGCGATGATAACCAGTGGAATCTTCGTAGCCTTCCTCGGCGTGCTTCACTGCATAAACCAGCGCGATCAGAGAACTGACAGCGAGGCACAGGATTCCAATAATGCTGAGGGTAAGAATGCTCACGGTGGGCGGGGTCGCTAAGCTAGGATCTAGAAACTGGGTTAAGCAGGAACAACCGAGAGGGGTAAAGAACCGGCTGGACCCAATTTAAGACAAGGGATCTTAGCCTGAGGTTCCACGATTGCCGACTCGGTCCGAATGGCCTTTTACGAGTACAGAAAGGCGCTGATTTAATGCCAACGGACGACGATCTTTGATACACCTGAAAGAGATGGTCCTGGCCGCACCGAGCGTGTGTCGTTGTGAGGTAAGGACTCAGAACGCGGGCTCAAAAGTGAGCCAATGGCAGAGGGTAAACTGAAACGGGGTAGGCAAGATATATGACCGGCGTACGGTCTTTCTTGGTCTGAATTCAAAAACGCTTAGTTTCTGTTTGGCAATTCAATAGACGGTTCGGAGCCAACTTTTATCGTGAGCTTTTGCAGCTGAATTGAAATTGCGCGTTAAATGTTTCGCCTGACGAAACGCTACGATCCTGCTGGCCAATTTTTTCACTAATATGGATTTCGCCGATAGAAATTTGATAGCTCGGTTCGGCTTGGTTGGGAAGTGGCACGGATCTCCTGATCCGTGAGGGAGGGGATCACGGGTCAGGAGACCTGTGCCACGACAGCAGTGATGAATATACCGCGGGGATAAACGAGGGTTGGCCTGATGGGTTTGATCAAATGCCCCGAAGCTTGCTCCGGGGATCTTTACTCGCGCGAGCAGTTGGCGGCGTCGTGCGCGCGATTTGGCTGCCAACATTTCACGAACTCACTCGCAGATCTGCGTGCTCGGCGAGAGAGGGGTCAGAATCAGACGACCAGTTACTTCGCCGTTGCCCGGGCCGACTGGCCTGATCTCTTAAGGAAGTGCTGCGCATCCTCTCCGATCTCCATGTTTACGACTCCCAGACGCAGATCCGCGATCTTCGGCAACTCGAGCCTCTCCTTGTCGGTGTTCAAACTTTGGTGCTTAACGGCGACAGTTGTGAAATGAGGGGTGGGATCGCGGTGCCCGATGTGGCCGGGTTGCGAAATTTTTTCCGCGAACGCGTACCGGAGGTGATTTTCGTCACCGGCAACCACGATCCGGATATCAGCGATATCCACGAATTATCGCTGTCCGCCGGGCGCGTGTGGGTGATGCACGGCGACATTTGCTTTGAGGACCTCACGCCGTGGAGTCGCCAGCGAAAGGATTTGCAACGGGTCGTGGGCGAATTGCTCGCGCGCGAACCGAAGGGCGATGACCGCGCATTGGAGGGCAGGATTCGGATTGCGCGGGAGGCAACGCGAATTGTCGGACCGCACTTGGATCCGGCGGATGCCCGCTTCAGGACGCAGTTACTCCGCTATTGGGATACTTTTTTTCCGCCCCAACAAGTCTTCAAGATGTTACAGGCCTGGCGCGAACTGCCGCTCTCCGCTGCGCGGCTCGCCCGGGCGCACCGCCCTGCCGCCCAAGTGGTGGTCACAGGGCACGTTCACTTTCCCGGGGTCTGGGCCCGGCCGCCGGGCCCCACTGTGATCAATACCGGTTCATTCTTCAGTCCACTCGGTGGCCACCTCGTGGACGTGGTGGATGATCGCGTGCAAGTGCGGCGTATCCGGCAGAACTGCGGACGTTTTGAACCCGGGAAGCAGGTTGCGGAAGTTGTTTTGGCTGCGGGGCAACGCGCTTAAGCAAAAACATTTCCTCGTGGTTTGTATCGCCTGCGAAACACGGCGGTTTATTTCGGGGTGATTTTTCATCCCGTTCGATCAAGGTGACGAGGAAATAAGTTGAGCCCAGTCGACCGGCGCAGGGGGTTACGACCGAGCCGCAGACATCCTGATCCCAGCCGGGGAGAGATGCGGGACGAGGAAACGAGCTGAACCTGTCACGGCGCCAACCGGATGAACGGTATCGAGGTGGAGCGCGACCTTCCGACTTCGCCAAGGGTACGACGGACAAGCCGGGCGCGCTGGGTGCCGGCACTCGCGGCAAAACCCGCCCGGAGGTCGGGTTCCACCACCGCTGAGGCATCCGCGGTGAATCCCGAGACCCGTGCCACTTCCCCATCACGACAGGTTCCGCGCGCTCCGCGTTAATTGAATTTTTCCCCGATTCGCGACGGAGCTGAACTCACCCGAATACCTCGGGATCAGGATGTCTGGGCCTTGGCGAAGTCCGATGTGGCCGTGCCGGAATGCGTGAAGGCGGCACGCCCACAAGGGGCGGCGCTACTAAACCAGCACCGCCGCAAATTCGGATGTTTGTTGGGGGGCGCGTGTCTTGCCCGCGCCGCGAGGGAGGACAGATACGCGCGAGCGATTGTCGCGGACGATTCGTGCGGCTAGGTTTTCTTGCCTGATTTCCCTTCCGGCATTTTCACTCCGGCTTCGCGCAGTAGCTTATCAAGATCGGTTGGTTTCTTCGGGCGAGGCGGCCGGTGCGGCTGGGCCGTCGCGGCGGCGAGACGAGCGCCCGCCGTGTGCTCCGAAGCCTTGGCGAAGGAGGAGCGTTGCATGCCACAGGGCGTGATGTGCGGCGGCGGTGTGACGTCCACGGTTTTTTGTTTTCCGTCGAGCAGGCGCGCGGCGATGTTGCCGAGTCCGAGCCGCTGCATCGATTGGCGAAGGGCGGCTTTCATCTCGGGTTTGTACCAGAAAAAGAAACTGCGCTGTTCCTGTTTTTCCTCGGGCGTGCGGGCGACGCACACCGCTTCACCATCGTACGGATGTACTCCGGTGGCGTAGATCTCGGTCGCCACCGTCATCGGCGTGGGCGTGAAATCCTGCACCTGCTCGAGGCGGAAACCGAGATCCTTGGTCTTGAGTGCGAGCTCGGCCATGTCCTCGGGCCGCGAGCCGGGATGTGAACTGATGAAATACGGGATGATCTGCGTCTTTGCCTTGCCGGCCTTCTTCGCCGCGCGGTCGAACTTCTCCTTGAACTTGTAGAAGAGATCAAAGGTGGGTTTGCGCATGATGCGCAGCACGTGCTCGCTCGTGTGCTCGGGCGCGACCTTGAGCCGTCCGGCGACGTGATGCTCGGCAAGTTCATCCACGTAGCGCTCGTGGCTGGCTTTGGCTTGGGGCGAGACGCCCTTGTCGTGCAGAAATAAATCGTAGCGGATGCCGCTGGTGACAAATGCGTGGTTCACGCCCTCGGTCTCGCGGACGCTCTTATAGATATCGAGCAGCGCGGTGTGATCAGTGTCGAGGTTGCGGCAGACATCGGGCCAGATGCAACTGGGGCGGATGCACTCGTCGCAGATCCACTGTTCCTTGCCCTTCATCTTGTACATGTTGGCGGACGGCCCGCCGAGATCGCTGATCGTGCCGCGAAAATCCGGCATCTGTTTGATCGTTTCCACCTCGCGGAGAATCGATTCCTTGCTCCGGCTCGCGACGAACTTGCCCTGATGCGCGGAGATCGTGCAGAAACTGCAGCCGCCAAAGCAACCGCGGTGCATGTTGATCGAATGCTTGATCATCTCATACGCCGGGATCGGCCCGCGCTTGCGGTACTTCGGGTGCGGCAACCGCGTGTACGGCAGGTCAAAACTCGAATCGATCTGCTGCTCGTCCATCGTGGGGAAGGGCGGATTCACCACCAGCATCCGCTCCCCGGTGGGCTGAAGCAGCCGGCGGGCCTTCACGCGGTTCGACTCGGTTTCGATGTCTTTGAAATTCTTCGAGTAAAGCGCGCGGTCGCGGCCGCACTCTTCGTGCGAGTGCAGCGTGAAGTCGTCCCACTTGTCATTCTTCGGCACTTTGAGGTCCGGCGGGAGCAGCACCGCCGTCTGCGGAATCGTGCGCAACGACGCGAAGGGCACGCCGCGTTTCAACAAGCGCACGGTTTCCCGGAGCGGCAATTCCCCCATGCCGTATACGAGCAGATCCGCCCCGCTCTCGGCGAGAATCGAGGGCTTCAGCGTGTCGGACCAATAATCATAATGCGTCACGCGCCGCAGGCTGGCCTCGATCCCGCCGATCATCACTGGCACGTCCGGGTAAAGCTTTTTGAGAATCTGCGAATAGACCGTAGTCGCATAGTCGGGCCGGAAACCGTGCTCGCCGCCGGGCGTGTAGGCGTCCTCACTGCGCATTTTCTTGGCCGCCGTGTAGCGGTTGACCATCGAATCCATGCAGCCCGCCGTCACGCCGAAAAACATCCGGGGCGCGCCCAGCTTTTTGAAATCGCGCAGATCATCGCGCCAATTCGGTTGGGCAATGATCGCCACGCGCAAGCCCTCGCTCGCGAGCATGCGGCCGATGACCGCCGTGCCGAACGCCGGGTGATCCACGTAGGCGTCGCCGGAGATGATGATTACATCGAGGTAATCCCAGCCGCGCGCCTGCACCTCGTCGGCGGTGGTGGGCAGCCAGCGCGCCGCGTCCCACACAGGTTCGTGCATATAGATCTTGGTGGACGTAGCAGTGGGCGTG
>Ga0163146_10005296_pt1 | contig 15218 bp, 13 predicted proteins | sample OliLakLV19MP7G1_FD_148648 | JGI IMG/M metagenome (GOLD analysis project Ga0163146, IMG submission 148648) | Freshwater microbial mat bacterial communities from Lake Vanda, McMurdo Dry Valleys, Antarctica - Oligotrophic Lake LV.19.MP7.G1 | ecosystem: Environmental > Aquatic > Freshwater > Lake >...
GGGGGCTGGCGGCGGAAGGATGCCGGGTGGCAGTGTGGGATCTGGCGGAAGGCGCGGATTTTCGGGTGGATGTGAGCGATTTCGCGGCGGTGCTGGCGGCGTTGGCGGAGACGGGGGCACGGCTGGGTCCGGTGAGACATTTGGTTCATGCGGCGGCAATGGGGTCGGGGAAGTTTGGTTTTCCGTTCACGAATTTGCAACCGGCGGATTGGAAGCGCGTGATGGAGGTGAATGTGATGGGAATGGTGCATGTGGCGCAGGCCGTAGCGCCGGGAATGGCGGAGAGAAAAGCGGGGACGATGGTGTTTATCGCGTCAATTGCCGGGCAGATCGGGTCGCAGACGGATCCGCCGTACTCGGCGAGCAAGGCGGCCAATATCAATTTTGCGCAGTGTTTGGCGAAGGACATGGCGCCGCACGGGGTACGGGTGAACACGGTGAATCCGGGGATGGTGAAGACGCCGTTGAACGAGAATGTTTGGCGAGCTTGGAACGCGCTGCAACCTTTGGAGAACCAGCGGTCGTATGAGGACTGGGCGGGGGAGAAAGTTAGAGCCGTGGCTCCGTTAGGGCGGTGGCAAGAGGCGGAGGATATCGCCGATATGGTGGTGTTCCTGTCGTCGGAACGAGCGCGGCAAATTACCGGGCAGACCATCAACGTGGATGGCGGCCAAGTGATGCACTGGTGAACTATCGCTGCGCGGCGCCGGCGCGGCCCATAATGGGCCATACGTCGACAATGTCATTGCCCTTGGCGATGTAATAACGGTCGTAGCAGTTGGTGCTCATGTCGAGATTGCTGCAGTAGATTTCAACGCGGTCGCCGACCTTGATTTCACTGCCGCCATCCTTCCACTTCAGCAGCCCGTATTCGGCGCCTTGCTTGTCGACCTGCAGCCAGGTCTTACCCTTTACTTCGTCGGTGAGTTGGGCCATGGCTTTGTTGCCATAGTCGGTGGTCACCTGCCCGGCGTGATGCTTGCTATCGACGGTGGTGAGCACGGACATCGAGCTTTCAAAGTCCGTGTAGGTAGTGTCGTCGGTCTTACCGCCGACCCGGCGGTAAATGGAATCCATGAAGACGTAGCTGCCGCATTCGAGTTCGGTGAGGCCGTACTCATGGTCCATGTTGTAGGTGCCGGTGGAGCCGCCGCTGACGATCTTGACGGGCAGACCAGCCTTCTTGGAAAGGGCGACGGTTTCATTGACGCCGGAGAGATCTTCCGCGGTCTTCCGCTTGCGCGCGGCCCAGCCCTTGGTGTGCGACGCGCCTCCGGAGTACGCCATGTAGCCTTCGAAGCTAATGTTCTTAGACCCGGCGACCTTCTGCGCCAGTTCGAGCGCGGGCTGACCATTGGCGATGCCCTGCCGGGTGAGCCCGGCGAAGACGGAAACCGCGACGCGGCACTTGACTTTCGCGGCGGCCGCGGCTTCCTCGACATTGGCGACGACGGCGTAATCGTCGACGACGAACATGAACGTGGGATCCTTCTTTGTGAGCGCTACGGCGCGGAGAAGGTTGTTATAGCTGGCAGGCTGCTTAGTCCACAGGACGCCTTTGATGCCGCCATTGGACATGAGTTCGGACTCGGCGATGGTCGCGGATGTAATGCCAATAGCGCCGAGGGCGACCTGGCGTTTGGCGATGTCGACACTCTTGTGAACTTTGACGTGGGGGCGAAGGAGAATAGGCGCGGTCTTGGCGTAGTCCGCCATTGTCTTCAGGTTCTTATCGAAAAGGTCAATATCGACGACCATGCAGGGCGTGGGCAAGGTGTCTTTGGTCATGCCGCGAAAGTCTTTGCGCGCAATGCGCTGTTCGAATTCGGTATAGGGATATTTCGCGGGGTTGGCGCGGGTGACGGCTGAGGCCAACAGGGCGCTGGCGCTGGCGGTGAGGAAGTGGCGGCGTGAATTCATGGCGGGGATCTCCTGTATTTGCTTGCTGGTCCGATTACAGGTGAGCATAACGCGGATGGGGCTTGGGGAGCAAGTCTCGGTGGCGAACCAGTTACACTATGAGGCGGCGGGCGGCATTTGCGAAACTATGAATTCGACGACTGAGATCACGCCTGTTGATACCGCGGTCGAACACGCGCGGCTTACGGAGTTGCTGCTGCAATTGGATGGGTGCGAGGATCTCTCGCCGGAATAAGAGACCCTCGCGGAAGTGCTTACCTTGTTTATTGAAGATTTCGAGGAAAAGTACCATTCGCTGCCGCGCGTATCACCCAATGAATCGTTGCAGGCGCTGATGGAAGAACGCGGGCTGAAACACAAGGACATCTGGCCAGTCTATGGCAATAAGGGCGCCGCGACTGAAGCGTTGAGCGGGCGGCGGTCGATCGGCAAGGCGCAGCCGAAACGGCTGGCGGAGTTTCCTCGTGTGCCGGTTGAGCTTTTTATTTGACGGCCGTTTCCGCGGCTGGCTGGTGAGTCGATGGCTTCGCCATGATTCCGCCGCGGTGGACCGGCCTGTGCCAGTACTTCGAGCTTATTCGCGCGAATGAACGATGCGAAAATCAACCTGGCTTTTGCCATTGCTCGATCCGCGGATCCAAGTTCGAATTCCTCACCTGTGACGAGATTGGCGCCGCCAGAAAGTCTTTGTCACCGGTATCAAGCAGCACCACCGCCGGTCGAACCTTGGTGCTGGCATGCGGATTTGAACTACGTCACCGAAGCGCAGGGTCATCGATAACCGCTCATAAACGGCATTCCCGGGGGCAAGACGCTGCCTCGAAGCGCTGGTGGCTTATGGTACGCAACGCACCGTCCGAGTCTGCCGCGTCCCACATCACACCAATACGAATCCGCTCGGCAGCCCGGATCTCGCTGGCTATCTCCGGCGGAGAGCGACATGGCCGTCTGGTGCGACGGTACCTTCGAATTCAACGCTCATAATGAAGCGTCTTCCAGCCGCCTACTTTTTCGCCGCGGGCGGAGGCGCCATTTCCTTCGCCGCCGCGGCCAGGTCTTTTATCTCGCTGACCGTCTTGCCGTCCAGCACATACACCTCGGGCTCGTTGGCCCTCCGGGCGTAAAAGATATCGCCGAGTTTATTGACGATCACCTTTTCCTTGCCGGCCGTGTACTCCGCCAATGGCGCGCCAGCCGCGGACGCGGCAAACTTTGTTGCCGTTAATTCGCGGAGGCGATCCACCAGTTGCTGCACCGAGCCAGGGTCGATCGTCTTTCCGTCGCGCTTCCAGTCCGCGCCGGACTTCGTGAACAGGTATGTTGCCCCGTCCTGCTTCACTTCGACCGTGTCCGGTTGATTGAAGCCGAACTCGAATAGCTTCTTATTGCGGAAGTCGTCGAGGCCTTTGGCCAGGCCGTCGCCGAGTTCGGCGGTGGTCTTGAAAATGCCTTCAAGAGCGCTGGATTTGGCGTAGTAGTCCTTCTCCTTGCCCATTCGCACTTCGATCTGCATAGTGCCCTTATGGTCCGTGACCTTGGCGATCCCGACTGGCTTTGCGGCGGCGAATTTCGCGGGAAAAGATGCCTCCTCCCCGGTATCGTTGGTCACCTCCATTTTGGCGTCCTTCAGCTTGCGCACGAGTTCTTCGGCGGCGAAGTTGTCGGCGCGCATGGCCGCCGGTTTCAGGATAGTCCAGGCGTTCGCGTTGTTCTTTCCGAACTCAATGGCGCCCAGTTCCACTCGCGTAAGCTTGTCGCTGTCAAACGGCAGGAGCCGTTTATCGCGCAAGTCGCGCCAGGTTTTTTCGAGCGCGGATTTGGTGGAAGTCGATACCAGAAAGAGCCGCTGTTCGCCTTCGACGCGGGCGTACGCGGCCGCTCCGCTCGGCGCACTGTCGCCCAAATGCAGCGTGTGGGTCTTGCCGTCCTTGCGCCCGACGATGACGGTCATTATCGGAGCCTTCAAACCATACGGCGCGAAGTCGGTCACCTTGTCGTCCACCAGCCGTTCGGACGAGAGTACCGCGAGCGAGGCCGCCATGCCGTTCATCGCGTCGCCATCGGCGGGCAGTTTCACGGGCGCGTCGATAGTCCAGTTGGCGCCCTTGACTAGCACCACCGGCTCGGAGCCCATGCGGCGAATCTCGATCCTGGCGATCTGATCCTGCGGAATTTCCAGCACTTTCGGCGCGTCCTCGGCCGAGGCCGGTGGTTTGGGTTCTTGTTTATTCGACCACCACAAAGCCCCGCTTAGCCCCAGCAGCAGCACGGCGCCGATGATCAATCGTTTGGGATCCATCGCGCTATCTCCGCTTCAACCAGACCATGATGCCGGCCGCCAGCACGCCGAGCGCGGGCAGGAAGCTGGTCGCGTACAACACCCAGAATTGGTTGGGCTTCACGGTCAGGCGGCGGTCCTCGGGTTCCTTGGGACGAATAGAGATTAGATCCTCATCGGACGACATCCAGTTCACCATATTAAGGAACAAATCCCGGTTGCCGTAGCGGTTCAGCATGGCCGCGCTGGCCCAATCGACCGAGCCGACGACGACGACGCGGCCCTGCTTCTTGATATCGCCGCCGCCAACCGTGGTCGCGGCCGCGAGTACGAACGGACCCTTCGCGTCCTGCGGAGGGGCGCCAGCCTGGAGCTTTATCAAGTCCAAGGTCTTGGTGCTGAAGGCTTCGGCCGAGGAAGAGAACAGCTTCTCCGCCCCGTTCTTAGCTTCCATGCTGCGCGCCAACGCGATGAGCGCGGGCAGGCCGCGCATGTCTCGGACAATCGGATGCTGGGAAAAGTCGTCGACGGCGAGCACGCCGGGCCCGGCCGCATCGAACAACAGATCGTTGTTCACCTTGATATTCCAGGAGTCCAGCAGCGCGACGAGCTTCGCGTTCTCGTCGGTCTCTTCCCTGGCGCCTTTGATTGCCGGCGTCATCAGGAACATGGCGTCGCCGCCCTTTTCCACAAAGCCTTTGATGGCGGCGATGGCGGCCTCGTTGTATTCCAGACGCGGGCCGGCCGAGAGCAGGATGGTACAAGCGGCGGGGATCTCCGCCTTCTCCTGCACCTTCACGGTTTGGGTCTTGTAGTTATTGCGTTCGAGCGCTTGTTTCACGCTTCCGAAGCTGCTGGGCTCACCGCCTTCCAGCGACCGTTCGCCGTGTCCGTCGAGCGCGCAAAGCACCTGTTCACCGGCCTGTTGCAAACGCACCATGGCGCCGGTGATTTCTTGTTCGGTGACGGCTTTCGCCTCTTCGCGGCGGGTACCGCTATCGAGAACGAGCGTGCCGTAGCTGCGCGCGCCGAAGGCCTTCGCCTTGGCTGGATCCTTGTCGGGGTCCACGTATTCGACCTTGAACTTGGTCGACATATTGGAATAGCGATCAAGCAGGCCCTTGGCCGTTTCAAAACGGCTGGTACGGTCAAAATACTTGGCCTGCAGATCGCTCTTCAAGCCCTTCACTACTTTTTCCGTCTGGTCGGAGAGCGAATAGCGCTTGTTGGCGGTGGTGTCCCAGGACTTGTTATTGCGGTCCGCGAGCACATTGATAACAACGAGCGCGGCGACGAAGATCGCCACATAGAGGCCGGTGTAGGCCGTGAATTTGGTTTGCCGGGTTGCCATTATTTATGCTCTCCACCGCAAGGATTCAAGCGATCGCGCGGTGAGGAAGATGCCGAGTACGATCACTGAAAGGAAATATATAGTGTCCTTGGTGTCGATGACGCCGCGGGCGTAGGCGCTGAAGTGCGACGTCAGCGAGAGATAGGCGAGGACCTTGGCCCAGCCGTCGGCCTTGAATGTGGTGGCCCAATCGAACGTCCAGAAGAGCAGGGCCATGCCGAACGTGGTGGCGCCGGCGACGATCTGATTCTTGGTGGTGTTCGATATAAACATGCCGATGGAGAGCAGCGCGCCGCCTTGCAGGAACATGCCCAGGTACGCGGTGGCGAGCGGGCGCCAATCCGGGTTGCCGAACATAAAGACGAAACTGAGACACAGCAGCTTGACCAGCAGGATGGCGGCGTACATGCCCATGGCGCCGAGCCATTTGCCAAGAACGATCTCCATGTCGGTGACCGGCGAAGTGACGAGCAGTTCGATGGTGCCGGTACGCTTCTCTTCCGCGAAGAGACGCATGGTGATCATGGGGATGAGGAACAGGGAGAGGACAGCGGCGTTGGAGACAACGGGCGCGATGACGTAGCCGTTCAGGTCCGCGGGGCCTTGTCCCTGCTGCGACATTTCGATGAAGTTCGCGATGGCGATCAGCGAGAACCACCCGGAGATGAGGGCGTAGATGGCCAGCAGCGCGTAGGCGATGGGCGAGACGAAGTAGCTCTTCAGCTCCTTCTGGGCGATGGCGAGAATGTTGCTCATGCAGCTTCTCCTTTCTCAGTATTGTCGGCGGATGTCAGTTGCAGGAACACGTCCTCCAGCGACATGCCCGCGGCTTTCAATTCGGTCAGCGCGTAGCCGCCCTCGACCACGGCGCGGGCCAGATCGGCGCGGATGCTGCGGCCTTGCAGGCTTTCCACTTCGAACATCGCGCGATTGTTCTTCTCTTCGCGCAGGACTACTTTGCTAACTCCGGAGACCTGCTCCAGGCGCCGCTGCACGGCCTTCGAATCCAGCTCGCCGTCGATCCCTTCCACTTCCACGCCGATATTCTCCGAGCCGCGCATGCGGTTGGTGAGATTATCGACGGTATCGGTGGCGACCAGCTTGCCTTTGGAGATAATGACCACTCGTTCACACGTCGATTCCACTTCGGGCAGGATGTGTGTGGAGAGGATGATCGTGTGGTCCCCGGCGAGGCCCTTGATTAACTCGCGCGTCTCCAGGATCTGCTTGGGATCGAGACCGGACGTCGGCTCGTCCAGAATGAGAACGTCCGGATTGTGCAACAGCGCCTGCGCGAGGCCGACCCGCTGCCGGTAGCCCTTCGAGAGCTTGGCGATCAGCTTGCTACGGACATCGCCGATGTTGGTCTTGTCGGACACTTCGGTGATGCGCTTAGCCAGATCGTTGCCGCGCAAGCCTTTCAGCTTGCCGACGAAATCCAGATACTCGCCCACCTCCATATCCGGGTAAAGAGGTGGCGTTTCGGGCAAATAGCCAATTCGCTTCTTCACCTCCATCGGCTGTGCGAGAACATCAAATCCGGCCACGCTGGCCTTGCCTTCCGACGGAGGCAGGAAGCAGGTCAAAATGCGCATCGTCGTTGTTTTCCCGGCGCCATTGGGGCCGAGAAAACCGACGATTTGACCCTTCCGAACCTCGAAGGAGACGTTATCGACCGCCGTGAAGCGGGCGTAGCGCTTGGTAACACCTTCGACTTTAATCACAGTTGACCCTCGATCATAAACCCATAATCTGATAGCCGGAATCCACGAAGATCGTGTTCCCGGTGACGCCGCGCCCAAGGTCGCTGGCGAGGAAAACGGCCGTGTCGGCCACTTCGGCCGGCGTGCAGTTTCGGCGTAGCGGAGCCTTGGCGGCTATCGCTTCCAATATCTTGCTAAAGTCCTTAATACCACGAGCGGCGGCCGTCTTGATAGGACCGGCGCTGATGGCGTTAACGCGGATGTTGCTAGCTCCCAATTCGCCCGCCAGATAGCGGACCGAGGCTTCAAGCGCGGCTTTCGCTACGCCCATGACGTTGTAGTTTTCAATGACGCGCTGGGCGCCCAGATAGCTGAGCGTCATGATCGCGCCGCCATCGGTCATCAAGGGGCGAACGGCGTTGGCGACCCCGACGAGCGACCAGGCGCTGACTTCCGTGGCCAGTTTGAAGCCGTCGCGGGACGTTTGTAGAAAGGGTCGGGCAAGGTCTTCGCTGTTGGCGAAGGCGATGGAGTGGACCAGGATGTCGATCTTGGGGAACTCTGGGGCGAGGGTGGCGGCGAGGCTGGCGAGATCCTCATCCTTCGACACGTCGCATTGAAACACCTTCGTGGCGCCGAGGTTTTCACCGATCTCTTCGAGCGAGCGTTGGAGGCGTTCGCCCTGATAACTGAGAAGTACAGTCGCGCCTTCGCGGCGGAACGCCTGGGCGATGGCGTAGGCAATACTCCACTTATTGGCGATCCCCAGAATGAGGGCCGTCTTTCCTTGCAACAGGGCAGACATAACTTACAAGTCTACCGCTAAGTGATTCATTTCAGAAATTCGCACGTGTAGGAAATCCGCTCCTGTCCCGCTACGCCGACCTACGTTCCAGCCGCTGTAGGCGCTCGCGCAGTTCCGAGATCTCGCGGTCCTTGCCTTCGAGGGCGCCATCCACCTTTTCCGCCCACGCGTCCATGCGGCTGCTCCATCGAGTACCGGTTTGCCAGAGACCGGCGTGGCGTTCCAAGCGCGCTGCCTGGGTGTCAAAACGCCCGTTGAGTTCCGCCAGTCCATGTTGAACGTCGTTCCTCAGACCGGCCAGTTCCCGCTCCAAACTGTCTTTCAGACCAAGAATGAGCTTTTCTAGATTTTCCACGGCCCCTCAAGGATCATCATACCGCACAGGCCAATATCTACCGCTTCAACTTAACGGGCTTGCCGCCTTGTTCCTTGCTTTTCTGCGCCGCGTCCATGAAGGCAAAGATTTCCATGGTCTCCTCCTCATTCACCGGGGAGACGCCCGTCTGGAAGAACTTCACGATCTCCTTAAGCAGCGGCACGTAGCCGACCTTGATCTTGCCGCTTTCGACCACCTTCTTTTCGGTGTAGGCGATGGCGCCGAAGTCGCCGTAGGGACGGAGGACTTGTACGGTGCCGATGCGGCCATCGGACCATTTACCGACAACGACATCGTTATGGGAGGAGATGCGGGTGACCTCCTCGCAGCCGGGCCCCATCAGCGCGTAGAGCATTTCGATGGGGTGAATGGCGTACCAGCTCAAGTCCAGGTAGTGCGACTTGTCGATGGGGCCGGGACCCCAGACGGTGAGGCTCTTATTGGCTGGACTCTTCATGGCGCCCAGTTGATCGGCCCAGCGGAGGCTAGAGGAACTGAACCACTTCACGTTGGCGGCCTTGGCTGCTTTGGCGATGGCAAGGGCGTCAGGGTAGGTGGCGGCGAGCGGTTTGTCGATGAATATCGGCTTGCCGCACTTCACGGCCGCGGTGGCCTGTTCGAGGTGCTTGCGGCCATCGACAGATTCGAGCAGGATCGCGTCAACCTTGCCGCAAAGCGCGGCGATGGTGGGAACGATTTCGACTTTGTACTTTTCCGCGAGGTCTTTGGCGAATCCCTCGACACGGTTGGCGCTGGAGTCAATATCCGGGCTGCCGCCTTTGTAGGCGGCGACTATTTTGGCGCCGGGGATGTGATCGGGGCTGGTAGGGTCGTTCAACACCTTGGCAAAGGCGGTGACATGGGAAGTGTCGGTGCCGATAATTCCGAGACGGAGGTCGGCGGCGGTGGCGGCAATGGCACACAATAGGAGTAGGCTGACAGGCTTCATTACGGGAATTGTATCGCGCGTGCAACTGGACACACCGCTTGTTTATGTAAAAGGCGTCGGGCCCTATCGGGCGGGGATGCTGGAGGCCAAGGGCCTCGTCACCGTCAATGACCTGTTGCACTACCCTCCATTCCGGTACGAAGACCGCAGTAATTTGAAGCCTATCGACCGATTGGCGCCCGGTGAGATGGCGACGGTAATAGTGGAAGTGCGGGAGACGCGGCTCCCGAAAGTAGGGCGGAAAAACGTCGGCATGTTTGAGGCAACGTTTGGCGACGGGTCCCGCGCGACGCTTACGGGCAAGTGGTTCCACGGGGCGTATTTGGCCAATGTGCTGTTGGAGGGGACGCGGGTTTCGATTTACGGAAAAGTGGAATTCGACCCCTACAAGGGCGACCTGATGATGATGCATCCGGAGTTTGAGATGCTGGCCGCCGATGATGAGGACGGCGGCATGTCCTTGCATACAGGGCGCGTTGTTCCGATCTACGAAGCGACGGGCAAGGTGACGCCGAAAATGATGCGGGCGTTGGCGCGGCGAGTGTTGGACGAAGTGGCGCCGCTGGAGGATGTTCTGCCGGTGGCGTTCCGGGACCGGTTAAAGCTGATGGGCCGTTGGGAGGCGGTGCAAGCGATTCACTTTCCGGGGGAGGAGGCGGACTTAAGGTTGCTGAATTCGTTCCGTTCGCCGGCGCATCTGCGGATGATTCTGGAAGAGTTCTTCTGGTTGGAGTGCGGATTGGAGCTAAAACGTACGAAGGCCAAAGCGGTGGAGGGCATCCGGTTTGCGTTGAACGACAAAGTGCGCGAGAAGATAAAGGCGATGCTGCCGTTCAAGCCAACGGGGGCGCAGAAGCGCGTGCTGCTCGAGATCGCCAACGATATGGCGGAACCGCATCCGATGAACCGTTTGCTGCAAGGCGACGTGGGCAGCGGGAAGACGCTGGTGGCGGCGGAGGCGGCGATCATCGCGATTGAAAATGGCTACCAGGTAGCGGTATTGGCGCCAACGGAGATCCTGGCGATGCAGCATTACGCGTACTTCAAGGTCCTGTTTGAGAAGCTTGGGTACATTGTGGTGCCGCTGGCGGGATCGTTTAAGCCCAAGGAGAAGGACAAGATCCGGGGGTATGTAGAGCAGGGGTTGGCACAAATCGTTGTCGGCACGCACGCGATTCTGGAGGAGGGCGTGAAGTTCCAGAATTTGGGGCTGGCGATTGTGGATGAGCAGCACCGGTTTGGCGTTATGCAGCGGTTGAAGCTGATGGAGAAAGGCACAGTGAAGCCGGACGTGCTGGTGATGACGGCGACGCCGATTCCGCGGACGCTGGCGTTAACAATGTATGGCGATCTGGACACATCCGTGATTGATGAAATGCCGCCCGGGCGGAGGCCGATTCAGACGAAGCATCTACCGTCATCCCGGATAGAGGAAGTCTGGAGTTTCGTGGGGCGCGAAGTGGCCGCCGGGCGGCAGTCCTATGTGGTTTATCCGGTTATTGAAGAGTCGGAGACGGCGGGCCTAAAGGCGGCGGAGAAGAGCTATCTGGAACTGCGCGACACTGTGTTTCCGCATTGCGCGGTGGGGCTTCTGCATGGGAAGTTGCCGCAAGCGGATAAGGAAACGGTGATGGCGGAATTCAAGGCGGGGCGGATTCAGATTCTGGTGGCGACGACGGTGATTGAAGTGGGCGTCGATGTGCCGAACGCGACGGTGATGGTGATTGAGCAGGCGGAGCGGTTTGGCTTAGCCCAGTTGCACCAGTTGCGCGGGCGCGTGGGGCGCGGCGGGGACCAGAGCTATTGTGTGCTGGTGACGGAGAAGTTGGGCGAGCCGGCGCGGGATAGGATACGGACGATGACGGAATCGAATGATGGCTTTTACATTGCCGAAATGGACTTGCGGCTGCGCGGGCCGGGGGAATTTTTCGGCACCAAACAGAGCGGGATGCCGACGCTGCGGTTTGCCAATATCATCCGCGATTCGGAGCTGCTGGAGACGGCGCGGACGGAGGCCGAATCGTTCATTCATCATCCGCCGAGCGAGGAAGAGTTGCGGCGGGCCGTGCAGTTTATTCGCGAGAACTGGCAACGCCGCTACGGCCTGGTGCAGGTGGGTTGATGCGAGTGATTGCGGGGGAGTTCAAAAGCCGAAAGCTAGCGAGCGTACCGGGCTGGGATGTGCGGCCCACGCCGGACCGGTTGCGCGAGACGATGTTCAGTATTTTGGCCCCGGTGATTGAGGGGGCGGTGTTTGTAGACGCGTATGCGGGGAGCGGGTCGGTGGGGATTGAAGCGATCAGTCGCGGCGCGGCGCGGTGCGTGTTTATCGAGCGGTCACCGGGGGCGCTGGAAGTGTTGCGGGCGAATGTCGCGAGCTTGGGATTGCAAGGCCGGGCGAATGTGTTGCGCGGGAAGGCGGCAGGCGCGCTGGCGGGCTTCAAGGCCGATATTGTGTTTCTGGATCCACCGTATGCGGAGGCGGAGGAATATGCATTGGCGATGGCGGTTCTGAATGCGCCGCTGGTGGTGGCGCAACACGCTTCGCGAGAATTGCTGGAGGAGCGCTACGGGAAGCTGGCGCGGTATCGGACGGTGAAGCAGGGAGATAATACGCTTAGCTTTTACCGCGTGCAAGAGGGATAACCTAGCGCAGGCCCTTCCCCTTCAAATACGCGATCAGCGCCGCGGGATCATCGGAAATAATCGCATCCACCTCCGCCGCAATCAGCTTGTCCCAAACAGCCGGCTCATTCGCCGTCCACGGCACGACCACTAAACCCGCCTTATGCGCCGCAGCCACCTCCTCGCGCCTGACGGTCGTAAAATGCGGGCTTACAATTCCCGCGCCGGATTCCCTCGCCAGATCCACAAGCGACCGGTGCGGCTCCGTCATCTTATCCGGATACAACGCCGACAGCCGTATCTTCGGCTCCAGTTTCTTCATCGCGCGCAGCGTCCGGAAATCGAACGATTGCAGTATCACCCGGCTCGTCAATTTGTTCTTCCGAACAATCTCCAACACCAGTTCGACGAACCGTTCCGGCGTCGGCGTTAACTCCGGCTTGGACGGGAAAATTTTCGTCTCGATGTTAAACTCCACGCGGCTCCGCTTGCTCTTCACTAAATCGAAAACCTCCTGCAGTGTCGGTACACGCGTCCCTGGCATCGCCTGTTGTTTCGGAAAATCGTGATTTGCTTTGGCGCCGCAGTCCCATCGCCGCAACTCCGCCAGCGTCATCTTTCGGATCAGCGTCTCACTTCCCGCCGGCCCCTCGCAGAAGGCCGGGTTCATTTGCGAATCGTGCGAAACCACCAGCACGTCATCCTTGGTGACGGCGAGATCAAGTTCCAGGACATCCACACCCTGCGCCATCGCATATTCGAACGCGGGCAGGCTGTTCTCCGGGAGAAGTGCGCGGGCGCCCCGGTGACCGTGGACTTGAATTCGGGGAGCGGCGTTGGCGAAGGTCATCATCATAAGAAGGCCGGAAACTACAATCGAAGGTCGCACGTAGATCAGCCTACCAGTTCACAACTACAGGAGCATGACATGAACCGCCGCCTCTTTACCGCCACCGCCCTCAGCTATTCCCGCATCCTCGGAGCCAACGGCCGTCTCCAAATGGGTTTCATCGGGCTCGGCAATCGCGGCGATCAGGTCCACGAAGGCTTCCTTGAATACGGCGACTCCCGCACCGTCGCCATCTGCGACCTCCGCGACGACTACCTCGTCTTCGCGTCCGTCAAATCCCGCGCGAATCCCGCGCGCTACAAAGATTACCGGAAGCTCCTCGAAAACAAGGACGTCGAAGCCGTCGCCATCGCCAGTCCGGACCATTGGCACGCCCTGATGTTCATTGACGCCTGCCGCGCCGGTAAGGACGTCCACGTCGAAAAGCCGCTTTCCCTCACGGTGTCCGAAGGCCGCCGCATGGTTCAAGTCGCCGCCGAATCCAAGCGCGTTGTCCAGGTCGGCATCCAGCGCCGGTCCTCCAAATTCCTTCAGGAAGCGGTCGACTACGTTAAGACCGGCGCCCTCGGTAAGATCAGCGTCGCCCTCGGTTTTCACGTTCAAAACGAAGCGCCCAACGGGATCGGAAATGCGCCCGATGGCATTGCGCCCTCCCCGGAGATGTGGGACCAGTGGCTCGGCCCCGCCCCGAAAGTCACTTACAATCCGAACCGGACGTTCTACAATTTCCGTTGGTTCTATGACTACTCTGGCGGCCAGATCACCAACTTTGGCATGCACTACATGGACATGCTTCGCTGGGCTCTCGGCAAACAAACGCCCCGCGCCGTCGTCGCCATCGGTGGAAAGTACGGCGTCAACGACAACCGCGAAATCCCCGACACCTGCGAAGTCCACTGGGATTGTTGGGGACCTTCCAGCGGCGGCAAGCGCCCGGATCGCCTCAACTTGATCCTTCTGCGGCGTGATCGTTATTTTGGGTGTCGCCATACTAAGCACCATACCCTGGCTGCGGCGCTTCCATAGACATCTTCACTTGTGACCGTCAAGGAAATCGGAAGGCGGAGGACCGGAGTGAATCCAATGGTCTTCCCGACATCTCGCCATCGGGATGCCCGGCCGTATTAATCTAACCTCCACTCACGCTAAGTTCGAACGCAGGCTTTGTGACGATTACCGAACCTGTGTTGGAGGTACTGAACGCTTAGAGCGCCGTTAGAGCTTCCGCCCGACGATCGCATAATCGAGGCAGCCGAAGAAGGCTTCGCGAAAATCCCCCGGCAGCGATGCCAGGCTGGGCATCGAATCGATGGCCGGGGCAAGGCGCTTTACTTCAATGCGGCCGAGGCCCGCTTCCTCCATGTGGAATGCCGCCAGGATTGGCGGGACGGGGCGGTGGTGCGTTGGGTCGAGATAAAAGTGTGTCGCGAAGATGGCGAGACATTCCGGGTTTGGCGTTTCCAGGATTAGGACGCCGCCTTTTTCGAGCTTGGCCGAACAGTCGCGGATGAATTGTGGCAGCTCCAACGGTGGAAGGTGTTCGATTACCTGGCTGCAGAAGAGGACTTCGAAAGCGCGGTCGGGCTGCGAGCGGAGCCATTGGAAGAGGTCGGCTTCCTCGGCGTCAAGATCCTTCGATTTGCAAATGGCCACGGACTCCGCGTCGCCGTCGATTCCCTTGACCGGAATGCCTTTTTCCTTCAGCAATTCGAGCATTTCGCCGCGGCCGCAGCCTAAGTCGATCACTCGCGTTTTGCCGATGAAATACTCCAGATAATTCTCGAAGTTTTGGCGCACATACTGTTCCGGGCCACGGTAACGCTCGGCAAAACGCAGGAAATCGTAGGGGTGTTGCTCTACTTTCACGGCTGGGGCGATTGGGGGCAGAGTCGCGGCGGCGAAGGCCTTTTGCCGGACACTGCGGAGCTCGGAGTGAATGATGGTTTCGTACTCGTTGCGGATGCGGTCGAGGTCGGCCCAGAGGCGCTTTTGCAGATCGGCGTTCGCCCGGGCGACGGCGCTTTCGAAGTCGGCATGTTGGGCTTTTCCAATTTCCCGGAAATTCGATTCCATAATTGTGGAACGATGGCTGAAGCCGCTTTGCAGTTCGGCCGCACTCCGGAGGAACTGGGTTTCGTTGATGGCGAGCTTGCGCTCCCACTCCTTGCGCCATTCGTGCCAGTGTTTGGCGATGTCGGCGAGTTCGGTAGCGCGGTCTCTGAGTGGTTCGATGCACGCTTCGATTTGTTCGAGCGCGGAAGGCAGGTGGGCCAGTTTATCCACCCGCGCCTGGCATTCACCGATGGCGATGGCGATTGCCTCCAGGGCACGGTTGTGATCGTTAAGCGCTTCGAGCGTGGA
>Ga0163146_10005308_pt1 | contig 15195 bp, 14 predicted proteins | sample OliLakLV19MP7G1_FD_148648 | JGI IMG/M metagenome (GOLD analysis project Ga0163146, IMG submission 148648) | Freshwater microbial mat bacterial communities from Lake Vanda, McMurdo Dry Valleys, Antarctica - Oligotrophic Lake LV.19.MP7.G1 | ecosystem: Environmental > Aquatic > Freshwater > Lake >...
GTGGACGGGCACGCCGGTCGCCAGATCGCGCAGCAACGATCGCACCGCCCGGCTCGCATTCTCGGGAAGAACGACCGTCTCGCCGCCCACCCGAACGCTCACCGACGACTGCTCCGAGTCGAGCGACGCGACGACGACCCGGTCGCGTTCCTCCAGATCGAACACCTCGGCCTTGGTCGAACTCATGCGCTCAGTATCTACCCCAAACGACACAAACGCAACCAGACACCGGGAGGTCGTGGTCGCAGGGCTCAGTCGTCGGCTGGGCCAACCACAACCCCCAAGATGAAAGGTCAACGAGTCCAGGATGCCTCGCACCATCGACATGACCTCGTTGACGAACGTCGAGAGATCCTCCGGCTGCGCCAGCCTTGCGGGTGCACACTCCCGTGAAACTCGGCAACCCACTCCGAGGCAGTGTCAGTCCATGTCGCACAGCGTGCCATCTGGTCAACTACTAGCGCCTATCGGCGCGCGCTCTTAGCAAAGCACCTTGCGAGTGGGGCCCTCCCGGGTCATACTTGCTGTGCCTCGGGCACGCGCCCTTGGAAGTGGACCCGGTTGCCTACCGGACGGTAGGGGAACCGGGTTCTGCGCGTTACGGGCGAACTTCGCTGACGTCTTGGACGACCGGATCAATCAAGCGACGCCAACGCGAGCCCGCGCCGTGCGCCCATGCGACAGCATCTGCAATCCACAGCATCGGCTCCGCACTGCCACGACGATGCTCGAAGACTAACGACGGCTCTGGCCGGCGAACGCGCACGAGTTGTCGCTCGTCTTCGCTCGTCTTCTCTGTTGTCGTCTCGACTCTCGATCACAAGGCGGGACACCTGCCGTTCCTGAACGACCTCAACGATGCGCGCCAGACATGCGTTCCTCGCAATGAATTCGCTTTCTCCATGGGCTCGATGGCTCACCGCCACGAACACGCCGATTGGCATTTCAGCGATCGCCGAAAGAACATGACGCTTCTGGGTATCGGACTCGTTGTTGAAGTGGACCCGCTCATAGACGGCCAGCGCCCTGATCGCGGGTCTCAAGTCGGGCAGATGGCGCGCTTCAGCCATCACGCACGCCATGAGGTACCGACGGCCACGCACGGACTCGTCGACGAACGCGTCGGTGAAGGGCAGCCGCTTCAAACTTCGATCCTACGAAGCAGCTGCTACATGGTTTCGACGGATTATCCCGTCGACTGACTACTCGACGCGCATACCGCTGATGGCCCGGGCGATTACCAGCTGCTGGATTTCGCTGGTGCCTTCGAAGATCGTGTGGCTCACCGTCTCTCAGGGTTATCTGGGTGTGGTGTCGTGGTCTCCTGCGCGCGGGACCAGGTCTTACGCGAGTTGGCGTATCCGACTCGTGTCACCGTTTCCACACGTTTCTAGGTCGGAAACTAGGGATTTGGCCGATTTCAACCGACTTCGATTTCGCGACATCCCTACCCGCGAGTGCGCCATGTAGGGACGCCCTGCTCACCTCGCTAGGGCCGCAGCTCTCCCGAGCCGGACGACGATCTTGTGGCGATCGGCAGTGGTGAGGCGGCTCGGCCCAGCGTGCACTCTGCTCCGGGGGGAGCACAGGCAGCAGTTCATCGCAGCGGGTCGGCTGGCATCTTGCAAGGACGGGCGAGACTGGGCGAGTGACCGAACACATGACACTTGGTGATGGCATGGCCCATCTTGCCGACCTCCTCGACAGGGTTGCGGGCGCCGTTCAGTCAATCGTCCTGAAGGCGACGCCGCTCGATGGCAGCCCCGCCATGGCCGAGCTCACCGCAGAGAAGCCGTATCGAACTCCACGAATGCAGACGCCGTTGGCAAACACGACCACGTACGCGTCCGTGCTCGGATTCGCCGTGTCCGACGCAACGAAGGCTTACGCGCACCTCCTTCGACACCCCGAACTCCTCGTCTGGGCGCCATTCGTGAACGCGCGCGCTGGACTGGATGCGGCTGCCTACGCCTTCTGGCTCGTCGAGCCGCACGCCGGAGTCGAGTTCCGCGTTCAACGTGGAATGGCGTTTCGACTGCACAACGCTCGAGAGCAGCTGCGCGCTCCGGCCGAGCTACCAACAGCGAAGGATCTCGGCCGGAACGCAGTGGCCTCGGTCAAGGAGTCAGCGGCGGAACTCGATTGGACCGTTTCAGGCAGGAAGCAGCGCGCGGCTGTCGGGGGCTCCGAACTCCCATTCCCCAAGGATGCGATCGACGCCGTCCTGTCGTACCGACAAGACCCTGGCTATGAATCTGTCGCCGATCTCGCGTGGTGGTTCTACTCCGGTGTCACACATGCCGCCCCATACGCGCTGATGCAGTCCATCGCTAGTGACGAGGCTCGCCCGACTGGAGTACCCGGCGTGCTGGAAGCGCCGATCTACATTTCGGGGAAACAGATGCTCATAGCGGCCGCATCACTGGGCCGAGCATCGCTGAATCTGGGCGATGCTCACGGTCGATATCTCGGCCTCAGCCTTGATGAGCTTCACTCTCTCGACACCGAGTTCTCCAACATGATCGTCGGCATGTATGGCGCCATGGAGCGAGGTGAGGCGCCACCCATCCACGGACCTACGGCTAGCTAGATGCCGCTCACCTCTCGCCGAGACTGCGCTGCGGCGGTATGCGCTCCTGGGGCGAAGCAACGCGGTGGCGAAGATCGGCGGCGATGCGCTACGTGAAGCGAAGCAGGGTCCCACGCACCCAGTAGCGGCGAACAGGACCATCGGCGAAGACCGGATTGTCGACCCTGACGTCCGTCGCATCGATGCTCGTCAGCCCGGCCGAGTTCTTCCACGCGTCAAAGGCCTCATCAGCCTCCTCCGCTGGGAGCGGGCCCACGACGAGATGGAAGTGAGTCGTCGGATCCTTCCGCAGCTGGTCCAAGAGGTAGCGGCACGCCTCATCTTCCCTGTCGAATTCGCGTCGCCCGGATTCGAGCCCGCGTTCGGAGTAGTAGACGGCCCAGCCGCCAGGCCGGATGTCGATCACGTAGCGCTCGCTCGGGTGGCCACCATCGAGCGCGTACGCGCCCGGGTTGATTCCCTCTCGGCGAAGGACTTCGCCCACTTCCTGCCGGTTCGTCAAGTAGCGCATAATGCCAGCCGTCGGCACTCTTGGCAATGACCCGAGCAGCACCGGTCACTCATGTGCACCGTCCCGACCGCCGATGCATCAAGGGAGTGACGGCGCTGTGGCCGCTGAAGTTGCCCGACCATGTCGCAGCGCCGGGCGACTACGGCGAGTTAGTGCCGGCATCCGCTGCACGGCGGCAGGGCTGAGGACCGCAACTTGACCCCCTCTTGACGTCAGCGAGTGACGCGCTTGGGGAGCGACCCAGCGAACCAGCGATCCGGCCGCGGTGTACGCTGAGACGGTGTCGTACAGAGTCGACGTCGCATACATCTATCCCGCGCCGTACTGGAGCTTGAGCGAGCACGACTGGATCAAGTCCCTGTTGCTCTTCTTCGACGAAGTCGCGATCCTGCTTCCGGACTACATGTACGGACGCCATCACGTGGCCGATCCATCACTCGCTGAGCCCCTCGAGGAGAGAGGGATGCTGCGGGTGCTCGAGCCAAATGACTGGATCGACGAACAGGCTCGAGTTGACCTCGTGCGTTCGATGGCGGGGCTGATCGACTCGGGCGCATTCGACGAACTCGACAGGACGGCGCACTTCGAGGAACTGTCCCAGTCCCGGGCCGGCTACAACGTGGACATCGCCGTTGCCGACGACCTCGTGAACACCCTCCTCGAGATGGGTCTGGCGAGACCTACCGCAGACGGCGCCTCCGTCCCGATGCATCCCGTCGTGCGCTCGACGATGCTCGTTCTTCTCGGGCAGCTCGCTCGCGGCATCGGGCTTCGACGGAACCTCGCGATTCACCCCACAACCGCCCAGGCCGGTGCTGTTCGAGACTTGGAGCGATTCCTACTGACGGACTCGCCGCCATCTGCCGGGCGGGTGGTAACACTCGATTGCGAACCCGTGGGCCTCAACATGGGTCCCGTGCCGCTGGACGAGATGCTCGACTTTCGCACCGAGCATCTGCCTGCATACAAGGCATACATGACGTCGTTGCGAGGCTTCATGGCCGAGATCGGAGACGCTCCTGCATCCGATCGCGATGCCCTTTTACTCACCCGTCGCGACGAAATCGCGGACAGTGCTCGGGCGCTTCAACGGAGCAGCCGCTCCCAGCTCCGCAAGAACCTGGGCTCCGTTGGACTCGGGATCTCTGGAGCAGCATGGTCGGCCGCCGCTGGTGACGTTGTCGGTGTGGTGCTCGGCGCCGGTGCGCTTCTCGCTGGCCTCGGCGGAACAAGGCCTCAGGACATCAACGCCTACACCTACCTCTTCGAGGCATCGAGCAAGTTCAGATAGCCAACTTCACGCCCAATTTGTCGGCTTCACGTTCAGTTCGCTCGACCTGGCGATGGAGAACCCCTTCCAGTCGTACCACGCCTCGCTAGCGTGCGCCCAGACGCCCGCGTCGTACACGGCCAGCATGTGCGCATTGCCTCGTCCCGTGTCCAGGAGGTAGATCACATCGGGAAGCGGGCGGCCATTGCTGGCCATCTCCAGCGCTCGAGACACAAAGGCCGGCGCGCTGAACGCCGTGTCCCGGTTCTCGATCACGAGAATCGACCTGCATGAGTTGCCGGCGGCTTCAAGGAGCTTCGGCACCTTCTCGTCGAGGGCGCGCCGTAACCGAGCCACGCGCAGCTCCTCAAGATCCGCTGGCTTCGCGAAGCTGATCTGCACGACGCGCGCGTTCGGACCTATCAATCCTGCAGCGTCGAACGGCAGCGCCTGCCAGAGCGCCCAACGAAAGGGCACGTCGGGATGCTCACCCCAGACGAGTCCGTTGAGCCCGGGCTGATGCGGTGGCGGAACCTCGTCGATCTTGGCAGCGACCCACTCAGTGAGCAGGTCCGCGACTCGCTTCGCCACCGTTGCCGACCAGTGGCGCAGGTCGTGCAGGCGCCACTTGGGGTCGATGCCCGACATCTGACGGGCTCGCTTCCACCACCAGCTGATGCGGTCGAGGCTGACCAACTCGGGGCAGAGGCCGCACATCCACGGGCCATACGGCTGGCGTGCTCGACGGAGCTTGTCGATCATCTCGACCGTGTCGACATCGAGCGTCACGGTGCGGACGTTCGCCGGCTTCGTTGCCGCCTCGTGCAGCTCCGGCGCGCCGCCACCGTGCTTGGTGATCTCGATCGCCGAGTCGATCAGCAACTGGCCGTCGTGCTCGTCGGTCCAGCGCAACGACGCCAGCTCCGCGCGACGTACACCAGCGAAAACGTCGGTCTGACCAGCAACACGCCAGATCTACTCGACGCGCATACCGCTAATGGCTCGAGCGATCACTAGCTGTTGGATTTCGCTGGTGCCTTCGAAGATCGTGTGGCTCACCGTCTGGAGATTTCTGGGCGCGGTAGCGTGCTGTCCTATGGTCGTGACCAGGTTTTTCGCGAGTTGACGATTCCGCCTCGTGTCACCATTTCCACCCGTTTCTGGGGACGAAACTAGGGACGGCCTTCAAAGATCTGCGCATCTTCGAATGCGCTGACGCGCAGTTCGACTTGATCATGACCAGATCTTCGAAGCAAGCGCGGCGCGTCTCAACCCGCAGCTCGTCGCAGTGCACAAGTCCTGACACTCCGACTCCACCCTCATCGACCGCCGCCACACACCATCGACGGTCCAGTAGTCGCCGACCAGCCGAACCGCGGCGGTCCAAGCCCACCGCCATGTTTCACGTCACCAATTGCTCGACAGGTGGCCGGCCTTACGGCTACCTCAGCTCCTGGATCCTGGCCTCGGCGCGATCGAGGAGCCAGTCGGAGGAGTGGATCCGAATTCCGAGCTTTTGCGACCGTTCTCGGCGCCTGTCAGCCGTCATGGCCGACATTGAGGAACGTCGGCCAATGATGATCCAACCGGGAACATTTGCATCGATGTCGATGAGCCCGAGGCCACTCTGATCGCGGGGACGAGTTGCATAGTCACGGTTCCGTCCTAGCCAGATTCGCCAGTCCTCGATCTGACGGATTGCGTGACTCGCAGTCGCGCTGAACTCGCCGGCCTTCGTGAAAATGGAAGCCGTTGGGCTCTCAAGCTCGACGGCAGTCCACTCGAAGCCGAGTGAACTCTTTTCTGCGATCATGAAGTCGGTGATGTGTTCGCCGCCCAGTCGCTTCTGCGGCAAGACCCACCGACCATGACCACCGCCCAGCGGCTGAACCAACAGCGTCGGGTTGTCCTCTAGAAAGATCTGCAGGTCTCGCTCGACTTTCGCCCCGTCTAGCGCCTGGCGAAAGCGTGCGACCAGGTCAGCCGAAATGACCGTGTCCCAGTCAACTAGGAACTCCTTCAACGACGGAAGGCCCTCAAGCACAGCCCGTCGGCGGCGACGGTCATTGACAATCTCTGCATTGGCTGCGGCCAACTCCTCGGCGGTCATCTCATCGTCGCAAGCCTCGTCGGCGTGGTCAGGGTCGTCCTCTTCGCTCAATCCGTAAGTCTCCATCTGTGATGCATTGAAGCCGATGCTCTGAGTCGGCGGGGTGATAGCGCAGCCTCAGAGGCCGCATGCGCATCATTCGTTGGCCGAGCCGATCGCTGTTACAGCCTCAGGACTTCGACGAGGCACGCTTCCATGCGCACCAGCAGCTTGTTCGCTTCGTCTTGGGACAGCGTTGCACCGGCGTTGTGCATCAGGTCGTTGCGCGGGTGAACGATCTGATTGACGTAGGCATCACGATGTCCGGGGTTCAAGGCAGCCACATCGCGACGTTGGCGAGTTCCGAGTCTCTGCAAGGATTCCCTGAGACTTCGCGGCTTGGGGCCGAGGCCTTTGGACCTGATGAAGACGACTAGCGAGGTGTCGAGCGTACGAGCGGTGTGGAACGCCTGCAAGAGCGTTCGGCGTCGGTGCCCGGCTAGGCCGGCATCGCTAATGTCCTTGATCTCCTTTCGAATCGCGTGGATCTCCGGCTCCTCCGCCAAGGGACTTCCATTGACCAGAACCAGCAACGCCCTGGTACGGGATGACACGTTCCTCACAGCGCTCCGTCGGACTCGAGCCAGCTCGGCAGCAGGAGACCTGCAAACGCCGCAGAACGGAACGGTTTGAACGGATCTCGTCCGCGGGTGTCGACTTGATCGAGAGACAGCACGTGGACGAGCAGGCCAGCGCCTCGAATTGTCGGCGCGCCGCGCTCGAGTTCGAAGTCCTCTCGAACGCATCGAAGCACAGCGCGACGAACCAATGGCCTCCATGCCGGCTGTGACGTCAGGCGTGTGGCACCCCGGGGCCCCTGGGAGTCTGCGCTTGAACGACTAGCTGCCGATGGGCCCGGGCCGGCATCCCGCTCACGGATGGGCACCCTGGGGGCGCTGCCGTCAACCTCGCCCGACTTCTCCCGCTGGAGGTACGGGCCAACGGAGTCTCGGGTGCCGTCTGCGATGGCGCTGTAGCGGTCACCGACTTGCTGGCGAACCTCTGCATCGACGACGTCGGTGCTTCGCGACTCGGAAGCACAGAACCCTGCGAAGTCGTCGATCGCCGCGAACGGAAGCACAGCGTCAAAATGACGACGTCGAACGGTCGCCGGACCGTCGTCCAGGAGCACGGTCACCGTCGCCGGGGGAAGCGCTAGCCGGGAAATTGCCACCCTGTCGAGCACCCTTCCGGGTACCGCCTGTTCTGGCGCCGTCGGTAGGAACGCTGCAACCAACCGTCCGCGGCGACCCACCATGAGGTCCGGTCCAGTGATGAGGAACGGATGATCCGGCGCGACTGCGACTGCGACATCACCGTCGTCGTCAAGCGTCGCCGCCGCGCTCGCGAACGAACGCAACAGTTCAAACCGCTCGCCGATTCTCACTTCGAGTTCGTCCGCCTCGTTCCCTTCATATACGGAGCCTACGCGAGCGCCGTGGTCAGTCGGCGTGCCTCCGATCGAGGAGGATGGTCCCACCTGGCCAGCTGATCCGACGACGGCGCGTGGCCGGGCGACGAGTGCGCCATGGCCGGTCGACGCGCAGAGATGATCCACGGTCGCGCGCCGCGAAGCCCCGGGCCCTCGACGGACTTTTAGCGTTCGCCTCGAATCCGCGACTCTCGCTCGGACTCGGCGGCCTGGTCCTTCGCCTTCGTGTAGCCAGCGATCCCGGCCTCAGCTACCGCTCGGACGCTTTCGTCCACATCATCCTCGTTGAGCAACTGCTGCAAAGCGTCGACGAACGCCTGGTAACTGGCTGAGCGCTCGCCTGTAAATGTTCCCCACTGCATAACTCCGACGATCTGCTCGGGAGCCGCACCGCGCGGTACAAGAGCCTTGGCGAGAGCCTCGATGGGCGGGCGGTCGCTCATGCCGCCGCAATAGCTCACCGCTTCATCGACGGACATCTCCCCGTGGTCGATCGCATGCTCGATCCACGCGACATCCGTTCCCACGAGATGCTGATTGAGAATCCAGGAAGCCACTCCCGATTCCTTGAACTGATTTCGGAGATGGGACTTGGAGATCGGCGGCAAATACTGAAGCTGGTCCCACCCCCGATGCGGTAGCGCATCGGGAATCTTGCCCTCCGACGATTCCATCTCGTCGCGAATCGCACGCTCAACGATTCCGACAAGTACCTCGGGAAACCGGCGGGCAAGATATTCGAGGAGCTGCTCCAGTTCATAGTCTCGTGCCGCGTCGAGATGCCCTGGGCGCAGATGCCAGAGAGCCTCAAGCCACTCGGCCTGCAAGTCGCCTGGCGACCAGTCGTCTTGGGCCCGTCGACCAGCGAAGTGCGCAACCGCCGCCATCGCCCGCACCTCGTTCGACGCATTCGTCAGTAGTTCGCGCATCAGGAACTCATCGATCTCGCCGCGAAGACAGGGCAGCCATAGTGCCTGGTAGTCGTCCGGCTGAAGTATGCCGAGGAGACGGTCCGCAATCTCGCGGCCCGACTCGAGCAGCAGCGAGACAGCTGCATGGCGCGTGCGAGCATCGTCTAGAAGGCGCTGAAGGCGCTCATCGTCGAGCTGTCCCTGCTCGTATGCCTTGTAGGCGAATGCGAATGCGTCCGGCATCAGCTCCGACTTCATCGCCTCGTCTAACCAATCGACCGGGGAGGCGGCGGATGCTGCGATGCCCTCGCATGCGATCGCAATGCGGTTTGGCCATGTGAGATTCGTCTGATTCAGTTCAGTCCGTAGCGCCACCAGCCGCTGGATTACCTGATCGCACGGTTCATCGGCCCAGGATGCGCCGACTGAGCGGATGTCTTGGGCGAGCGCTCGCTCCTTGGCCTTGAAGTCGGAGGTTGCATAAGAGTTCTCGCGCACGAGGGGCTCGATGTCAGCTGGAACCTCGATCGAGTCCGGAAGCTCGAAGCTGTCAATCAGCGAGCGGAGCTTCAGGATGCCAGCGAGCGAGAGATCTTCCCGGCCGAGAAGCTGCGAGGCCAAGGACCGACCGATGTCGTTGGCTGCGGACCTCTCTCCCTCTGGCGACTCACGCCCAAAGGCTCGCTCAAAGCCGCCACCGACTCGAAGCCACTCCTCTGCGGCGTCGATCAACGCGATCTCCAACTCTGTGTGGCCGCCATCGAGCAGCGCCACGACTCGCGGAACGGCATCGTCGTGGATGCGGCGCATCTCTGATGTGGGCACGATTCCTCGGAACAGTTGGATCGACATCGGGTTCGCCGGGTCCGTGTGCGCACCATCAACGGTGAGGCCGAGCACGACTTCCGCGATATGGGCCGCCACCCGTCCAGCGCCGTTGGCTCCGCGGTGAGCGGATAGCCACGTCTCCAGGGCAGCGAGGATCTGGTAGCGGGTCTCAGTGTGCCTGGGGACCTCGGGGTGGAAATCTTGAACCAGAGCTGCGACCTTGCGGATCGCGCACTCAGGGTGCGAGTGAGGCGGACGGTGGTCGAGTGCACACGCGTCGAACAAGATTCCGTACGCCACATCCATGTCCGGATCCCACTTCACGACCGTGGCGGCGAGCTCCACGAGGGGGTCGAACATCCATGGTTGATCGGAACCGGATGCCAAGAGCCCGTCGAACGACGTTCGAGCGAGCCCGATGACGAACGTCGCCGCAGCTGGGCCGAGTCGGGCGTAGCTGACGGCGAGATCTACTCGATCATCAACTGAGCCGAATTCGCTCGTCAGCGTCTTGATTGTCAGCCGGTCCGCGAACGGTCTCGCGGCGCTGGACCCCAACAGCGTGGAGTCGATCGCCGCCTGTGCCAAGCGGAGGCATCGGTCTGGCCAACGCTCGGCGAGGCCATCGAAGTCGACTACCGGGAACTGGGTGTCGAACACCCGCTCCGCTACGAGCACGCGAGCAAGCATCGGCGGTCTTACCGTGAACCGGCGAGTTGTCCGATCGAGCCGCTCGTGATGCGCCCGAACATCGACCAAGCCACCTCGCGCCCACCGTTCGATCGCTCGTACCGCCTCAACACGTCCGAGGCCGACTTCACTCGCCAGGTCGGCCAGCTCGCTTTCGTCGATGGAGCCGACGGCCGACAGGACCGCGAACAGATCCATTGTCTCTGTCTCGAGTCCGGCGCGCAGCAGGTAGCGACGGACATTGCCAAGCAAGGCGCGACCGTTCAGCAGGGACCCCACCTCACCAGATCGCAGCAGGGGATCCGAAAGGGCGACGGCCCACCCCGGCCGACCCTCCGCCTGGTTCAGGATCTCAGCTCGGGCAAGAGCCCCCGACAGGCCCATCGATCGCAAGAGCTGGTCCATCGGACCTCGCTCGACGAGACCGATCTCGTGCACCCGCGCCGCGGGCAGCTCAGCGGCGAGACGGTCGAGTTGTTCAGGCCACGTCGCACAGATCATCCGGTAGCGAAAGACATCAGGTTCCGATCGTCGCAGCGCGACCAAGCGACGGACGAGGTCGATGCTCAATGAGGCATCGTCAACCACCAACACTTCGGGCGCCAACCAGCGCAGATCGTTTGCGACCTGTTCGGACGCCAGGTTGGGGTCCACGAATGCCACGCGCTCGATCTCCCCGAGCACGCGGGACTTACCGACTCCGGGCCGGCCAACGACGATCAGGTCATCCTCGCCACCTAGGGCACTGAGGTCCTCGTCCCGAGCGACCAATGGAATATGGGCCCACGGGCTCTCCGCAATGTCCGGCGCGACTCGGGTGAGCGAGATCGGTTCGGACGACAGCCCCAGCAACCGCTCTCTCCAATAGCCGTCACGACGGAGCCGGCTGGCGAAGAAGCCACGCTCGAAGACATCACTGGCGTCGAGTCGCGCTCCGTTGCTCAGCGCCAACTTCACGAGCTTCTCGCGGGACTTGATGTTGAGGCTTGCCGGATTCGCGAGCACGATGCGGTCGACTGCGACGCCGTGATCGCTCATGCTCTTGATCCCTCGGATCATGTTCGCACGCACACCGTCGAGAGTCCTGCTCGAGGTGATCAAAACACGTGTCGGCGTCCCATCGTCCGACGTCGCTGCGATGTCTCCGTCACGCCCCCAGTCCGTCCCGCCGATGATGGGGGTGAAGCCCGGGTAGATAGCGGCCAACTGGTCCTGGGCGAACCGCTCGAACTCGTCGTGGTTCAGTTTGCCGTACTGCAGTTCATGTTCGATGCGGTCGAGGTCGTTCATCTGGGTCTTCCGAGCCTTGGAGGTGCCGCCCTACACCATACGATTGTGGGCGTCACGGGGATACCGATCCCTTGAGCGCGTACAAACCATCGAGCGAAGCAGCGCTGCCAATAGGCCACTGCCCGGGCCTCTGTCAGTCCATCTCGATTCCCCGGGCACGTTGCAGCAAAGGTCGCGCCCCGGACTCCTCGATCGACGTCTGCAGAATCGGATCATTCCTCAGCTGCTCACGGCGTGCCACTGCCGGGACGTCGGCTCGGTCGCACGTGATGACTTGTTCCAACACGTCACGTGCTGCGCCGAGGTCGTGGGTGTCGGTGACGACGAGGACGTGGTTCGCTTGGCGGCCCCTGGTCATACCGACGTAGAGGCCGCGGCCGGTGGTGGAACCCGTGGCCAGGGTGATGCTGCGGTCTTGGGTGTCGGACTGGTTGCCAGGTTCGGTGGCGGCGTAGCCGAGGCGGACGTGGTCGCGGGCGTACTCGGCGGGGAGCACGACGACGCCTCCTCCGTCGACGCGGGCGGCGGTGATGTCGCCGTGTCCGTCGATGGCGGTCACGATCCACTGGTCGCGGTTGCGGACGAACTGGCCGCTCGACGTGATCAGCGTGCGGTCGTTGCGGCGGGTGGCAATGAGGTCACCGACCCAGGCGCCGATGCCGTCGGCGGTGTCGGCACGGCGAGCTTGGTCGAGCTCGCCGCGCTCCCAACGTGCGCTCTGGATGCGGTCGTTGATCAGGTCGACGTGTTCGTTGCGCGTGGTCGTGATCGCCAGCGACTGGCCGTGGTCGCGGCACTCGGTCCAGTAGGTGGCGATCGTCTGGAGGTGCTCGTCGATGCTGCCGGGCACGATGCGACCGTGGGCTTCGTAGGTGTCGAGCGATCGGGTGTCGCCGTGTCGCAGTTGCAGTGACGCGGCGACTTCCCACGGGTTGACGAAGCGTTGGATGCGTTCGAACTCGATCGTGTGGCCGGCGGAGCACAGCTCGGCGAAGATGCCGCCGCGTCCGACAGCTTGCAGTTGGTGCGGATCACCGACGAGCACGAGTCGCCACGTGTTCTGTCGGGCGAGTTGCATCAGCCGGTGCAGGTCGTGGGTGCCGAGCATGCCGGCCTCGTCGACGACCACCGTCGCGTGCGGGCCGAGCCACCAGTCGCCCGGCGGGCGGTCCGGTCGCGACCACTCGTAGAGCAGCTTGGCGACGGTGTCCGACACCATCCCGGTCTCGTCCTCCAGCACCCGTGCCGCCTTCGCCGTCGGGGCGAAGCCGAACACGGGCCGGTGCGGCGGCGAGTGCAGCGCCGTGACAGCAGCGCGCAGCATCGTCGTCTTGCCGGCGCCGGCCGGGCCGACGATCAGCGTGAGTGGGTTGTAGCCGGCGACCGCGGATGCGGCCTCGTGCTGGACCACGTCGAGGTCGCCGCGCTCGACGGTGGCCGACGGTTGCGGGTCGAACGCCGACGCCTCGGCGGCCCAGTCAAGGATCTGTTGCTCTTGGGCAAGCACCGCTTCGCTGGTGACGTGCGAGGCGACTGGTTCGATCCAGTTCGAGCGGCCGTCCGATGCCCGCCGGCGGGTGTGCTCGGGTAGTTCCGGGTCGAGGTCGACGCACTGCTCGATCACGGTGTCGACGGCCCGGTCGAGCCACGCCGCCCATCGCTCCCCCGACACGCCCGGCGCCGGGCGGGCGAGATCGCAGATGGTGCGCGTCACGTCGGCGCGATGCCACGTCGACGCACCGAGTGCGAGGGCGTCGATGACCGTCGTTGTCGTCAGCTCGGGTGTGGTCGGCGGATGGTCGGCGGCGGCGGCCCCAATCGAGCGTCGCAGTGACATCGGGGTGACGCCGACGGTCGCTGCTTCGACTCGCCACTGCGCGCGCATCTCCTCTGCGGTGCGGCCGGTCTTGCGGGCGCGGGAGTCGGCCGCGGCTTGGCGTTGCATAGCTGCCAGCTCCTGTCGGGTCGGGTCGCAGCCCTCGCGTCGGTAGAACTCCGCGACCCTGTCGGCCATCACCGTGTCGATCTCGGCAGTGCGCTTCGAGAACACGGCGAGCAGCTCGGCAGGGACGCCGGCGATCTCGGCCTGCCCGTTCACGATCGGCTCAAAGGCGACGCCGTAGCGGTGGGTGAGCTCGGCGCGCAGCACCGACTGGTAGAGACCGCACCTTGGTGGAGATGACGAGGTGGGTGTGCAGCTGCGGGTCGTCGGCGCGGCTGGTGGTCTGGCGGAACGCCGCCATCGTGAGTCCGTTGGTGTCGGGGTGCATCCGCATCCCGTTCGTGCGGACACGGGTGGTGGCACCGACGCGTTCGAGGTAGGCCGCCACCGCCCGCACGGCGACGTCATGGCACTTCGGCGAGCCCCTCGTCGCCGGTGAGCCCCCACAGCACCGATAGCGACTTCGGCGCCGAAAGCGTCGCGTCGAACCCTGCGACCGCCCGGATCACCTTTCCGTTCGACAACGTGCGGTCGACGAGCGGCTGCCCGAGCGTCGCGCCGGACACCGGGTCGCATCCCGACAGCAACGCCTGCAGCGCCTCGGTCGTCACCTCGCCGTGCAGCCCGAGCCGGTCGGCCTGGTTCCCGAGCCACTGCCCGGGCAACTCGCCCGTCGCCTCGGTGAGGTAGCGGGTGTAGTAGCCGGCGGTCGCCGCAGCCGTGGCGGCGTACAGGGTGGTGACCCGCATCATGATCGGGACTCCCTGCCCGGCGCGGGCACCTGTCTGATTTCGAACTTCGGGGTGACCGGGACGGTGTGCATGACGGTCAGCTCGCGTGCGCAAGTTCGGCCGCGGCGGCTTGGTTGATGCGCGTCGGGGTGTGCGGCGGACGGTTGGCGGTGTCAGCTCGCACGGTGCAGCCCGTCGCTCGGAACGGGTGCGTCGGAAAGTCGGACGACGCGACCAGTGGTGATCAGCACGTCGAGTGCCCAGCGTGGGACACGCATACAGGTACCGAACCGCAGCACCGGCAGCCCGGCGGTGCCGCCGCTGTTGAGGTACTCGTGCGCGAGCTCGTAGCCGTGGGAGGTGCAGATCCGCATCTCGGCGGCGGCTTCCTTGATCTTCAGAAGCCTGTGATCCGCCTCGACCTGCCCGGTGCTGGTGCTGGGAGTCCCCGATGCCGTGTCCATGGCGCGGGATGATGCGCTTCAGGCATCCCGGAGATGCTCCCGACAATGTTCCCGATTGGCAGAAATCGCCAGGGATGTTCCCGACAATCTTCCCGACTCAGTTCCCGATCCGGGTCAGGGACGCCCTGGGGAGTCCCGACTCACGTCCCGGACGCCCCGCCGCGCTACCCGGGCGCTTCGCCCCACGCAACTGGCTCCGGGTCGACGAGCTTGATCGAAGGGATCCGAGGCCGCAGGCGTTCAGAGCGTGTCGCAACCCTAAGAGCGCGCGCCGATAGGGCGGTAGTTGACCATCCACTGGTCGTGGGGTTGGCCCTGTTTTGATTCAGGGTGCGATCCAAAACACAACGACCAAGTGGAGGTCACCTGCATGCTCGCACTTCATCC